>Ga0190344_1000362_pt1 | contig 23611 bp, 19 predicted proteins | sample 48721323_MG_FD_161662 | JGI IMG/M metagenome (GOLD analysis project Ga0190344, IMG submission 161662) | Hydrothermal vent microbial mat bacterial communities from Southern Trench, Guaymas Basin, Mexico - 4872-13-2-3_MG | ecosystem: Environmental > Aquatic > Marine > Hydrothermal vents >... | reverse complement strand
GGGGCTATGATCTCGCTACGCTCGTTACTGCGTGTCACATTCAACCCATTCGGGGTTGTTTAACCCCATTTTCAAGGCTTTTGACAAACACCAAAGCAGCATGAAAAAAAACGGCTCAAAAAAAGCTCTCAGTCAACAGCCTAGGGTAACGTGTGTTTGTTGCCCACCATTCTCATTAAAAAAGGGCAAGATTCTATGTAGCGAGATGGTGGGCTACATTTATCTTATCCTTTCTTATATCAAATCCTTGTAGTTATATACACAAAGAGAACAAGATAATGTGGACTAAATGGCAAAATCAATTGACCCATCTTTTTTATGTTTTGCTGATTACGGTGATTCTCACCGTGTTGATGTTTTTTGGAGCCTTTGTCTGGTTAGATGAATGGGCTTACGACAACTTTGAACGTTTGATGCCCAATCAAAAAGGCCAGCAACAGGTATTACTGATTGAGGTACCCCCTGAAACCCATGAACAAGGCAATCAAACTTGGTTAACATTATTGGAGCGTTTGCAGCCGGCCAAGCAAATCGTTTTTACCTTTTTGCCCAAAAACGTGTCCAGCGATTTTTATTGTCAGGCTAAAAAATACGGCAATGTGTTTTTTGCGCGTTTAGTGCAAGCTGATAACAAAATCGGCCTCAATACACCAAAGCCATCTCCTTGGACACCTTGGCTTGAGGCTTATTCTCCTTTGTCTTCCTCATGGACACCGTGGCTTCAACCCCTACCCGAAATCCCAGCACAGTGTGAAATTAACTTTGGCCTAGTCGATATCCCACCCCATACGCATGGCATTCACCGGCGACAATACAGTGCCTTTCAGTTTGAAGAACAAGCCTATCCTGCACTAGAAGTGCTTGCCGCAGAGCATTTTCTCGGTACGCACCTGATACTCAGAGAAGCAACCTACCCCGTTTACTTTGGTACCGAACTGGAAAAATTGCCTAAAATCAAACTAGACAACATGCTCAATGGTAGTTCAGTCAACAGTGACTTGATTGAACAACGCAGCGTTATCGTCGGTTTCGCTCGCCCTCACAATCTGGGTCGTCTGCATACCCCCCTGTCTCAGATCCATGATGTCATGATTTCAATGCCAGAATACCATGCACTGGCCTTGAATACCCTATTAAATGATCGACATATAACCGCCTTAAACAGCAAGATCGAATGGCTATTGTTATTACTCCAGATAACACTGAGCGGCTTCCTATACCACTTTTTAAACACGCAACAAGCCTCACGGTTTACACTGGCGATATCGGGTATCTATATCTTATTAGCTTGGCTACTTTATCGCTATACCAACATTTGGCTCCCCATCGTAGAAATGATTCTCGCACAATGGCTACTCTATTGGTTTGATTTTAAACAGAAATTGTTTAAAACCGATACCAAATTGCGCGACAAGTTAGTGGATAAATCATTTAAATTGGCAGATCAGAGCAACGCCAAATTTTTAGCGACAGAAGAATATTGGTCACAAATTATTGTGATGCTCCATGAAATGCTCAATTTAAATCGCTTGATCATTTTAGAATGCTTGTCGGGATATCACTATTTTCAAGAAATCAAAGCCTTGCATTGTTCACTGGCCGATATTGATGAACAACAACGTGATGACAACCGCCAACCTTACACGATTGCCATCCAAAAAAACGGTGCGTTGCTTTTAACACAACCCTTGCTTAAACCCATTGATGTTGCTGAACAACACTATTTAGTCCCCCTCGTTTTTGGAGGTGAAGTCTTAGGATTTTGGGCATTGACTATCGAAAACACAAAATGCCATAACAAAAACCAGTTTGAAGCCACACTCAAAGATTTATCGCTTCAACTCGCTGAATCCCTTTTCCATCGGCAACAAGGGCACACGAATCAAAACGAATTACGTCATGATTTTCAGGTTGACGGGGGATATTTAGTTTACCAATCACTCAATAAATCAATAACGGCCTTAGAAAACCGTTTAAGCGCATTAGAAAATATCATCGCTGAATTGGACACCCCCACGATTATTTACGATGTATTTGGACTCAGCCTTTCCGTGAACAAAAGTATGAACACTTTGTCACAAACGTTTAAACTGACACCTCACCAAAGCACCGTTTTAGAGTTTCTAATGACGCTTTGCCATACCGATATAGAAACGGCCCGACACTATTTCCGTCATATTATGTTGGAAGGGAATGCCATAGTGCAGCAAGTGACACTCACCGCAGCCATTAAGCGGGTTTTTAATCTGAATCTGCAATTGTTCTATTACCAAGAGGCGACTGATGGCAACCCATTGAATGTCAAAAAAGGGATTTTATGCCAATTAGTCGATATCACTCAAATGAAACTACAGAATACCCTCAAGGAACAAGTGGCAGAGCGACTGATTTTCCAATTTCGCAATGACATGCAATCCATCATGACGGCCAGCAAATTGCTGAGCAGTGAGCAATCAAGCCTTCAAGAAAAGCGTATGGTAGCTGGGATTTTACAGGGAAAAGTCAATTCTCACCTGAAGATTCTAAATGAAGTGGAAACACAACTGAATGTTGAATTAGACGCAAGCAAAACCCTCCAGGTTGAAAATTATCCGATTGATGCGAAAGAACCCGTATTAGATGCCATAGAAAAAGTACACGGCATCGCGACAGAACAACAGATCAAAATACATCATGAGTTACCTGCTCTGGTGAGTCTTGTGTTTGCCGCGCCCAATGAACTCAGCTTAGTAATCGCCTCCATACTGACAATCTTGATTGATGAGGCTGCTCCCAATACAGACATCAGCATCACTATGGAAGAGCGGGATAAGTGGATGACGTATACTTTCAAGAACAGCGAATCGGGTATACCCAATGAACGTCTTCAACAATACCTGTTTTCTGACGACATTGATATTCCCGATAAATTTAACAACCTCCGTCGCGCTATCAAACTGATCACACATTGGAAAGGCACACTGACAGCAAGCAATCAAACTGATCACGGTTTGTCTTTTGAACTACGTTTAAGGAGTTTTATCTAAAACTCTTTTCGTTCCAAATTTATTTTCGCGAAGGTAATTGGAGTGCAAAATTTATTTTGCTTCACTCCGACGAGCAAACTCAAGTTGGAACGTAGACATTCAATACCGAAGGGGTTGGCTCTTTTTATCTAATTAATTCATCAAAAATCAACACTCATTTACTTCTTCAGTCTGCTCAACAGCTTGCTGAAGTGTACTCAAAAGCCTGACAATCTCTTGCGATTGTTCAGCATCGGGGCGACTTCTTGTGAGGTGCTGAATCACTTTTTCCAACTCTCTGGCTATAGTGCCTGGCTGCACAAATCCATAAGTCAGGCTTGTTCCTGCAAGGGAATGTACCTCACGGTGTAATTCATTAAAAACATCAACTTGCCAATCAATCTGAAGTGCTGCCCAATGATGATGTATTTTGTCCAAGCGTTCCGGAAGTTTTTTGGCAAAACTTTTACGTAAAATCGCTATTTTCTGATCGACGATTTTTGACTTATCATTCATAATGCTTTTCCCATAACTTTTGAAGGTTATTTGCCAACGTCATTGGATCAAAAGGCTTAGTAATCACATCCAATACCCCCATCTTTTGATATTCCTTTTGATCGTAAACTTTAGCCGTCATAAAGATAACAGGAACCGTCTTCAATTTTGAGTCTGTTTCACGCAATATCTGAAGTGTCGTAGGCCCATCCATACCTGGCATCATCACGTCAAGCAATATTAAATCTGGCTCAAATTGAGAATGAGAAACCACTTCAATCGCCTCCATCCCTGAAGAACAGAGTTTAAGCGTATAACCGCCTATATCTACCAATGCGATTTCTACGATAGCGCGAAGGAATTCTTCGTCTTCAACGTATAAAATATTATTAAGTGGTGGAGACATCGTATTTTTCCATTAACCAAATCTTGTAGGGGCAAACCTGCGTGTTTGCCCTTGTGCGGTATTTTTCCATTAACCCAATTTTGTAGAGGCAGCCCTTGCGTGTTTGCCCATTCTCACAGATCACTTATTTCGCGTAAACAGCCTTGAAAGAAATGAAATCAAGGGCGTGAAAACCAGCGAAGTCACACCACCAACAAGGAGATGAAATATCACCTTTAAAATATCTGTCGATAATGCCGGAAAAAGACTGAGCCATTGTGGTAAATCAATGATCGGTAATTGAGCCGCCTCAAACAATTGCGAAACAAAATCAATCAAATGAGGCGGATTCTGAATCACCGTAGCCGAAATCGCCCCGGCCCCTACAGCTGCCCCAATAAAAGTAATCAAAAACTGAAACTTCTGATCACGAATAATCTGCTGTTTTTGTTCCCCAATATGCACCATACCTAAAATAGTCGCCGTCATTTGACTAAATAATTGATGGCCCGGCTTAAGATAATCTTGCTCAATACCCAGTTGTTGGTGATGGTGGCGACAAGTTTGATCGTGAAAATCGTTTAAAAAAGTCAAGTCATCTGTTTTCAGGCTCAGATCACGAAGATGCCCTAACCATTTCACATAATTGCCCATGTTCGTTTGAATGGTAGTACGCTGATCGCCTAAATTACGGAGATGACGCGCATACTCAAAAGTATCGTGCGAAGTCTCATTGAGAAGCTGTTCCAAAGACTTTAAGCGTTCTGCCTGTGCTTCGGGCAATTGATTCAATGCTTCCGTTTTAGCCTCAAGTGCATTGTAGATTTGACGTGCAGACTCATTACTTTGACACGCTTGATGATAGGCAAACAAAATCTTGTGGCGACAATTTAATAAATTGATTAACCAAAGATTAGCCTTTTCCACAAGTTCTGATACTTGTTCATATTTTCCCAACCATACCAGAATATGTGTCAGTTCATTAGGGTGCGGCGCGTAAAGCTTTGGAATGAGTTCATACTCAAAAATCGGACAACCAAACAATCGCCCCTCACGACTCAAAGGAGGAGAAGGTTGATGAGTCTCTTGCAACAAAGCCTTAACACATTCATTCGCCAAATCTTGATTCGCGATTTCCTCCCCAATCGGTTCAGCATACAGCAACAAAGTTTGTCCCAACGACGCTTGAATATGGTTCGGCATCAAACAACCTTGAGGATTAAAACGAGACAACTGATTCACCTCAACGATTTGATTTTTAAGGAAAAAAGTTAAATCAACCGCATAAGTATCGTGTAGCCTTAGCGGATAAATCGAAGCCCCCAGCTTCATATTATCTTCAAGCCCAGACGAAAAAGACAACAAACCTTTTGGTTGAATCAATTCAAGAAAATAAGTGGATTGCCCTTGTTCACCATCAGGATAATATTGACCATTTTGATAACAAATCATTCGATCAACGAAGTGTTGCAAAGCGGGCATAGCAAAAAACTCGCCCAAGTGCCTCAACTTCTCCCAGAAATCGGCCGCATCAGCTACCACTTCAGTCGTCATCTCAGAACGGAGATGGAAAGCGTAAAGCGTCACGCTGGGATTTTTAACGCGCAAGTTTTGTTCAGTCATGATTAAATTTTCCTTTGAATTTCTCGTAGGTGGGATCGCTGTCAGCACGGAATCAATGTAAAATGCAGCTAGTGAACTAGCGATTAAAAAAGAAATAAACGCGCTTTGACGCTAAAGACGCTAAAGACGCTAAAAACGTTTTCTCTCAAGAGCAAATCGAAGCTCTCTTGCGTCTCTTGCGTCTCTTGCGTTACTTAAATCATTCTACTCTCATGATTGACACATCCGCATAATAATGCTGTTTCCTAACAACGCCATTTCTAGCCGCTTCTTTTTCAGTATAAGTGATGTACTGTTCAAATCGTTCAGGAAGCGGTATTTTTTGTGGTTTAAGTTTAGGATTATAGGTTTCCAAATACTGAATCAGTGTTTGTCCAATCACTTCACCAAAAATCAACGGAACCGCATTGCCAACTTGTTTAAATTGTTGGGCTTTGGAACCACAAAAGTGCCATTCTTCTGGAAACCCTTGCAAACGTTTGACTTCTAAAAAAGTCAGTCGCCGTAAGCTACCGTCATTGAGTCTAATCCAATCTTGAGCAGTCGAACCCGTTATGGTTCTAGCCGGCTTTTTGGGATATGCTATAAAAGTGCCTTGTCTATACCCCCAATGTCCACCAGGGCGCGTTTTTTCAATCACACCTTGGCTTTTTAATCCCGAACCTTCAGGCATATTTTTGATCTGTTCAAACAATGCCGGCGTTGGATACACCCAATTCGTTTCATCATTATCCGCATAACTCTCCAAAAAAGCACCTAATGATTGCCACGGTTTCCTCTCCAATTCTGGAAATAACGTATTGTTTTTATTATGGTTAATAGGCCTTTCAACATGAGTGACTTCTGGAAAAACGGGGGCCATACCATGCCGCACACCCATAATGAAACAGCGCACTCGACGTTGATAAGCCCCATAATCTGCCGCATTCAATAATCCAGCCCGACAAGAGTAGCCCAAATTTTCAAAAGCCCTTAATATATTTTTGATAACGCCACCAGGTTGACTATCAAAACCTCTAGCCGTCACTAAACCACGGACATTTTCAAAAAGAAACGTCGTCGGTTTCCAATACGCCACCATCCTCACAAAATCTTGAAAGAGCGTACCACGTTCATCAAAAACGCTTTGCATTTTGCCCGCACTGGAAAAAGTCTGACAAGGCGGCCCACCAAAGAGGCAATTCACTTTAGTCTCTATTGGCGCGAGTTCTTGAGGATGAATTGTTGTAATGTCATGATTAATAATATGGGTATTTTGCAAATGAAAACGCGGCCCAGTATCAATCAGAAGCTTTTTGGCCTGATTAAGGGAAAGCGTTTCACAACAAATGTTGTCTATTTCAAGAGTAGAAACGACTTCAAACCCAGCCCTCTCCAAACCCATATCCAATCCACCCGCACCGGTAAAGAGACTAATCGCTTTAAACTTATGTTGATGAGTTGATGAAATCATAGAGTAAATCCAATCGATGTTCCCAAAAGACTTCTAAATTTGAATTAAGCAGGGCATGAATTTCCGACACGGGTATGAAGCCGGCAATGACAGCACCGCAAATGACATCTTGACCAAAATGTGAGTACCAGTCATCTGCTTTCTCACGACATTCCTTCATACGTTTAAAGGCATCTATTTTGACACCCACGGCTTTGGCTTCTAAGAGCATTAATTTTTTTGACTTTTTTAATCGAATCGCAAAATCAGCCTTTTGTGTGGTTCTGCCTTTGACTCGACATTCTAGGCTAAACTGCCCAGGGAGAATATCAGTTATTTTTGTGATGATTTTGCGTTTGTTAAGCTTTGAATATCCTGCTTTCACTATGGTTTCAGAAATCGTGGTTTCTTGTAAATCTTTGCGCCAATTACGAAATAAAGTGACCGCATTTTGATTAGCAATCAAGGAGCATGTCCAATTTTTAGCATACTGCTTAGCAATTCTTTGGTTTTCTTCATTAAGCCTGGCATTTAACCAAAGGAAACGTTGTCGATCTAAATTGTCATTGAAAAGTGTACTCAGTTGAGTCACCTTGCTTTTAAGTTGTTTATATTTGGAACCACTCGTAACGACTTCATTCTCATAAGGCGCGGTGGAAGCCAGCCCGATAAGTTGTCCTAATTTCATTTGGCTTATCACGGGAACAATTGAATATCTCAATATTTTTATGATTCGACTATCGTTCAAAATAGCTTGTGGTGTGATGTCTTTAAAATCCGTAATTAAATCAGCCGTTATATCGTACAACTCCGTTGACTGATTGATAGCATCACTAAACAATTGTTTTGACATCTTAAAAAAAATATCAATTTCTTGCTTCTCGGATTCCAGCGTCAGTTGATCGTGATCTATTATTTTTTGAGCCATTTTTACATTACTTCAATAAAATCAATGAATTATTAAAACGATGTCAGGTGAGCAACGTTGTTGCCCACCACATTTAGAGCTTTTAAATATTTTAGTTGGCATCCAAAATTGATCTTAAACTTCTACAGAGATTCATATCATTATTTGCTCACGCTTCGCGCTAAGCATAATGACTTTGCAGCTTTGCATGAGAGAAAAAAAGAAATAAACGCGCTTTGACGCTAAAGACGCTAAAAACGTTTTCTCTCAAGAGCAAATCGAGGGCTCTCTTGCGTCTCTTGCGTCTCTTGCGTCTCTTGCGTTATTTTTATATTATTGACGCTTCAAACATCTTACCTATTAAAAAGAATGGTGGGCTTGTAGGGTGAGTAAAGATTGTTGCCCACCATTAAATATGACAAGCTTTATACCCCTATTGTTTCTCTCGAATGCTTTTCCATATCTATCCGAGCCTCAGGCGGAAGAAAGCCACAAGAAATCTTTTCCCTTGGAATGCCCATTTCGAGCAATTCTGTCATCACCTGATTTTCGGTATTATTACACTGAATAACCATTTTTTCACCCAAGATATCGATATGCACCAAACACAAATGAATGCGTTTGTATTTCAACCAGCCTACTCGCACAGCCATGTAGCTCATTCGTTCATCATCAAAAAGTAATTCGACATTTGACCATGGACTTTTAAAGGACTCATACTCAGAAAGCAGTTTCTTGATGCAACGTTTATAAAACTCTATTTGAGATGCCATAGTAAGGGTTTCTCTGAGTGTTGCGTAAAAGACGCAACACAGAGTTCACAGAGAAACACAGAGTTTCACAGAGAAAAACTCTGTGGCCCTCTGTGGTCCTCTGTGAACTCTATTCCAGGTTCATGTTTTTGCGCGCAAAAACATGAACCTGGAATGTTGAAAAAAAAAGTATCGGGGGCAAACTGATACCTTATTGCCCACCACAAACGATTTAAACTAACGCGATGGCTGAGTAGAATCAGGCTTAGGCTTGCCATCCTGTGAAGGTGTTGGCTTATTGCGTCGAATGAGGTTGAGCAATTGCTCCCTGAGTGTTCTCTCTTTTTCGGGAGTCATTTCAGGATAGCCACTGCCACCAGCACCCCTTTCTGTTTCAACGTCATCAGGAAACAAAGCATCTTGAGTCTCTAACAGGGCATCATCAATTTTAGATTGAGATTCACACCAAGTTAACAAGGCATTGGATAGGCCTACTGTATCATCAGCAACAGGCGTAATCAGTTTGTATAAATCTGCCCCATCTTGCGTTGAAAAGAGTTCAGGCTTATTTTCAAGTAAGTGGGTGAAGGCGGTAATTTGATTAAAACACTGATTAAAATATAGATGATTGAAAAAATCAGCGCCAATCATGACAATCAGTCCAATCAGTGTTCTATCTATAACTATTAAGGCATAAGATGCCTTATTCGTTTATCGGCCCGTCATCCGTTGTACTCACCTCTTTCTTAACTCACTGATTTTTCTGCAATACGTTTTTGCAAACGTTTAATCACCTCTGGCCTTAATCCGGGTTCGGGTTTAACAACTTCTCTTTCTGCGAGAATAGCAGATATTTCATCAGGAGAGGCTTGGCCTAAATTTTGGCATAGCGTATTAAATGAGGCCCGTTGTTGACTGATATCGTTTTCAGCGCCTAAATCAAATACCCCATTTCGTTTCATACCCGGCCTCCCTGAGTACTTCTTCTGCTGAATATTGAAAGGGGGATATATCAAATTGCCCTAATGCCATGATAAAGTCTTCGCGGCAAAGTCCGGCTATTTCTGCTGCTTTTCCTTGAGATATCAAACCTCTTTCATACCATTTTATAGCGGCAGCAATTCGCAAACTTTGGGCAAATTCATCTGTCGTTTGTTTAAAGGCGGAAAATACGCCTATCGGTATTTCTATTTTTAGGGTTTGAGTTTTTTGGATTACCATTTTTAGAACGCCTTTTTATCACATTTGGTTAGTCTAGTACAGCGAATCGAATATAGTACAGCGAATGACGGGCCGATAAACGAATTAAAATGAAGTTATCAGTTATAATATTTTAACGCAAGAGGCGCAAAAGGCGCAAGAGGATCGATTTATGCCTTTTTTGAAGCATCCACGTCTCATAAATAATTAAGGCATAAGATGCCTTATTCGTTTATCCGCGTCATCCGTTGTACTCACATCTACCGTTTCATACCCGGCCTCCCTGAGTACTTCTTTAGCTGAATATTGAAAGGGGTTATCAGTTATGGGATTATTTTTAACGCAAGAGGCGCAAAAGGCGCAAGAGGCGCAAGAGGATCGATTTATGCCTTTTTTGAAGCATCCACGTCTCATAAATAATTAAGGCATAAGATGCCTTATTCGTTTATCCGCGTCATCCGTTGTACTCACATCTACCGTTTCATACCCTGCCTCCCTGAGTACTTCTTCAGCTGAATATTGAAAGGGGTTATCAGTTATGGGATTATTTTTAACGCAAGTTAGTGTAGTGCATAGTATAAATACCTTTTAATACGTTTGAAAAGAGTACAGCGAATCTAGTACAGCGAAACTGGCCGAAAGCAAAATAAATTTGGAACGAAAAAGGCCTTCGCAAAATGAATTTGGAACGAAAATGGCAGAAAGCAAAATAAATTTGATTTATCGCTTACCCGTTTTTTTGGGATAATGCAGATTGAAGCTCTTTTTTCAATAAGCTTGTGATATCCTGTTCTTGTAACATTTTTATAAACAGTGGCACACAATAGAAATAACGATCTTTGTTGCGCCGAATGATAAACGCGAGTTCTAGGCGTTTCAGCGATTGTTTTAATTGTTCGGCGGTATACACATAATGCTGTTTGTTCAGGAAATTGATCAAGGCTTTTTGATTAAATTCTCCTTTTTTGACAGTCGCATAAACGATGATACGATCCAATTGAGTCGCTTGCTCATCATTGTCAATTAAATGTGTCCAGCCTGATAAGCTTTCCAATACCGCTTCACTGTTTAAAGCCTTTTTAACATCATTCTGGTTTAAAACCCGCTTCTCATGGGTGAGCTTTTGCAACATCTGATCGCACACGGTGGCAATCAAATTCGCCCGTTGTCCGGTTTGTTTTAAGATGTGTTCAACTAATTGTGCTTGTTCATAGCGAATATCGAGCATCGTCATCGGTTGAGTGGCTAATTGCCGACAGGCTTCTGGTTCTAATTTGCCTATAAAAATAGATTGGCCGAAGTTTTTAATCGGCGTTTGATAATTCAAGCCGGCGGCATCATATAAATCCCAAAACCCGGCTAGAATAAAATGGCAACGCCCTTGTTCACTTAAACCGCGAAAAAAACTTAAGATGGGATAACCTTTGTCGATTTCATCACGGATGAATTTATCCGCTTCATCAATGAGCAGTAAACGATGTCGCCCTCTCGGAATGGTTCCTAATTTTTCCAGTAAATCATCGAGTGATGTGTCTTTAGATAAATTGAAGCTGACTGTGAGTTCTTCTCGTAAATTATTTCTAAATAGCACCAAATAATGACATTCTACCTGAAAATGATTTTGGTAATGCCGTTGTATCTGCTTCAGTAGACTTGATTTGCCAACTTGCCTACCGCCTATGATCAAATAATTCGTCAGTTCACGGTTTAAAATGTGCGCTAAGATTTTTTCTCGCCCAAAAAACGCGGTTTCTTTGGTGACACCGCCTGTTGTTTCATAAGGTGATAGGCGCGTGACAGCCAATTGTTTGGCTAACAATCTGGCAAATAGGGCAATGGGTTTAGAATGTAACAGTAAAGCGGTGAGTTCGCGGCTATTGGGTACCACCCAGCGTGTGGTGGTATTTTCACCATGGGGACGTAATTGTGTTTGTTGACGGGGTGTTAAACTGATCACTATTACATCGCGTAAATACATGTCGTCTTTTTGTAATCGCCTGATCACGTCGGCCGCGGGTAAAGCTGGTGGGGAAAAGTACAAGAGACAGCGATCAAAATTGAGCGGAAAGGTTTCGCCTAAATATAATGCGAAAACATGTTCATCAATTTGATTGGCTTTTGGCCTTTCACAAACGGCATTTAATCGCTCTGCTAATAATTCACAGCGTTTCTCATTTGAAGTCGCGCTCAAAAAATCAATGGCATCATCTAACCAAGTGATATCCACTTCATTCTCTGCTAATATGATGTTCAGTCGATGTGTTTTTTGCAGTAGTTGTTTCGTTTGGGCGAGTTGTTCTAAAGGCATGACTAATAACTGAGTGGGATTAGCGGACAAATTGACGACAATCGGATGGCGATACAAACGCAGGTAATATAAAGCGGGCCATAAGATCAGCAATAATAATAATAAAATCAATAAGCTATAAAGAGTGATGGACATGTTTGAGTTTGTCTCCAGTAGGGGCAATCCTTTGTGGTTGCCCTTTATTGATAACTATAGGGATTGTATATAAGAAAGGATTGGATCCTTAGCACCTATCCGTTTTTAAATTAGGGGTAAAAAACACATACATTTATAAAGTATTTTATCAGAATATCATTAAGAATCATAGACTTATTCTCTGTGGGCCTCTGTGGCCCTCTGTGATCTCTGTGTTGAAAAAATTTGTTCAAAAATTTATTAATTAATGTTCTCGTTTTTTTTCTTTGACAAATAATGTAAACTATGCGCCGAAGCAAAATAACATGCACTCCAAGAGAAGCAAAATAAATTTAGATTACATTGAAATTGGTAGGAGGAAATGATGTCTTGTCAAGCAGAAAACGGGCAAGAGATTGCCCCACAATCAATAGCAGAACTCCGAAAACAGGCTGAGCTAAGACGCGCCAAACTCAAAAAAGCAGAAGCGCAAGCTATACGCGAGCGGATCAAACAAAGACAAACCTACGAAGAGCTTGTTCTCCCTTTAAACTACATACGTTGCTACATGAACGAATTGGCTGAACTGCTAAACGAGTTGAAGGCAGAAGTACGGATACCCGTCCAATATGATATTGATGGCTTAGAAACAATTGAGGGCAATTTGACTCAGTTTCAAGTCACACAAAGGGGTGATTTTGGCGAAGATAGGGCTGGTGATTTTGGATTATGCTGTCAATGTTCATCAGAACGCAATAATTATCTCCGTCTTTTTGATTTCCGTGACAGTGATCAAAATCGCAATACCAAAACGAAATTAGAACAGTTTTTGTGTGATCATGATTTAGGCTTCAAAATTTTTGAAGAAACCTGTCGTGATGGCTCTCTCAAAGTGGAATTTCAGATAGAAACCACCGTTAATGTTGAGTTTCGATTTCGCGGTAACCCCAAAACAGGCCTGATTGATTTGATTATTCAAAATAATGGGGGCTTAGCTCAAAACGGTGAATTGGGTAATATCAAGCTCGCTTTTTCGCCATACAAAGTCAATGTTGATTTGGTTGAGGCTATCGTCAGATGCGTGATGAGGAAGCCCAGTAAACTTCATAGCATGGCTATGTCAGCGAACCTGACTGAAAAAATGAAAACGGCTGTCCCTTATCAAGCTAAATCCTCAGAACTGAATAAGGAAGAGATGACCGACATTGCAGAAATACTGGATCGTATTCAAAAAGACACTGAAACCATCAAGCAGGAACAGCATGTCATTAAAAAGGATATCAAGACGAGCCAAAAACAAACACAACAGGCTATCAAAACGAGCGAACGAGAAGTCAAAAAGGCTGTTGAAACGAGCCAGCAAGAGAATAATAAACAGTTTGATGCACTCAATGCGACGATAGGCAGCCAACATGCGAAAACTCGAAAAGAGATCGAGGAATTTGATACTTGGTTGGCTGAAAACCAACAGAAACAAAACACGACGATGTTTGGCTGGTTAGCCGCTGCACTGTTTCAGCGTAAAAATCAGTAAACACTGATTGGGGCAAGCATAAAGATAGAAATAGAGAAACAATGCGCTTGCCCTTTTATGATGCCTTCCCCTTTCCCTTTTCCCCTTTGCATAAAATTTCATGCCCTGCTAGGCGTATCGCCTCACATCGCCAACACAAACGTTTTTCCCCATTGATTTCTTGTTTGACCAATAAATTTTTCCAATACAATTGTCGCAATACCTTATCAAGCAAATAAGGCAAGGCTTTGCCTAAATCTTCTTGCTGTAACCATTTACAGACGGTTTCTTTGTCTGCTTCGTTTTGAGAAAAGGGTATAAATGATTGCCAGATATACTCTACGCTGGTGCTTAATACTTCAGTATATTTTGCTAAAGGAAAATTTGGAGAGGTTTGTCGTATTTTAAAACACTCATTCAATAATTGTGGATGCCCGCCACTGATATTTAAAAAGCCCTCTACTAAGGCATCACTCAAACGCAATTCGTTAAAACGATATTGGCCTAATAAGTAGACTTCGGTTGCACTCAATTCTGGCCATTGTTGAACCGCGGCATTCGTCAACAAAGAGAGATTGCCATGTTCATATTTCAGTGATTCTAAGCTTTCCCCACCACAGAGTATGACATGTAGATGCTGATATCGTTCTGTCAAACTACGCAGAATACTGGCTAATTGTTTGCGTAACGCTGGCACGCCTTGTTCAAAACGACTGCCCAATAAAAACAACTCCGTACGATTTTTTAATCGTTTTTTCAGGGCCTGTTCAAAGCCAATATCGTTTTCAACCTCTTCAAATCCACACTGCTCAGCTAAATCTGAAAAGTAAACCTTATCATCCGCGTTAACGCTATGAGGCGGTTGAAGATGCAGCACATTTTCAGCCGAATACTTTTTTTTGGCCTGTTCCAATAAGGCTTCACGATAAGGCGGTTCTCCCCAATTCGCTTGCGTTAACAAGAGGATAGGTTGCCTTGACGCTTTATCTAAAAGATGAACAATAAAATCAACAAAAATCACTTTCGGTAAATCTTCAGGAATTGGATATTCTGGCTCGAAACCGGCTGCTTTTAAAAAGTCATTCGTCTCTTGCTCATTCAATCGTAAGAAATGAGCCGCACGAACCACTTTATCACTATTTCTCGGTATCGTACCCTCTAACCAATTTATTATGGCTTGTGTTGTTAAACCGATTTCTTGCCCTAAGCGCGTTGCACTCGCTTTAGCACGCTTCTTATGACTTTTAAGTTGTTCGGCAAAAGTGAGCATGGTTGTCTATATAACATAATAAAAATAAGGTATTTAGGTCGGTGCTGAATCTGGTGTGATTAAAACCGCATGGCTAGGAACCCCAGGTTCCACCTGGGGCTATTCACATTCAACCCCTTCGGTGCCTTAGCGTTTTAAGTTTTTATTTTTAAAATAAAAAAACCATGTACTTTTAATCACACCCTGCTGAATCTCAACACTTGACAGTTGAAATCAGCATCATAAGACATAACCTATTGTTTTTAATAGTGTATTGTGACAAAAAATGTGCTGAAAATCAGCACCTTGTACAACTGTCAAGTGTTAAAACTCAATAGGCGAAAAAATAACGCAAAAGGCGCAAAAGGCGCAAGAGGCGCAAGAGGATTTTATCAATGACTAATGAAGCGGTTTGCTATTTTTTTTCAGTGATGTATATTGTTAAGTAATACAAAGTAATACCCTTTTTGACAGTCATTAATTATACATAAAAAATCAATGACTTAGGTGTAATGATGTGACAAAGTCGAATTGATTAAACGTCAATTTTTTTGATTAAAATTCAAATGATTTTGTTGTTGAGCCTCAATCTTTTTGGATAGACGCTTTTCGGAGAATATAATGATGTTAGAAACAGATAAAAATTGGGCAATACCACAATCTGATTTTAAAACAAGGGAGGCGTATTTAAGTCAGTTGGAACGTGCGTTACCAGTGCTAGTGAAACATTCCCCGCTTCAATTTATTCAATGGTTAGACAGTACAGATGAACAAGTTCGGTTTGTTGCCATTGAAACGCTGAGCCAATTTAGTGATTTATTGGGAGATAATAGCAGCACGATTCCAGAAATTGTGGAGAAACATATCTATCAGTGCAGAAATGCGGGGCGTTTTAGGGAGCTATATCAGTTAATTCAGTTATGGCAAAAAATCACCGGGCAAACCCATGAATTAATCCACGATGCAAACGAGATTTTGGCATTTGTGGTTAGACATGCCTTCAACGATAATGAAACCGAGGCTTATATCAGTCTTGCCTTCACTATTGCCGAACAAAACGGCATAGAATTGTCGTTTTGTCACAAAAAAATCTCTTTATCAAGTGATGAGTCTTCTTCTTGGATCGACTACCAGATAATGGTTCCGTGCGATGAACCGTTGGATAAAGTCTTTAAAATGAATTTGCATCTAGTAAATAGTGCTGGGGATATTTCTAAACAGGTTAGACAATACATGATCGTGATGTTCAGATAATTTGAGAAAGCGTATGACAATTAAGTACTGAACCATAAATTTTCAGGTAAATTAATAGAAACAACCAAGAAGAGGGGCATTCGCCCTGGATTGCCCCTACGAACCGCCCGTAGGGGCAATCCAGGGCGAATGCCCCTTGCGGTAAAATACCTGTTTATTTGTGCTTCAGTACTTAGTGCTGATGATTTTTGTGAGTTTGCAGATGAAATAATGGAAATCGGTCAACAAAAACAAAAAGGAAATTTACTTCCGAAATGTTGCCAGTCGTGCCTATTATTGTGCTTATCATCAATGTGTCAATTTATTAATCAGGAAATATGGTTTTCAGGTTCCAAAAGAAGACTCTCATCAAGAAGTTATCAGGAAACTGCAACAACAAGACTTAGACGATTTAGCCGGTTTGCTGTCTCGCATGAAGAATTTAAGAAAAATAGCAGACTATGAATTGGAAAATATCTTCACAGAGCGGGATGCTACCCAATCTCTCTGGTACGCTCAAGAAGTGGCAGATAGAATTAAAAACGTTGTAAATTCATGATATGGGCAATAGATGGAGCAGGATGGGCAAACAACACGTTTGCCCACCATCATCTATTATATATAATGACAAATTAAAGCTGATTGGTGGGCAACAATCTTTTCCCACCCTACGCTATCATCGTATAGGTAAAAATGTGATTACCCAATTAGTCTTACGCAATTTTAAACGTATTTCTGAACAAACTTATGAATTTGAGCCGTTTGATTTGTTGGTTGGACGCAATAATAGTGGAAAAAGTACTGTTCTACAAGCTTTAGCTATTTGGCAATTTTGTCTTGATGAATTTCGTCGTGCTAAACACAGGGAACCTAAAAGCATACAAATTGTTTTGCCCAATTTTACCGTTTTACCGGTTCCACAATTCAATTTGCTTTGGAATGAACGTACCGAGCGTCATTATTCCAGTCAAAATGGTACTAAAAAGCAAGCCCGTATTTTGATTGAAATTAAAGTCACTTGGATAGCTCATAACGGTAAATCGTATACGTTCGCAGTCAATTTACGTTATGCCTCTCCCCAAAGCGTTTATGCCATACCCGCCGAGGGTTGGAAAACATTTCAAACCTTAGATAAGAATCAGTTATTGCCCATTATTGTTTATGTGCCGCCGTTTTCTGGGCTTGAAGACAGTGAAGAATGGCGCGATGATGCTCCTTTACGCAAGCAGGTTGGCAAAGCGCAACCGGGCAGTGTTTTAAGAAATTTACTTTTGCGAGTCTGGGAAACCAATCCGCAAGATTGGCAGAAAATTCAACGTGTTGTCAAAGAGTGGTTTGCGGTAGAACTCAAACCACCCCAATATGAAAAAGGGGTGGATACCCAAATTATTTGTGAATATAAACAAGGTAAAAAATCTTATGACATTATTGCGGCGGGTAGCGGTTTTCACCAAACTTTGACGCTTTTAGCTTTTCTGTATGGCTATCAACCCACAACCCTTCTTTTGGATGAACCTGATGCTCATTTGCATGTCAATCTACAACGGGTGGTTTTGGAATATTTTCAATTTTTTTATGACAAATCACATGAGAAAAATATCCAATTTCTGATTGCAACTCATGCGGAGGAATTGATTAAGGGCGTTGAAGTGAGCCAGATCATGTCATTGCTCAGTTTGACACCGCAACGAGTTCAAGCGACACCGGCTATTTTAACCGCTATGGCAGATGTGTCGAATTTAGAAGTCACTCAATTGCTTGATTCACCCATGATGTTATATGTAGAAGGCGAAGATGATGAACGTTTGTTGCGTTGTTGGGCTAAGGTATTGAATACAGAAGAAAATATGAGTAAAGTTTGTTTTCATATTATGGGTGGTGGGCCCAAAAAGCAGATGAAAGATAATGCGGATCGGCATTTTGCCGGTATCAAGCAAATCATTCACCCGGTTAAACGTTTCGTACTTTTTGATTATGATGATGATGACGCATTTCATCCACCGCCAGATAATCCTGTCTTACATGAATGGCAACGTAAAAACATTGATAACTATTTATTAGTGCCTGACAGTTGGATACGTGCTGCAAGGCAAAAAAATCAAAGAGATGAAAAGGTTTTTAAGGCCATTGAAGAACAGATTGAAGAGTTTTTTGCCAGTGAAAATCTGACATTACCTCCTAATCAAACCTGGAAAACCGTTAAAGCGAATGTTTTCCAGGTAGTTGATGGTAAAAAGTTGTTATTCAAAAAATCGGATTGTCTTTTTCAGCGATTACAGGATAAGTTTCAGATCAAATTAACCCGTCGCACTGTGGCTGAGAATATGACAGCTTCTGAAATCCATGACGATGTGCATCAATTCTTTGCCAAACTTAATAAACAAATAGAGTGATGAGATAATCAGTAGTTCAAAAAGGCGCATTTCTAAAAAAAGGTGTCATATCAATAAATCTTGAAGGCCCGATTTTCGTTCCAAATTTATTTTGCTTTAGGAATGCTCACGAAATAACTTTTCACGTAAAAGTTTTTGCACGCAAAAACTTTTACGTGAAAACCTGTTTTGTAGATTAAATTTAATTTAATTATGGGCGAACACGCAGGTTCGCCCCTACATAGGCGCTCGTAGGGGCGAACCTGCGTGTTCGCCCTGCCCTTTTAAAATTATTGATTTGAAAATCTCTAAAATGGAAACTTATTTCGTGACCATTCCTTACCTCGATTTTCGTTCCAAATTTATTTTGCTTTACTTAGCTTCGCTCTACCCACCCGACATGACGTTTATTTGTCTTCTAAATAATTCATCACTTTATAACACACATCAAGACAGCCTTGCTTTGATAGGGCCGATACTTGAAATACGGGGCCTTGCCAGTCTAATGCTTTAATAATGGCTTCACAGTGTTGTTTTTGCTCTTCAGGTAGTAATAAATCGGTTTTATTTAATAGCAGCCAACGTTCTTTTGCGGCTAAATCGGGACTGTATTTTTCAAGTTCTTGAATGATCTTGAGGGTATCTTGTACGGGATCACTATCCAGTGGGGCTATGTCTACTAAGTGTAGTAATAAACGGGTACGTGATAAATGTCTGAGAAATTGTACCCCTAAACCGAAGCCTTCTGCTGCGCCTTCAATTAAACCGGGTATGTCGGCAATCACAAAACTCCGATCCAGTTCAATTGAGACGACACCTAAGTTTGGGTATAAGGTGGTGAAGGGATAGTCAGCAACTTTGGGGCGGGCTTTGGAGACGGCGCGAATAAAGGTGGATTTGCCGGCATTCGGTAAACCTAATAAACCGACATCGGCTAAGACTTGTAATTCTAGGCGTAAGCTACGAATTTCTCCGGGGGTGCCTTTGGTGATGCGCTGTGGGGCTCGATTCGTACTGCTTTTAAAATGGACATTACCTAATCCGTGTTGTCCGCCTTTTGCAACTAATAAGGTTTGTGTTGGTTTGACTAAATCACCTAGAAATTCTTCTGTCTCAATATTGTAAACTAATGTACCTACGGGCACTTTTATGAAGAAATTCTCACCTTTTTTGCCGGTGCATTCACTACCTAAACCATTTTGACCGACTTTGGCACGAAACAAGCGTTTAAATCGAAAATCAACTAAGGTGTTTAAACCGCTATCTGCTTGTAAATAGACGCTACCGCCGTCGCCGCCATCACCGCCGTTAGGGCCGCCGTAAGGGATAAATTTTTCGCGCCGAAAGCTTAGGCAACCATCACCGCCTTTGCCGGCGATGACTTCAATCGTGGCTTCATCAACAAATTTCATAAAAAAAAGGAGTTTGGGGAAAGGATGATAAAGGGAATGGTAGAGACGCGATGCTTCGCGTCTCTGGTTTGTAGAAACGCGATGGGGCACTCCAATCGCGTACTCGCAAAATAAATTTTGCACTCCAAAAAAACGCAAAATAAATTTTGCACTCCAAAAAAACGCAAAATAAATTTGGAACGTAAAAAACGCAAAATAAATTTTGCACTCCAAAAGCAGCAAAATAAATTTGGAACGTAAAAAACGCAAAATAAATTTGGAACGTAAAAAACGCAAAATAAATTTGGAACGAAAAGAGCAGCAAAATAAATTCGCGAACGCTTGATACAGAGACGCGAAATAGAGACGCGAGACATCACGTCTCTACGAACGCTTGTAGCAGATTTGCGAAGCCTCGCGTCTCTACGGTGCTGGAACGGCTGCAGCTTCCTGTAGCTGTGGGGGAATTACGCTGATAAATTGACGGTTTTTCGGGCCTTTTCTTTCAAACTTGACGAGGCCATCCGCTGTTGCATATAGTGTATCATCTTTGCCTCTGCCTACATTCTGGCCGGGATGAAATTTTGTTCCACGTTGACGGACTAAAATATTGCCCGCTATGACTTGTTGATCGCCATAGCGTTTAACGCCTAAGCGTTTGGATTTGGAATCGCGCCCGTTGCGGCTACTTCCACCTGCTTTTTTATGTGCCATTTTATTCGATTACCTCGTTTTCTCTTCTGCCACTTTGCCTTCTTGTGGCACAGTTTCAGTTTCTGGTGTTTGTGCCGCTTCTTGCGGCGTTGTTTCACCACCGCTTTGAGCTTCACTCGTTGGATTGGAAGCAGGTGATGCTTGCGCTTCACTGGTTTCTACTACGGGTGCGGCCTCAACATTTTGCGTTTCCGATTCTGATGGCGCGGCTTCAACATTTTCGGTTTTAGGTTCGGGCATTGTCCAAGTGGCTTCAATACCGTCTGCCATAATACCGGTAATTTTCACATCAGTATAATGTTGGCGATGTCCCATTCGCTTGAGATGGTGTTTACGGCGTTTGAATTTAATGATTTTGATTTTTTTGCCGCGTCCTTGTTCTAATACCGTTGCTGTGACTTTACCGTTGTCAACAATCGGTGTTCCAATCCTTATATCCTCACCATTTCCTACCATCAAGACGTTGTTAAAGTCAACGTTTGCGCCCACTTCGGTAAGAATTTTGTCTATTCTGAGGGTATGCCCCGGTGCGACTTTGTATTGTTTGCCGCCTGTTTGAATTACAGCGTACATATCTAAGTCTTATTCTCCTTAATTATCAATTATCAATTATCAATTATCAATGAACAGATTTATGGCTACCTTTTGGAAAAAATAAATCTGATTGATGTTCTTTATCCTAATGAATTGTAAATAAAAATGCAAGGTGGTTTTAATGGTAATCGCAGAAAAATCGTTTTAGGGCGATAACAAAGGTTCGCCCTTTTCATTGTATTACAAACGACAATATTTTATTTAAATAGCACTTCTCGTTGAATCGTTGGGTGGAAGGTAAAGTCTTCTATTTCAATTTCTCCTTGATAAATCCAACCGCGTCTCGCTCTTGTGCCGACTTCGGTTGTGCCTGATAGCCTCATTGTAAATTCGGCATCTGGATTACCAATGAGATTGAACAGTTGAATCAAGCGGTTGATGGTGTCGATCTCATTTTTACCCACAAAAACATTTAAGGTTTCTTCTGTCAGTGTTTCTATGCCATCTTTGCTGGCCGGAAAGAGCATTTCTTCTGATTTGGTATGCCCCAACAGAATATCTTGCCCTTTGCCCTCATCTAGGGTGATCACAAAGTTCGCTTTTCTGAATTTGAGGGCTGATTCAGCAGTTGTGCTGAACTGTACTACAACGGCGGCCCTAAATTCATCTTTATGTTGTATGAGACTGATGCTTTTGATGGCCTTGATATCAAGCTGATCAACCGTTTCAATAGAGAGGGCATAAGTGGCCCCTAAATTAAGACAGTATAAAGCAAGTGTTGTTAAAATGGGTATGATATAACGCATTAAGGCTCCTTGTCAGTTATCAGTTATATTTAATTTGGGAATGGTGGGCAACAAAAAACAGTTACCGGCCCCCTACGTTTAATTATAATGGTGGGCAACAAAAATACAAAGCCCACTCTACGTTTAATTGGTGGGCAACAAAAATACAAAGCCCACCCTACAAAAAACACGATATTATTGATAATTGATAATTGATAATTGATAATTGAACATTGATAATTGATTAAGTAAAGCGCCAGCGCAGTGCGATATAACCCCCAATTAAAAAGACTAGGCTTGCGCTGAGTAAATAGAATAAGGGGGGGGTTCGATGCCCCATTTTTAAATCTCCCCAGTGTCGCGGTTTAAAAAATGAACTGACGAGTGATGTGTTTTTGGCTTCAACCAGTTCAAGTTCGCTGCGACTTTTTGGGTTGACTTGTAGTTTTAATATGCCTTCTTTGGCATACGGGTCGGTTGTTAAGATTGATTCAAAAGCCCATCTTTGGATAGTGATTGCGCTTAAGCCATTAGCCAATTGAGATAAAACACTTTGATCTAAATCAACTTGTGGGCGCAACAAGCCTCCAAATAATAATTGGGGGATCATCAGTAAGGGCACTAAAGTCAGGGCGACGCGGTAACTGCTTACAATGCAGGAGATCAATAACCCTAAAGCGGCGGAGACAAAGGCCGCTATCCATAATATTAGCCAAATTTCTATTGTATTGCGGAAGGAGAGTTCTAGTAATTGTGGTACAACGATTATGGATAATAAGCCAGTTTGTAGCCCTAAAATACAGCTTAATACAAAAACTTTTGCGGATAAATAGGGAAAAATAAATAAATAAGAGCGAATTTCTCTTTTTAAAAGCGGTTGCTCTGTGACAATTTCTTTACATGATCCCATGATGCCAAACCAAATACTGGCGGCAATTAATAGAAAATAAACGCTGCCACGTCGCATACTGGCTAAATCGCTAATCAGCTCTATTTCTCCCGATACTTGTAATTTAAAATCAGGTAAAGGGACTTTTTTTTGATCAAAAAAAGGTTCAATTGTTGATCTGATATAGTCATAACGTGTGTCAATATCCGTTTTTTGAGCGAGTTTTTTAGCATATCTATGCAATTTATCAATATTAATCGTTTTATCGGCTTGTTTTAAGGGTTCTTTCATGACTCCGAAATAATATAATATTCTTGCGGCTTCATCGAAATTCTGTTTATCGCGATCAAAATTATAAAAAGCGACAATAATGAGCATGGCGATTAGGGGCACTTGTAGGATAATTAATGATAAATTGAGTTTATCCGCAAAAAAAACGTGGAAATTGCGTTGTATTAAAATTATCCACTGTGAAAATAATAGGCTAAAAGTTGTTTTTGGGAGACGTTGATGAGGCATTTTGATTGAACGCTGATTTGATTGATTTTTTTTGCAACACAGAGAACACAGAGTACCACAGAGTGCCACAGAGATTTTTAATGATATTATCATGATAAGTACTGAAGCATAAATTTTCGTGTATTTTGAAATGGGGCAACCACAAGGGATTGCCCCTACGCAATGCCATGTAGGGGCAATCCCTTGTGGTT
>Ga0190344_1000359_pt1 | contig 23680 bp, 15 predicted proteins | sample 48721323_MG_FD_161662 | JGI IMG/M metagenome (GOLD analysis project Ga0190344, IMG submission 161662) | Hydrothermal vent microbial mat bacterial communities from Southern Trench, Guaymas Basin, Mexico - 4872-13-2-3_MG | ecosystem: Environmental > Aquatic > Marine > Hydrothermal vents >... | reverse complement strand
GTTGAAAAGAGGCGTTTGAACATTGGGGGGCTGACTCCTGTTTTAGGGGTTCTGGGAAGTCGGGTCTTTTAAGCCTTTGCAAGACGGATAGTACCTATGGTCGCCCCCCGCCTTTCAATCTCTGTGCCAATCCTTCCGAGTATTGTTCAACAGCTCGGTATCACAGCAGGATAAATCTCCCGCACCGCCGGGGCGCCGTTTCCCGACGCAAATCGAAATGGACATTCGGTGTACACTTGGGTTACACCAAATGCATGGAACGACCGCCGAAACTCACCGCCGCGGAGCGCGATTTCTTCCACCTGGTCTACCAGGCCGGGGTGGCCAATCCCTTCGGCCGGGAACGCGAGGAGATTGAGCTGAAGATCGCCGGGCTCTACCCCGACGCCACCCGGGCCGAGCGCACCGCCGCCGCCACCGGGGCCGTGGCCCGCCACATCGCCGTGCTGGAAGCAGAGAACCGGGCCGATGCCAGCCGCTACGAAGGCGACGACCAGCGCCTAGTGCGGGCGGCCTTTCTCTTCGAGTTCTTCTACGGACTGCGCAAGAAATTCGACCAGTTGATCATCGACCAGATCCAGTCCGGCGACACCCCGGCCCGGGTCTCGTTTGCCCAGGAAGCCTACCGGCTGCTGTTGCGCCGCGGTTTTTCGGAAAACGACACCCGCCGCTATTTCGCGTTGAGCTACCAGCTGCGTCGGGCCTATTTCTTCATCAACCGCTACCTCATCGGCCGCAGTCCGGTGATGGGCCAGCTGCGCCGCCAGTTGTGGGAGAACGTCTTTACCCACAACCTGGCCCTCTACGACCGCTACCTGTGGAACCGCATGGAGGATTTTTCCACCCTGCTGCTCGGTGGAACCGGAACCGGCAAGGGGACGGCGGCCATGTGCATCGGCCGCTCCGGCTTCATTCCCTTCAATGAGAAAAAACGCTGCTTCGAGGAAAGTTTCACCCGCAGCTTCGTTTCGCTGAACCTGTCCCAGTTTCCCGAAACCCTCATCGAATCCGAGCTCTTCGGCCACAAGAAAGGCGCTTTCACCGGGGCGGTGAAAAACTACAGCGGCATCTTCGAGCGCTGCAGCCCCTTCGGCGCCATCCTCCTCGATGAAATCGGCGAGGTGCCCAACCACCTGCAGATCAAGCTGCTGCAAGTGCTCCAGGAGAGAGTCTTCACCCCGGTGGGCAGCCACGAAAAAAGCCGCTTCGAGGGACGCGTCATCGCCGCCACCAACCGATCCATCGCCGAATTGCGCCAGCAGGGGCTGTTTCGCGACGACTTCTACTACCGCCTCTGCTCGGACATTATCACCGTGCCGCCGCTGCGCCAGCGCATCGAAGAAGATGCGCGCGAACTCGACGATCTCATCGCTTTCACCTTGGAGCGCCTGGTGGGCCAGCCTTCTCCCGAACTGGCGGCCCTGGTGCGCGAGACCATCGATCGCGAGCTCGGCCCGCACTACGACTGGCCCGGCAACGTCCGCGAGCTGGAGCAGTGCGTACGCCGGGTGCTGCTGCGCCGCACCTACGAGGGAGACGTGGCACCGGCCGCCCCCGAACTGGAGGCCCGCCTCGCCGAGGGAATCGTCCGAGGCGACATCGCCGCCGCGGACCTTGTCTCCGGCTACTGCGCCCTGCTCTACCGACGCCACGGCACCTTCGAAGAAGTCGCCCGCCGCACCGGCCTCGACCGACGCACCGTCAAGAAATACATCGTTGGCCAGGAGGAATCCGGCCCAACCAACGGGGACTGACCACCGAATTCCATTTAGCGCTTGACAGCCGATTTTTTTTCTGCATAAAAGAGTCCATCATTTGTTGGAAATTTATGCTGGAACCATCTCACGCGACAACCCGCACGAGGGCACCCCATGCCTTCCCGCCTCGAAAAAGCCCGCCAGGCCCCGGACTCGATGAAGGGGCGCATCCTGGAAGCCGCCCGCCGCCTGTTTGGTGAATACGGCTTTTCCGGCGTCACTACCCGCATGCTGGCCAAGGAGGTGGGCATCGACATTTCCACCCTCTATTACCACTGGGGTGAAAAACAGGACCTTTACGAGGCGGTGATGGCCGACCTGAGCTGCGAAATCCGCGGCAAGCTGCGCGAAATCGAGCGCATGGTGCGCGGCGCCGCCCTGTCGCATCGCCTGGAGGTGGCCATCGAAGTGATGTGCGACTGGCTCTTCGAGCATCCCGAGGCCGCCAAGCTGATGCTCTCGAGCTACATGGGAAAATCGCGCAGCGCCCCGGACACCCACGTGCCCATCAAGGAGCACATCGCCAACATCGCCGTGGCCATGGGGCTAGCCCTGGACACGGCCCATGTGCCGGCCCGGGCCAATGCCCGGGTGCTTACCGTCTGGAATTCGGTCATCAACTTCACGGCCGGCGAAGATTTTTTTCGTCCCCTGCTCGGCGTGAACCGCAACGAGTATCGATCCGTTGTCAAGGAAACCCTCAAGTTCATCCTGATTCCGGCCTTTGCCCGGTCCTCGGCCGCATGAACGGGGGAAGCCGGAAGCGAGGCGCAAAGCGCCGGCCAAGAAGGGGAAAAGAGAACTGAACATCCGCGATCGATTCGCGCTGAGTCTCCCTGATGTCGGCCCAGCGGACGGTACCCGCCGGACCGGGCTTTAACCGGCTGTCAACAGTACAAAGGAGGAATAACGATGGCGCTGAACATGGATGCGGTCGGCCAAAAGATCGGGCCCCTCACCAAGGCGTACACCTGGAAGGATTGCAGCCTGTACGCCCTGGGCGTGGGGGCCGGCTTTTCCGACCTGGCGTACTGCTACGAAAAAGACCTCAAGGTGATTCCCAGTTTTTCCATTGCCGCCGTTTTCGACTTCCTGTCCCACGTCGGCGCGGCATCCAACGTCAACCTGGCCGGAATTCTCCACGGCGAGCAGGAGCTGGTCTTCCACAACCCCATCCCTCCCGAAGGAGAGTTGATCACCGAGGGGGCCATCACCCATTACTACGACAAGGGCAAGGACAAGGGCGCCCTGGTGGTGGCCACCTGCGACACCCGCCACAGCAACGGACAGAAGCTTTTCACCGCCACGGCCACCATTTTTTCCCGTCTCGACGGCGGGTTCGGCGGCCCGGAAGCGCCGCGCAAGCAGGTCGATTTCCCCGACCGGGCCCCTGACTTCACCGTGGCCGACACCCCCTCGGAAAACCAGCCGCTACTCTACCGTCTTTCCGGCGACATCTTCCAGCTTCACGTGGACCCGGAATTCGCCAAAATGGCCGGTTTCGACAAGCCCATCATGCACGGGCTGTGCACCCACGGCTTCGCCTGCCGGGCCCTGATCGCCAGCCTCTGCCCCGGTCAACCCGAACTGATACGCCGTTTCGACTGCCGCTTCTCCAAGCCCCTCTACCCGGGGGTTCCCATCGAAACCCAGATCTGGAAGACCGGCGACGGCCAAGCCGTTTGGCGCACCGTCAACGCGGAAACCGGCGAGGTGGTCATCGACATGGGGGTGTGCGAGATCGGCCCGGTGCCCAAGGACGAGATCCGTTTCGACGGCCGGGTGGCCATTATTACCGGGGCCGGGGCCGGGCTGGGGCGCACCTACGCTCTCGAGCTGGCCCGCCGCGGGGCGGCGGTGGTGGTCAACGACCTGGGCGGCGCCCGGGACGGCACGGGGGCCGGCTCCAGCTCGCCGGCGGACACAGTGGTCGAGGAAATCCGGGCCGCCGGCGGCCAGGCGGTGGCCAACTACGACAACGTGGCCACGGTGGACGGCGGGGCCAACATCGTCAAAACCGCCGTGGACGCCTTCGGCCGCGTCGACATCGTGATCAACAACGCCGGCATCCTGCGCGACAAGAGCTTTGTCAAGATGACCCCGGAGAACTGGAACGCCGTGCTGGCGGTGCATCTCAACGGGGCCTACCACGTCACCCGGCCGGCTTTCGAGGTGATGAAAGCCCAGGGCTACGGGCGTATCGTGATGACCACCTCGGCCGCCGGCCTCTACGGCAACTTCGGCCAGGCCAACTACTCGGCGGCCAAGATGGCCCTGGTGGGACTGATGAACACCCTCAAGCTCGAGGGACAAAAATACGACATCAAAGTCAATACCATCGCTCCGGTGGCCGCCTCGCGCCTCACCGAGGACGTTTTGCCGCCGGACCTGCTGGATAAGCTCTCCCCCGAATACGTGGCCCCCATGGTCATGGTCCTGTGCTCGGACCGCTGCCCGGTGACCGGCTGCATCTACAACGCCGGCATGGGCTTTTTCAACCGCGCCGCCGTGGTCACCGGACCGGGGGCCGTGGTGGGGGGAAACGGGAAAATCCCCACCGTCGACGATGTGGCCGCGGCCCTGGACAAGATTTCCACCCTGGACGGCGGCAAGGAATACTTTCAGCTCAACGACCAGTTCGGCGACGTTTTGGCCGCCTTTTCGGCCCCGGCGGGCAAGGTCGGTCCGGGAGCCAAGAAGGCCGAGGCCGGACGTTTCGACACTCCCGCGGCGGTATTCGCCGCCATGCCCGCGGCCTTCCAGGCAGACCGGGCCAGCGGGGTGGATGCGGTCTTCCAGTACAAAATCACCGGAGACGACGGCGGCCAGTGGTTCTGCGAGGTAAAAAACGGGGCCTGCGCCATCGAAGAAGGCGTCCATGAAAAGCCGACCTGCACCCTGGAAATGGCGGCTGCCGACTTCCTTTCCATGATCAGCGGCGCCCTTTCGGCCATGGAGGCTTACACCTCGGGAAAACTGAAGATCAGCGGGGATGTAATGAAGAGCCAGCTCATCGGCAAGCTTTTCAAACTTTAAAATCGCGAGCGATTTGAAAAGGAGTCGAAAAGATGATCGGAATCACCTCCTACGGTGCCTATATCCCCCGGCTGCGGCTCAACCGCATGGCCATCGTCCAGGCCATGGGCTGGTTCGCCCCGGCCATCATGACCGTGGCCCAAGGCGAGCGGTCCATGTGCAACTGGGACGAGGACAGCATCACCATGGCGGTCAGCGCGGCCCGCGACTGCCTTCGCGGCCATGACAAGCAGCGCCTGGACGCCGTCTACCTGGCGTCCACCACCCTGCCTTTTGCCGACCGGCAAAACGCCGGCATCCTGGCCGCGGCCCTCAACCTGAACGAGCAACTGGCCTGCGCCGACTTCACCGCCTCGCAGAAAACCGCCACCACGGCCCTGATCACGGCCCTGGAGCAGGTGGCCGGGGGCGCACGCCGCGACGTGCTGGTGACGGCCACCGACCGGCGCGAAACCAAGACGGCTTATTTCTACGAGATGTGGTTCGGCGACGGGGCCGCGGCCCTGACGGTGGGCGACACGGATGTCATCGCCGAGTTCAAGGGGTCCTACAGCCTGTCGCGGGATTTCGTGGACCACTACCGGGGCGCCCAGAACAAGTACGACTACGTCTGGGAGGAGCGGTGGAACCGCGACGAGGGCTACGGCAAGATCCTGCCGGAGGCCATCCAGGGACTGCTGGACAAGCAAGGCCTCAGCATCGACGACATCGACCGGCTGGCCTACCCGTGCTTTTTCAAGGCCGACCACCGCAAGATCGCCAAACGCCTGGGCGCCAAGCCGGAAGCGCTCATCGACAACCTCCACGAGGTCTGCGGCGAGTGCGGGGCGGCCCACAGCTTCCTGCTGCTCATCCGGGCCCTGGAAGAGGCCAAGCCGGGAGAAAAGATCGTCGTGGCCGGCTACGGCCAGGGGGCCAACGCCCTGCTCTTCGAGGTCACCGAGAACATCAGCCGCCTGGCGCCGCGCAACGGCCTGGCCGGAAGCCTGGCCAACAAGAAGACCATCGACAACTACGCCAAGTGGCTCAAGTTCCGCGAGCTGATCAACGTGGAGATGGGCATCCGGGCCGAGGCCCCCACCCAGACAGCCACCACGGTGCTCTACCGCAAGAACAAGATGATCCTGGGCCTGGTGGGCGGCAAATGCCGCGAATGCGGCACCCCCCAGTTTCCCAAGTCCGACATCTGCGTCAACCCGGCCTGCGGGGCCCATCACTCCCAGGACGACTACGAGTTTGCCGACCAGCCGGCCCGGGTCAAGACCTTCACCGGCGACATGCTGGCCGTCTCGGTGGATCCGCCGGCTATCTACGGCATGGTCCAGTTCGACGGCGGCGGCCGTATGATGGCCGACTTCACCGACTGCGAACTGGCCGACATCCGCGTCGGGTTGCCGGTGACCATGGAATTCAAACGCAAGGTGGTGGACAAGGAGCGCGGCTTCGTCAACTACTTCTGGAAAGCAGTGCCGGTACCCGGCGCCCTGGAGGAGATGAACAGGATCCGTTTCGACGGCCGGGTGGCCATTATTACCGGGGCCGGGGCCGGGCTGGGGCGCACCTACGCTCTCGAGCTGGCCCGCCGCGGGGCGGCGGTGGTGGTCAACGACCTGGGCGGCGCCCGGGACGGCACGGGGGCCGGCTCCAGCTCGCCGGCGGACACAGTGGTCGAGGAAATCCGGGCCGCCGGCGGCCAGGCGGTGGCCAACTACGACAACGTGGCCACGGTGGACGGCGGGGCCAACATCGTCAAAACCGCCGTGGACGCCTTCGGCCGCGTCGACATCGTGATCAACAACGCCGGCATCCTGCGCGACAAGAGCTTTGTCAAGATGACCCCGGAGAACTGGAACGCCGTGCTGGCGGTGCATCTCAACGGGGCCTACCACGTCACCCGGCCGGCTTTCGAGGTGATGAAAGCCCAGGGCTACGGGCGTATCGTGATGACCACCTCGGCCGCCGGCCTCTACGGCAACTTCGGCCAGGCCAACTACTCGGCGGCCAAGATGGCCCTGGTGGGACTGATGAACACCCTCAAGCTCGAGGGACAAAAATACGACATCAAAGTCAATACCATCGCTCCCCTTGCCGCCTCACGCCTCACCGAGGACGTGATGCCGCCGGAGATCTTCGAAAAGATGCGGCCGGAGTTCGTCGCCCCGATGGTGCTGTATCTGGCCAGCGAGCGCTGCACCCGCAGCGGCGAGATCTACAATGCCGGCATGGGCTACTACAACCGGGCGGCGATCCTCACCGGCCCGGGGGTCAAGCTGGGCCATGCCGACCAGCCGCCCACCGCCGAAGACGTTTGGAACCGGTGGGAAGAAATCAACGACCTGGCCGGGGCCAAGGCGCTGGCGGACGCCAACGCCGCCTTGATGGACCTGATGACGGAAAAGAAGCCGGCGGCCAAGGCGGCAGCGGACGACACCAAAGCCGAGGCGGGCCCCGACGGCGCCGAAGTGGCGGCCATTTTCGACAAAATGCCCCAGGCTTTCCAGCCGGACAAGGCCGCCGGCGTGGATGCGGTCTTCCAGTACCTCATCGATGGCCCCGGCGGAGGCGAATGGACCGTTGCCGTCAAGGACCAGCAATGCACGGTGGAAAAGGGCAAGGCCGCCAAGGCCACCTGCACCTTGAAAATCAACGCGGCCGACTTCGTACGCATGATCAGCGGCGAGCTGCCGGCCATGCAGGCCTTCACCTCGGGCAAGCTGCAGATCAGCGGCGATGTGATGAAGTCCCAGCTGATTGGTAAACTTTTTAGAATCTAAAGGTGCACCCGCACCTTTAATGAGGAGGTTCATCATGGCCACTGGTATACGCGACAAGGTCGCCGTCATCGGCATGGGCTGCACCCGCTTCGGAGAGCGCTGGGACGTGGGCGCCGAGGAGTTGATGGTCGAGGCCTTCGAAGAGGGGCTGGCCGATGCCGGCATCGAGAAGAAGGAGATCGACGCCGCCTGGCTGGGCACCTGTTTCGACAACATCAGCGTCGGCAAGAGCGCCCTGCCCCTTTCCATGACCCTGCGCCTGCCCCTGATCCCGGTCACCCGGGTGGAAAACTTCTGCGCCACCGGCACCGAGGCCTTCCGCGGGGCCTGCTACGGGGTGGCCTCGGGGGCCTACGACATCTGCCTGGCCTTGGGGGTGGAAAAACTCAAAGACACCGGCTACGGCGGCCTGCCGAGCTTCGTCGGCTCCGACTCGGGCAGCCTCACCTGGCAGTGGTTTCCCAACATCACCGCCCCCGGCTCATTCGCCCAGCTCGCCAGCGCCTATGCGGCCAAGTACCGCGTCAAAGACCAGGATTTGAAGCGCGCCATGGCCCACGTGAGCGCCAAGAGCCACGCCAACGGGGTCCTCAACCCCAAGGCCCACCTGCGCAAGGCGGTCAGCGAAGAGCAGATCATGGCCGCCCCCATCATCGCCCATCCCCTGGGGCTGTTCGACTGCTGCGGGGTCAGCGACGGGGCGGCCTGCGCCATCGTCACCACGCCGGAAATCGCCAAGAAAATGGGAAAGAAGGATTTCGTCACCGTCAAGGGCCTGCAGCTGGCCCTCTCCTCGGGCGAGGAAATGGGCTACAACGACTGGGACGGCGAGCACTTCATCACCACCAGCGAATGCAGCCGGAAAGTCTACCAGGAAGCCGGCATCACCGATCCGCGCCGGGAGATCAGCATGATGGAGGTCCACGACTGCTTCTCCATCACCGAGCTGGTCACCATGGAGGACCTGCACATCAGCGAGCGCGGCCGGGGGTGGCGCGACGTGCTCGACGGCGTCTTCGACCGCGACGGGGAGGTCCCCTGCCAGGTGGACGGAGGGTTGAAATGCTTCGGCCATCCCATCGGGGCCTCGGGGCTGCGCATGCTCTACGAGATGTACCTCCAGCTCCACGGCCGGGCCGGCGAGCGGCAGATCGAAAATCCGCGCCTGGGCCTGACCCACAACCTGGGCGGCTTTCCCTCGATGAACGTGTGCAGTATCTGCGTGATCGGGAAGTATGAATGATACTGGAAATTGGAAACTGGAAACTTGGTTTTGCAGGCACAGCATCGGACAGGTCTGACCGGTCCGACTAACCGGTTTCCAGTTTCCGCCCAGTTTCAAGTTTCCAATTTCAAGTTTCCACAAGGTGCTTCATGATCCAACTGACACGCGCGCAAAAACAGGTCCAGAAGGCGGCCCGGGATTTTGCCAAGGGGGAGTTCGACCGCGAAACAGCCCGGGAGGCCGAGAAAATCGGCCAATTCCCTGAAGAAGTCTTCCAGCGGGCTGCCGCGCTGGGGTTCGTGGGCATCCAGTTGCCCGAAGCCTACTCCGGCGGCGGCATGGGGTTGCTCGAGGCCGTCCTGCTGGCCGAGACCCTCTGCGCCCTGGACGGCTCCCTGGGCCAGGCGGTCTGCGAGGCCGGCCACGGGGCCGAGTGCATCGCCCGCTTCGGTTCCCAGGACCAAAAGGAGCGCTTTCTGCCGCCGATCCTGGAGGGGCGCACCGCGGTGGCAGTAGCTTTCGTGGAGGCCGGGCGCGGCATTTCATCGGCGCCGGCCGCGACGGCAGCGCCGGACGACAAAGGTTGGCTCCTCAACGGCACCAAACATTTTGTATCCAACGCCGAGCGGGCCGGAATTTTTCTGACCCTGGCCGCCACGCCGGCCGGAGCAGATGAAACCGGCGCGGCGAGCATGTTCATCGTGGACGCCGACGCCGCCGGTATCCGCGTCACCGATGAAGGGCGGCGCCTGGGGGGCAACCTGACAGGAGGCGCCGAGGTCACCTTCGATGAGGTCCGGCTGACACCGGATCGGCTGTTGGGAAAACCGGGGCGGGGGCTGGCCCAGCTCGAGGCCTACTACATGGAGCGGCGCATCCTGCTGGCCGGCCAGGCGTTAGGCCTGGCCCAAGGGGCCCTGGAGCGAGCCGTGGCCTACGTGCGCCAGCGGGTCCAGTTCAGCCGCAAGATCGGCGCCTTTGCCGTCACCCGCCACAAGATCGCCGATCTGGCCGCCCGGGTGGAAGCCGCCCGCCTCACCGTCTACCAGGCCGCCGCGGCCTTCGACGCCGGCCAGGCCGATGCCCGCACCGCGGCCATCGCCAAGCTCACCGCCGCCGAGGCGGCCATCGCGGCGGCTGACGAGGCCATTCAACTGCACGGCGGCTACGGCTATATGCGCGAGTACGACGTGGAACGCTACTACCGCGAGGCCAAGGCCCTGTCCCTCACCGCCGGCGCGCCGGGGGACTTGCGCGACGTTGTTGGCGCATCGGTCATCGGCAAGTTGAAATAGAGGTGCAAAAGAAGCTTGCACCTGTCCGACTGGTCGGACAATACACCCGCGTTTCAAGTTTCAACCGGAACCGTCATGAACATCCTCACCTACACCGCCGAACACGAAGACTTCCGCCGCCGCCTGCACGAATTTTGCGCGGCTGAGATCACCCCCTTCGCCGACCGCTGGGAGGCGGACCACGCCGTGCCACGGGAGGCCTGGCGCCGGATGGGGCGGGCCGGGTTTCTCTGCCCAGGCGTCGACCCGGCCTACGGCGGCCTGGGGGGCGACTTTCGCTATGCACTCATCGTCAACGAGGAGATGGCACGCACCGGCCAGACCGGCCTGACCGCCTCCCTGCACAGCGACGTGGTGGTGCCGTACATCGAGAGCTTCGGCAGCAAGGCCCAGAAACGAAAATACCTACCCGGCTGCGTCAACGGAGACATCGTCACCGCCGTGGCCATGACCGAGCCGGACGCCGGCAGCGACCTGGCCGCCATGACCACCACGGCGGTGGAGGACGGCGACACGGTCGTCATCAACGGGGCCAAGACCTTCATCTCCAACGGCTTGGTCTGCGACCTGGTGGTGCTGGCGGCCCGGGACCCGGCGGTCGAAGACCGCTACCGGGCCATTTCGCTCTACCTTGTTGAAGCCGGCACCCCCGGCTTCAACAAAGGGCAGCGCCTGGACAAGATGGGCTGGCACAGCCAGGACACCGCCGAGCTGTTTTTCACCGACTGCCGCATTCCCCTGGCCAACCGCCTCGGCGAACGGGGCGCCGGCTTTCTCATGCTCATGGCCAAGCTCCAGCAGGAGCGGCTCACCTGCGCCGTGGGCGGCATGGTGGCCGCCGAGCGCATCCTGCAATGGACCACCGAATACTGCCGCCGCACCGTGGTGGACGGCCGCCCCCTGGTGAAAAACCAGGCGGTGCAGTTCGCCCTGGTGGAAATGGCCACCGAGGTGAAAATCGGCCGCACCTTCGTGGAAAAGCTCGTCGCCGACCACATCGAAGGCGGGCAGATCGTGGTGGAAACCTCCATGGCCAAGTACTGGACCACCGACCTGGCCAACCGGGTGGCCAACCGCTGCCTGGAGCTGATGGGCCCCGCGGGCAACCTGGAGCGCGCTCCCATCGTGCGCGGCCTGCGCGACGCGCGCATCATGGCCATCTTCGCCGGCACCAATGAAATCATGAAGCAGATTGCGGCGAAATTTATGGGGCTGTAAGTTTGAAACTGGAAACTTGAAATTTGAAACTGGGTCCTTTGGGTCCCTTTGGTCCTTTTTGTCCTTTTCCTGAAACAGGAACCCACATCATGCCAAACCAAGGCGCCCTCAAGGGCATCAGCATCCTCGACCTCTCCCGGCTCCTTCCCGGCCCCTACGCCTCCATGATCCTGGCCGACCACGGGGCCCGGGTCATCAGCGTGGAAGACAAGCGCTTCCTGGCCGACGGGTTGTTCATGACCACCGTCAACCGCAACAAGGAGCATGTCTCGCTGAACCTCAAGACCGAGGCGGGCCGGGAGATTTTCTTCAAGCTCGCCGAGCGCAGCGACGTGGTGATGGAAGGCTTCCGGCCGGGGGTGGTGGACCGGCTGGGGGTCGGCTACGAGGCGGTACGCCAGGTGCGGCCGGACGTGATCTACTGCTCGATCACCGGCTACGGCCAGGACGGCCCCTTTCGCGACCGGGCCGGCCACGATGTCAACTACCTCTCCCAGGCCGGGGTGCTCGGGCTCATCGGCGAGGCGGACCGGCCGCCCTCGATCCCCGGCATCCAGATCGCCGACATGGTGGGCGGCGGGTTGAACGCCGTCATCGGCATCCTGCTGGCCCTGCACCACCGCAGCCAAACCGGCCAGGGCCAGTACATCGACATCTCCATGACCGACGGCAGCGTGGCGCTCTTGCCCTTTGCTCAGTTCTGGCGCGACTTGACGGGAAAAGAACCCCAGCGCGGCGACACGTTGCTCTCGCACCGCTACGCCTGCTACAACACCTACCAAACCGCCGACGGGCGCCATCTTTCCATCGGCGCGGTGGAAAACCGCTTCTGGAAAAACCTCTGCGACCACTTCGGCGTCCCCGAATTCACCCCCTTGCAGTACGACGACAGCCGGCGCCGGGAGATCATCGCTTTTTTCCGCGAGCGGTTCAAAACCAAGACCCTGGACCAATGGACCGAGGAACTGGGGCCTCTGGACGTGTGCTTCGGTCGTATCCAGTCCTTTGACGAAGTCTTTGACGATCCGCTGTTCATCGCGCGCCAAATGGTGGTCGATCTTCCATCCCCGGACGGGCGTCCCGGCAAGGCCCTGGGCGTGCCGGTGAAGCTGAGCGCCTCGCCCGGGGCGGTGCGCACGCCGGCAGCGGCCTTTGGCGCCAGCACCCGGGCCGTGCTGGCGGAACTGGGCTACAGCCCCGCGGACATCGACCGCCTGGCGGCCGAGGAAGTGATCTGAAATCTCAAGTAAGGTAAAACGACTGTCGGCCCCGTCCGACCGGTCTGGCTTGTTTTTTCAACCCCCAACCCGAAACGTGCGACCCTATGAATCTTCTTCCCTACACCGAGGCTCACGAAGACTTCCGCCGCCGTCTGCGCGCCTTTCTGGAGGCCGAGGTGGCTCCCCGCATCGACCGTTGGGAAACCGACACCCACATCGTCCCGCGCGAAATCTGGCGCCGCATGGGCGGCCAGGGATTTTTGTGCATGAGCGTGCCGCCGGCCTACGGCGGCCCCGGCCTCGACTTTCTCTACTCGGTGATCGTCATCGAGGAGATTAGCCGCACCAACCACAACGGCCTGGCCGCCCCGCTGCACAGTGACATCGTGGTGCCCTACATCGCCTCCTACGGCAGTGAAGCGCAGAAACGCAAGTACCTGCCCGGTTGCGTCAGCGGCGAGATGATCACCGCCGTGGCCATGACCGAGCCGGGGGCCGGCAGCGACCTGGCGTCCATGGCCACCACGGCGGTCCAGGACGGCGACACCGTCGTGCTGGACGGCGCCAAGACCTTCATCACCAACGGCATCAACGCCGACCTGGTGGTGGTGGCCGCCAGGGACCCGGCGGTGGAAAACCCCCACCAGGCCATTTCCCTCTACCTGGTGGAAGCCGGCACCCCGGGTTTTTCCAGGGGACGGCACCTGGAAAAAATGGGCTACCACAGCCAGGACACCGCCGAGCTGTTTTTTTCAGGCTGCCGCATCCCGGCCGCAAACCGCCTCGGGCAGGCCGGCGCCGGCTTTCTGATGCTGATGGAAAAGCTCCAGCAGGAACGCCTCGTGGTGGCCGTGATGGGCCAGGCCCAGGCCGAGTTCATCCTGGATTGGGCAACCCGTCATTTAAAGCGGAAACTCATCGACCAACGCCCCCGGGCCAGGTCCCAGGACGTGCAGTTCGCCCTGGTGGAAATGGCCACTGAGGTACGCCTTGGACGCACCTTTCTCGATACCCTGATCGTGGACCACATGGCGGACAAAAACGTAGTGGTGGAAACCTCCATGGCCAAGTACTGGATCAGCGAAATGGCCCACCGCACCGCGGCGCGCTGCCTGGAGCTGTGCGGCCCGGAAGCCGGTTTGGAGCGCTGCCCGGCGGTGCGCACCTTCCGCGACACCCGGGTGATGTCGATCTTCGCCGGCACCAACGAGATCATGAAGCAGATCGCGGCCAAATTCATGGGGTTGTAAGAAGCGATGCCCGTCCTGCCCATCACCCACCGACCCGGCGTTCACTGCGCCAGCACCGGGCTGCGCGACCTGGCGGCCTTTCACGGCCTGGACTGGAGCGAGGCGATGTGCTTCGGGCTGGGCGCCGGCCTGGGGCTCTGGTACCTGTCCCTGCCCGGCCTGTCCCCCAGCCGCATGGTGCATGTGCGTTCGGCCGACATCGAAGAACAGTTCTTCACCCGCATCGACATCGATTTCCGCTGGTCCGAGTTTGACGACCCCGCTCGGAGCGAAGCCGCCCTGGTGGAGGTCCTGGACGCCGGCCGGCCCGCCCTGATCCAGACCGACATCTTCCACCTCCCCTACTACGGCAGCCGGACCCACTTCCCGGGTCACGTGGTGGTGGTTTGGGGGTACGACGCCCAGCGGCGGGTCTTCACCGTCACCGACACCGAACGGCCGGCCCCCCTGGAGGTGGGGTTCGACGACCTGAGACGGGCCCGCTATTTCAGCGGCGGCCTGTTCGAGAGCCGGGGCCGGATGTTCGCCCCGGCACGCCTCACGCCGCCCGCGGACATGGCCGGGTGCCTGCGACAGGCCCTGACGGCCAACAGCCGGGCCCTGCTCCGGCCGTCCTGGCCCGGCAGCGGGCTGCCGGGCCTGCGGCTGTGGCGCGACGACCTTGAGACCTGGCCCAAACTCGAGGATGGCCCCTGGTGCGCGCGGTTCGCCTACCAGGTCATCGAGAAACGGGGAACCGGCGGCGGGGGGTTTCGCACCCTCTATGCCGCCTTCGTGCGCGAGGCGGTCGCCTGGTGGCCGGAACTGGCCGATGCCGCCGCGCGCATGGCGTCGCTGGCCGAGGCCTGGAGCCGGCTGGCCGACGCCTGCCGCGCGGTTTCGGAAGACGCCGCCTGGAACCTTGCGGCCCTGGCCGGCTGCCTGGAGCGGGTATCCTCCCTTGAAACCGATTACCACCGCTGGATAGACGCGTGGGGCCTGAAACCGCCACACGACAAGGAGTCCGCATGACCGACCACGAAGCGCGAAACCACGCCGCCACCGGCCCCTTGCACGGCGTCCGGGTGGTGGAATACGGCGTTTTCCACGCCGGCCCCGGCGCCGGCGCCATCCTCGGCGATCTGGGGGCCGACGTGATCAAGATCGAGGCCGCCGCCGGCGACCCCGAACGGTACTGGACGGTGGTAGGGGGACTCGACATCAGCACCCCGGCCACGGGCGAAAGCCTGATGTACGAGGTCTCCAACCGCGGCAAGCGCGGCATCTGCCTCGACATCAAGACCGACGGCGGCCGGGAGGTGCTCCACCGCCTGGTCCGCCGGGCGGACGTCTTTCTCACCAACCTGCGCCCGCCCACCAAGGCGGCCCTCGGCATCGACTTCGAGGCCCTGCGCCGCGTCAACCCGCGGATCGTCCACGCCAGCGTGTCGGGCTACGGCACCGAAGGGCCCATGGCCGCCGTCGGGGCCTTCGACCCCATGGGCCAGGCCGCCTCGGGCATGATGTTCCTCGGGGACCCCGAGCACCCCTCCCTGATCCACCTGGCCGTTCTCGACCAGGCCACGGCCATCGCCGCCAGCCACGCCATCATCACCGCCCTGTTCGTGCGCGAACGCCACGGCGGGGCCCAGGCGGTGCACGCCTCGCTCTACGGCACCGGCCTCTGGCTCCTCTACGCCAACCTCGCCTGCACCAGCGTGCTGGGCCGCAACCCGGGCATGGCCTGGATCCGCTTCGACAACTCGCCCCTGCGCAACAACTTCCGCTGCCGGGACGGCAAGTGGGTAATCGGCGTCCACCACCCGGAGGAGAAATACTGGGAACCGTTCTGCCGCGCCACCGGCCAGGAGGCGCTGCTGACCGACCCGCGCTTCGCCACCCCGGCCGACCGGCTGGCCAACGTCGCCGAACTGGTGCGGATCTGCGACGCGGTATTGGCCACCCGCGACCGGGACGACTGGATGCGGGTTTTCCGCGAACACGGCCTGATGTTCAGCCCGGTGCAACGGCTGGAAGAGGTCCTGAACGACCCCCAGGCGCTCGCCAACGGCTACGTGGTCGAATGCGACCACCCGGCCCACGGCCCCATCAAGATCCCCGGCTACCCGATCCAGTTTCACGGTCACGCCGCCGGTACCCGTCGACCGGCCCCCGGCATCGGTGAGCACACCGACGCCATCCTGGCCGAACTGGGCTACACGGCCGATGAAATCGCCCGCCTCACCGCCGACGGCGTCGCGCGCCAGGCCGAAGCGCCCGCCCCGGGCGGAGGCGCGGCCATTGAAAAAAGGAGTCGCCATGGATGAAACCGGCTTTCTGGTGGAGCGGATCGGCGCCGTCGCCCGGTGCAGCATGAACCACCCGCAGATCATGAACGCCCTGAATCTCGAAACGGGCGAGCCGATGGCCGAAGCGATCGGCCGGCTGGTGGCCGACGACACCGTTTCGGTGATCGTCCTGCGGGCCGAAGGGGAAAACTTCTGCACCGGATCGGATCTGGCCCTGTTGGGCGACAACCTCGACCCGGCCTTCCTGAGCCGCCTGATGAGCCGTGCCAACGCTATGCTCCTCGACCTCTACCATGGGCCGAAAATCGTCATCACCGAGGTGGACGGGTATGCCGTGGGCGGAGGGCTCGGGCTGGCGCTGGCCTCCGACCTGACCCTGGCCACCGAGCGGGCCAAGTTCTGCTGCGGGTTCATCCGCATCGGGGCCGTGCCGGACCTGGGAACGAGCTATTTTCTGCCGGAACGCGTCGGCACCGTCATGGCCAAGGAGATCGCCCTGACCGGCGACATCATCGACGCCGAGCGGGCGCTGGCCATCGGCCTGATCAACCGGGTAGTGCCTCACGAAGAGATCTCCGAGGCGGTGATGACGCTGGCCGGACGAATCGCCAAGGCCTCGCCCGAAGCCCTGGCATGGACCAAGCGAAACCTGAACCGGGCGCCGCACACCGACCTTCGCACGCTGCTTGACATCGAGGCCCATGTCCAGCCGCTCATGCTGCTGACTGAAGCGCACAAGGCGGCGGTCAAGAAGCTGCTGTCGTAAAGCGGTGTCATCCTGCAACGCCTTACTAAAATCGTCCAACGGGGGAAAGGAGCAGGAAATGAACGCAAAGGCAACCGGCACGCTCACGGTGGGAAACTTCGTCAAGGTGGCGGCCATCCGCTACGGCGACCGGGAGGCGATCTATTGCTCGACCACCGGCCGGCGGTTCTCCTTTCGCCAGCTCAACCAGCGAACCAACCGCCTGGCCAACGGGCTGACCGGTCTGGGGCTACGAAAAGGGGAAGTGGCCGCCTTCCTGTGCACCAACCGGGCCGAAATCGTCGAAATCTACTCCGCCCTGGCCAAGATCGGGGTGTTGGGCATCCCCCTGAACTATCGCCTGGCCCCCGCCGAGATCGTGGCGCTGATGGCCCACGGCGAAGCCTCGGCCCTGATCTTCGACCCGTGGTTCTCGGAAGTCGCCGCCCAAGTGAGAGAAGCCCTGCCGCAGGTCCGTCATTTTGTCGGCATGGGCGACGCCCTCCCCGACTTCGCCCTCGAGTACGAAGCGCTGCTGTCCCGGTCTTCCGATGCGGAACCGGAGGTCGACATCCGCGAAGAGGACGCGATGTACATGAACCTGACCTCCGGCACCACGGGACTGCCCAAGGCCTACCTGCTCACTCAGTACAACAACGCCGCCGCCGGACCTTTTTTCGCCGGCTATTTCGACATGCGCCGCGACGACGTGGTCCTGACCGCCTTTCCGATCTTCGGCCGCGTCGGCTTCGCCTGGTGCATGGTCTCCCTGCTGGCCGGCGCCCGCAACGTCATTCACCAGTTCAATCCTCAGCAGATCCTCGGGCTGATCGAATCGGAAAAGGTTACCATTTCCAACTGGGTCCCGACCATGGCGGCCTTCGTCCTCTCGCTGCCAGACGTGGACAAGCACGACCTGTCCTCCCTGCGCGCCCTGGTCTTCGCCGCCGCCCCGCTGACCTCCGCGCTTCAGGACCAGATCAGGGCGCGGCTCTGCCCCCATCTCTACGAATTCTACGGCCTGCAGGAAACCGGGATCGTGGCCTGCATCGGCCCGGAGGAAAAGGACCGCCGGCCGTCCTCGGTGGGCAAGGTCGCCTTCTCCGCCGACGTCCGGATCGTCGACATCGAGGGCCGCGACGTTCCCGCCGGCACGGTCGGCAGCATCATCGCCCGGGCCCCCTCGGCCACCGCCGGGTATTTCAAGAATGAGGCCCAGACCCGGGAAGCGTTCCGGGACGGCTGGTTTCACACCGGCGATCTGGGATACTTCGACGAGGAGGGATTCCTCTACCTGGCCGGACGAAGCAAGGACATGATCGTCACCGGCGGCCAGAACGTGTTTTCCGTGGAGGTCGAGGACGCCCTGCTGAGCCACCCCGCGGTGGCTGAATGCGCCGTCATCGGCCTGCCGGACGACACCTGGGGCGAGCGGGTGACCGCCGTCGTCGTCCGAGCACCCGGGACGGCGGTGACCGAAGCCGAACTCATCGCCTTCGGCAAGGAGCGCCTCGCCGGCTTCAAGGTGCCGAAATCGATTATCTGGCACGACCAGCCCCTTCCCCGCACCCCCACGGGAAAGGTGACCAAGTACGTCCTCGTGGAGACCTACGGGGGACAGACGGCCGACGTTTGAATATCGCGCCACCCCTCGTCGGCATTGACAAGGAAACCCATTTCATCGCAACAGGAGGCAACCGTTCATGGCCCAGCTCATCGCCGACCGGCGTGACATCGACTTCGTTCTCTACGAGCAACTCGACGCCGCCGCGCTCTGCAAGACCGACCGCTACCGCGAATTCAACCGGAAGACGTTCGACCTCATCCTCACCGAGGCACGCAACTTCGCCCTCAAAGAAATCCTGCCCACCTTCGCGCCCGGCGACCGCGAGGGGTTGCGCTTCGAAAACAACCGGGTCTTCGTGCCCGAGTGCTTCCACCGGGCCTACCGCCTCTTTTGCGAAAACGAGTACACCGCCCTGCCGGCGGCCCCCGAACTGGGGGGCCAAGGGCTGCCCCATGTCATTTCCCAGGCAGCGGGCCAGTACCTGCTGGGGGCCAACTACGCCTTCACCCTCTACGGCTGGTCGGGCTACGGCGCCGGCGAGATGATCGAGGTCTTCGGTACCGAGGAACAAAAAAAGATGTTTCTCAAAAAAATGTACGCCGGCACCTGGGGCGGCACCATGGTGCTCACCGAACCGGAAGCCGGCAGCGACGTGGGCAACCTCCAGACCTCGGCCCGCCTCAACGACGACGGCACCTATTCCATTTCCGGCAACAAGATCTTCATCACCAACGCCGAGCACGATCTCACCGAAAACATCATCCACCCGGTGCTGGCCCGCATCGAGGGGGCCCCGGCCGGCACACGGGGCATTTCGCTTTTCATCGTGCCCAAGATCTGGGTCAATCCCGACGGCAGCCTCGGGGAGGAAAACGACGTGGTCTGCACCGCCATCGAGGAAAAGATGGGCATCCACGCCAGCCCCACCTGCCAGCTCACCTTCGGCGGTAAGGGCAAATGCCGGGGCCTGCTGCTGGGCGAGGTCAACAAGGGGATGCGGGTGATGTTTCACATGATAAACGCTGCGCGCATCCTGGTGGGGACCATCGGCGCCGCCAGCGCCTCGGCCGCCTACCTCTACGCCCTGGACTACGCCCGCCAGCGCAAGCAGGGCCGGGACCTGGAAAAATCCTTCGATCCCGCCGCGCCCCAGGTGCCCATCATGCGACACCCGGACGTGCGGCGCATGCTGATGTGGATGAAAAGCCACGTTGAGGGGATGCGCAGCTTGATCGCCTACGGGGCCTGGTGTATCGACCAGCAGAAGTGCAATCCCGACCAGGGCCAGCGGGACTACTACAAGGGGATGCTCGACCTGCTCACGCCGGTGATCAAGGCCTACTGCACCGACCGCGGGGTGGATGTGTGCAGCCTGGCAATCCAGGTGTACGGCGGCTACGGGTACACGAAGGACTACCCGGTGGAGCAACTGCTGCGCGACGTGCGCATCGCGCCCATCTACGAGGGAACCAACGGCATCCAGGCCATGGACCTGCTGGGCCGCAAGCTGGGCATGGCCAGCGGCCAGGTCTTCCTCAACCTGATGGAGGAAATGAAAAAAACCGCCACCCGGGCACGCGCGAACGCCGCCCTGGTCGGCCTGGCCGAGCGCTTCGAGGCCGCGGTGGACCGCCTGGCAGAAACCGCCATGAAGCTGGGCACCATGGCCATGAGCGAGCGGCTGCGGGCCGCCTTCGCCCAGGCCTGCCCGTTTCTGGACGTGACCGGCGACTGCGTCATGGCCTGGATGCTGCTGTGGCGCGCCAGCGTGGCAGCCCCGGCCCTGGACAACCTGCTGGCCGGCGCCACCGGCGAAAAGCGGTCGGACATCCTTGAGAAAAACCGCCAGGCGGCCTTCTACGAGGGCCAGATCCGCTCGGCGCAATTCTTCATCGAAACGGTGCTGCCGGTAACCCGCGGCCGCATGGACAGCATCCAGGCGGGCAGCGCCGCGGCGGTGGAAATCCCCGAGACAGCTTTTGGTGCCTACTAGATAATCTCAAATTTGAAATCTGAAATCTCAGATTGCAGGAAACGGCGTCTGGAGAATCTCAAGTTTGAAATCCGAAACCGGAGGTTTGGCATGTATCGCTACCTGTTCTCCCCCATCACCATCAACCAGCTCGAAATCAAGAACCGCATCGCCTACCCGGCCCTGGGACTGCTATACTCCTACGACAGCCGGCTCAACGACCGCTACTACGAATACTTCCGCGCCCGGGCCCGGGGCGGCGCCGGCATCGTCACCGTCGGCCCGGTGGGCGTCGATTTCATCGGCTCCGGGCTCGCGGCCCTGAGCCTGCGCGACGACACCTACATCCCGGATTTCCAGAAGCTCACCGGCATCATCCGCGGCGAGGGGGCCCGGGCCTTCATCCAGCTCTTTCACGCCGGCGGCTACTCGCACCCGATCCTCATCGACGGCCAGACCCCCATCGGTCCGTCCGCCGTGTTCAACCCCTATGCCAAGGTCACCCCGCGGGAGATGACCCTGGAAGACATCGACACCGTCCAGGAGGCCTTCGCCGCCGCCGCCGCCCGGGCGGTGGAAGCCGGCTTCGACGGGGTGGAGATCATCGCCTCGGCCGGCTACCTGCTCACCCAGTTTCTCTCGCCGCTGCGCAACCAGCGCACCGACGCCTACGGTGGCAGCTTCGAAAACCGGGTCCGCTTTCCCCGCGAAACCATCGAGCGGGTGCGACAGCGCATCGGGCCGGACGTGCCCCTGTCGGTGCGCATGGCGGGCAACGACTTTGTCCCCGGGTCCAACACGGACAGCGAAACCCCGGCCATCGCAAAGGTTTACGAGGCCGCCGGGGTGGACGTGATCAACGTCACCGGCGGCTGGCACGAATCCAAGGTGCCCCAACTGCCCATGGAGCTGCCCCGCTCGGCCTACGCTTACCTGGCCCTGAACATCAAGAAGGCCGTTTCCGTGCCGGTGATGGCCTCCAACCGCATCACCATGCCCGAAACGGCCGAGCAGATCCTGCGCGACGGATGCGCCGACATGGTCAACCTCGGCCGGGTCCTCATCGCCGACCCCGAGTGGCCCCGCAAGGCCTTCGAGGGGCGTTCTGCCGAGATTCGCCCCTGCGTGGCCTGCTCCCAGGGCTGCACCGACCAGATTTTCTCCGGCAAGCCGGTCTTTTGCGTGGGCAACCCCCTGGCCGGCTTCGAGGGCGAACGCAAAATCTTCCAGGCCGATCCATCTAAGCGGGTCATGGTGGTAGGCGCCGGCGCCGCGGGCCTGGAGGCAGCCGTCACCGCCGCCCAGCGCGGCTTCCAGGTGTCTCTATATGATAAAGCCGGCGACATCGGCGGCCAGTTGTGGCTCGCCGGGGCTCCGCCCCACAAGCGCGAGATTCTCGAACTGATCCGCTACTACCGCGCCATGCTCAACCGTCTGGACATCCGGCTGCACCTCAATACGGCCGTGGACCTCGAGCTGATCCGGCGCGAGGCCCCGGATCACGTCATCGTGGCCGAGGGGGCCGAGGCGCTGGTGCCGCCCATCGCCGGCATCCACCACCCCGACATCCTCACCGCCTGGCAGGTGCTGGGGGACAATCCCCGCCTGGGCCGGCGGGTGGCCATCATCGGCGGCGGGGCCGTGGGCCTGGAGACGGCCCTGTTCGTGGCCGCCAAGGGGACCCTGACCCCGGAGATCCTGCACTTCCTCTTCGCCTACGAGGCCGAGCGCACCGAACGGCTGCGGGAGCTGATGTTCCGGGGCACCAGCGAGGTGACGGTCTTTGAAATGCTGCCCAAGGCGGGGGCCGACGTGGGCAAGTCCACCAAGTGGATCCTTTTGGCCAACCTGGACCGCCACGGGGTGAAGATCCGGACCAACACCAAGGTGGCGGCCGTCGAAGACGGCCGGATGCTGACGCTGGACGGCCCGGACGGGCAGACGCGGGAGGACTTCGACACCGTGATCGTGGCCTCCGGCTCGCGACCGGTGCAGCGGTTGAGCAAGGCCCTCGAGGAAGCCGGCATTCCCTATACCGCCGTGGGGGACACCATCGCCCCCGGCAAGCTCAACGACGCCATCCACGGGGGGTTTCTGGCCGCCTTGGCGCTGTGAACGCCTGAAACATCGGACCCGCCCGACCAGGTTTGACCAATCAGGCGGGTCCGCCACCCCCTGAAAGCTTTCAAAGCGGGTGTCGTCACCGCAAGCGCGGCGGCATCACGAAAACCCGCCGGAGGCCCTCCTTCAGCGAAATGGCCTCCTCCGGGCAAAACCGGGCGCAGACGCCGCAGCCGATGCAAGCGCCCTCATCCCGCTGCGCAACCCCCTCATCGCCCAACCGGATGGCATCCGTCGGGCACCCGTCCACGCAGGTCCCGCAACCGGTGCACGCTTCTTCATCGATCACCGCCAGGTGATAGGTGGAATTGATCATCGGCAGGGTGCCGTCGCGCCACAGCCGGAGGGTGTCGCAGCAGTCCTTGCAGCAGTTGCAGATACTGGTTTCCGGACTCGATTCCCGCGATCCGGGATGAAACGCCTTGTGAATCAAGCCCGCCGCCTCGGCTTCCTGCATGATCCGGCGGGCCTCGTCCTTGCTGATCTTTTTGGCAAAGCCCTGGGCCACGGTGTGGCGCGCCGACTTGCCGAAGGTGAAGCAGTTGAGGGTCGGGGCATCAAACCGGCACGGCTCGCCGAGCAGGCTACGGCGCTGACGGCAGAAGCAGTGGCCCACGGCGATGTCATCGAACTTGTCGATGATCTCCTCCACCGTCTGGCTGGGGACGACGAATTCCTCGCCGCCCGTCAAGGGTTTTTGCACCGGGATAACCCGGATGGATCCGCCTTCGCTGGTGCGGCTGGCCGGTACGGTGCGGTCCACCGCCGGCGCCTTGCCGAAGAGGGCCGGCAGGGCGTCATAGTTGCCCTGCACCTGCTCGCGCAGCTCCGCCAGGAGCTTTTCAAAAAGCCGGGCGAGCCGCTTTTCTTCATCGCTGCCGGTCAACGGGCCCATGAAACGGTACTCCATCACCCCGACCATCATCAGCGGCAACAGCCGGTAAACCATGGTGCCGGCCGAATTGGGCTGGTTGAAGATCAGCCCCTTGCGGGCCAGGCCCGCCGCCAGGGGCTCGACCTCGCTGGCGCTTTTGCCGCTGCTTGCCACCAGTTGCTCCAACGTCTGGGAAGGGGCCTTGTCAAAGGCGGCGATCAACGAGAGGGCCTCCGGATCGTCGCCCACCACTTCGGCCACGATGGCGCGGGCCGTCTCGCTGGCCGGAAACGGCACCATCCCCTGGCGGCAGATCACCTCGGTCGCTTGCTGCAGTT
>Ga0190344_1000358_pt1 | contig 23719 bp, 15 predicted proteins | sample 48721323_MG_FD_161662 | JGI IMG/M metagenome (GOLD analysis project Ga0190344, IMG submission 161662) | Hydrothermal vent microbial mat bacterial communities from Southern Trench, Guaymas Basin, Mexico - 4872-13-2-3_MG | ecosystem: Environmental > Aquatic > Marine > Hydrothermal vents >... | reverse complement strand
ATCACGCACGATCACCAGCTTCAGAGGATCGAACGGGTCTTTGAAACGGTCTGCAAGGGCCCGGCGCTGCTCTTTCGTAGTGCTGTGCTTCTGCCATTCCCTCGGGTCGGAAGATAAACTTGTCATTACCACCTTGATCTCCCCCCTGTGCAGGTCTTCATTTGCCCATGCGGGACGCAACCGGATGATCTCGTCATAAAGACCAACCGCTATGCGCCGGCTCATAGTCACCACCATGGCCTTCGTTTCCATCACCCGGCACCTCTGTTCAAAATGTCTTACAATATCTTCTGCAATACTTCGTATCCTCTGCGGATGACCCACAATGGCCTCGAGGCGGGTCCATCTGGCTTTGGATGTTCGTACATGGTACTCTTCTGCTCCCTCGGCAACCATCTGTAATTGCTCATCAATCTCCTCTCTCAGGTCTTCTTTGAGATGTATCTTTACCAGCCTGCTCTCATACAGAATGCGAACAGTGGCACCGTCCTCAATAGCCTGCTCGATATCATAAATGTCTACGTAATTTCCGAAAACAGCCGGTGTATTGACGTCGTCCTTTTCAATGGGAGTGCCCGTGAATCCAAGGAAGGTGGCATTGGGCAGGGCGTCGCGCATGTATTTGGCAAATCCGTAAACCACCCGGGTGCCTGTTTCTTTCCCTTCCCGGTCTTTTTCAAATATGGTTCTAGCCCTGAATCCATACTGGCTCCGGTGGGCCTCATCAGCAATGACCACGATATTTCTCCGGTCAGACAAAAGCGGATAGTATTCGCCTCCGTCCTCAGGCAGGAATTTCTGAATGGTGGTAAACACTATGCCTCCGGAGACCACCTTCAGTAATTTCATCAATTGTTCACGGCTTTCGGCCTGTGTGGGGTCCTGTCTCAGTAGTTGCTTGCACCCGACAAATGTGTCGAACAACTGGTCATCCAGGTCATTCCGGTCGGTAATGACCACAATGGTTGGATTGTCAAGCCGCTGCACCAGCTTCCCCACATAGAACACCATGGTAAGGGATTTCCCGCTGCCCTGGGTGTGCCACACCACCCCTCCCTTGCTGTTCCCTGATTCCCCTGCTGCCTCGCAGGTGGACTCTACAGCCTTGTTTACCGCATAATACTGGTGGTAGGCCGCCAGCTTTTTCACGGACTTTACCACCACCTGACCGGAAGCATCTTCATGCTTCATCAGTTCAAAAACCAGGAAATAACGAAGCAGGTCAAGCAGGGTGGCTGGATTCAGCATTCCCTTTACAAGGGTTTCCAGCTGGGGCTTGCTGGAAGCTGCAATGGTTCGGCCTTCCTCCGTTTTCCAGGCCATGAACCGGTTGAAGTCGGATGAGATGGTCCCGGCCCTGGCTTCAAAACCGTCCGATGCCACCAGGATGGCATTGTAAACGAACAGGGTGGGAGTCGCATCAAGGTAGTTCTGCAGTTGGGTAAAGGCTGTTTTAATGGTGGCCTGCTCGCTCCCCGGGTTCTTGAGTTCAATTACCACCAGCGGTATCCCGTTTACAAACAGCACCACATCCGGGCGTTTGTTTTTCTCGTTCTCAATAACCGTATACTGATTGCAGACCACAAACTCATTGTTTGAGGGGGTGTCAAAATCGATCAGGTGAATCATTTCACCCCTCGTGATGCCGGCTTCAACATACTCCACCTCCACCCCGTTCACCAGCATATTATGAATAACCTGGTTGTTGGCAGTAAGGTCCTGGGTGGGGGGATTCATGAACTTCCTCAAAGCATCCTCTGCCAGGTTGGGTTTTGCGCCCGGGTTGATCCTCCGGATGGCGGTGCGTAAACGTTCAGCCAGCAATACATCAGAATAACTGTTCCTTTCACGGTACAATCCTTCAGGACCGATATCCGGTCCATGAAGTGGATGATAACCGAGAGAAACAAACCAATCAATGGCCTGTGCCTCAATCTGGCTCTCTGTCAGGAATGAGGACATGAGGACTGTAGTTGTTTTGGGCTACATGTGCTTGGCTTTGTGGATCATCTCCCGGGTCCAGTCAATCTCCTCAAATTTACCCGGGACTTCGTCATCCAGCAACCTGAGTTCTTCTTCATATTTCATGAAGGCGGCTATGGCTTTGTCATATTGTTTCAAGCGCATATAGGTAATACCCTCATGCTTATATAAATTTATATTTGGTGTTACATTCAAATCCTTACCTTTAAGCAGATAATCCAGGGCCTCCTGATTCTTGCCAGGAGTGTCGTACAAGGCCCTGGTAACAGCTGCTTTAAGAAGGTAGTCCATCTCTGTGGCAACCCCACAATGAATATTCCTATCTACCAGCGCTTCACAGGAAGCTAAATGCCTCATATAATACTCAACCCCGGCATTATAAGAAAGTACTCTTGACATTCTGATATCATATTCCGTTGACTTGAATTGATTCGGATTGGGGACTCCAAGGTTTTTGATTCTGCTATCAATATCCGGATGAGTACCCCCACCAGTGAGTGCAAGATATTCTCCGTTCAGATAACAATATTCACGCATCTTTGCAAGGAGTGTGGCCAATGCCGAAGGATCTACATTGAGAAATTTCATTACTCTCCCGGCAACTTCATCAGCTTCCTTCTCCTGTTCAATACTATATTTCGCCCCCGCCCTTTCCGCAATGGAATAGGCAACAGTTGAAGCAATAACAGCCGTAGCATAGGTGAAATCTCCCGTTGGATAATAATCATATTCGTAAGCCATATATGTTTCTGTGGCTGCAGCAGCTACTGTTGCCATGGCTGCCCAGAAATCAGCCCATTTCTTCCTTTGAAGATCTTTATTTATATTGATGATTTGATGATCCAGGACAAAGTGTGCTACCTCATGAGCAAGTGCACCAATAAGTTCCTCCTCAGAGTTTGCCAGGCCCAGGAGGCCTGTTGTAAGGAAAATGGTTCCATTGGGTAAAATAATAGCATTGGGGTCAGAGCACTTTAAAATATTCACATTAAGGGTTCCCGGACGTCCATCTCCCAAGGTTACAGGATGAATACGGTATATAAGTGTCTGAAGGTAATCCTGAAGATATGTGTCTTCAAACAACATATCATTATCCCTGAAATAATCAAGAATATCAATTGATTCATTCTCCAAGTCCTTTCTCATATCATATTGAAATCCATTTTTGTAAAGATTCTCAATAATGTCAGATTGGACCTTAAAAATGTCCCATAGCTCTTTACTGGTGCTGGGAGTTTCAGGAAGATCCAGTTTTTTAATATCATCAAGCTTAATAAAACATTCTTTTCCCCTATTATTAATAATATAGCAATCAGTTGTCCAGCCTGTAGTAGTATTCGTGGTAGACTTATGACCGGTAATTCGAACAGAGGTTCCCTCAGAGATGACCTCTCCCGAAATGCTCTTTATTTTACTGTTTGCAACTGCGGGAATATCGAAATACTTCTGGCCATAGAGAACCAGACCAAATAAGAGGGTGGCGAAAAAAACAAGCGTGCGTTTCATGGCATATAGGTTTAGGGAGTTGGTTCATGGAGCAATCACCGGTATTTCACCCTCACCTCCCCGCTCATCAGTCTTGGCAGCAGGGTGTCGCGGAGTTGGGTTAGGGTTCTAATTTGTAATTGATTATTTTTAATCTTATCAAACAATGGACTAATAATTTCATTAAACTTTTCTAATAACGACGAAGGCGGAACTTGAATTTTTAGGTTCCTAAATATCGACTTAGATATCTCTTGAAATACAGAACCATTTCCGGCATTCTTAATTTCTTCAACATTCAATTTACACCAGAGGTAAACAAAATAATTTTGTATTCCTTTGTTACATAGTATTGCTATAAAACCCTGATTAATTGCGAGAGGAGTATCAGTTATTGCTAAATATCCAATCGGAGCACGTGATGAAAGTAATACAATGCCCTGGGGGAGAAGTCCCGAGCTAATTCTTTCAAGTCCTCTTGATGTAATTCTTCTTTCGGTATTTAACAAGAATACGCCACTATGATTGGACAGGTCTTTGGGTGTGGCCCAACATATATCCCCATCCCAAAACTCTGACAACTTAGTACTGGGGGTAGAGCCTCCTTTTACAGTGACAACATCGTCAAGAATCTTGCGTTCCCATCCCTCCTCCGCCTCCTCAATAAACCACTGCCTGAATAGTGTCTCAGCCAGCTGCTCCAGGGTCTGGTTCTGGCGGTGCAACAGGTCGATCTTGTCGTCCAGGCTGCTAAGAACCTCGGCGATGGCGGCTTGTTCGGGGAGGGGGGGGAGTTTTAACAAAAGGTTATCAAACACCCCTTTAGCTACTCTTTGTCTACCAGAAGTACCCTCAAAATTGCTTATGGCAAAATTCCTAACCACTTCCCATCTGGACAAATAATATATAAAATCATTATCTGAAATGTCTTCCTTCCCCCTAAACACAAGAAATTCAGTAGAACCAAAACCAACATTGTTCATCAAATCCCTAACCTTGCATATTTTACCATTCTCAAGGCATGGTGTAATTCTTGCAAACAAAGTATCATTATTTGTGAATTTTGATCCACCTTTAAACACACGCTTGCCGGAAGGCATACAATACTTTAATCCATCCTGAAGGTCTTTCATTTCAACATATGAATATTCATTCCCAGTCATTAGTTTAACCACTGGGTTAATTTGAACAAATTTAGAAAAAGAGTATTGACTCCACTTATCCATTTCTTTTCTCAAAATTGATTTTATTCAGATTCATGATGATTCTTTCGCTATATTCTTTCTCGAGGTGTATTTGCTCTTCCAATTGACGTTTTAAATCATTGTATCGTTCCTCAAATACGTATTCTTCCTCATCATCAATAAGCCCCACATAACGCCCAGGAGTCAATACATAGTTCAATTCCTTCACCTCATCGAGACTTGCCGATTTGCAGAAACCGGCTTCATCCTGGTATTCTCCCTCCCCGGTCCGCCAGTTGTGGTAGGTATCGGCAACCTTCCGGATGTCGTTCTCACTGAACTCCCGGTTCCTCCGTGTCACCAGGTGCCCCAGGTTGCGGGCATCGATGAAGAGGATCTCACCCTTTCGCTGCTGTTTGTTCCGGCGGATAAACCACAGGCAGGCGGGTATCTGTGTGTTGTAAAACAGTTTGGTAGGCAGGTTCACAATGCAGTCGATCAGGTCGGCCTCAATGAGGCGTTTGCGGATTTTTCCCTCATTGTTGCTGCCGGTGGTCAGGGACCCCTTGGAGAGCACAAAACCTGCCACCCCCTCCGGGGCCAAGCGGAAAATGAAATGCTGTATCCAGGCATAGTTGGCATTCCCGGCCGGAGGGATGCCATACTGCCAGCGGGCGTCGTCTTTCATCAGTTCACCGGACCAGTCTGAATCATTGAAAGGGGGATTGGCCAGGATGAAATCGGCTTTCAGGTCCTTGTGGGCATCGTTCAGGAAAGAGCCTTCGTTGTTCCACCTGATATTCGAACCATCAATGCCCCGGATGGCCAGATTCATGCGGCACAGCCGGTAGGTGGTTTCATTGGATTCCTGCCCGAAAATGGAAATGTCGTCCAGCCGGCCCCGGTGTTTTTCCACAAACTTCTCTGACATCACAAACATCCCCCCGGAGCCGCAACAGGGGTCGTATACCCGGCCGTGGTAGGGTTCGATCATTTCAACCAGGAGCTGAACGATAGACCGGGGTGTGTAAAACTGCCCCCCCTTCTTTCCTTCCTCCGAAGCAAACTCCCCCAGGAAGTATTCATATACCCTTCCCAGGATGTCTTTGGTTTTTTCAGCTTCTTCCCCCATGGCAATATTTCCGATCAGATCGAGCAACTGTCCCAGGTTGCCTTTGTCAAGGTTCGGCCTTGCATACACCTTGGGAAGGATTCCTTTCAGGGTGGGGTTGGCCCGTTCTATTTCCTCCATGGCTTTGTCGACAAAGATCCCGATATCAGAAGATCTGGCATTCGACAGCAGGAAGGACCACCTGGCCTTAGGCGGGACAAAGAACACGTTCATGGCCCGGTATTCATCCGCATCCTCCGGGTCGGCCCCCTCATATTCCCCCTCTCCTGCAGACAGCTTCTGGTAAAGGGCTTCAAAGGAATCAGAAATGTATTTCAGGAAGATGAGGCCCATCACAATGTGTTTGTACTCTGCCGCGTCCATATTCTTCCTCAGCTTGTCAGCAGCTTTGAAGAGAGATTTCTCGAAGGATTGGTTGTTGTTTCCGTTTTTTGCCATATCCAATGGAATGTTCAGATAATTCCTTTCAGGTGAGTCTTCATGTATTGCCAGATAAAATTAATGATTTTTCCTGAAATGCTATACGTCCGGCTGTTGAGAAACAAGATGACCGGGATAGTCAATGCCCCGGCCTAAAATTCAATCACCTGAAGGAAATCCTGGATATGATAAACCCGCCTATTTACTTTCCTGCACGGGCATTTTTGTTCATCTCCGTATTACGTTCAAGGGTTCTGATCTCATGGGGCTTGTTCACTACTGCTTCTCAATACTCTGAAACCAAACGATCAAATGCATCAGCTTCTGAAAATCTAATGTAAATAGATCTTTTTTCTGCTGACCTTATTCCGGAACAAAACATCCTGCATATTACCCCCGTTCGGGTATAATTTGAGTCGTGATAATATAATTTTATACCCGAATTGGTATAATTTAATAAATTTTCTTACATTTATACCCGAAATGATATAATCATGTATAAAGAAGTGAAATCTGACTTATCTGCATTCCTGAAAGAGAAACGAAAGATCACGAAGCTCACACAGAAGGAACTCGCTTTTAAGGCGGGTGTGGGATTGCGGTTCATACGGGATATGGAACAGGGAAAAACAACATTACGAATGGATAAGGTGAACCAGGTACTCCGATTGTTCGGTCATGAACTGAAACCATGCCCGATGGACCGTTCAAAACTGACCAATGAATGAGAAAGGCAAATGTATACATGGAAAAGACGCTGGCCGGCATTCTTGTTGAAGACGAGAACGGTTACAGCTTCACTTATGACCCGGAATACCTTCAATCACCGGGATCGAAACCCGTGAGCCTGACCCTGCCGCTTCAATCAGAACCGTATCGTAGCAAAACCATGATTCCCTTTTTTGATGGATTGATTCCGGAAGGATGGTTGCTTGATATTGCCCAAAAGAACTGGAAGCTGAATGCAAGGGATCGCATGGGATTGTTGCTGGCATGTTGCAGAGATTGTATCGGAGCCGTTAGTATTGAACCTGTAACGAATTCGAAATAATGGGAAATAAAAGATGCTTATTCTGTTACGGGTTCCTGGAAAAGGAAAATATCGATTTTCATCCGGCTTGCAGCCGAAAGTTTTTCGAAACCAAAACACCACCTGTGCTGCCTTATTCAGAAAATGAGATGCTGAAACTGGGGGAACAGGTGATCAAATCCCAAACAACGGTTACCGGAGTACAGCCGAAACTCTCCCTGGAGCTGAGTAAACCCTCAGGCACCTCTGAACCGCAACGGTTTACCATCGTGGGCTTGTGGGGAAATTATATATTGAAACCACCCACAAAAGAATACCGGAATCTGCCGGAACTGGAAGATGTTACCATGCACCTGGCTTCGCTGGCAGGTATTCCTGCGGTACCCCATTCATTGATCAGGCTTAATTCAGGGAGTCTGTCATACATAACAAAGAGGATTGACCGGACAAATCACCACAAGATCCATATGGAAGATATGTGCCAGCTTACAGAAAGGCTCACGGAGCATAAGTACCAGGGATCATACGAACAGATCGGAAAAGCAATAATCAGATATTCTGAAAATCCGGTACTGGATATTATTTATTTTCTGGAACAGATACTGTTCTCTTTTCTTACGGGCAATGCCGACATGCACCTCAAGAACTTCTCATTAATCGACCAGCCAGGATCCGGGTATGTCCTGGCTCCAGCCTATGATATGGTTGCCTCTAATCTGGTTGTTGAGGGTGATGATGAAGACCTGGCCCTGACGCTCAACGGGAAAAAGAAAAAGATCCTTCGCAACGATTTTTTATATGTATTTAACCGCTTTGATCTTAACAAAAAAACACAAGAAAATATCTTTGCAAAATTCCGTAAAGCCATTCCCAAATGGCACAACTTTATTGACATCAGCTTTTTACCACCGGATATGAAGCAACAGTATCATGATTTAATTATCCGGAAATCCCTCCAGATTGGACTGATCCATTGATTCTTGTGTTAATAAAAAACATCGTGCGACCAAAGGGAGCACAGGCTTTTTTATTCATACCTCAGCACTTCCGCCGGATTGGTGCCGGCAGCCTGTACAGAACGCACCATTACCGTGAGCAGGGCCACCACTACCGATATACCTCCCGCCACGGCATACAATACCCACGACTGGCCGGCCGGGGTAATGAAGTTCTGCATCCACCGGGAGATAACCCAGTATGACAGGGGAAAAGCCAGCAGGGCTGAAAAGGCTACCAGCTTCCCGAACTGCCAGGTAAACAAACGGATGATGCCTGCCGACGAAGCCCCCATGGTTTTGCGGATACCCACTTCCCGGATCCGTTTACCAATGTGGAACAGGCTGAGCCCGAACATACCGATGCAGGCAATGAAAAGGGAAAAGGCCGAAAAACCCGACGCAATGTTCTTTAACCGGCCCTCGTCGCTGTATAACTTGCGAAGCCGCATATCCATGGATTGACAGATCATGGGATAACCGGGAGAATATTTATGCCACAGGTCCTCCAGAAACCCCCTGACCTCGTTTTCGGCATGATCACGGCAGCGTACGGTGACATAGCTGGTGCCTGCCCGGTTGATGATCGCCAGGGGTTCGACCGGTTTATGCAGCGATTCGAAATGAAAATCATCCACTACGCCCACTACCCGGAAACGGTTGTTGTTGAAAAAAGTAAAAGCCAGTCCCACCGGTTCTTCCAGCGAAAACATTTCCACCGCTTTCCGGTTCAATATCACTTCATAGGCCGAATCGGCCAGTTCATGGTTCCTGAAATTCCTTCCTTCCACCAGGGTCAGTCCCATGGCCCGGAGGTAGGCCGAATCGGCCAATTGTACACGAAAACTGACATCCACTGCACCGTTTTTCATCGACCATTTTTCATCGATCCTTCCCACCGGGTATCCGTGAAAACTGGCTGCCACTACTCCGGGGTGGTTGTACAGTTCATGCAGGAAGGCCGACCGGTTTTCCTTCAATGCCGGCGATGTTTCCAGCACAAATTTATTCTCCCTGGAAAATCCCAGGTCGCGGCTGTTCATGTACCGCACCTGTTTTTCCACATGCAGGGTAAAAATAATCAGGGTAATGGCCGCCGTAAACTGCCCCATGATAAGCGCTTTCCGGAACAGAGCCCCTCCGTAACCCGGAGTTTCACCCGTAGACATGATCCGCAGGGGAGGAAATCTTCTCAGATAGAAAGCCGGGTACAGGCCGGCCAGCACTCCCAGAAGCACCGGACCGGTAACAAGCACCGCCATCACCCATGGCCGGACAGGCCAGAGGGAAAGATCCATCCGCACCAGGGAGGAGAAAAAAGGCAGGGTCATGCTAACCAGCGCCAGGGCCAGGAGGGTGGACAGGCAGGTGATCAGCACACTTTCGGCCAGATGCTGGATCATCAGGCGCCTGCCCGAGGCTCCCAGGGTTTTTCTCAGCCCGATATCCAGGGTCCTTTCCGTTGACTGGGCCGTGGAAAGATTGACAAAATTCACCACCGCCAGCAACAGAATGATCAGGGCGATACCCATGGCCACGTACACATGGGCCCGGTTTCCGTGCTGAAATCCGTCGTAACTGACATACGAATTGAAATAGATCTGATCCAGACGAGTCAGGATGAATTCCGGTTTTTCCTCTACCGGTATGTTCATATTTCTGGAAAGAAAATCATACAACCCGCGGTTGATCTTATCCACCAGCGCTTCCGGATCGGCACCCGGCTTCAGCAGCAGCAACATATTGTAATTCCACCTCACAAAACTTTCCAGCCAATGCGGGTCATTGAAGATGGTGGTGATATACTGCATGGAGATCACCGCATCGGCTTTGATGCTGGAATTGGTAGGCGGATCTTCCATCACTCCATCAATCTGCAGGCTGTAACGGTTATCCATCATGATCTGTTTTCCCACCGGATTTTCAGTACCGAAGAGCTTTTCCGCGGTGGACCGGGACAGCACAATACGATCGGGTGCCTCAAACACGCCACCGGAGGAAGCGGTTAACGAAAAACTGAATATTTCGAAAAACGACCGGTCGGCCAGCCAGATATGCTCCAGTTTGATATGCTTCTGCTCGTATCCCAGCAATCGGCCGGAGACCGTACCCTCACACATCCGCACACAGTTTTCCACTTCAGGAAAATGTTCCAGAATAAAGGGACCGAATGGCCCCGGGATATTGTGTATCTGCGGCCGTTCCAGGCGGTATATCCTGTCGGCATTTTCATGAAAACGGTCGGTTTGCAGCACTGTCTTCACATACAGGCCAATAAGTATAAACAGGGCAATGCTCACGGCAAGTCCAAGCACATTGATAAAGGTGAATAAACGGTAACGTGTAAAAAAACGAAAAGCGGTAACAAAAAAATTCCTGATCATGGCCAGAACCTTTTTTGAATGGTTGTGTTTAAATAGACACCTCGGGAAAATGATCTGCTGCATCTTCCGGTATGCAACATAAATTTCCCGTCAGGACCATTCGATAATAACCACCATCAAATACATGTGAAAAACAGACAGGAGAAACGGTGAACGGCCGGTTTCTTTCAGATTTCAAATAATCCCTTTCCGGCGAGCCATGTGGAGAATGCTGAACGAGAGGCGTGGAAAGAATCTTTTCATAAAGGAAAGGAACTTCCCGTAGAAAGACGGGTTAACCCGGTATCGGCGGCGGGCCAGCTGCCGGATAATGCTCCGGGCAACCTTCTCACGGGAAACATAATCCATTTTCCCCACGTATACTTCTTTCTTCCGCACCAGCCGGGAACGGGTATCCAGAATGGTTTTCCCTTCCTCGTTTTCAGTAAAACTGATATAAATAATGCCTATATATACGCCGGTATCTGTCATTTCCAGCCGTAATGATTCGGCCAGGGCAGTAAGGCTCATTTTGGAGGCGCAATAGGCAGAAAACTGAGAAAAACCCATCAGGGCCGACACACTGGATATAAATAAAATACTTCCTTTTGATACCCTGATATGCGGAAGAGCCGCCAGGGTGGGATACACTGCACCCAGGTAGTTTGTTTCCATGGTCATCCGGTACACATCGGGATGCAGGTCGGCGGCTTCTCCCTTCATGGACAGACCGGCCATATTGACCAAGATATCGATCCGCCCGTAGTGGTCGAGCACCTCCCGGATCATCCGCTCACAATCATCCGGAACCGTCACATCGGCGAGTACGCCCTTCACTTCCACCTGTTCCAGCCGCATTTCCTCTTCCAGGACCTTCAGCCGGTCAGGTGTACGACCGTTCAGCACCACCCGCGCCCCCATCTTTCCGAGCTGCCACGCCAGGGTCTTCCCGATGCCGCGGCTGGAGCCGGTGATCAGAACTACTTTGTTCCGAAAATATGTACTTTCTTTTTTACGCATCCCGGTACAGAAATCAAATATACTAATTATCAGAATATTCGCTTTTCCTGTCGATCCAATTGTTTGTCCATGAAAACGCATCCCGCTGAGAAATATTTTCTTCCCTTTAATTCCCGTTTATGCCGATTCCTGTGTATTTTTGAACCAGATAACCTGTTCCATGAATAAAGAACCGACCCTCTGGGACCAGGAAGAGAAGCATCGCTGGATGGATTTCCGCGAAGCCCGCGCCCATGCCCGCTCCCTGCGGCTGAAAGGAAGGGATGAGTGGAAGGAGTACGTAAAACAGCACGGACCCGAGCTTCCGGGCAACCTGCCACTGCAACCCGACGAGGCATACCGCCACCTGGGATGGAAAGGCTGGAACGACTGGCTGGGGATAACGGAAGAAAAAGAGAAACCGGTCCAGGCAGATCCCGGACCCACAACCGGATCATCCGGGCCAGATCTATGGGAAGCCTCCCCCGCCAATCCTTACCTGCCTTTTCCCGAAGCCAGGGAAAAAGCCAGGGAACAGGGGTTCGAGTACAAGGAAGAGTGGGAGGCCTATGCCAAAGGCCTGTTCCGGAACCGTCCCCCTCTGCCGGAAGGAGTTCCTCCCGATCCGGAAAAAACTTACAAGCATACTGGCTGGAAGGGCTGGACCGACTGGCTGGCCCCTCCGGAAAAAAGAAAGGATTACTCCCCGTTCCACCATGCCCGGGAATTTGTTCGCAGCTGTAGGCTGAAAAGCAAAACGGAATGGATAGAGCAGGCATCGCACATACAGGAATCAGCCAGAGCATACGGTCTTCTGATACCCATCAAACCACACCTGGAATACGAAGGCTCGGGCTGGGAAAGCTGGGAAGACTGGCTGGGAATAACTATTGAATACAGATCATTCTACGATACCCGTCAGTATGTTCATACCCTGGAACTGAAAACCAGGGAAGAATGGTTTTTGTATTGCCAGGGGCTGTTGGTTTCAAACCCCAGAAAGCCACGCAACATTTATGCCTATCCGGATATAGCCTATAAAGAGGAAGGCTGGCAGGGATGGGATGACTGGCTGGGGAATGTGCGTTACGGATAGGGGGATTCAATGAGACTATCCATCTGCAAGCAAAGCGAAGGGGATGGATTATCGGACTATTTTATTACCAGCTTTCCCCGGAATGTACCGTGTGGGGTCCGGATTTCCAGAATGTACAGGCCGGGGGTCAGAAAGGAAAAATCGCACCGGCGGGAACTCCGGACGGCAAGGGGTTCCTCATGCAGCAAAACGCCGGTAAGACGGTATATTCGAAGAACGCCTTCCTTTTCCACCCTGACGGGTAGTGAAAAACTGACCGCGCCTGCAGTGGGATTCGGATAGAGAAAGACGGTGCCCGGATGATCTGAGGCCGATCCAGTCCCCCCTGAAACATCCCACACGGCCTCCACCCACTCCGGTCGGTCTATGAAAGGGTTCCGGTTTCCCTGTATCTCATATACCGCCTCATTCCGGGCCGTTTCCTTTTCGCTCACCGGATCGTTGTGGTGCCATTCCAGCAGCATGTCAAGCGCCCAGGGAAGGGGCTCGGCGCCGCTGGTCATATCGCTGCCGGGCCAGGTGCTGTCTTCCGTGTAATATCTTACCGCCATATAAAAGTATGTGCGGGCCAGGTCGCCCTTGTAGGCATCAACGGGCTCGAATACGGTGCCGGTGTAGCCTTCCACCGATGAAGCACCTACCCGGCTTCCGTTCAGGGAAGTCCACGAAGGATGTTCTGTTTCTCCGTAGGGATGATTACTGCGCCGGTTGTTCACATATCCGTCGGTGGGATATATATGGAACAGGTCGGTATACATGGGCTCCACCTCTCCTCCGAACCAGTTTTTGGGAAAGGAGTGTTCCCTGTTGTAACAATCTCCTTCCCCGGCATAATTCCCGCACTGATCGGTTCCGAATTCATACACATACGGGTTTTCGCCGTCCGGATTGTCGGAATACATATCCCAGATGGTCCCGTCGGAGCGCCGGTCGGTGTGGTAAAAATGATCCCACAGTTCCGCATAGCCAGCCACGGCATGATCATCGATCAGTTCATGCAGGGCCTGTTTCAGTTCGGCGCCCGTAAGGCCCTCGGCGGGAGCATAATACCCTTCCGGCTGGGAATGAAGGTTCCCGGTCGACAGGAAAACAACAAGGGCTATATAAACAGCCCGGGCATTCATTCCGAATTTTCTTCAATCAGTATATTATCAATCTGCCAGGTAGTAGTCCGATCACTGGCCGTTCCATCAGGGTCGGCACCAGTATATTTGAAAGCAATATAAACGGGGCTTTTATATGCAGAAAGATCAATGTTCCCGGAGGAAACAAACGCGCTGTAACCGACTGAAGGTCCGTTGGCCAGGGCGGGATTCAGGTCGGTCCAGGTGTAGTTCCACGGACTTCCCGATCCGTCGTAGTCGGTCGAGATCAGCACCTCGAGGGTGGCTCCGTTGTGATATCCGGTGGCGGTTTCGAAGGTCAGCACCGGCGCCGTGGCATTACTCAGGTTCACCACCGGCGTGATGAGCCAGCTGATCATTTCGCTCAGTTCCGAGCCGTATGCCGTAGCCTGAGCGTAAGTATTTCCACCATACTCCCTGGCAATCCAGGTACGGTCGCCGGCTTCCAGGGGATTGGTCCAGCCACCGAGGGTCGTGATTTCATCATAATTTTCAACGGATTCGAAATCCTCATTCAAATATTCCCCGGCCGTTCCCCCGCATCTTTCCCCTGTCATATCCAGATCGGCGGGATCCGCAACAATCAACTGCGGGGTGTTGTATACGGAAACCACTCCCCGGAAGGTGCCGTTGCCGGCCGGGAGGGCATGGCCTGCGAAGGTGGCTTCATTGCGCGTGAATACTGCCACTTCGGAGACACAATCGGTAAGGGTTTTGCTTCCTTTGAAAGAGCCACCTTCTTTGAACTGGACGCCTGCTATTTCCACATATTCCGCCACATGCTCCCCGGCAAGCACCTGCGGAATGGTCACGGTTACCGGTTCAGGCATACCCGCGGAAAGATCGATCAGTTCCGAATGCGTCGCCAGATCCACCTCCCCGAACTGCAGCAATCCGTTGTATTCGGTAAGAGTCAGGCCCTCGCAGAGCACTTTTACTTCCGAACCGCTTGCCAAAGTGTTATTCCCTGAAATGGTCAGGGTAATCCCTCCCGTACCGTCCTGCAGGTAGGCAATGAAATCGGGAATGTTATTCAGTTCCGGGGTAAGCGTGACGATGCCCTGAATGTACACGGCGGTATCCAGGGTCAAGTCCTGCCCCTGGTACATGGCACGCAGATCGGCTATGCTGACGGGTTCCACGCGTGGCATGGGTGGTACGACCGGCTCGCGGTCGCAGGCCAGGGGGAAAACCAGCAGGATCCCTCCCAGTATGGTTAGTAAGCCTGTTGAATATTCTCTGTTCATTTCTTTTATTTTCCTGTGGTTATATTGACATTATCAAGCCTGTAACTGGTGGATTCGGTGGCGCTTCCCGTATATTTAAAGGCTATTACGGCATTCTGTCCCGCTGCCACCGGCAGGTCGATATTCCCCGAACTGACAAAGGCGTGCGCGGGAGTAGATGAGTCGGCCAGGGTACCCGACAAGGGGACCCAGGTAGCCGAGTAGAAATTGGTGCCGTTATAATCGGCAGATACCAGCACTTCCAGGGGATGGTTCCCCGGCTCATGCTCCCAGTAGGCCTGAGCGGACTGGAACGTCAGGACTTTCTGTGTGGAAATGGTAACCGGGCGAGTGATCAGCCAGATTTCCAGATATTCCAGACCCGATCCGTACCCGGTGGCCTGGGCATAACTGTTCCCCGAGTATACCTGGTTCCTCCACAATCTGTTTCCCACGATCATCAGGTTCTGCCAACCGTCGATCAGTATATCTTCATCGTCGGAAAAGCTTTCAAAATCTTCGCTCAGGGTTTCCACCGGCGTGCCCAGCTCCTGAGCATTCTGAATGCATCGTTCCCCGTCGAGAAGCACTTCCGCAAAATCGCGGATAATAAGCTGGTAGTCGTCATTGAAAACCGTCACAATACCCGTAACGGACCCGTTCCCCTCGGGAAGCGGGTCGCCGGCAAAGGAAGCATACCCGCTGGTCCGTACTATGATCTGGTTCCCGTCGCAATCCTCGAGGTAGCGGTTAGCAGCGGCCGGCGGATCGGCCAGGGGATCGGCCCAGGTTTTCCCCAGTTCATAAGAAGCGAACTGCACGCCGTGAAACTGAACCAGCCGGCCCGGGTACTGATCGTTCTTCACCTGCTGGATGCCCACCTGCGCAGGCGAAAAGGAATGGTTGATGGAAACTTTCACCATTCGCCGGTCCTTGTTGAAACCCGAAACACGGTAATTCCCGCTGTTATCGGTATAGGGCACATCCCCCAGCTGGATAAAATTCCCGTAATCGCCCAGGTACAGGTCTTTCACATGTATGATGACTGAATCGCCCAGGTAAAAACCGCCGGTAGACAGGAACTTCAGCAAAATTCCTCCCGAAGCATCCTCCAGGTATCCTTCCTTGTAAAGGTTCCCGTTCACCTTATCGCTTCCGATCACCACCCCGGTTATGGCCCAGTCTTCAGTGATCTGTACGGGGGTACGCTCATACCAGGGTTTTGAAAGTTCTTCCCTGTATAGGTCTTTCACCTGTGAAATGGGAACAATGCTTCCGTATTCGATCGGAGTAAACGGGGGTTCTTCATCGAATTTGTCTACGCAACCGTTCAGGAATAAGATTGTGGTAAGAAATATCCCCGTAATATATCGTATGTCCTTCATAATCTTCATTTTATCTTTCATGTCGGTTACAACTTAGAACCTGACGCTCAAATTGAGGAAATAATTGAATCCGTAGTAGTAATAGTATTTGGGAGGAAACTGATCAGGATCTTCCGGATCGAAGCGGTACTGCTCAAAACCGCCGGTAATGAATTCCGTATTATTGGTCAGGTTGCTCAGGTTAAACGAGAGGTTGACATATAGATTATCCAGGTACCAGGTTTTGCCGACAAAAGCATCTATCAGGAATCCCCCCGGTTGTTTCTTCATCACCTCCCAGTAAGGATAGTATCCGTTTTCATCCTGCACGCGCGATACCGGGTTGAAATCAATGTAGATATGGTCATAATAACTTCCGGTAATTCCCGCCCACCAGTTGCTCGCAGAACTGTATTCCAGTCCGGCCGCCAGCGCTGTCTGCGGGGTACCGTTCAGCCTGAAATATTTCACCCACACCTCATCCGATCGCAGCACTTCGCTGTTATTGTCCTGTGTAATGGTAATGGAAGGATTGCTTACCCAAAGGTACTGGCCCAGGGCCGCTACCGTGCTCAGGGTAAAGGAAGGCGACAGCTTGAATTCCGCCCCGTATTCTATTCCGTAATGTTCCCGGTCGATCCCGGTCATGGAATGGTTTACAAAAGAACGGAGCTCATCGTGGTAGAAGCTGGCCACTTCGGTCAGGTCTTCAAACCGGGTGTAGTAGGCTGTGAGCCTTCCGGTAATAAAAGGCATCCGGGCATAATAGGAAACATCGGCCGAATAGATCTTTTCGGTAGTCAGTCCGGGAGTCACGCTGTTCCGGGTACGGGGCGACAGGAAAGAAGACCTGAAAGTAGGTGGATCACTGCTGAACAGGGCGTTCAGCCGGAAAATATGCCTTCCGGTAAGTTTATACTCCGCTCCCGTTTTAACTCCGAAGGTTGTGAAGTTCAGTACTTCCGATTTCCCGTAGGAATTGTCGGGAAACAGGCCTTTCCGTGTATGCCCGTCTCTCCACAGGGAGGTGCTCGTAACATTCCCGCCAAGGTAGAGGGTTAGCCGGTTGGTGGTATACCGGGCCAGGCTCCACAGGGAAAACTGATTCTGATGCGACGAATAGTTGTGATTGTAGATATCCCCTTCCCTGACGATCCGGTTGGGATGGTTCAAATCGTTCTGAATGGCATCGGGATCGTCGGGGAAATCCCTTTCGGCAAACTGGTCGATATCCACCCAGAATTCACCCCCCAGCAGGTCTTGCACCACATTGAAATTCTTTCCGCGATAGATATCTGCAAACAGCCCCCCGTTGAGGGTCCATTTACCCATGGTATGGGACGCCTGTGTATGGAACTGGAACTGGGAAATATCGTTCCTGCGGTCTTCCAGAATGTATTTTGAGCGGTATCCTGTCACGGTATTACCTGTAATGCCATCCACATTCTCCACCGATACCAGGTTATTCCAGTTAGCCTGGTACAGAGACAGCCAGTTGATCTGTGAAACGGAAGGATCGGACCAGTTTTCGGCAATCCTTTCCTGGTCGGCCGGATCGTCGTAAAAGCTGGGTAGTTTCCTCCAATAATCGGGGCGTGGGTCTTCCGCATCGTACCAGTTCAGGGCGGTATAACCTCCTTTCCCGAACCAGTACCCGGCAGTGGTGCTGATGCGGGTGTTCTCATCCACTTTCCATTTGTGGTTCAGAGTGATCAGGGGCTTGTTCGATGAACGGGTCCGGGAATTTCTTTTTCCCCCGTTCTGGTAGCCCCAGTATGGGTTGTAATAATTGGATCCGACCAGATCGTATGCTTCCTGGGTAGATCCCCCGTCTACTCCCCTGTTGTAAATGGCATCGAGTGCCGTGATATTCAGGGTATGGCGGTCGTTGATCCTTTTCTCGGCAGCAAAGAACAGGCTGTGAGCATCATAAAAAGTGCCTTCCGCATATCCTTCCTGGCTCCATCTTCTGGAATACGAACCGGTGAATGCCCAGTTATTTTCCAGCAGACCGGTGGAATATGTAACCATCAACCGGTTGCGGTAGGTCCTGTTCGACAGGGAATACACGGCTTTGACCCCTTTCCGGTAGGCCGAAGCGTCGGTAATGATACGGGACATTCCCCCCACGGGTTCGAAGCTGTTCCCGTCGGGATAAGGCCCCGTGGTGATCACGGCATTACGCATCACATCGTTCAGCCCGCCCCAGTTCGACCAGTAAGGCACTCCCGATTCCGCATCGTTGACCAGGAAACCGTTGATCCATACATCCGTATATCTGGAATCGTACCCTCTAATTTTAAACCTGACGGGACCGAATGTATAGGCGGCGGTGGATTCGAAAATATCATCGGAAGAACTCAGCAGGCCCTGGATGGTTTGCGACTCAAGACCGTTTTCCGCATCCGTATCGGTTATGTTAAGAGTGGGTAGCGAGGTACGGAAATCATCCTGCACCCTCAGGGGAATGGTTCCCAGCCGGGTGGTTTCATTTTCAGTCACCCTGACATGCAGGGTATGTTCCCGGTATCCGTCCAGGCGAAAATGCAGTATGATCTCCCCGGCAGGGACTGTGATCTCGAAATCCCCTTCCGCACCGGTCACAGCCAACATATTGTTGTCGGGATCGGTAATGCTTACGCCCGGCAGTTTGACCGACGCATCCGTTTCAGTTACCGTTCCCTTGACTTTACCTTCCTGTGCCATCAAAAGGGCGGGTAAAAGCAGAAAGAACAGGAAAACTGCAGCTTGTTTATTCATACAGATCAGGTTATAGTAAAGAGTGTAAAGATATAGCTTTTCAACAGAAAACTGAGTTGAAATTGGGCTATCCCGCTTTAAGATGTAATTTTGTCGTTTAACCCGGAGGGCCGAAAATGAAAAAACTGATCCTGTTTGGCTGGTTGTGTTCCCTGGCAGCCCTATTGCCCGCCCAGCAAGAATTCGAGGCCGGAATCATCGCCTTTTACAACCTGGAAAACCTGTTCGACACACTGAACACCGAAGGGGTGAACGATGAGGAATTCACCCCTGACGGGCCGAACGAATGGAACTCGCGAAAATACCGGGAAAAGATCGACAAACTGGCCCATGTTATCTCACAGATCGGCGCCGATGAAGGAATTCCCGGCGGACCGGCCATTCTCGGCGTATCAGAGATCGAAAACCGGCAGGTGCTGGAAGACCTGGTGGCCCATCCCCTTCTGAAGGGAGCCAATTACCACATTATCCATTATGATTCCCCTGATCTGAGAGGGGTGGATGTGGGATTGCTTTACCAACCCCGGTATTTTACCGTCACCCATTCCTTCAGCGCAGAGTTGCCCCTTTTTGACGAGGAAGGGGAACGGATTTATACCCGCGACCAGCTGCTGGTTTCCGGCCTGTTTAACGGGGAACCGATGCACTTTATCGTAAACCACTGGCCATCCCGCCGGGGAGGGGAAAAAGCCAGCCGGTCGCGCCGGAATGCGGCGGCTGAGCTTACCCGTTCACTGGCTGACAGCATTCTGAAGGAAGATGCGAAAGCCAAAATCGTCATCATGGGTGATCTGAACGACGATCCCGTGAATCAGAGCGTGAGGAAAATTCTCCGGGCAGGCAAAAATAAAAAACACCTCCGGGAAGGAGACCTGTACAACTGCATGTTCCTTCTTTTTCGCATGGGGGTGGGATCCCTGGCCTACCGGGATGCCTGGAACCTGTTCGATCAGATCATCGTCAGCCAGGGATTGCTGGGGGAAGATTATTCCACTTTTACTTTCTATTCGGCCAAGGTGTTCAACAAAGAATTTCTTACCCGGCAGGACGGACAGTACAGAGGCTATCCCTACCGCACCTATGTGGGAAATACCTGGCAGGGCGGATACAGCGACCATTTCCCGGTGTATATTGTGGTGATCAGGGGAAAATGAATGGTTTTGTTTTTTTGAATTCTACCTGTGCAGATATAACTATTACTTAACATAGCATAATATTATTTGACAGGTGTTTGTGAAACACATAGCTACGTAGTTGTCTATGTTGATAACTACGTAGTTGCTTTTCAGGAATTCAAAGCAACTGGTTCAGTCAGTATATCATAAAGCTGTTTAGACAGGGGGGGCCGAATGCGGCTATTTATCCGGGCCGTTTTGCTGAATTAACCTGAGAAATACCGGCCGGTGGTCGGAAATGATATCGGGATACAGGCTGTAACAGGCTTCCGGTTTGAACACCAGACAGGTATCAACATACGGGAACCATTCATCGGAAACGATGATATGGTCGAGGTGGCTGGGCCAGGAAGGATACGACCAGCGGGCAGGGGAACCGGAAGCAATGTCCATATCGGTGAATACAAAATTTTCAGGATCGTTTGTAAAACTCCAGAAAACATTATCCTCCTCCGTTGTTCCGGTGATATCGTCGTTCAGATCGCCCAGAATAATCACCGGAATGTCCGGATAATTCGTCAGGGCATAGGCATGCAGTTGCTCGGAGGCTGAACGCCTTCTGGCTTCATTTTCGCTTCCCCCGCAGCATTTCAGGTGGTTATTGATCACCACTGAGGAAATGTCGCTGGGAAGATGGGTGATATGGATCTCGAACGGGGGTCGCGGAAAGGCATACCAGTCTTCTGTGAACAATACCGCGGTTTTTTCTTCATCGACGGCAATTTCTGCTGTTTTATACAGGTAAGCCAGATTCCAGTCGCTGTTATTGATGGGATAGAAAATGCCCCTGTATCCGGTCAGCAGTTCATCCAGCTTTTCAAAATCCGCTTCCGAAGCTACTTCCTGGAAAGCGATCAGGTCAGCATCCATTTCCTGAACCAGGGAAGCAAGCACCTGCACGCTTTCGTACCCTGAGCGGGGAAATGTCTGCACATTAAAGGTCAGGATTTCAAAGCCCGGGGTTCCGTATCCGCCCACACAGGCCGAAAAATCGATCCCGTTATCCGGAACCGGCGGAATATCGGCCTTCCGGCAACCGGCGACCAGCAGGATCAACCCAAGGGCAATCACCACCCCTCTTTTCATAAATACTTTTTCAAAATTTTCCCCTGCAAAGATGCGAAAAAAAAAGAGGATGCCGGGCCGGCGCCCGACATCCTCCCTTCAATCATTCATTAAAAACCTTAATTTTTAATGATTTTTCGCGTCATGGTTTCACTATTGGTATTCAGTCTGATGAAGTAGATACCGCGCGGCAGGGTAGAAACATCCAGTCTGTATGCGTTTTCACTCTGCATGTTTCTCATGATCATCCGGCTGCCGGTCACATCCAGCACTTCGATGGAGTTGACCCCCCCGATATTCTCCAGGTAGAGGAAATCGCGCACCGGTGTGGGATAGATCCGCAGCTGATCGGACAGCACATCTTCCGCGGAGGTTATATCTGTGATATCTTCTATATAGCGCGGACTGATCTTAGCCTCATCATAATGCCAGATGGCGATCCCCTGCACATCGGCCTGGGCGGGAATCACAGTACCCGTTACGGAGGTGTTGTAGAAATGAATCCGTACGATGGCGCTTTCTCCACCCGCGGTGATCTCATAATCTTCCCCGTCGGCAAATTCGGCTGTACCGTCGGCATCGGTAAAACTCACCCCTTCAATCTTCACCAGTTCAGCCTCATAATCCTCGAAATTGGTATTGAATTCGCTGATTGAAAGCACCTGCGGGTCGACCGTGTTACCGGTGGAAGAAGCCGCTCCGGGATCCTCGTAAGGGAAGAGCTCCAGCATTCCGTAATAATCCTCCAGGGTGCCGGTCAGGCCGGTGATCCCGTCGCCCTCGTTGTAGGTGGTGGTAATCACACCGTCCTCATCAAATACATGGATACCGGCGCTGGCATCCTGCATGTATTTCTGGTTTTTGTATGTCACAATGGCGGTGATCACCACTTCGCCCGTGACTTTGTACACCCGGTCGAAATCCGTAGCGGCCCTCAGGGCGGCCAGGTCGGCCACCTCGAGGATGGGATCGAAGCGGATGCTGTACACCCGGCTGGTGGTTCCGTTGGAGGCCGTGACCGTTACGGTGGAAGTACGGTCGGCAGCATCACCGGTCAGATCGGCCGCATCGGTCACATAGGCCGAGGCTTCAGGATCGGTCAGGGTAAAGGTAACCTCGGGAGGAGTAGTGGCACCTGCCGGCAGGATCAGGGAATAATCGGTTTTTGCCGGATCGAATCCTTCCACTGTGGTTCCGTCAACCAGCAGATCGGACAGGGAGGCATCGGAGCCCACCGGGGCATATCCGGCCACGGTAAAATCATCTATCCTCCAGTCCATGTATTCATTATTCAAAGCTTCTTCCGCATATTTAAAAGCAAAATAAACAGGTGCATTTAAATCCGGAAGCTCCACAGGTCCCACATCTTCCCAGAAATTTTCTGAAGAGGGTGGGGTGAAATCCAATTCATTCCACGTGGCAGTTAACAGATTGTCTGTATTCCCATCATAATCTGTAGAATAATAAAATTTCAGATAATTGCTTTCATCAATTGTTCCATACCTGTACCACGCCCTGAACGTAATGAATACATCCATGAGATCGGTCAAATCGATCACAGGAGATATCAGCCAGTCGACATGGTCTTCCCCGGAATTGTATCCATTTATTCTTGCCGCGCCATCATTAGCTTCCCACGTAACGGATTCTCCCTGCTCATCATAGACGGTCCATGGATCCAGGTTGCCGTCATCGAAATCATCAAAGAAAACACCCGTCGGCACGGCCAGGGTGGTAAAGCTCCAGGTATCCATGCCCGATATGCCGGCAAAGGGATTATCTTTGAAATCGACCACCACACCGGCATCCATTTCCACGAAGTACTTCTTCAGCTGGGCAAAGCCGGAAGAAGGATGAATGATAAGGACGTTGTCATCGATCTCCACAGCACCTCCCGGGGTTGCATCAGCAATGTCGAAAGTTTCAAAAACGGTATTGTCGGCATTTTTAATCACGATAGTCCCCGTACCGGCATAAATTTCTTCGTCGAACACAGCCGCTATATACGTATCCAGCGGCACATCCACTGCCCCGTTTTCCGGATAGGTCATGTAGAGTTCGGGGGGCAGCTCATCCACCAGGTATACCGGATACACCTTATCAAAGAATGTGGTATCGGCTGCATCGAAAATGCGGATATCGATCAGGTCGGTGGAAGCATTATTGGGAATGGTAAAGACAAATTCCCCCAAGGTGGCATCGATCACGTAGGGTTCGTCTGTGGTTTCATCTGCCAGGAAGAAGTATTCTCCTCCGGTAAAATCATATCCTCCGATCATGACATTCGAAATATTCTCGGACGTCCACTGAAAGGTTAT
>Ga0190344_1000356_pt1 | contig 23760 bp, 23 predicted proteins | sample 48721323_MG_FD_161662 | JGI IMG/M metagenome (GOLD analysis project Ga0190344, IMG submission 161662) | Hydrothermal vent microbial mat bacterial communities from Southern Trench, Guaymas Basin, Mexico - 4872-13-2-3_MG | ecosystem: Environmental > Aquatic > Marine > Hydrothermal vents >... | reverse complement strand
TACAAGATTTGCGTTTACCAGCAATCCGCCAATCCTTTTTGATTCCAGAAGTACAAAATTGACTCCTTGATGCTTTAGCTGAACGGCACAGGCAATCCCAGCCGGGCCTGCACCAACTATGATGACATCGACAGGCATTTTTTGACCTCTTCGCTATTTGCAAGGATTGCGAATCCATGCGCCAATGTTGAAAGTGCTGCGATATGTAATTGTCTGTACTTCGATGCTACAGCATCGGTGATAACAACCGGATTAAATCCCCTTATAAATGCTGAACGCACAGAACTGCTAATACAGAGGTGGGTTTGCACGCCACAGATATAAAGCTGGTCAACTTTAAAATCTCTCAATTTTTCTTCCAGCTTTGTTTCATAAAAAGCGTCGTAACTGCTCTTTTTTATTACATGCTCACAGTTAATAACCAATTCAGTAAGGGAATCATTTTCTTCCATAAGATTACCCCACCAGTTATGCATAGGGCTTTTAGGGATATCAACATGCCGGGTAAAGAGGACAGGGAGATTATTCTTGCGGAAAAATTCAATAAGTGCCTGAATTTTGGGAAGTATTATAGATGAATCTTGAATGAAGGCTTTAGAATTGCAATCAAAGAAATATCTCTGGACATCGACCACGAGCAAAGCAGGGTTATTTCCACCAACCAATGGATGTCTCTTTTTGTAAAAAGCCAGTGTTTTCTCCTGTGATTCGTTATAAATGGAATTTCTCTCTGTCATGGTTATACACCTCGATAAGATTATACAAACAAATTCACTTTTCGTGTGAAAATAAGTATTTGAATGTCGATTGGTAGAGCGACAAATTATGAGACGATGGCCGAAAGTGCGACTATTGGTGAAACGATATGAATTACTAGACCCCAGACCCGCTCTATCATTCCCGAATAGATGTTAAAATTATACCGGAGGTGGAAACATGACAATTGTACTGAAGAACATCGATACGCTCATGACAATGAACAAACAGATGGAAGAATTAACCCATGCCTATATTCTTATAGAAAATAACGTGATAAAAGAAATAGGCTCTGGAGAGCCACCAAAGGCCGATTGGCAAATAGATATGTCAAATAAGGTGGTCCTACCGGGTTTTGTAAATACTCATCACCATCTGTATCAATCCTTGTTTAGAAATGTTCCAGCGGTTTCTTCAGCGAAACTCTTTGATTGGCTTGTATATCTCTATGAACTCTGGAAGAACATAGATAATGAAGCAATCTATGTAAGCGCTGCGATAGGCATTTATGAAATGATGCATACAGGAACTACAACAACGACGGATATGCTTTATCTTCATCCAAAAGGAACGGCGAAATTCATAGATTCTGAAATAGAAGCTGCAAAGAGATGCGGCATCAGGTTCCATCCGACACGGGGTTCGATGTCTCTTTCGAAGAAAGATGGTGGTTTGCCGCCTGATTCAGTCGTTCAAACGGAAGAAGAAATCCTTGAGGATTCTATCAGGGTAATAGAAAAGTACCATGATCCCAGGAAATACGCTATGGTACGTATTGCCCTGGCTCCTTGCTCTCCTTTTTCTGTTACAGAGCAATCTATGATAAAAACTCTCGAGCTCGCTGAGAAATATGATGTTTTGCTGCACACTCACCTTGCGGAAACGAAAGACGAAGAAGAGTATTGTCTTGAAAAGGTTGGGCTAAGACCGGTGGACTACATGGAAAAAATCGGCTGGTTGAACCCGCGTACTTGGTTCGCTCACCTTGTTTGGCTGTCTGAAGAAGATATAAGAAAGCTCTCTGAAAACGATTGTGGAATGGCACACTGTCCTACCTCAAATATGAGGCTCGGATCCGGGATCGCACCGGTGAAGGAAATGAAGGAAGCCGGAATTAGAATAGGCCTTGCCGTGGATGGAAGTGCTTCAAATGATTCTGGAAACATGTTGCTCGAAGCGAGAAATGCCATGATGCTTCAACGTGTCGTTAAGGGGGCCGACGCGCTAACCCCTCGAGACGTATTGTATATGGCAACTATGGGTGGCGCAAAGGTTCTTAGGATGGATGAATATATCGGTTCGATAGAAGTAGGTAAAGCAGCAGATATCATTGGCTTCGATCTTAACCAGCTTTCACTTGCCGGAGGACTTGCAGATCCCGCTGCTGCTATAATTATGTGCGATGCCGGCAAAGCTGATTTTGTCATGATAAATGGAAATGTGAGGATAAAAGACGGCCAGATTCTTGATGATGAATTAATGCAGCTTATTAATAAACAAAACCTAATTTCAAAGAATCTCATAGGGTATTGATGTCAACTTGCATTTTGGAAAGAGATTTGATAGGGTGTCTCAAAAATCAGTTACAACCAATAATATCAACTTTCTGTGAGGGTGATTGTTAAGATACTGGACATAACACAGAAATTATATACAAAAATGACCAAACCCAATATCTCAGCATAATTCCTGCCTTCACATATTAGATGTGTTCCATATTAAAAGCTTTTCTTTTGTAGTCTGAAAAAGTCGTAAGTTTTTCAAGCCCAGGAGTTCCATGTATTTGAAATTCTTTTTTCTTCGATATGAGAAACCGTAGAATTTCAATAAAAAGAAAATTTCAAGAAGTTAAAAGGCAAAAGCACGTCTAACTGCTCAATAATCTTCACAATATCTCTTTTTGTAAATTTTTGTGGCAGCATTGAACTTCGGGAAGCCCACTTTTTTCGTGACTTCCCAAAAACAATAGCTTACCGACAAAATAATCAGCGAATATCTTCTTAATACACCAGAGTTTTGGGATTTAGCTATCATTAAATTAACACAGAAATATGACACCCCTACTGGGTTATGGTATAATAGCTTAGATGATAGTTACTAATTTCACAAATTCACAAGAAGGGGGAATGTTATGACCCTGAATTTTCTTTCTGTTTTTGTGGTTACTTATCTAATGTGGATAGGTTTTACAGCGAGTTTCACCTTTTCAGAACTTTTGACGGGATTTATTGTTGCTTTGATGGTTGCCATTATCACTACCAAATATTCAAAGTTCAACATCGGTATCAATTTCCCCATAAGAGCTCTGAAATTTGTTTTTGGGTACCTTCCGGTATTTATCGTCGCAATGGTGAGAGCCAATATTGATGTTGCTAAAAGAGTTCTCAGCCCTTCGCTTCCAATAAATCCAGCCATTGTTAAGGTACCGGTAAAGTTGAAAGGAGAAATTTCAAAACTGACTCTTGCAAACTCGATAACGCTGACTCCGGGAACTCTCAGTCTTGAATTGGACGATGAAGGTATTTATGTCCACTGGATAGACAAAAAGTCAGATGATCCGGAGGAAATCAAAAAAGCTATCGTTGGCAGTTTTGAGAAAAGAATTGGAGGGATTTTTGAATGACTGCTTTTATAGTTTTTCTCTCCTTAATAATTCTTGGTGCATTGCTTGCATTATTGCGAATACTACTTGGCCCGACGCTGTCTGACAGAGTGGCCGCGCTTGACATCATGAACGTCATAATCACCGGGGTTATTGTGCTTTTTGCACTTATTGAGGAAAATGCACTCTTCCTTGATATAGCACTTGTTTACGCTGCGCTTTCATTTCTTGAGACGGTGGTTGTGGCGCGCTATTTGGAGGGGAAAAAATGATAATGGAAATAATTGGGTACATACTCATAACCATTGGTTCGCTTTTCTACCTCCTCGGTGGTCTTGGAGTTTATAGAATGCCAGATGTTTATAACAGGCTCCAAGCCGGGACAAAAGCAACAACCTTAGGGTCATTTTCGCTGATACTGGGAGTTGGATTTGCCCATCCCGAATGGCTTCTGAAAGCCATCGTTATAGTAGCATTTATCGCGATCACTAACCCGGTTGGAAGCTCGGCCTTAGCAAGAGCCTCACTAAAAGCTGGCGTAAAACCAGATCCAAGAACCGACACAGGAGAATACCTTCCAAAAAAGGGAGGTGCTGATGAGTGAGTGTTATTTCTTTTATCATAGGTATCGTACTCGTTGTTAGTGCAATCATAGCTATTGAAGCCAAGAAACTAATTACTTCAGTTGTTATGCTCTCACTTGCCAGCCTTCTCGCTGTGGTTTCCTTCGTCCTATTAAAAGCACCAGATGTGGCTATTACCGAAGCTTCGGTTGGTGCTGGACTAACAACGGCGATCTTCTTGCTCACTTTGAAACGGCTGGGAAGGAGGGAGTCTGAATGAAAAAGGCAATTGCTGCCCTAATCGCTTTCCTCTTCTTTTTGATGTTTGTGAATATTCTCAATTCAGATTCCGAAGAATTTAAGGGCATTCCAAAATTTGGTGAAGTGAATCTAACAGAACGTGTTTCTAATAAGTACATATCCAAATCCGTAAGTGGTGATTCTGGAGAAATAGTATACGGAAAGACAGAAAATGCTGAAAGTGGTTCAGCGAATATGGTAACCTCAATCGTGGTTAACTACCGTTCCTTCGATACTCTTGGTGAAGTCACAGTTCTTTTTCTTGCTGCAACAGGAGTTGCCATTCTCATAGGCGGAGGTCAACGAAAAAGCCTTGCCATTTCTGTCAATCCTATTGTAAAAATTTCCGCGAGAATCATAGCTACTCTTTTGCTTGCTTTTGGAGCCTATGTCTTTATTCATGGCCATCTTACACCTGGCGGTGGATTCCCGGGTGGAACAATTATCGCTGCCGGGACATTACTCATGCTTGTTGCTGACGATAAAAAGAGAACATCAAAGTTACTTAAAATCCTTGAAGGTACTATGGGGTTTTTATATGTTGTTATTGGAATTGCTGGATTACTCGTCACTGGCTCTTTCCTCAAAAATTTCCTGCCAACCGGAACCATGGGCAATCTTTTCAGCGCAGGATTAATACCCATTATCTATTCTGTTATCGGTCTAAAGGTTGGAGCGGAACTTTCAGCACTCCTCGATGATTTCTTTGCAGAGGAGGGGAGAAAATGATTCAATACTTCTCAATAATGCTCATAGCAATTGGAATCTACGGGTTGCTATCGCAAAAGAATCTTGTGAAGCTCATAGTTTCTCTCAATATCATGGAGCTTGGTGTGAACATCTTCATCATTTCGATCGGTTATGTGGCTGATGGAAAAGTTCCCATTCTTTCCCCTATAGTAAACAAAAGCTCGATGAACTTCGTTGATCCACTTCCTCAAGCACTGGTGCTAACTGCCATAGTAATAGGTGTTGGAGTAACAGCTCTTGCACTCTCTCTCGTATTAAAAGTAAAAGAATCCTATGGAACAATTGAATTGGATGAGATAAGGGGGGATAATGCATGAACCCCACGTGGTTAATAGCATTACCGCTTGGTTTTGCTTTTCTTGGTATATTCGCCGGAAAATTCTCAAAGGCTTTCCTCTGGATTGCCTCTTTGGCAAATGCCATTATTAGCCTTTTCATATTCAATGGAAACGGTGTAACAAGCTACATCATAGGTGGTTGGATTCCCCCATATGGTATTAACCTTGTTGTCAATGATATGACCCGTGTTTTTTTGTTGGCGGTTAATCTGATTTTCTTGCTTGCCCTCGTTGCAACCTCAGCTGAAATATTGAAAAAAGATGAGAAAATGTCTGTCGCCTTCATGCTTTCATTGGCAGCAATAAATGGCATACTTCTTACAGGTGATCTTTTTAACCTCTTTGTGTTCCTTGAAATCTCTGCCATTTCCGCTTACATTATGGCTGCATCCGGAAAAGAGGCAATTAGCAAATTTGCGGCATTGAAATACCTCATTCTTGGCTCTATCGCTTCATCATTTTATCTTCTTGGAGTGATAGTCGTATACGCTTCTACCGGAACATTAAACATGGCTGACGCTGCAGCAAAGGTAACATCATTGAACCCTAATGTGCTACTCGCTGCCGGGCTATTGATGGTTGTAGGACTTGGCGTTGAAACCAAACTATTTCCATTCAACGGATGGGCTCCTGATGTGTATGCAAATGCTTCAGGAAGAGGTTCGACCATTCTTGCGTCTGTCTTTCCCATTGCCATGATATCGGCATTTATACGTGTTATAACCTTTGTTATAAATTCAGGGAAGTTAAATGAACTCATTATAGTTCTCGGCATTACGACAGCGATTATCGGGGAAGTCCTCGCTTTTAGTCAGAAAAGGATGAAAAAAATGCTCGCATATTCAAGCATTGCACAAGCTGGCGTAATCCTTATGTTGATTGGTATTGGAAGTTCAAAGGCTTATATAGGCGCTTCGATGCTTCTTTTGAACAATGGATTTGGAAAGTTATTGCTTTTCTCAGTAGCGTCTCAAATAGCTTTGGTAGCTGGCAGTGATCACTTCGAGAATGTAACTGGAGTAGGCCGAAAATCCCCACTCTTCACACTTCTATTTGGCGCTGGTGCTCTAACAATTGTCGGTATGCCTTTGTTCTTTGGGTTCCGCTCCAAATTATATGTCATTTCAGCTACAATGGACAAATCTCTTTGGATACCAGCAGTGATTTTGATAACTGCAGCAATCGAAGTAACGTATTACTTCCGATGGATCTTTAATCTCGTAAAAGCCGATGCCAAACTGAGTGAAAAGAGGTCCCCTGTCCCCTTTGGACTTGCATTGGCCGGTTTGCTGGCTGTGCTGGTGGTCATAGCCTTTGGTATAGTTCCCGAAGCTAATCTTGATTTTTTCAACAGAATCGGAGACCTTTCAATCCAACTCAGCAAGACTTTGATGGGAGGGATGTAAATGGACCTCAGCATGATTATACTGATCAGTCTCATAGCTGCTCCTATCTTATACTTTCTGGCAAAGTTCAGCCATAAAATCGCCTATATATTATTCTCATTTATACAGGTATTTCTGTTTGTTTTCATTCTTCTTCAGAAAGGAATCATAAATACAGTAAGTAGTTTTGAAATAATGGACGGTCTTAAGCTCAATTTCGGTTTTACCCCCATCAACTGGTATTTTGGCTCTATAATAATGTTGATTATTTCAATGTCTGCCATTTTTATGATTTCAATCAAGAAGAAGTCTCCTGCAAAACTTCTTCTTTTGAGCCTTGTTTCTACTGGAGCGATTGGCGCAACGCTTTCAATGGACTTCTTGACGCTGGTAATTTTCTGGGAACTTTCAACCTGGTCATCTTTGATATTGATAGTTCTGGACAAGGAAAAATCATTTCGGGAAGCGATCAAGTATGTTTCAGTCAGTGCTATTGGGACTTATTCTATGTTATACGCTGTTTTTTATATTTTGAAAAGTTTTGGAACTGTTAATTACCTTGAAGTAGCGGATAAAATGAAAGTAGCCCCTGAGAGCTCAAAAATCTTAATTTTTGTTCTCTTTGGCATCATGGCACTTGCAAAAGCTGGTTCTTTCCCCCTACATATCTGGCTAAGAGGTTCCCACTCAACAGCACCTGATGAATTTAGCCCAATACTTTCAGGAGCACTTACGAAAATCGGAGCTTATTTGCTATTCATCATGGTAGCTGTAATTCCATCCAGCAGCATTTTCAGTTGGCTTCCTTCTATAGGAGGCATTACATTAGTAAATTATGTGCTTGCATGGTTAGGTGGAATTTCTATAGTGGTCGGAACGGTAATGGCTATACGAATGGAAGATGTAAAAGAACTCATTGCATTCTCAACGGTTAGCAACTCAGGATACATAGTGTTAGCCATGGCCCTTGGCGGAACGTACGGTACAATTGGTGGTCTAATGCACGTCCTGAACCACGCTCTGGCTTCAGCTGCGATGTTTATGTCAATGGCGGCTGTAATTCATAGAACAGGTACGACAAAAATGCGTGAAATGGGCGGGCTTATTACAAAAATGCCTATAACTTTTGCCGCTTATCTTGTGGCAATAATTTCCGTCGCAGGAATACCACCTATGAGCGGATTTGCTTCAAAATGGCTTATATACCAGCAATTAGTCAAGAATGGGCTCCCATTTCTCGCTTTTGCCGCCTTCTTTGGCAGTGTGGGTTCATTCATGTACGTTTTCAAGCCACTTACTGGCGTTTTCCTTGGTCAACTAAAACCCGAGCACAAAAATGTCAAAGAGGCGCCATTTACCATGATTTTGCCTATGAGTATTTTGACTTTGCTCACGATATTCTGGGGAATATTGCCAAGCAATGCTATTTCTTTTATTAACAAGATTGTTCATTATACAGGTGGCAAAGAAATACAACTAACCTTTTCAAGGATCATTGCTTTAACCGGTCAATGGGATTCAGTACTGGTAACAATGGCCTTCTTCGTCGGGTTCATAATTGCGTTTATCATCTTCCTAATGGGTAAAAAAGCGAGACAGGTTGATTTGATGGATACATACACGGGTGGTGAATTTCTTTACACTGCTGAGTTGTATCACTTTGTCTATAAAATGTACCGACCATTTGATAGGATGTTTGAAAAATGGCCATCCATGGAAAACTGGCTTACCTCACTGTCATATAAAATAAAGGAGCTTGGAGCATTGTTAAAAACATTGTTTTATCCGAAATATCCGCAAGGATATGTCGCGGTTAGTCTTTTAACTTTGCTCATAGCCTTCTGGTGGTTGAGGTGATATGAATGACAATACTTAAAGGTGCAGCATTACTCATTTTGGCTTTTATCTATACTGTTACGCTTGAAGGAATTGCCCGAAAAATAACCGCACGTATTCAAAGAAGGTATGGACCTCCTTTTTGGCAAAATTTTATCGATATTTTCAAAGCTCTTACAAAGCATTCCATTTCACACGGGTTTATTTTTGATTTTGGTGTCTTAATGGCCTTTGGGGGAACAATTGCCACGGCTTTGTTTATCCCCGCTGGTAATTTGGTGGTTTTCCCGGGCTTGGACAACGTTTTTGTAGTGATATACCTGCTTGCAATAGGGCTTCTTGGAATGGCAATGTCTTCTGTCGGATCTGGTAATCCCAATGCAGGTATAGGTATAGGCCGTGCATTAACACAGATGCTTGGTTATGAATTGCCTTTTTTGATCGTACTTGTAGGTGTGTTTTTCAAGTACAAAAACTCTTCGCTGTCTGACCTAGTGAATATTCAAATAGAATCCGGACAGTACAATGCGTGGATAATGCCGCTTGGGGCTTTAGTTGCTTTCATTTCCTTGCTGGGTATGTTGGGAAAGAAACCTTTCGATGTATTCATAGCTCCTGCCGAAATAGCCTCTGGTCCTCTGGTAGAGTACAGCGGCAAATATCTGGGCATGCTATTGATACAGCATTCATTTTCCGTATTTATTGAAATTGGTTTGTTTGTCAATCTGTTTCTCGGAGGCGGAAGAACTGTCTGGGAATTCCTGCTGAAGTTTTTCATCGTATTCTTTGCTGCGGTTATTATTTCCGCAATTATGCCTCGGTTTAGAGTTGAACAGGCTGTGAAATTCTACTGGAAATGGCCGTTGATACTGTCTTTTGTCCAGGCAATAATCGTCATCATGGCAACAGGGAGGTGAGTTGAATGATAAATCAGCAATCAGCCTGGGGAAAGGTTGCCAATATGCTTCGTGCCAGGTCATTGTGGATGCTCTACTATTGTACTGGCTGTGGTGCTATTGAGCTTCCACCTACAATGACATCTAGATTTGACATGGAACGCTTTGGTATAGGTCCCATGGCAACGCCCAGGCAAGCGGATATACTTTTGATAACCGGCTACTTGAGTACCAAGACTTTGCGAAGAATTGTTTATACATATGAACAAATGCAATCACCGAAATATATTGTAGGCTTTGGTTCATGTACTCTCAACGGTGGAGTCTATTATGACTCATATGCCACTATCAACAAGCTGGATCTATATGTTCCGGTTGACTTGTACCTTGCAGGTTGTATGCCAAGACCCGAAGCAATAATTAGTGGCTTCAAAGGGCTTATGAACAAAATAGACAGAGGTGAAGCCGACGGATGGAAGCGTTATCAAGAACATCACGAGTGGTACAAGCAGAACCAGCTAAAGGCACTCGGGGAGGTGTACATCCACGATGAATTCCACGAATAAAAGGATATTCGATGAAATAAAAGCGCTTTTCATTAACACCGAGTTTGAAAAGGTTGCAGAAAGGAAGTACGCTATCAGTATAGAAAAAGAGAAGGCGGGAACATTACTCGAAGCCTTGAAAAGAAAAGGATTTTCACATATGTCTCTCATCACCTGCATCGATAGAATAGCTGAAAATAAATTTGAAATCGTGTATACGCTATTCAATTGGGAAACAGGGACGATTCTAATGGTAAAAACCCGTATCGATAGGGAAAAACCAGTTATGCCCACTGTGATGGAGATATGGCCAACAGCAAGATTCTATGAGAGAGACATTCACGAATTCTTTGGCGTCGAATTTGAAGGGAATCCTGACCTTAAACCTCTCATCCTTGAAAATTGGAAAGAAATACCTCCAATGCGAAAGGACTTTGACCCTGAGAAGTATTCCAAAGAACATTTTCCCGACAGAACTTATGATGTTAATTTCCTGTTAGAAGGAAGTGAAACCGATGAGTAAAGAAGTAAAACTCTTTCTGGGCCCTAATCACCCTGGAATGCATGGAAACTCAAGTGTTCATCTTTATGTGGAGGGAGACACGGTTGTAAAAGCAAGAACAGTTCCCGGTTTTCTCCATAGAGGGTTTGAAAAGCTTATGGAAAGGCGCCTTTGGTTCCAAAACCTCGCTCTGATACCGCGTATATGTGTTCCAGAACCAGATATTAACGAAATGGTATATGCCATGGCTGTTGAGGCCCTGGCAGGTGTCGAAGTACCTGAAAGGGCTCACTGGATAAGAATGATAATTCTCGAACTTGCCAGGATTTCAGCGCATTTGATGGCAATGGGCGGAGTAGGTGGTTCAACGGGTCTTTATACTATGACCTACTGGACAATGCCTGATAGGGACAGGATTCTGGATATATTCGAAAAGATAACAGGTGCAAGGGTTTACCACATGTATATAATTCCCGGAGGAGTAAGAAAAGATCTTCCCAGGGGTATTGAAAAAGACATACTTGAAGTCCTCGATTATCTTGAAAGCCGAATGCCAGAATACGAAAATTTGCTCCTTAAAAATAGAGTTATCAGAACGAGAACCAAAGGCATAGCAAAACTAACAAAAGAAGAAGCTCTTGAAATCGGTGTTACTGGTGTTGGTTTAAGGGCAACTGGCCTTCCATATGATATAAGAAAAATAGATCCCTATGCCAGATACGATAAAGTGGAGTTCGTTGTGCCTACCGCCACTGAAGGTGATGCGTATGCAAGATTCACGCTCAAATATCTTGAACTCCAGCAGAGTATAAAAATCATAAGACAATGTATCGATCTCATGCCAAAAGAGGAACCTGTAAATGTGAAGTTTTCTGGTGGAAGCGCACTGAGATTCCGAGTACCGGCAGGAAGTGTCTATTGCCATATTGAATCTTCAAGAGGAGAATATGGATACTTTGTTGTCTCTGATGGTAGTGAGATGCCATATCGAATCCACGTGCGCGGTGCTTCCTATCCACAGGGGCTTTATGGTGTTGAAAGCAAGCTTCCGGGAACAAGGCTTGAAGATGTGGCTCTATGGCTCAACACTATGGATTTCTGCCCACCAGAAATCGACAGGTGAGGAGGCGATATCATGAGTATATATGAAACATTCAAAAAATCATTCTGGGGACCTACAATAGCCTGGAAGAGGCTTTTTACAAAACCCGTTACCATAAAAGTCCCTAAAGTCTATAGAGAAGCAGCAGAAAGGTATAGAGGTTTTCATGTAAATGATTGGGAACTGTGTACAGGATGCTCTACATGCTCCAAAATCTGTCCCACCGATGCAATAAAAATGGTTCCAGTGGATATTGAAGTGGAACCAGGGAAAAAAGCTCAAAGGCCAGCAATAGATTACGGCAGATGCACTTTTTGCGGTATGTGTGTGGACATTTGCACAACTGGTTCACTGAAAATGACCCGGGAATACATTCACATTTCAGATGACCCCAATACTTTCTTTTTCTTGCCAGATGAAGCAGGAATTCATCATCAGGAAATCCCCCTGGGATATCAGCGTGATGAAGCTTCTGAATTGCTTGACCTTGAACGCGTAGAAATGGAAGAGCTCCCAGCTAGTGAGAGGGTTAACTCTTTTATTGAGTATGTGAAAGGCTATTCCAAAGAACAGGCAATTGCAGAAGCAGCTCGTTGTGTTGATTGTGAATTGTGTGTTGATGTGTGCCCTGCAAATATGGATATTCCAAGATATATTGAAAGCGCTTTCAGAGACAATACAAAAGAAGGGGTTGAGTGGATCTACAAAACTAACCCATTACCCGGGGTTTGTGGGCGTGTCTGCACTCATAAGTGTGAGACTGTCTGTTCGATTGGGCACAGAGGGGAACCAGTGGCTATTAGATGGCTCAAAAGATACATTATGGATCAAGAAAGTGTAGAAGATATTATAAAAAACGCAAAAGAAAATGTTGTTAAAAAAGGCACAGGTAAAATTGCCATTATTGGTGCAGGTCCTTCGGGTCTATCTGCTGCTTACTATTTATCTCTCATGGGCTATAAAGTAACAATATTTGAAGCAAAGGAATTACCAGGTGGCGTAATGAGATACGGCATTCCCCGTTATAGATTGCCTGATGAAGCTTTGGATAAAGATATTGGCGTTATCAAAGCCCTTGGGGTTGAAATCAGGTGCAATAGCACTGTTGGCAAAGACATAACCCTAGATGAGCTTAAAGAAAAATATGATGCTGTTTTCCTCGGGACTGGTTTTACACTTGGAAGATCCACTAAAGTGCCTGGAACAGATCACAAAGACGTACTTATGGCTCTTCCGCTGCTTGAGAAAATCAGGGATTACTTGCGCGATCCAAAAAAATCTGAGAAACCACATGTACCTGACAGTCTAATAGTAATCGGTGGTGGAAATGTTGCGATGGATGTTGCAAGAAGCATTGCAAGACTCCAACGCATGGAAGGGAAAAAGGTCAACGTCAAAGTGACTTCCCTTGAATCAATGGAAGAGCTTCCAGCAGATCTCGAAGAAGTTGTTGAAGGAAGAGAAGAAGGTATCCAATTCTTCCCATCAAGAGGGCCAAAAGAAGTTGTAATTGAGAACGGAAAAATAAAGGGGCTTAAAACTATTGCCTGTACGCGTGTTTTTGATGATGAAGGCCGTTTTAACCCTGAGTTCGACGAATCTGATGTCACGGTCATTGATGGTGAAATGATTGTAGAAGCTATAGGCCAAGTACCAGATTATGCCTACTTACCTGATGAACTAAAAGAGAAGCTCGAGTTCGTCAGGGGAAGGCTTATGGTAAACGAAAAGGGCCAGACTTCAATTCCGTGGCTTTTTGCCGGCGGTGATATTGTCCATGGGCCTGATATAATCCACGGCGTCGCGGATGGTCACAAAGCTGCAATGGGAATTGATGAGTTCCTCAACGGCGAGGACATCCGATAAATAGTACTAAATAGTACAAAAAGATGTCTTGCGCTGTGTAACACAGGCTGTACTATCGGTTATCCGTGAAGGATTCACCGAATACTTTGAAAACAGATTTACCTTTACCGGGTTACATAGTTTCCTGTAAATCGTTTTCATATCAGTTATTTGTTCCAGAAGTCTTGTTCTAAGAAATTTCATAGCTATGTTGAATGCACCATTCAAATCAGCGTTAAATACTTTGTTGCTTTTCTCATCATGGTATAAACCACGTTTGAGTCGAGAACCACTGGGTTCATAGTTACTCAGGTCTTTGACATTACCAATATCATCGCTAATCGAAGATAGCTTGGATGTATAAGATTCATCAACTATCTGAATGTTGATTCCAAAATAGGCAGCCTTATACTCAAGCATATTGAGCAACATGCCAAGGGGAATATAGCGCAGTGTTTGATTGCTTTTGCTTTTTGATTTCTGCTGGTAAATCGAAGTCAAACTTTTCGATATTATAAGCGTACCTATATCGTTGGCAAGACAATATTGGATAACGTAGTTTGCTATTGTACCCATGTATTGCCGCATTCGCTTTTTTCTATAAGCAGATAGTTGACGGATTTTATGATTACTTTTATCACTTTGGAGTTTGGCAAGCAGTTTGTTATACCACTGGTTGAATGCTTTTATGGGTTTTCCGTTAATTAGGATAGAATCACCGTTTGTGTTAGAAACAAGTGCAACCAGATTATTTACTCCTACGTCTATGGCAGCCCATTTAGAGACATCGAGATTATATTGTTGCTTTTCGACTTCATACATGAGTAATGCCTTTGCAGGCGTATCTTTATTCCATACGAGGCTTATGTAGTCACATTCCAGATTCTTTGTTATTTTAATTTTCACAGCAGTAGATTTAGCTAAACGAACTACGATGGCATTTTGTTTCTTTGTTTTGAGATAGCGCTTGTCAATTACCATATTTGGGTTGGTGTTAAAAGTAAAAGAAGTCATCTTGCTTAACTTTACTGGTTTTGGCAAAGAGTGCTTTTGCTTTTTATGCCACGCTTTTAAAGTTGCACGATACTCATGAGTTACTTTGCGTAGTATTGCTTTTACCGTATCTGCACCCAATATGTTAGTGGATAAATCGACAAGCTGATTTACGAACACGTCTATTTTTTCGTTAGCAAATTCTGGTCGAATTTTCCCTTTGACGATTTTATCGAGAACGGATTGATTGGTAAAAACGGAAATATCTCGATTGTTTTCGTAGTATTCGAGAGCGATCAGATATATTAAATTTTTAAATTGCTGCCAATATCTCGCTGTACGTTCGAGCTTATGTATTACTGATTTCTTTTTCAATTCTATTTGGCGAGTTAGTTTCACTCGTAATCAGCTCCGTGATCAATTTCCTTGTTAGGAAATAATACTTCGTTTTATACTCTACAATACCATATATTGCTAAATTAATTTACTGCTCTAAAGGAGGGATAATATGGACAAAATTCGAAAGATCCTCGAAGTCGCTCTAAATTTTGAAAAGTCAGGTCAGGAGTTTTACAGGGAAAACGTAGAAAAGGTTAATCAAAAAGCCGCAAAAGAGATTTTCAGGTACTTGATGGATATGGAAGCATCACATGTAAAATATATTGAGTCACTAATCAATAAATTGAATGGAGAAAGCCCAATCTTCCAACCATCTGATGACAGTGATATTATTTATGAACAAAGGTTGCAGTCACAGGGACTTTCTGAAAGCGCTTATAACAGTGACCTGGCTGATTTATCTATTCTGAGGATGGCATATTTAATCGAGAAAGATTTCGTGGAATACTATGATAGTGCTTCCCAAAAAGCGGATGACGAATCTGTAAGAACTTTGTTCGTTACTTTGCGTGATTGGGAGAAAAGGCACGCTGATATGATAAAGTCTCTCATGGAAAAAATCTTTGAAAAACATTCGCTTGATTTAGGTTTTTATGGTTAAATATTTTTTCTAAATTAAAAAGCGCGCCTTCAGGCGCGCTTTTTTGTACACAAGCTGTGATAATATATACCTATATCAATTTAGGAGTGATTGGATGTTCATAGCCCTTATCCCGGCTCTCTTTTTTGGGTGGTCTCTGGGAGCAAATGATGCTTCAAACGTTTTTGGAACCGCTGTAACCAATGGAATCATCAAATTCAGAATTGCCACGATAATATCCGCTGTTTTTATAATAATTGGTGCTCTTGTTGATGGTCCAAGGGGACTCGAAACGATCAGTAGCTTGAGTTCACAGACTTTACTCTCCGCAGCTATTGCAGCTTTGTCAGCTGCAGTCGCTGTTACCTTAATGACTTGGTTAGGCTTGCCTGTTTCTTCCTCTCAGGCTATGGTAGGCTCGATTATCGGGATAGGGCTTTTGAAATCTAATGTCCAATGGCATATTCTGGTAAAGGTTGTACTCGCCTGGCTTGGTACACCAATCGGTGGAATAATCTTTGGCTTTTTGGGATACAAAGTTTTTGCGCGATATTTCAATAAGATTCATTCTTTGCGTATTCAAGATTTGACAATAAAAATAGCTGCCATTGTAATAGGCGCATACGGGTCATACGCTTTGGGTGGAAACAATGTGGCAAATGTTACAGGCATCTTTGCAGGCCTAATACCGGTGGAACTTGCCGCATTAATCGGTGGTATTAGCATTGCAATTGGCGTACTGACATTCAGTAAGCGAGTTATGTTAACAGTGGGAAAAGAAATCGTCGCTCTGGATTCTTTTTCAGCGGTTATAGCCGTATTTGGTGAATCGGTCACAGTATGGATATACGCTCTTATCGGTGTTCCTGTTTCAACTTCTCAAGCAATTGTCGGTGCTGTAATTGGAGCTGGCCTTGCCAGAGGGTCTGTAAACGTAAATGCGAAAACAATCAAAAAAATCGTTCTTGGTTGGTTAGAAACACCTCTTGTATCCGGTGTTCTAGCCGCTGTCTTCTTTTCAATTGCCCGCTTATTTGTTGACTGAAAGTGTGCATGCTAAATGTTAACCGGCGTAAAACATGCTTTCATGCTTTACGCCGGTTAACTACGCACAGGGGGCAAGAAAAACATTCATTTTTACAATATGTGTATAATTTACCTCTATATGGTAACATACAATCTATTTGTCTTTCAACTCCAAGTTAAATACTCAATTCATTAACTTAGCAAATTTTTCTCTCATAAATTCTTTTTTTAGACTTCTTTCAGCAATATTTTTTAAATACCCCCATGTGGTAGCATTATAGGTTAATAAATTTCGGATAGCCGAAACGTGCTTTTACGAGCATTATTTGAAGTAGTTTGGAGGTTGAAAAAATCTATGGCAAAGATTTTGATTTTAATTGTATTTTTATTACCCGCACTGACTTTCGGTGCTTTTTTAACAGATGCCGGAGATGGGAAAGTTACTATAAACTGGTATACTAATGAATCTGCTGATTCAAGCTGTGTACTCATTGATGGATTTGGCACAGAAAGAACATTTTACTCTGCTCAGGCAACCAGCTTTCATAGGATTGTGCTTGAAGACCTTGATCCCCTGATGCACTACAACTATGAAGTAGAGAGTTATTCAAATAAGAAGAGAGTATATAACGCCAAAGGCAATTTTTCCTTAACGATTACGCCTTCATTTAGCTTTGCCCTTTATGGCGACAGCAGGAGCAATTTCGAAATCCATCGTAAAGTATGCAAGGAAATCAATCAATACCACCCCTCGTTTATCATTAATTTGGGAGATATAGTCTATATGGACTCTATAATCAGAGACTGGGTAGATTATTTTGAGTCTATTGATGTTTTTGAAAACAGTTTTTATTACTCTGCGCTGGGCAATCATGAGAGGGCAGCAATTAATTTCAGAAGATTCCTTGATTTTCCTGGTGATAAGCTTTACTACTCTTTTCAATATGGTGGAATACTCTTTATAGTGCTGAATACAAATCAACGATATGATTGGTGCTCTAAACAGTATAAATGGCTTAAAGCACTTTTTGAGAACCGAGGCCCTGATATCGAATTCACCGTGGTAATTACACATCACCCACCTTACAACAACAGCATTGTAAATATGTGGAGAATTCTGATGAATTTGTCTTTGGTACCGCTTTTTGAGCAGTACAAAGTCGATCTTGTTATATCAGGCCACATTCACAATTACCAGAGATTTTCGAAAAATAGCATAACATACCTAATTTCTGGCGGTGGAGGAGCTTTGCTCGATACTTCAAAAGCAACTGCAGGCTTTAAAAAAGATTTCTCCAATTACCACTTCATTCTTTTTGAGTATGTAAAAGGAAAGCTAACCGCGAAATGTATCGATATTGATGGGAATATTCGGGATGAATTTGTAATCACATCGAAAGAGAATTAAATAGTTACATCTCTACACAAGCGTTGATCACTTCAGATTTGTCCCAGCTTCTCGCAATTTTAAGCAATTTGCCGTTCTTCCAGATACTGGATCTTCCTTCGGCTGTATCTTTACCCAGTTTTCCCACTGCCATGGCGTTAACCAAATATCTTATGTTTTCACGGTCTTTGCTCGCTTTTATGGTTCCATGTAGAAACCAGATTTGTTCTTGGGTTTTTTCGGGGAAATATCTCGTGGGAGATTTCCACAAGGCGAAGTTGCAACTTGGTACTACAAGGATATTTGCGCCGGCAGCATCAATTGTCTGAATGATATTTTGAAAAAACATATCATAACAAATTAGCCCACCTGCTTTCCCAAAAGAAGTAGTAATAGTTCGAGGATATTCGCTTTCGCCTTCGGAGAAAATGAGTTTTGTTTCTGAAGCTGTTAGTCGCTGTTTCTTGATTTTGGCAAGAAGCTGCCCTGAGGGATTGAAAAAATAACTCATGTTATACAACCTGTGCCCAATAATATGCCAACCCTTCTCGGATTCAAAAGTGATCTCCGGGAGAAGAATGCTGGGAGCTACAATATATGTCCCAAATTGACAGGCTAATTCTGAGAAGGCCTCACGATATAGCTTTTCAACGAAAAGGGCGTGCTTCAAAAAGGCTCCTTTGAATGGATTCAGTGACTTGAAACTAAGATTTCTCAGTACATACTTCATCAAGAGTTGAAGCAAGCTTTTAGGATTGTCAATCTTTGAAAACAATCCGGGGTATAGAAAAGTCCCCAGAAATTCTGGAAAAACCACAAGATGAGTTTCAGCGTTCCATTCGTTCATGGCTTTCATAAGATAATAAGAGAAAGCCTCTTTCATCCTTTCTTTCGATAAATAGTCATCTATATTGATTTCAACCTGTACTGCAGTGAGATCAAGTGAAGCCATTTTTCCCCTCCGCATGCTCCATTTTCGCAATCCAAACAATTTTAGCATTTTAGAAGAATCGCTCAAAAAGAAAAAAACGGGGTTTTCCCCGTTTTGATTTGGTGGAGGCGGCGGGAGTTGAACCCGCGTCCGAAGTCAGATCCCCCGTAGGCTCTCCGAGCGCAGCCTGCGTTCGATGTCGAAAGACCCACTACGCAGACAAAGTGAATCTTTCCGAGCCTCTAAAATGTCCCTGAAACGTCGAGGCTTCGTTTCAGGTAAGATCCGGAGTTATGACGCCCTTCTGCGGAATTCCGGATCAGGCTTCCGCAGGGACGGCTGCTTCATCTAATTAAGCAGCGAGAGCAAATTCATTGTTGGCACTTTTATTGTTCCGGCTTTTTAACGAGGTTCCGGAAACCCCGACTCGCTCCCACGGGTTCACTGACCCCGTCGAAACCGTTTCGCCCCCATAGTCCTTAGACGAATATATTTTATCACGGTTCAGTGAATTAATAAATCCCTCTCTTAAGTTGCGCTAATATGGCAATACATAGAGAAACATTGAAATCATGAAAGAAATGTTGCCAAGCATTACAAGCACATGCCAGAGTTCATGGTTCCCAAATCGCCCCGGAAAGAGATTGGGCTTTTCTTTAATAAATATCATTGCGCCGATTGTGTAAAAAAGCCCCCCTGCTATCATCAAAAGAACAACTTTTATACCCAAAAGCAAATATACACGATAAACGAGAAGCAAAGAAAGCCAACCCATGGCCAGATAGCCGGCCATGGAGAGCCATAAAGGCATTTTAGAAAAAAATACGGCTTTCAATACAATGTTCACCACTGCAAGAGCCCAAATAATTCCAAAAATAGACCAACCTAAAGTGCCTTTGACAACAACAAGGCAGAAAGGAGTATAGGTACCCGCTATTAGCAGATAAATCGCGCTGTGGTCGAGTATTCCAAAAACCTTGAAGTATCTCTTGAACCAGATAAAAAAATGTAGAATACTGCTCATAGTCATAGATAAGAATACACTGAAACCATACAGGCTGAAGCTGAAAACGTGAAGCCACTTTTTCTGAAGGGCAGAAAAGATAATTAGTAAAATCATACCAGTAAGGCCTATTACGGCTGCTATGGCATGGCTTATGGCATTAAAAGCTTCGTTGGCATCCTTTGATGAGATCATCGGGTCGAGTTTATTCATTCTATTCATATTTGCAAATCCTTTCGCAAGATGCATTATTCTACTATATTCAGTTGTCTTTTGACTTATAATCAGAAATATTGCTTTACTTTGCCTTTATCTTTGGCCCATCCTGTAAAAACTTTCCCCTGAATTTGTCTTCGAGAAGCATTAGGTGAGAATCAAGGTCGTGGAATGCAAAAGCACCTGTCCCAAGCGCGAATTGAACACTCTGATTAATACCCACACTGGATTCACTCATGCAGCCAATCATAAGTTGAATTTTAGCGGTATTCGCCATTTCTACAATTGCAAGGGCATCGGAAATACCGGATTTCATAAGCTTTATATTCACAAAGTCCACCGCGTCCTCTTTTATTAGCCTTAAAACATCGTATCTAGTTCTCGCGCTCTCATCAGCTGCAACCGGAAAAGGTGAGTTATACCTTACCAGTTTCAATCCTTCTATATTCTGTGCCTGCACAGGCTGCTCATACACATTTATATCTATTCCACGGGCGTAAATCTCCCTTGCAAAAGTAATAGCCTCTTTAGGGGTGTACCCAGTATTCGCATCAACGATGTATTTTGCGCCTTTTGAAACTTCATGTATGGCTTCCATAACCCGAATATCCTTTTTGAGTTCCTCACCAACTTTTATCTTAATTGACTTAAAACCCGATTTGAAAAGCAATTCTGCTTCTTTTGCCATATTTTCCACAGAATCAATGCCGATAGTTTTGTCCGTTTCTATCTCATCTTTTGCTCCACCAAGAAGCTGATAAACCTGGGCACCTATCTCTTCGCTAAAAGCATCAAGTGCAGCAAATTGTACTGCTGCTTTTACACTTGAGGCACATCTTAGCTTATCCATGATATCGAAAATTCGCCTATAGTTTCTTATGTCGATCCCAACTAGCTGTTCTTTTACAAAGGGCTGTAATGAGAGGAAAGTTTCCACTCTTTCACCGTTCACACGGTAAGATGGTGCTGCTTCGCCATAGCCAACAACCCCGTTTTCAAGGAATACCTGAACCTCGAGATTCTTACTCCCAGCGGATATACTATTTGCAATATGAAAAGGTTTCTCATACTGATATTCTTTCATAATGAACTTGATATCTTTAATCTTTCCCATATTTCTTCCCCCTTTAATTCTCAATCTCTTCAAAGGAAATTATCTTCATTTCCACTTTAAAAGCATCGTTGTATATATTCTCAACCTCTGTTTCCAGTTCACCTACCTGGTTATCATAAGGATCCGAACGCCAGAATCTTTTTATTGGCTGAAAATCTGCCATATATTCAGAATTTGCTACCATTCTGAAGGCATCGAGGTTTCCGAAGTAGAATTTATTAACAAAGTCTGGTCTTTCAGGTCTTACACCCCCAAAAGATAGGTCAGCTGGAAGCCAGCCATAAGGTTCAACATAGAACATGGTCCAATCATGTGGTGAAGCAAAAGCAGGATTCGCATACCAGCCTGATTGCCATCTTGCAGGCACACCAGCAATTCTACATAATGTTATATAAAGAGAAGCTTGTGCACCGCAATCGCCTCTTAAATTTGACGCGACAAACATGGGGATGTTTTCATACAGAGCGTATGGATGCATATAAGAATACCTCACATTGTGTGTTATCCACTCATAAAGTTTCTTGGCCTTGAGATAGGGGTTCTCTTCGCCTCCTATTATTTCGCTTGTAAGTTGTTTCAAATAAGGTGTGAAAACAATATGGGGAGGTCGTTCAACAAGGTATTTCGAAAGTTCGGGCGAAAAAGTAGCTTTTACTTTATCAGGGTTTACAGTGGTATATTGCTCACTGATAACATACTCAAATCTTACACTAAAATAAAGCCCTTCCTTCAGGTCATCTTCCATGTAGATAGTGCGATGAGGCGTTTCATTGGGAGTCAGAAGAAACTTTTCGTGGCTTGTTTCAATGAGTTTAGCATCGCTAATTTGAGCTTCTACTTTTGGAAAGGGCAGCCAGCACTTAACATGATTACCCTTGATTTTACTGATATCAGGTGTAACTTTTATTTCCGCGGTGACTCGATAGCTCTTGGGCTTATCGCCTGAAAGGAGAGATTCAACACGATTGTAAAGTAGCTCTCTCACTTTTTCTGATTTTTCGTCTTTCTTCGTTCGACTTTTGTATTTAGGTATGGCAAAAAGCAGGTTCTCAAAAAATCTCGCCTCAAATCTCTTTTCGCCTTCAACAACAATGTAGTCCAAAACAGCGGCATTTATGAGCTCATCATATTCCTTTTCAGACAAGTCTTTGATCGATTCAAATAATTTCTTCTTAGCTTCCATTTCGGTAAAAGGATAATTTTTAACCAACCTTTCGATTCGTTCAAGTTCGAACTCAAGGCGCGCTTTAAGCATAGTCGGCAGGGAACTGGACTCGAGCTTCTGCATAATCAACTGTCGCGCCCTGCTAAAATTTCCCAGTTTTTCCTCACGTTCAAGCTCTTCGAAGAGAGGTGTATTCATAAACTCCATCACGTTTATCATCCCCCCAATAATATTGTTCGGTTACCTTACTATAGCATATAAGCACGAAATACAGAAATTCTATTTAATATCTCAGAAGGCATTATTTATAGGCGACATAGACGTCAAAATATACACTTAAGATAAAAGCAAAATAAATTTTTCAAGCTAATAGACCCAAAGTCGAAATAAAAAAGGTGATCCTGAAGATCACCTTTTTGCTGTTATTTTCAAAACTTGAATCCAATCATTTCTTCCGTCGAAAATTCAATTGGAAATTTCACAGGCCTTTTTTCCTTTACAGACTTGTATATTCCCAAAATTATCTCAACAGCCTTTTTCCCGTCTTCGCCCGTAATATAAGGCTTTTTATCATGGACAATGGAGTTTGCAAAATCTGCAAATAACGTGATATGACCATTCCCGTATACCGTTTCAGGATCTGGAAGATTCATGAAAGGATGGCTATCTTCCCCGGGAAATCTCCATGTCTGTATTTTATTCACAGCAAGACCGCCAATAATTACCGTTCCGCTTTCACCAAAAACAGAGAGAGTCTCTTCTAGGTTTCTTGGATATACATTCGCTGTTCCTTCAATTATTCCGACTGAACCATTCTTAAATTTCAAAATTGCGGCACCAAAATCTTCTGCCTCGATGTATTTGTGATTGAAATTCTTGGTTACCGCATAAATTTCTTCAATATCGCCTCCAAGTGTCCACTGAAGAAGATCGATGTTGTGAGAGCATTGGTTCATCAAGGTACCGCCATCCATTGCCCAGGTTCCGCGCCAAGAAGATTGTTTGTAATAATCTTTATTCCTGTTCCAGAGAATTCTTGCAGTGGCATTGAAAATCTTGCCAAAGGCACCGCTCTCGATTTTTTTTCTGAGTTCTTGTATAGGCGGATTGAAACGATTTTGAAAACACACACCGAGTTTTAGATGCTTTTCCTTAGCTAAAGAAATCATCTCGTCCATGTGGCTGGTACTCAAAGCCATCGGTTTCTCAACGAGAACGTGCTTCCTAGCAGAAAGAAAATCCATAGCTATACGATAATGATTCCCACTCTCTGTGGCAATGGTCACAAAATCGATATCTTTATCAAGCAATTCAGAATAGTCAGTAATGACTTGCGGTTTGAGAATACGTTGTTGGTTGTACGTTGTTCGTTGTGCGCTTACGGTTTTTTTATCTTTCGTACTACCTACAACCCACAACCCACAACGTTTCTTATACTCATCTGCCGCTCTTTCAGCTTTTTCTTTCACAATGTCGCATACCGCAACGAGCTCTATTTTGTCAGAATTAGCCGCAAACGCCTCTAT
>Ga0190344_1000354_pt1 | contig 23915 bp, 14 predicted proteins | sample 48721323_MG_FD_161662 | JGI IMG/M metagenome (GOLD analysis project Ga0190344, IMG submission 161662) | Hydrothermal vent microbial mat bacterial communities from Southern Trench, Guaymas Basin, Mexico - 4872-13-2-3_MG | ecosystem: Environmental > Aquatic > Marine > Hydrothermal vents >... | reverse complement strand
TTCGCCCTTTTGTCGTCGACCCCGCCGCCGTAGGGGCGTATTGCAATACGCCCCTACAAAACCTCTTGTTTGTTCAGAATACGCTGGTAGGGGCGAAACTGTGGTGCAGCGCACTGCGTTGCGCCTTGACAGGTTGGTGGGACGGACATATACTTCAGAGGATTTATGCGCTGTGTCGTTGTTTCTCAGAAACACCGTGTTGCCACCGAGTCTGGAGCTTTCATTATGCTGAAGAAGCCGCTTGTTACAGGTCTGATACTATTTTCACTTATTTTTGTTTCAATCTCCACCGCCGCCGGACTGCGGCTTTACGATGCCGCCCTTGCCTCGGAGATGGAAGATGAACTCTGCTTCGGCTCCTGGGGAGATGAGCTGCTCTACTACTCGGTAGAGGGTTACGACCTCGCCCTGCCCGACGACCTCAGCAACCTCTATCTTCTCTATCCACCAGTGGATGCCGCCGCTCTGGGTTCGCAGATCGAGGTCTATGGCGAGCTTCCCGGTGGCGGGCTGGTCTGTCGGATGACCGAGCGAGACATCCTCACGCTGCCAGACCCACAGATCGAGTTCCGCTTACTGCAACCGATGACTCCGCTGCGAATAGCGGCTCCAACCGGGGCGATGGGACTGATCAACGCCGATGCCATCGTTGACCAGGTGGATGTTACGACCATCGAGAGTTACGACTTTGATCTGACCGAGTTCCAAACTCGCTACGCCTATGCTTCGCAGAACAACGATGCCCGGGACTATATCATTGCCGAGCTGACCCGGAACAACTTCGATGTGATTGTCGAGACCTGGCTGGGAGCAATCCCTGCTTCGATGGCAAGCGCAGGCGACCTGCTCTTGATGGGTGTTGGTCGTCCTTACCTCTTCATCTCTAAGGATGGTGGGGACAGCTTCAGCACCTATCACGCCACAGAGCCGGATGAGGAAGCCGACATCAATGATTGTGCGATCCTCTCTACGCAGAACCTCTGTTTTGCCGTCGGACGACATTTCTACCTCTCCACCGACGGTGGGGACAACTGGAACTCCCAGCAGCTTTACACTGAGGAGGAAATCACCGCGCTATCCTTCTACGATGCCCAGCACGGTTACCTCTTTACCGACGATGGTAATGGCAGCTACACCACCGACGGCGGAGTCAACTGGACACCGCTGACCGCCCTCGACTATACCATTAACACCTGCCACGCCACCGATAGCTGGGTCGTTGCCGCTGGCTCGCGGGGACGAATCTATCGCAGTACCGACGCCGGTCAGAGCTGGGAGCAGGTCTATTCCGCCGGAGACAACCACATCATCCGCCAGCTCGCCTTTGAGGACGATAGTAACGGCATGGCGGTGGGAGCTGGCGTGGTTCTGATTACCGATGACGGCGGCGCAACCTGGACTCACCGCATCAATCCCTCAAGCTCCGATTCCGCTATGCTGAACAACGTAACCAGCTTTGGATATGAGGCAGGGTGCTACTCCGTTGGTGGTTACAAGGTCGGCGTGATTGCGATTACTACCGATAGTGGACAGAGCTGGACAGAGCAACGGGTTGGGCAGGCTGCTTTCGTCTCTGCGCAGAGCGGCTCTGACAATCGCCTCTGGATTGCCTCTGCTGACGGTCCGGCATTCTCTGCCGATGACGGCAGCAGCTTCACCTGGCGGATGGATCGCCTCGACAAGAGCCTGCCGATTGTCTGGGAGAATGTAATCGGCGAGAAGCAGGGTTCCACCGAGCCAAGGAGCTACGTCTACGCCACGGCGCACTTCGACTCCATCGCCATCGGTGGGGACTCCTACACCTACGCCCCCGGAGCCAACGACAACGGAACCGGAACCTCCACGCTGCTGGAGCTGTCCAGAGTCTTCGCAAGCTACACTCCACAGAAGACCCTCCGATTGTTCTTTAACAACGCCGAAGAGCTGGGTCTCGTCGGCAGCGGACATCACGCTGGCAAGTGTGGCTACGAGGACCTTAACATCCTTGGTGTTATGAACATCGATATGGATGTCTGGAGCGATCCTCCCGACGTACAAGAGGATATTGACATCGTCTATAATGACTCCAGCGAGTGGCTGGCACGGCTCTTTGCCGAGTCCTGCCAGCGTTACGGCGATGGTCTGCCCACGCTGATGCTGCACCAAAACGATTTCTATCGTTCCGACCATGCCCCGTTCTGGGAGGCTGGCTACGCCGCCTTCCTGGCAATCGAAGACCTCCATGTCCCCTACGGCTATCAGAACACCGAAGACGACGAGTACTGGCGGATTCAGGGACACTTTGGTCTGACCCGCCAGGTAACCCGTGCCGTCGCCGGAGCTTTGGCTTCGATGGCGGGAATCACCGATGAGAGCCTCTACGACCTCTCCGCCGCCTACGCCTATCCTTCGCCGTGGAACGCCGCTGAACACGATGCCATCACCTTCAACGGACTGGCACCGGGAGCAACCCTCAGCGTCTTCGACACCGCCGGAACCCTCGTCTTCTCCACCACGGTCAGCGGTTACGAGTACGAATGGAGCGTCGCCAACGGCTCCGGTAAGCCGGTCGCCAGCGGGGTTTATCTTTTTACCGCTACTACCACCGATGGCGCGATCGTCCGGGGCAAGCTGGCGATTATTAGATAGTGCAACGCCAACTGTAGGGGCGTATTGCAATACGCCCCTACATCATCCCTCCGCTAAGGTTTCCAATGACACCTAAATCGTTTCTCCTGCTGTCTGCCCTGCTTTTTGTTATCGCCCTCGCTGGTTGTGGTGGCAAAGACGAGCAGCCCACCATCGCCGGACCAGCCGATGGTGCCGACCTTCTGCCGATTGCCGAGATCGTCTCGGAGACCGGCACGTTGCTCAACGAGGCGATGGAAGACCTAGCAAGCAACAACTTTGGGCTGGCACTGGGCAAGGTCAATCAGGCTGGGGAGGCTCTCTCCTCCACGGCGCGGATAAAGCTGCCGCTGCTGGTGGTCTCTCAGCGGGTGTACACGGCGGATGTCAACCTCCGCTTTGTCAACGACCCGGCGCGGGCGTTGCTGGAACTCGAAGAGGCGCGGAACTACCTTAAAGAGCGGATGCTCGCCGCCGACGAGGAGACCAAGGTCGCCCTTGGCACCTTCCTCGAACGGCTGATTGCCATCATCAACGATGCCGATGTCAGCCAGGACGATAAGCTGCTCCAGCTGGAGGCGTTACAGCGAGACCTGGCAAAGGCGGTGCTGGGAGAGACTCCGATTCAACCACAGCCGGAGGAATCTCCTTTGACGGAATAGGATTGTTTCCGTAGGGGCAATCACTCCTGCACAGAATTACGCAGTTGCCTAAAAACCTCCCCCTCGTCTCAAAGGGAAGAGAGGGACAGCAACCGAAAGGTTTTGACGTTTAGACAAGGGGTTTTAACCCCTTGCTGAATAACAAGGTATTCCCGCTCCACAAGGGGCTGAAGCCCCTTGTCCCTGACAAGCGAAGCCAACAATATAAAACATGCGAACCCTCACCCTTAATCTCTCTGGTTCTGATTCAAAGCTGATCGGCGATGCCGGGCTGGATTTCTCAGTCTGGTCTTCCGAGCAGTCGGCGTTGCTCGCGACCCTGACCGACCCGGCTCCAGGCTATACGAAGCTGCCGGAGAGCGACCTCAGCGAGATTCTGGAGTTCGCCGCTCAAGCCGAGGGTAAGTATGACGACCTGCTGCTGCTGGGCATCGGCGGCTCGGCTCTCGGCGCGCGGATGCTTAACTGTGCCTTTGTCGAACCGGCGGACAATCTGCCGAACCGACCCCGCCTGCGCACGGTGGACAACGTTGACCCCCGACGGCTGGGCTATCTGCTGAAGAGCCTGAACCCCCGGCGGACGCTGGTGGTCGTCGTTACGAAGTCCGGCTCCACGGCAGAGACGATGGCATCCTTCGCCATCGCCCGACAGTGGCTGCGGGAGTCTCTGGGAGACGAGCATCAGAAGCAGATCGTCGCCGTTACCGACCCAACACAGGGCGACCTGCGCCGTCTGGTTAACGAAGAGGGCTACCGTAGCTTCGCCGTTCCAACCGATGTGGGCGGACGCTTCTCCGTCCTTTCCACCGTGGGTCTGCTCCCGGCTGCATTGCTGGGAATTGACATTAAAGAGCTCCTCGCCGGAGCGGCAAGGCTCCGCGAGACGACGCTCAATCACGACTGGCAGCGGAATCCCGCTCTGGCACTGGCTCTGACGCTCCACGAGCATCACAAAGCCCGGCGGCGAATCGTCTCGGTCATGCCCTACGCCGACGGGCTGCGCGACTTCGCCCTCTGGTTCGTCCAGCTCTGGGCGGAGAGCCTGGGCAAGCGAGCCGACTACGGTCCAACGCCGCTATCCGCCCTCGGAGCCACCGACCAGCACAGCCAGCTTCAGCTCTATACCGAGGGACCGAAGGACAAGGTCGTCTGGCTGCTCTCGGTCAGCAACCTAGGCGAGGACGTTGCCGTTCCGCCGCAGAGCGACGAGCTTGCTTCCCTGGGCTATCTGAGCAAGCGGGGACTGGGCGAGCTGCTGGCAGCGGAACTCCGTGGAACCACCCTTGCTCTGGGCAAGGCGGGAACTCCCAGCCTCACTTTAGCGTTACCCCAGTTAGACGAGCGAGAATTGGGGGGGCTGATCTACCTCGCCGAGGCGGCGGTCTCCATCACCGGAGAGCTGGCTCGGCTGAACCCCTACGATCAACCCGGCGTGGAGGACGGCAAGCAGGCGACCTATGCCCTGATGGGGCGACCGGGCTACGAAGACAGATTAAAGGAAGACGAAGCTCGGTCATCCCGCCGCGACGGCAACCTCATTAGCCGGGCGTGAGTTCTGTTTCAATAGGTTTAGGATACGCAGTAGGGGCGTATTGAGATACGCCCCTGCACTGGAAAGTTCATCAGACAAAAAATTCGGAGGAATGTTGCGTAAATCATCCCCCTTTTCGTTAGCTCTGTTACTTCTGAGTCTGGTTGGTATGGTCAGCCTGACTGCCGCCCAGACCGCTACGCTGTCCGACGGAGACGCCGTCAGTCTGGAAAGTGGCTCTTCGCCAGCGGCTCTCAGCTCCGGCGACTACTCCGCTCTCACCACCACAACCTCAGCGGTGGTCAGCACGGAATCCGCCGAGGAGACCCGGACGACTCAGCGGCTGGTCTCCTGTGATACCAACGGCGCCGTCGTCGAGGTGAGCTTTCCCGAAGCCAGCCTCGCCAGCTTTGACAATGGTGAGCAGCAGTTCACCGAGATTCTGCTGACCGACTGCCAGGTTGAGGGCGAACCCGGCGCAACCGGACTGCCCGAATACACCGTGCGACTCTGGGTTCCTCCCACCGCCGTGGTTACGCCCAGCGTCAGCTTCACTACGGCGTACTCGCTATCCGTGGCGAACCCGCTGCCGGTACCGGATTACGATGAGGTAACCTATCGCGAGATCACCAGTCTGGAGCCTCGCTACGAGTCCGACCCCGCTCTGATGATGATGTCCGTCGCAGAGACCGAGGTCGTGGAGAGTGGTCTGGTTCGAGGCTGGCGGCTGCTGAAGGTCGTCATCCGTCCGCTCTCCTGGCAGAGCGACACCCTGACCGGATATCGACAGGCAAAGCTTCAGATTAGCTTCTCCTACCCCGGTGGCGGTGTCGCGCCGAGCCTGAACATTAGCGACAGCTCCGACCAGCTCGCCCTCTGTAGTAGTCTGGCTCCGAACTTCGAGATTGCCCGGAGCCTCGGCTGGCGCAGCGATGCTGGTGAGTTTGCCACAACCACCGCCGCAGGTATCTCTACCCTTTCCGGCGATGTGCTGAAGGTCGTGGTGGAGGAAGAAGGGCTGTACACCGTAACCTACGACGATCTGGTGAACGCGGGCTGGGATCCGGCAGCGGTAGATCCGCACCGTCTGGCTCTCTACACCTCTTCGGGTCAGATGCTCAGTCGTGCAGACGCTACCGATACCGACCCGCTATATGCTATTCCGCTGCACTTCGAGGGCGAAGACGACGGCGTGTTTAACGAGGGCGACGCGGTTTACTTCTGGGGACGGGGAACCACCCGCTGGGCTGAGTTCAGCATTGGATTGTACTCCGAGCGTAACAACTTCTCCCGCTACGGCTACTACTTTTTAACAGAGGAAGACGCTCCCCGTCGCTTTACCGAGATTGACGCAGCACCGGATTCCGCACCGATCCTTGAGTATCTGGAGGGGCGGACCCACCTGGAAGAGGATTATCTCGACTACACTCGTAATAAGATTAACAACGTTGCGGACATGGATTTGTATTGGTGGAGTTCGGTTCCCTACGGCACAACTGGCACAACCTTTGAGTACAGCCTGTACGATCTCTACACCGGAGCAGGAGATGCTCAGCTGGCCCTGCGGATGAAGATTAAGGGCAACGGTGGTTCTTATGTGAATACTCGGCTCTATCTGGGGCAGGACGGCGGAGACCCCGATGATCTGCTCTTTGACGTTAAGTATGGGGATCGCAGGACTCTCTATAGCCCCCGTGCCGAGCTACCAATTGAGCGACTGACCAGCGGAACCAATTACATAACCCTGACGGTGGATGAGGACGATCCGAGCAGTGATGAACTCATTGGCGTGGACTGCTTCGACGTTCTTTATCCTCAAGGATTGAATGCCCGGCAGGGAGTCTATAGTGCCTGGGCACCGCCGGAAATTGATGAAACCCGCGCCCTGACCATAAGTGGCTTCAGCACCACCGAGCTACAGGTCTGGGACACCACTACCGGAGAGAGCCTGGTCAATTATGAAATGACCGGAACCGGGAACTCCCGTCGGGTCAGCTTCGAATGGCAGGTTGACAGGGGAAATCACCTCGTCGTTGCCGACCTCAGCAAAGCCGCCGCACCGCTGGATGTCTATCCAGCCCATCGGGGTAACGTAACCGACCCTGTCGCTGCCGACATCATCTACGTTGCTCACCCCAGCCTGGTGAATGCTCTCGACCCTCTGGTGGACTTCCATCGCGGCAACGGCAAACGGGTGGTCGTTGTCCGTACCGATGACCTCTACGATGAGTACTCCGGTGGGCGGCTGAGTCCCTGGGCGATTCGGAATTACCTCTACAACGCCTACCATAACGCCATTGGCGATCCCGTCAGCTACGTTACCCTGGTGGGGGATTGTTCGGGGGATTATCGGGACAGCGAGAACCTCTACTCCGGTCCCTCCTGGCGAGATTATGCCTCGAACCTTCTGCCAGTAGTCTATTATCAGTACAGTGCTGGTTTAACAACTCCCTCGGATAACATCTATGCCAGTCTGGTGGGCAGCGATAATGCTCCCGATGTGGCAATTAGTCGCATGTCCGCCTATGAACCAGCTCAGATAGAGGAGATAGTTCGTCGAACCGTTGCCTATCCAGAGATCGAGGGCGGCTTCTGGCAGGCAACTCACGGTCTTTTAGTCGATAACACGGTTTACTATTCCGGCGACGAATGGCCAAGCGAGGGAATCCTGTTCGATCTCGATGCGGAATTCCTGGTCAACCTCCACGGCTCATCGGCTTTCCTCCACGACAAGATCTACCTTACAGGCCTGGGGGTGGCAAGGACCGGGGATCGAGATTATACTCCGGTAGAGTTTGCCCCCGACGTTCGCCAGAAAGTAACCCGGGACCATATAACGCCGCGCTATCGGGAGGCGTTGGAACGGGGGATGCTCATCTTCAGCTTCATTGGTCACGGAGCTTGGCATACCTGGCTACACGAGCTGGCGTACACTAACCGTCCACCGATTTTCGTTGACCACAGTATGTGGAACTGCACGATTCCACCCCTCCTGATTCAATCCTCCTGCTCCACCGGAGACTTTGACCGTGTCAAGATCAACAACCCTGATTGTACTGCCGAACATGCCCTTTGGGTGCCTAACGGAGTGCTGGCGACGACGGCCGCCTCGCGTACAACATCTGGTGGCGCGGCGATTAGCTATCACGCCTACATCTTTGAAGCCTTCTTCCACAGGACGAATCGTCTTGATGTCCCCGCTCTGGGGCTGGCACATCAATATGCCGTAACTACCTATGGGCACTCAGTCCGCGTACGTCAGCATCTCTTCGGCGATGCCGCCACGCTGCTGCGGGTTCCTCAGGGAGGAATAGAGCTTGACAGCTACGGTGGTTCCTCCGTGGCGAAGGGCGAGGTCATCACCGTCAGCGGCGAGCTTACCGACCCCACCCTCGACAGCGAGAGCGTCCTGCTGGTTGCCTACGACCGTCCATTGCTGCCCTACACCTACAACAACACCCGCCTCTACCGCCGGGTCGCCTCTGCCACGGCTCCGGTAACCAACGGACAGTTCAGCGGTCAGCTGGCTCTGCCGCTGAATATGAACGAGGATATCACCGAGGGTCCGCCGCCGAACGATCCGCTCACCGGTGTTTCAATTCCGCTGGCGAACGACTACCACCTGGAGATTCACGCCTACGCCCTTTCCGCCGACGGCAAAACCTACGCCGTGGAGGCTCCCCTTAACGGCGACCCTATCTTAGAGCTTCCCATTACCGGAGAGGTTGACCCGCCGACCAACAACGGCGGTCCCACGGTGGAGTTCTACCTCGACGAGGGGAAGGTCTCCCAGGGCGATACCGTTAACGGCAAGCTCACCTTCACCGCCGAACTCAGCGACGACCACGGGCTGCTCATCGTCCGCAGCGACGGCAACGTGCCGATGCGCTACGGCGATATCGACCAGCCGATAACCCTCATCGCCGAGGGCGAGAACTTCACCCTGAACCTCGACCTGACCGACTACTACGAGCCAGCCAGCGACGACTACACCCGGGGGCGGGTCTCCCGCAAGCTTGACCTTCCGCCGGGAGAGTACACCCTGACCGTGTATTGCTACGACCGCTTCGGCGAGCCTGGCTCCGGCAGCTTCGAGCTGACCGTTGCCGAGCGAATGACCCTCGACGATGTCCTCGTTGTGCCGAATCCGGTTACCGGTCCCACCGCCTTTACCTTCATCAGCAGCCACCGTCCCGATAACGCCCGAATCCGTATCTATACCTCCGCCGGACGCTGTGTCCGCACCATCACCGCCGGCTCGCTCAACGCCGGATTCAACTCCGTTCCCTGGGATGGTCTCGACTCCTCCGGTCGGACGCTGGCAAATGGCGTGTACCTCTACTCCGTCGAGGTTTCCGGCGCGGGCAACCGCGACAAGGTCATCGAGAAGCTGATCATGCTCCGCTAGGCAGCGCAGTGCGCTGCACCACAAGACTGGGCTTCGCCCAGAACACCTTAAGAATATCCGCTCCCGTTGGTCGCTCACATAGTGCTTCGCTGGCAACGCAACCGCCTCTCCTTCCCTCCTTTGGGGACAGCAGGAGATGGTAATGTAGGGCGGGCATTGCCTCATCGGCAAAAATGCCCGCCGAGAGACTGTCAAGGGAGATCAGTTGCTGAACATCCGCCCTTATCAGGAAGAGGACGAGGCAGCGGTGTCCCGGCTCTGGCAGCAGTGCTTTCCCGATGCTCCGCCGCACAACCGCCCCGCCGAGGATATTCGCCGCAAGCTGGCGGTTCAGCGGGAACTCTTTCTGGTCGCCGTCTTCGATGAACAACTGGTCGGCACGGCGATGGCTGGCTACGACGGTCATCGGGGCTGGGTTTACTATGTGGCGGTCAGTCCTCAATCTCGACGGCGGGGAGTCGGTGCCGCCCTGATGAAGCGTGTGGAGGAGGAGCTAGCCCACCTCGGCTGCCCGAAGCTAAACCTCCAGATACGCGCCGACAACACCGCTGTACTAGCCTTCTACATGTCCCTCGGCTATCTCGTTGAAGAACGGGTGAGCATGGGTAAGCGTCTCTGATGCCTTTTAGACAAGGGGCTTTAGCCACCTTGCGAAGAAAAAGTACGCCATAAGATTCAGCAAGGGGTTGAAACCCCTTGTCTAAGACACTAGTATTGATATACGTCAAAAAAATCACGAATACCCGGGAGAAACGGTGAAAACGGTTTCCATACTGCTCTTGATTGCCCTCGTGACCTCGCCTGCTCTGGCTGAAGATTCACTCTACGCCGGCGACTACCTGACGCTGGGCTTCGGCGCGCGGGCGATGGCCCTCGGCGGAGCCTACTCCGCTCTGGCGACCGACGCCGCAGCTCCCGCCTATAACCCCGCCGGACTGGCGATGGCGGGGAACTACGGCGGACTCTTCATGCACTCCAGCCGCTTCGACAACCTCGTCCTCTACGACACCCTCAGCGGCTACTACTCCTTTGGTAAGGCGGGGGGAACCCTCGGTGCAAGCTGGGTGCGTACGGCGATTGACGACATCAAGCTCACCCGCTGGGACGACGACGGGCTGCCGGAGGTTTACAAAACCGTCAATACCGCCGCCGATGCCTTCCAGCTGAGCTACGCGCGGGAGCTGGTGGAGAACCTCTCCGCCGGGCTGACGCTGAAGTACCTCCACGACGATGTGGGTGTGGGAACCGCCAACGGCTTCGGCTTCGATGTCGGGCTGCTCTGGCAGATTGACGACAACGCCGCCGTGGCTCTGGTGGCGCACGACCCCTACACCAGCAAGACCTGGGACACCGGAACCACGGACAGCTTCGACCCCCGTGTGGTGCTGGGCGGAGCTTGGGCGGTGGACCTCCTTGCCATCGACTCCCGGCTGACGCTGAGCCTCGACCTGGACTTTATCCTTGCCGACTACGGCGAGGCGGCGCAGGTTGACCTCGAAGGAGCCGGACTCGACCTCCACGGCGGACTGGAGATTCTGATCTCCGATGTCTTCGCCGCCCGTGTCGGAGCCGACCGGGGCAAGCTGACCCTCGGCGGCGGCGTGCAGCTCTGGGGATTCTCAGTGGATTACTGCTTCCTCTCCCACGAGCTGGGGCAGACCCACCGGGTTAGCATCCAGGCGGGGTTTTAAGAGGAATCAGGCTTTTTACGTGGCGACGGGCTGGTTTTGGATAAGATCGTCGGTCTTCCCCAATGGGGGAAGACTACAAAATGCCCTACCCTCCCCCCACTGGGGGGAGGGATTAAGGGTGGGGGGCTATTCTCAGGGATTGCCCGTTTTGCGGCGGGGTCATTGCGCAGCAAAACCATCTGCCATTTGATGTTTATTACGGACGTACACCGTTAGCGACAGCCCCCCCTTCCCAGCCTTCCCCCCAAAGGGAGGAAGGAGAGCGCGGATGCGTCCCCCCTCAATTCACACCACTGCTGCTTTCTGGCAGCGGTTATAGTACAATCCCCGTCCTGCTGCCTCTAAAGACAGGCTCCTGTGCAGTTAAGCGACCAGCGGGAGCGAGCAAGTTCAAGGTTTTCCGGTGCGGAGTACCGGTTCTGTGTCCAGCTTCAAGCTGGTGCTGCGGGAACTAAACATCCCCCACGGCGTAAACTGTTTGAAGAACTTCCTAACGGGTAAACCCATTCCCCTGGGAGAAACATGCGCAAAACGCTTCTGACGATTTTTCTGTTGTCCCTCGTCGCTGGCTCGGTCTATGCCGAGGCGGTCAGCATCACCGTACCCTGGCTGACGATGGATCCCGGAGCGCGTCCTGCCGGAATGGGCAAGGCCTTTGTTGCCATCGCCGATGATGTCCACGCCACCTACTACAACCCGGCGGGGCTTGCCTTCCAGACCGGACACATGGTCGGGGCGATGCATTCCGACCGCTCCCTCGATCAGAATAACATCTACTACGACTACCTGGGCTACGCTCACAATTTCGAGAATATCGGCACCTTCGCCTTCTCCGCGCTCTACTCCAACGCTGGCGAGGTCGCCAAGACCAAGGATTCGCCGCAGCCCTACGCCTACATGTCGGTTTACGGCTTCTCCCTGAACCTCTCCTACGCCTACCCGATCATCAGCGACAGCCTGGCACTGGGCGGAACGGCGAAGTACATCTACGACCATCTCTCCGACAGCGACAGTGCCAGCGCAATCGCTGGCGACATCGGTCTGCTCTGGAAGACTCCGCTGCCCAAGCTCTCCGTCGGCTTTAACATCATGAACCTCGGCTCCGACCTGACCTACCGCGTGGACGACGGCGTACCCCAGCCGCTGCCCCGTCTGGCAAAGGTCGGTCTCGCCTACGAGATTCCCTTCGAGGACGAGTTTAACGAGATGCGCTTCGCTGTGGACTACTCCAAGTATCTGGTCGGACTGGACGATAGCTTCGGCTCTGAGCTTGCCGAGGGCGTTATCGGCGTCGGTGCGGAGTACTGGTATGCCGGAATCGTCGGGCTGCGTGTGGGTTATTACTATGACAAAGCCGGGCATGTCGAGGGAACCAGCTTCGGCGTGAGCCTCCAGTACGGCGGCTTCCAGTTCGACTTCGCCCAGCAGCCCGAAGGTGAACTCTTCGGAATGCAGAACCGCTTCAGCTTCAGCTACCGCTTCTAGGCAGCGCAGTGCGCTGCACCACAAGACCGGGCTTCGCCCGAAACCCCCTGGGGTCGTCCGCTCCCGCTGGTCGCTACAAAAACAGAAAGTATTGGTATCTGACAGCGAGTGAAACGAGCGTATTCGCGGATATAATGGCTATCAAGCTGATTGTATAATCGCGAAATTGTGTCCAGCTTCAAGCTGGCAGTGCGCTGCACCACAAGACCGGGCTTCGCCCGAAACCCCCTGGGGTCGTCCGCTCCCGCTGGTCGCTCAACGGCGAGATTTTATGTAGGGGCCGACCTTTAGGTCGGCCCGCCGGAATTATCAGGGCAACCACAGGGGGTTGCCCCTACAAAACCAGCGGTTGCTCCTCGACCAAGTTGACGACAGCGGTGTCCTTCACTTATAATCTCCGGCTCAGTTGGTTCTGCGGGATTCCCACGAAACCAGATTCTGTTTCAATAAGAATAGCTCATCAAAACTATGCCGACCTACTCCTTTATCTGCGATAGCTGTGAACACCGCTTCGAGCGGTTTCTCTCTATTACCGCCGACGACCCCGAAGCCTGCCCCGCCTGCGGAGCCGACGCTGTTCGTCGTCTGCCCTCCGCCGGAGCGGGCTTTATCCTCAAGGGTTCCGGCTTCTACGCCACCGACAACCGCAGCAGCGACTACAAAAAAGATGAAAAGGCGGACAAGAGCAATTCCGCAGCCGCCTGCGCCACGAACTGCGAAACCTGCCCGCTGAAGACCGAAGCGTAGCTGATACGCGGGTGTTGAGGTTAGCCGCTTGGGTAAGGTTGCTCGCGAAAGTGGGATGCAACGTCCTTGCGTTGCCTGTCCGCTGAAAGCAGAAGCATAGGATTCAATTGGTTCCGCAGGGGCACGGCGTGCCGTGCCGTGGACTCGGAATGGACAAAAGATATCCCCATAAACCAGGAAGAATCATGAAACGAAGTCTGTTACTGCTTGCGGTCGTTCTTCTCGTTCTCTTTACCATCGGTTGTGGTGAAGAAGAGAACGTCATCGTCGAAATCGGCGACGGCGGAGTCAGCACCGAAGACCTCGATGCCTTTGCTACTCTTTACGGTCGCCCCCTGGAGTCGATCACCGCTGCTGAAGAGCGGCAGGAGCTTCTCGACATGGCGGTGGAGATGGAGGTCTTCTATCAGGCCGCCCTGGCGCGAGGCTTCGACGAACGCCCGGAGGTACAGGCGGAGATCGAAGAGGCGATCCGCAAGATCGTCGTCCAGCGGTTTGTTGTTGAGGACTTTGGCAACTACGGTTACAGCGATGACGAGCTGCGGGCGTACTACGACGAGCATCGCGATGGCTCGCTGACCCCGCGAATCGCCACGGTGCGGCACATTCTGGTCGCGACCGAAGGCGAGGCACTACCGCTGGTTGACAGACTCAATGCCGGAGCCGACTTCGCCGCTCTGGCGATGCAATACTCCGCTGACGAAGGCTCCGCCAAAGACGGTGGGATCATCGGCGAGATTGAGAGCAATTCGAAGATGATTCCCCCTCAGCTGGTGGCGGGAATCTTCAACGCCCCGGTCAACACTCCCATCGGACCGATCCAGAGCGAATTCGGCTGGCACGTTCTCTGGGTGGACACGGTGCGCGACGGGCTTCCGCCGCAGTTCGAAATGGTCAAGCAACAGATTGTCGAGGAGCTGCTCTGCCCCAACGACGCGATCAGGGCGTACTACGAGGAGCATAAGGGCGAGTTCAACCGTCCCGACTCCCTCCGCCTGCGCTTTATCCTGCTGCCCAACGAAGCGGCGGCAGCGGCGATTCGCGACCGCGCGGTGGCTGGCGAAGAGTTCGCCACACTGGCTGCTAATAACTCTATCGATCCCTACAGCCGGGAACAGGGTGGGCTGCTGACTGCGGTCTTCCGCGATATGCCGGTGGCGATCTTTGGCCCTCCCGGCGCGGGCAACAGCGATGCTGACTCCAAAGCCTTTACCACGGCTGCCTTCTCTCTGGAGATGGGTACAGTCAGCGCGCCGCTGCAGCTCTCTCGGGGCTGGGCGATCATCACAGTGGAAGACAGCGTCCCCGGCTTCACCTCAACCTGGGAAACCGCTCGCTCCCTGGCTCGTCAGCAGTATCTGCTGGTGCGGCAGTCCGAGCTGGAGCAGGAGTACTACAGCAGTCTTGAGACCGAGCTGGGGGTCTATAAAAACGAAACCGCCCTGGCGGAGTACCTCAACCCCACCGCCACGATCCCACCAACCGACGAGTAGAAATATCGGTCTACACTTTTTGAACATACGCTTCAAAATATAACCAAAGGAGATAGACGATGATGAAATCGAAGCTGAGCTGGTTTGTAACCGCCCTGCTCCTGAGCCTTCTGGTTCTGCCGAGCCTCGCCATTGAGGATGATCCCATTGTTGCCGAGGTTGGAGGTAACGTTTGGAGGTTGAGCGATTTTGAGGCACGGATTGCGGAACTGCCCCCGCAGTATCAGCAATCACTACAGCTTGCCGAGGGTCGTATTCAATTCCTGGATCGGATGGTTCAGGAATACCAACTAGCTTTACAGGCAATTGATGATGGAGCGGAAGATACCCCTGAGTATCAAAGGCAGATGGAGCTTCATCGGCTTAATGTTCTGGCAACGATGGCCTGGGAGGATCGGATGGGTTCTACTCACGGCGTCTCCGAAGAAGAGATGCGTGAATACTACGATAGCCATCCCGATCATTTTATGACAATCGCTCAGGTGCGGGCGCGACATATTCTGCTTGACGCCCGTCTTGAGGCTGAGACGGCTCTGGAACAGCTTGAATCAGGGGAGATTACTTTCACCGAACTCGCCAAAGAGGTTTCCGTCGATCCCAAGACGAGACGTTTGGGCGGCATGCTTGGTCTGGTAGAAAAAAATGGTTACATCCCCCAGCTTGGCTACATGCCAGAGCTGAATGCTACTATTTTTGAGCTTCCGGTTGGCGAGATTTCCGCTCCGATTGAAACTGATATGGGTTGGCACCTCGTGTTGGTTGAAGAAAAGCTCGATCCCGTAGTTAAGGCGTATGATCAAGCGAGCAGTTTGATTATCCAGCGTATCCTGGTTCCGGAAGATGCTGTTTTATCTACCTACGAGGAGAAGAGGGAAAACTATATCACCCAGGAAGAGGTGTCGCTCCACATCATCGTCTGCACCGGGGAAGACACAATTAACGATGTTCATCGCCAGCTTTTGGCTGGTCGTGATTTTGCAGAGTTGGCCAGCGAGTTTTCTGAGGACGAATCTTCAGCAGAAGTCGGTGGCTCGTTAGGTTTCCTTTCCAGAAGCTCGCTGATTCGCGCTTTTGGTGGGGATGCTAAAGTGGTCATCGATTTTGCGCTCACCAAACTGGCCGATGGTGAGTTTAGTGATCCCTTTGAAACAAAAGATGGAGTATGGGTGATTGTCCTGCGGAACGCTTACCGTCCGGTCAGGCACCAAAGTTTTGAAGAGGTTGAACCTGTGGTTCGTCTAAACCTCATGTCAAGATTCTCCCAGGTCAGGTACGATGACTTTTATGAGGAGCTTGATACTAATTACCCGACCAGCTTCGACTACGACGCTCTCAACGCTCCGCCCAAGCCAAAAGAAGACGCCGCCGAGCTTTACGAACTGGCAGAGGTCGCTCCGCCACCCACGGCGATTGACTACTACGAGAATATCCTCAACTTCTACCCTGATTCCCCCGAAGCTGCCAAGGCGCAGTTCATGATCGGCTTCCTCTTCTCCGACAAGCTGAAGAACTACGATGCCGCCGAGACGGCGTTCAACGCCTACCTCGAAAACTGGCCAACTGGCGAACTCGCCGAAAGTGCCAGCTACATGCTCGAACACATGCGCGACGAACCCGCTGAGTAGCAACGCAGTGCGTTGCATCACACTTACGCGACCGGGATTGTTGATTGATTTACGTTGGTCGCCACGGTCATAGCTCAACCCGATATCCTTCCCCCCTTTTGGGGGAAGGCTGGGATGGGGATTGGTCAACAGTCCCTATGACATGACAGATTAAGGTTAGTGGATAAGATACACTAAGGTTTTCCGACCGAAGGTCGGTTCTGTGATGTAGCGCACCACGCTGCCAGGAGTGAACATGTCAACCGAAGAAAAATCTGACATTCAGCTTTCCGAAATCAAGCTGGAGCTGGATCCGCGCTTTGATCCGATCTGGGATGAGCTGCTCGACTACTACAGCCTCTCAACGGACTCAATGCTCAAGAAGTCCCACGACCGCTACACCCTGGTGATGGATGCCGCCCGGCGGGCGCGGGAAATCAACGCCGTCCGGCAGCGTTACGGCACCCCACGCTCGGTCAAGGTAACCAACGTCTCGCTCAACGAGATCTCTCAGGAACGGCTGATCGAACCTCGTTCCGCCGCCGATATGTCCCGCGAACTTAACGACGACGCCTTAGAAGCCGAGTAGGCAACGCCAAGCGTTGCATCTTGCTTACGCGGTCTGGATTGTTGGTTAATTTACGTTAGTCGCCACGGTCAGCCGCTCCCGTTGGTCGCTCAGAAATGATGCTTTAGAAGCCGAGTAGGCAACGCGGTGCGTCCAGACCAATTGTACATGTAGGGGCAGCCCCCTGTGGCTGCCCTTTTTGGTAAACTCGCCCCTCACCCCAACCCTCCCCCCCCAAAGGGGAGAGGGAGTACGTACGCACGACGCTTGTAGGGGTACGGCGTGCCGTGCCTTTGTTCAATATGATAAAGGGCGAACACAAGGTTCGCCCCTACATTTTGCGTTAAATCAGCACCCTTGGCTGTTACTCTTCTATCCGTTCCAGATGTTCGCGCAGCATATCAATAACGTCATCGCGGTGAACCGGGCCGAGGAACAGCTCCTCGCCGTTGGCGAAGACCCCCAGCGACTTACTCAGCCGCAGCATATCGGCGCGGTCGGTAACATCGTGGACGATGACCTCGATCCGCTCCGGGGCAACCTCTTTCGCCGCCGAACTTACCCGGTCGGCAATCAGCGAGGCGTAGGGGCAGTGGTTATCCACAAAGACCTCGACCACCAGCTTTCCCGGCTTGAGAATCGGCTCGTAGAAGCGGGGAATCCAGCGCACGTCTGCCGGTGGTTTGCCAGCCTTCATCCCGTGGGGCTGGTGGTAGAGCAGCTTGATGTTGTCCCGCTCCTCGATCTCTACGAAGCCCTGAGAGAGGAAGAAATCGGCGGGCATGAAGCTGGCGTAGTCAAAGCCGAAGACCGCCAGCCCCCGTGGCGCAATGGCGGCGAGGACATCCCGGAGCAGCTCCTTGCCATAGCCGCGCCCCTGCCACTCCGGCTTGACCCAGATACAGTGGAGGAAGGCAAGGTTAGCACCCTCGATCTTGAAGGGGGCAATCTCGATGGGCAGTGCTTCCGCCAGTCCCACCGGACGATCCTCCACGTAGAGCAGCCGCCCGACGAAGCCCTGGTCAAGCTGGCTGAGAACCAGCTCCCGCTTGAGGGTGATGCCCTTATCCACCACCTCGCCCTGAACCAGGCAGGGCTTGATGTAGTCGTCAATCCGTTCCGGGGTCAGCGGCTCAATGCGATAGTCCATGATGAGACCTTGCCTGAGGCAAGGGGCTTTAGCCCCTTGTTAGAGGAAAAGTACGTTGCACATTTCCGCAAGGGGTTGAAACCCCTTGTCTTTGCAACGCAGTGCGTTGCATCACAGAGCTGGGCTTCGCCCAGAAAATCATGAAGAACGCTCCCCCCCAGGGGGGAAGGAGAGAGTGTTGAAGAGCTACAAACGTTTCTTCAGCAACCTTTCCAGCTCTTTTCCGGGCAGTCGGTGATGCAGCCGATCCTGCGCCTGCCCCATCAGCCAGCGGTGGCGTTTCTTTGGGTCTGTCGGTCCATCGCTTCGAGCCAGAACCTCTGCCAGCACCGCTTCAGCCTCTTTGGTCGGTGGAACCGGGTACTTCGCCAGCAGCTTGTCGATGGGTGATTCGTCCTGCGCCCAGTCAGCAAGGAGCAGCAGAGCCGCCTCTTCGCTGAGAGCCTGCTTCTCCACCGCCGCCAGAGTCTCCTTAACCAGTTCCGGTTTGCAGAAGAGGCTCCGTCCGTAGCTCCGCCGCAGGTGCTTGCTCCAGCGAGCCAGTACCTCACCAACGAAGACCGGGCGCAGCCTTGGATAGCTCTTCAGCAGCCCGTCGTACAGCTCCGCCGCCGGGCGTTCTCGACAAAGATAGCTAACGACATCGGCGGACAGCCCCGCCGCTTCCAGCCTGACTTTCCGCTCCCAGAGCGGCTCCGGCAGCAGCTTCCGCAGTCGTGTCCGCCGTTCCGTGGTAATCGCCTGGGGCGGATGGTCGGTGTCCGGGTACATCCGGTCGGCTCCGGGCAGCACCCGCTCGAAATCGGTTTGCAGGGCAACCAGCCGCTCGGCTTTTGAAAGGTGGTCGCGCTCGTCGGTCAACGCCTGGCGGGTCTCGTTGGGAACCCCCACCGCCGCCTGCTTGCAGCGGTCGGTAATCTCCTCCAGCGCGGTTTTAAGGTCAGTCGTTGTTCCCCTGATCAGCAGGATGTCGCCGTCCTTGCCAGGTTTGAGCTTCTTGCGGATGGTTTCCCAAACCGTTGCGGGCAGGGTATCTTCACTTGGCAGGTGGATGATTGGTCGGTCGGTCAGGCAGGCGACCACTCGGATCAGCCCCCGCAACTCATCAACGAAGCGCAGGTCGGGCTGAGTCTGCCAGTTCAGCAGTCCGCCGAAGCCCTTCAGCTTCAACGCCAGTCCCTGTTCGCCCTCCGCCGCACCGACCAGCTCACCATCAAGCTCCAGCGGCTCAACCTTCGGCTCGGTGATTTTCCGCTGCTTCAGTTCCTCCGCCAGCTCCAGCAGGGAGTTGTGGCGCAGTGCCTCCGTCGCGGTGAGTTGGGGGAAGAAGCCGATCTTCGAAACGCCCTTGATCTCTACCCGGGTCGAGCCGCCGATGGAGACGTTGACATCCTGCCGTGAGGCTCCCAGCCCCCGGCGTACCATCCCCGACGAGCGCATGATGTCGCCGAGGAGCTTGCCAATCTCCGCCAGCTCCCAGGGATCGCGGGCGTCCGGCTCGGTTACGACCTCCAACAGCGGGAAGCCGAGGCGGTCGGTACGGAAGACAATGCGGTGTCCCTCGTCGGAGACCTCCCGGCAGGAGTCCTCCTCAATCGAGATCTGCCGAATCCGCACCTTACGACCCTTAAAGGGAACCCAGCCGTTGACCCCCACGATTGCCGTCCGCTGGAACCCCGTCGGAATCGAGCCGTCGAGGTACTGCTTCCGGGCGATGTGCAGCTCGTCCACCAGGGAGCAGTTGAAGAGCATCGTGATTGCCAGTGCCTTGTCCAGTGCCTCGTCATTAATCAAAAACGGCGGCGTGTCGTCCATCTCGTAGGTGCAGGAGACATCGCCGAGAAGCTCGTAAACGACCTCTTTCTTCGTCTTGAACTCCATCAGCGCGGTGCCGTCGTAGGTTCCCATCTCCGAGAGCGTCGGGCGCATGTGCCGCAGCAGGCGAGCGTCGGGCTTGACACCGGGTTGCAACCGAGCATCGCAGTGGCAGAAGAGCTTCTTCTCCGTGGCGATCTGCTGATGAATCTCCAGCCCCGCCATGAAGTTGAGCTTGTGGAACAGCTCCGGAGTCCAGGCGGAACGGTCGTTGAGCAGCTCTGCCGCCGTGGGCAGGCCAGTGGTTTTGGGGTGGGGATTGGCGTTGATGTCCATCAACCCTCGAAGGTTTGGGTGTTTTTTGCAAGACTTAGCTGACAATTTTCCGGCGGATTTTAACACGGAGAGGGTAGATACAACAAGCAGCCAGCTTGAAGCTGACAACGCAGTGCGCTGCACCACAGTTTCGCCCCTACCAGCGTATTCTGAACAAACAAGAGGTTTTGTAGGGGCGTATTGCAATACGCCCCTACGGCGGCGGGGTCGACGACAAAAGGGCGAAGACCAGCTTCGCCCCTACGGTTAATATCTTTGCGTTGTTACATGGCCTTGATCTGTCCCCAGGTGGTTTCTTCAACTGCCGAGCCGACGGTGTCGAAGCTCCAGACGATGTCGGTGGTGGTTTCATTGCCAGCGTCATCTGCCAGACCAGCGGCGACGGTGCAGGTGATGGTGTCTGCCGGCAGGTCGCTGTCCGGCGTGAAGGTGCAGATGACATCGTTGGGATCGGTGTCGTCGGTAACGAGAGTTCCGGTGATCGCCCCGGTATGCTCGGGTCCAACATTTACCAGACTGCTGGTCGAGGTATCCTCAAGATTCGTCAGACTGCTGGTAACTCCACTGGATTTTGCACTGTCCTCGACGCTGAAGGCGATGGTGGAGGTATCAACACCGATCATGTCGTCGGTAACGTGGAAGACGATGTCAGAGTTCACGGCTACACCGGTTGCTCCGTCGGCGGGAAGCTGTCCGCTGACCTCAGGGATAACAAAATCGCCGACGTAGCGGATGGCGTTGTTGATCATTACCCAACCGTCGCCGGTCCAATGGAGGGCATCTCCGGGGTGGATGTTCAGTCCAACCACGTCTTCTGTTGCGTTAATAGCAGCAAGGTCATAACCATCCGCCAGATCAGCAATCCAAGTAGCACCAGCCTCAAGATCACAGGTTAGTGTATAGTAGAGATCGGTAATAGTGGAAACACCGTCCATGATCAAGTGGGTAGCATCGAAGGAGCCTAGATCTGTATTGACAAAGTTCAGACCAGCCTGGGTCAGTGGTGAGTAGGCGGCATCGGTAACAATACGCCCAGCAAGCCCACTCGTGTAAGACCCAAAGTTTAATATAAGAACCTTACCACCACCATCAACGTAGTCGGCGAGGTTGTTGCCCATTGCTGTTGCGTCGGCATAGTCATAATTCATCCAGGTCAGGACTACATCGTAGTTAGAAAGCGTGGCAACGTCAGGGGTTGTACCACCACCAACGCTGCTGACGTTCATAAATGTAACGCTGTCGTAATCGACATGGGTTATCGCTGCCTCAGCCTGTGAGGTGTCTCCCGAATCGCAATGTGCCACGAGGACGTCGATTCCGGCAAAGCTAACGGTTACAGCAAGAATCAGAACGAGTAGTAACTTCTTCATTTTCTCTCCCAAGTCAGGGGTTAAAGTAGGTTGTGGTGAGGAGGGAAAACAATCCCTTTCGCCACGCTTACACAGTATCAAAATGGTTTGAGGGTGTCAAGGAGATCCCGGAAAATCCAGACCCGCGACACGCAACGCCCGACGGCTCTGTTATACTGTGAGTCATATGAATTGAGATTGTCATAACGCCATCGAAGGATGCGGGATGCTTACGCCGGAACTGCTGAATCTGCTCCGCCACGGTGAATGCTGGCTGGTTGCTCCGAACGGCACGGCGCGGCGGCAGCTTGACTTCGCCCTGAACGAAGCCGAGGTGCGGAACGATCGCCTGAGCCTGCTCAGAATAACCGACATCACCGGGTGGCTCAACCGCCAATTGCCGGAGTCCCCTCGCCTGCTGGGGCGCAACGAGCCGGTTCTGCTGGTGGAGTCGCTGCTGCGCGAGCATGGCGGGGAGCTTCCCTACTTCAACAAGCTGCTGACAGGCGGTGAGGATTCGCTGGAGGCGGTCGCCGGAGCGGTGGCGGAGGCCCTGCGTCGCCTCGCCGAGCAGGAGCTTCCGCCGGGCAGGGCGAAGGGACGACTGGGCGAGCTGCTCCGGCTAACCCGCTGGCGGGAAGAGCTGCTGAAGCGGCTCCACGCCGAGGAACCCTTTGAGCGGTGCCGACGGCTGGCGCGGCTCCTTGATGCTGATGCTGGCGAGCTGAAGCCGCCGGAGCGAATCGTCCTCTACAAACCGGGGCGCGTCGGCGTGGGCGAGGGGCAGCTCCTGACTGCTCTTTCAAAGCGAGTGGGCAATTTCGTCAGCTATCTGGAGACGGCAGAGAGCTTTGAGTCGGAGAGCGAGGCTCCGCCCTCCCAGCGACATGGGGCGGCGACCACCGCTCTCGTTAAAACGCTGGGTAATGTAATCACTGCGCCGTCGCCGGACATGAAAAGGAAAAAGCTGTCCGGCTGGCTTTTCGATGGCGAGGGTCGCCCGGAGGAGCTGCCGCAGGACATCTCGCCCTGGCTGGCACGGAACCGTCGGGCGGAGGTACTCTCTGTGGTGCGGGAGGTCAAGCGGCAGGCGGTCGCTCTGTCTGACCACGGCAAAGCCGACCTCTCCGGGCTACAGATAGTTTTGCCGAACCTCGACCAGTACGTCGGCCTGCTGGCGGCGGAGCTATCCTCACGGGGGCTGCCCTTCTCGATGCCCGCCGGTGAGCCAGCCGAGGTCTCCACGCCGGCGGTAATCCTCCGCTCCCTCCTCGACTACCTTCAGCAGCCGGGGCGGGAGGAGCTGTATCGCTACTGGGGGCATCCCGCCGTGGAGCCGCCGCAGCTGCCGACTCCTGCCGAAGCACGGGAAGAGCTGCTGCCGCTGAAGCAGCTTCTGCCGGAGTCGGGGGAGTACGAGAATCCCGCCGAGTTCTGGTTCCGTGAGACAGAAGGAGATACAACAGAGAGACCGCTGGATCCCCATCGACTGGATGCTCTGCTCCGCCGGGCGCGGGTCAGTGGTCTGCCCCGGAACTGGGACCGGGGACTCAGCCTGGAGGAGCGACTTCGGGAAGGCTGGGCAAGACCGCTGCTGAGTCAGCTCCGGCGCAGACGACCCAACGAAGAACGAGAGCCTGAGCGGTTCCAACGCTGGCTCGAAGATACCCGATTAACCCTCTTCTCGCTGGCTGCTCTGATGAAGCAACAGACCACGCTCCACCAGCTGACTCTGGACGAGCAGGGTGAGCGGGAGGTTGGTGAGCTGGTCTGGCTGCTCCGCGAGGAGCTCCAGCAGCGGGGCGTTTATAAGAATCTGATTGAGGGAGCCTTGCGCCAGCTCAACGAAGAGACGAAGGAGAGCGATCCGGTGCGGGCGGTCTCCGAGCGGCGGCGGGCGGAGTCGGTCAGCCGAGCCTGGAACGAACTGAACGCCGCCCTCGATGCCGTGGTCGCTGTGGCGAGGTTCTCTAAAGACGAATTGAATCAACCGTTGCGCGGGCTGAGTCGGCTCCGGCGGCTCCTCGATGCCGAGCTTGCGGCACGGTCGGTGCGGATTCCCGGCCCCGACCGCGGCGTGATGGTCTATCGGCTGAACCAGACGGCGGCTCTGCCACTACAGACGGTCTTCATCCTGGGGCTGACCAACGACGACTTCCCCGGTCGCCAGTCCTTTTCCCTGCTGCCGGGAGAGCTGCGCAAGACCGAAGCCAGTCCGGTGGATGAATCGACAGCTCTGCTTGGTCGGGTAATCCGCCGTGCCGAGCGGGTCTGGCTTAGTGCGCCGATGCACGGTGAACGAGGCGAGACCCAGCCAGCGGCTACGCTCTCCGACCTCCTGGACTGGTGGAGCGAAAGGGAGCAACCAACAGCCGCACCGGGGGGGGATTCGCTGCTCCGACCGACGAATCAGGCGGAGCTGCTCCGGGCATTGCCAACGGATTCAGCGCTCCCCGCTCCGCTGCGAGA
>Ga0190344_1000352_pt1 | contig 23979 bp, 14 predicted proteins | sample 48721323_MG_FD_161662 | JGI IMG/M metagenome (GOLD analysis project Ga0190344, IMG submission 161662) | Hydrothermal vent microbial mat bacterial communities from Southern Trench, Guaymas Basin, Mexico - 4872-13-2-3_MG | ecosystem: Environmental > Aquatic > Marine > Hydrothermal vents >... | reverse complement strand
GTAATCCCGAAGGAAAAACACAAGGATATATTGAAATACCCGAATCATTCCTCTGATGTATATAAAATATTTATATTTTAACTTCGAAGCGCACAGAAGTGACATATCGGACAATATTCACTATATATTAAGATATTATTGCATATATAAAATATTTTATCTACGTTGCTTTCTACGTAGCCTGCTACCTAACCAACTACGTAGTTTCCTATCCTTTGCGGGAATCCATGTTTTCCTGTCTGGCATGATAAAGAATATTTTAATACTTTTGCACTACGGAGAAATGCCGGAGTGGTCGAACGGGGCAGACTCGAAATCTGTTGTACCGCCTAGCGGTACCGGGGGTTCGAATCCCTCTTTCTCCGCAAAACCCGGCCGGAGGCTCACAACAGTGAGCCTCTTTTTCTATTTACCTTCATCATTCTGAGCATAGTGAACAGTATAGTTATACCTCCCGTTCTGATTCTGAAAAGGTTTTTCCCGGATTACGGACGGTGGATCGAAATACTTGTTATCTCATTCTACGGGAGTGTGGTAGCATGGGGGATGAGCGATCCGGCAAAAGTGCCCCGGTGGAGAAAGATCACATGGACACTTTTTTCGGCGATATTTTTCACCCAGTTATTGCCGGGATTGTTTGTCTCGGAAATTTTGCCTGATGACCGGTAAACTGCATCTGCCGACACCCGCCATGATCCTTGCCGGACCCGCGTACCGCCGGGAGATTGGATTTATGACCTGGCTCTTCCTCAGCACAATCATCCTGAACGGGCCGGCCTGGTGCAGTCATCTATGTTATATGGTCTCGCTGGACTTTTTTTTTGTGCATTCCTCAGGAAAAAGCCCCGTGTCCTGAAAAATCTCTGGGAATACCAATATTTCCTGCTGTTGCTCACTATCACATGAGTCCTTCTGTTCAGGCTGGCAAACCTGTCTTCTCTTTATGCCACACCGGAAGGGGTTCTTTTCGGAACAGCCGGACTGGGAATCATTGTTTTTATTTCACGCATGGAAGATGCAATTTCCTAAAGGTAGTGTGGTGGTAGCAGATCGTGGATATCCTGATTTTCACTTGTTACTTCAATGGGATCAACAACAAAAAATACGATTTGTGATAAGGAGTAGAAAGAAATGATCTACAAGGTGATCAAGAAAGATCCTGCCAGGGGAGAGAATATTCTCAAAGATGAAATCATTAGACTAACCGGCTGCAAAGAAGGGAAAAAATACAAACAACAACTCCGTTGTATAGTGGTATGGGATGAGGAAAAACAAAAGTAATCATATTATTAACGAATGTTATTACATATTGGGCGACAACAACGGTTTCTCAACTATATAAGGCAAAGGGTGTTTTTGAAAAAATAAAACTCGGGTTTAAAACCCACTGATTTACAATACCAAATCTGTTCATGAAGAATTACTTTGGACGACAGCGAGTTACCTGCGTAGTTGTAGCATTTTATTACTCAGAATGATAGCAAAGTTTTATATAACGGGCAAAAAAGACTTTTTGCGTCTCTTTGTTCCTCCCCTATTCCAGCTCCACGATGGTTATTCCTGCTCCGCCCCGTTCCACATGCTCATCGCGGCAGGAACGCACCAGGTCCACTCCGGTCAGGTAATCACGGATCAGCTGACGAAGGATACCGTCGCCCTTCCCGTGCAGGATACGTACCTGACCGGCTCCTACCATCACCGCCTCATCAATGAACTGCATTACGATCTGCAGGGCTTCTTCTCCCCGCATGCCCCGTACATCCATCTCCGGATGAAAACGCAGTTTTCTTTCCATCAGATTGAATCCCTGGTCAGGCATCCCTCCCTGTTGCCGGGCCTGCCGCCTGTACTCCTCTTCGGATATTTTCTGCAGTTTCTTCTCATCCAGGGTGGTGATCATCTGGCCGAAACTGACCAGTATGCTGTGGCCGTTCATGTCGAGCACCTCCCCCGGGACATCGTGACCCACCATCTTCACTTTGTCGCCCGGATGGAATCCGGCAGAGGCGGTATCCTTTTCTTTTCTTCCGGCAGGTTTCCCCGAAACGGACTCTGGCCGGCGCCCCAGTTTCTGCCTTTCCCTTTCCAGGGAAGCGATCTTTTTTCTGGACTGATCCGTCAGCGGGTCTTTCTCCTCCAGCATCCGCTTCCGCTTTTCTTCCATCTCCCGGCGGGCCTTACGCGTAGCTTCCTTTTCTGCCTGTGCCTCGCGGATCATGCGAATGGTGTTCTCAATGTTGCGGTTGGCCCCGTCCAGTATCTCCTTCGCTTCCTCCCGGGCTTTTTCCAGGATCTCTTTCCTCGATTGTTCGGTGGTTTTTATTTCCTGCAGGTGCCTTCCCAGGGTTTGCTCCAGTTGCTTCTCCATCCGGCGGATCCTGGCCCTTTTTTTCTCCCAGTACCGCTTGTCGCGAACAATGTCTTTCAGGTGCCGGTCGAACTCCACATGGTCTTTCCCCACCTTCGAGGCGGCTTTTTCCAGAATATCTTCCGGGAGACCTATCTTCCGGGCAATCTCAAAGGCAAACGAACTGCCCGGTTTGCCAATCTCCAGGCGGAACAGGGGGCGCATGGCATGGTTGTCGAACAACATGGCCCCGTTCTCCGCCCCTTCGGCAGAAGCGGCAAAATGTTTCAGATTGGTATAATGGGTGGTGATCACTCCGTAGGTGCCCAGCTTCAGCAATCGGTCCAGTATAGCTTCGGCGATCGAACCACCCAGCTGAGGCTCCGTTCCCGTGCCGAATTCATCGATCAGAACCAGGGTAGATGAACCGGCATGTTTCAGAAAAAATTTCATGTTGGTCAAATGAGAACTGTATGTGCTCAGGTCGTTCTCAATGGACTGCTCGTCGCCGATATCAATGAATATCTGCCGGAACAGGCCGGCTTCCGAATCCTCCTGCATGGGTACCAGCAGGCCGCATTGAAGCATATACTGCAACAAACCCACCGTTTGCAGGCACACCGACTTGCCCCCGGCATTCGGACCGGAAATAACCAGGATGCGTTTCTTTTCCGTGAGGGTGATGTTAAGCGGGACCACTTCCTTCCCTTCTTTCCGGAAGTTCAGCACCAGCAGCGGATGGGTTGCTTCCCGCCACAGCATGGCCGGCCCGTCTTTCACCAGTGGAAGAACCCCGCCTATCTCTTCCGCCAGCAGGGCCCGTGCCCGGGCAAAATCCACTTCCCCCAGAAAAACATAGTTTTCCGTCAGGTCTTCCGTATAGGGACGCAGCCGGGAAGTCAGCTCCACCAGGATCCTGATCACTTCCCTTCTTTCGGCATATTCCAGCTCCACCAGGTCATTGTTCAGTTCCACCACCGCAGCAGGTTCGATATAAACGGTTTTCCCGGTGGAGGATTCATCGTGCACCATGCCCTTGATCATCCGTTTGTGACCGGCCGGTACCGGAATAACCAGCCGTCCCTGCCTGATGGAGAGAGCCGTATCGGGTTCCACCCAGCCGTCCTGTACGGACTTTTTCAGCAGTCGCTGCATTCGGGTCGACACTTCCTGGTGTTTGGCCGCCATCTCCGAACGGATGCGGGCCAGCTCGGGGGAAGCTCTGTCTTTTATAACCCCTTTCCTGTCAAGCACCTGGTCAATGAGCCGGGTAACCATGGGATATAAAACCGTTTCCCGGGCCAGTGCGGCTATTTCCGGGGTTTCCGGATCTCTTTTCTTCAACAGAAAACTCCGAAGGGCCCTGACCGTTTCCTGCGACTGCCGCAGAGCCAGTAGTTCCTCGCGGGTGAAATAGCTTCCATCGGCACGGGTGCGGGCAAAAGCCGGACGCAGGTCGGCAAAATAACCGGTCGGGAACCCGTCTCCTTCGGAAAGAAGCCGGCGGCATTCATTCACTTTGTGAAGTTCTTTCCTCACCTCTTCCGGATCGGTCATGAACACCATGGCCTCCACTTTCTCCTCTCCCAGGGAGGAAAGGCATTTCTTCCTCAGCATGTTCCGGATACGGGAAAAACCGGTTTTTTCTTCGAATGCGGCCGGATAGATCATAGAAAGTTTTCTTCCCCGCAAATGTACAACGAAAATTGATTTTTTTATTTTTGATATCTCAAGGAAACCAACCAGTTCAAATACTCAAAAAAATGAAAAGATTCTTATCGCTTACACTTGCGGTTTTGTTAGTACTTCCTACCCTGCTTTACGCCCAGGAAGAAAAGGCAGACCTGGAAATGATTTTCCGGATCAAGCAGGAAGGTTTTAAAAATTCGGATATAGAGGAGCTGTCTTTTTATATGACCGATTTGGCCGGCCCCCGGCTGACGGCTTCCAAAATGAAGCAACGGGCCAATGAGCTGGTCAGGGACAAAATGAAAGAATACGGCCTGCAAAATGTACGGATTGAAGAGACGCGGGCCTTTGAAAGGGGAGGATGGGACAATACCCGGACTTATGTGGCCATGACCGAACCCTATTACGCCCAGTTAACGGCCGTTCCGAAAGCATGGACCGCAGGTACCGGCGGACCGGCACAAGGAGAAGCCGTTCTTCTGGAAATAAACAGCATAGAAGACCTGGAGTCATACCGGGGCAAACTGAGGGGCAAGATCGTGGTGATCCCTTCGGAAAGCACCTATGAAGTGTCGTATGATCCCCTGGCCCGGAGGCTGACGGAAGAAGACCTGGAAGCCCGGGCCCAGGCTTCCTACCGTGCCCGTGGAAACTACCGGATGAGAGATTTCGAGGCTTACCGGCAGCGCATGGAGCTGCAACTGGCCCTGGCAAGCTTTCTGAAAAAGGAAGGAGCCCTGGCCATGCTCACCGCCTCGGGAGAATTCAATGTACCCCGTTCATCGGGGGCCAACCATACCTGGGGGCAGGAACCCCCGCTTACCGAACTGCTCATGCCCGTTGAACACCACGGCCGGATTGTCAGGTTTCTCCGGCATGAGATCCCCGTAAAACTGGAAATCGACGTACGGAATGAATTCACGGAAAACCTCCAGGTGACTAATGTGATCGGTGAAATACCCGGCACCGACCGCAAGCTGAAAGACCAGGTGGTGCTGCTGGGAGCCCACTGGGACTCCTGGCATGGGGGAACCGGGGCAGCCGACAATGCTTCGGGATGCATTGTAATGATGGAAGCCATGAGAATACTGAAAAACCTGGGGGTACAGCCACGCCGTACCATACGTATTGCCCTGTGGGGAGGAGAAGAACAGGGCCTGCACGGATCGAGGGGATATGTGGAAAAATACATCCGTGATACCACGGGGAACCTGCTACCCGGATACGAACAGTTCACGCTGTACCTGAACATGGATAACGGCACCGGGAAATTCCGTGGTATTTACCTGCAGGAAAACGATATGCTGCGACCGGTCTTCGAAGCCTGGCTGGAACCTTTTGCCGATATGGGCTGCTCAACGGTCACCCTGAGGAATACCAGCGGTACGGATCACCTGTCCTTTGATGCCCTGGGATTGCCGGCTTTCCAGTTCATCCAGGATCCCATTGAATACGGCAGGGGGTACCACACCGTCATGGACACCTATGAGCGACTAATAATGGATGATCTGAGGCACAATGCCGTGATCGTGGCTGCCCTGGCATACCATGCCGCCATGCGCAACGAGCAACTGCCCAGGAAGCCTCTGCCTGAGGAAACAGAGGGAAGAAGGGGATTCTGAGAAGGAAGTTTCTTTAAAATTGCTTAATAACTCTTCCTCTGGAATTGAGTTAACTTTTTCTAACTATAGTTGCTTAATTTTCTATATGTCAAAATAATAGAGAATCAATTAAATATAATTTGTATAAGTAATACCCCTGACATTTGAATTAGGCAATTTCACTTCGGGACAGAAGGTATAGTAAGATGGTTACAATAAACAATATCTACTAAAATTTTTTATAGAATAAACCAGGATAATTTAAAATAGCCGTAAACATTCTTCTTCATATTTAATAAGTTTCTTAATTTTTCCTGGTTGAGCCCAATTCATTGTACCTTCCATTTTAAGTGAAAGCAAATAATTTTCAATTTTTTTATCTTGTAAAAGATTATGAATCCGTTCTGCTTCAGCTAATGTTCTGACCGGAATGTAAGCTTGTAATGACTGATTTACCTGCCAATGCCCTTTAAAAATTTTTGGTCTAAATGTTTTTTTACCATATGCTTCCCATACTATCTTGAAAGGGAAAAAACTATATACACCAACACCTAATAATGCCCACCAGTAACTACGTTTTAACAGGGCACCCAGCATGGTGCCTTTTCTTTTCTGCAGAATGGTCATGTTTTCATTCAAATAGTTTTCAAGGTCCGGAAATTTTTGAATTTGCTCTTTTTCCAGTGGTTTACCATTGGGGTTGTAAGGTAACAATACCCATTTTGCAGGAATTGAATACTCAGTTTTAAAATCCTTGGATGTAATTAATGGAAAAAGAAACTGCTTGGGAAGCACCACATTCCCTTTTCGTTTATTAGATACCTGAACAAAATCGTTATCCAACTCTTCATATTGATCAAAGAAAAAAATATCATTGGCTCCGCAGGTATTTATACCTTGTCTTGGGGTAGATTCTTTTTTGATTACAATAGGATTGATTAAATCAAATTCATATGCGTTCTCTTTGCTAAAAATACTCAAAGGATCTGTATTCTGAAAAACAGGCTTTGCCATATATTCATTCCATTTCCCATTTTCTGCTATGAAGTAAGATATTGGGTAACAAGTTTGTTTGTCGCGCACAAATTTTGATAAACCATAACGAGTTGAAACGCCTTCAAAAACGCCAATACTACTAAAATCAAATACCGTTTCTAATGAATAATTTATGTCCCCAATACTAAAAGATCTGAAATTTCTGTTTGCGCCATCGTTTAATAATAAGGATAAGGGCATAAAAAAAATTGCTTCTCCATTTTGATTAAGAAAATCTTTTATCGCAATTTGAATAATTAATGCAGCTATATCAATCCTGCTGCTACCAAATAAAAGATTTTGACTATTACCAACCAGATCATATTGGAAGAAATAAGATTTTATCTGTTCTTTATATGCTTCAGGTAAATCAACATAGTTTTGCCAAGGAGGATTCCCAAATATGATATCAAACTTGTTTCCCTTTAGGTTAAGAAAATCCTTATTTGTAAAATTATTTGTCATATCCAGACCATATCTGGTTTTAAACTTTAAAATTGCATTATTAAAGAATTCTGTATTTATTTCATTACCAAATAAATTTGATGTCGGAAGTTCCGAAAGTTTTCTTCCCTGTTCAATACCAAAGATTATTAATGATTCCAAAAGGTTCCCTTCACCCATTGTAGGGTCAAATACGGTGGCTCCATTTAACCATTTTTGATAAATATCAAATTGTTTAATAGCAAATTTACCCCATTGAACTGGAGTAAAAAATGCACCAATAGTGAGTTCTTTATCTAATAAACCTGAAATACTGATACCCTTCATTTCTCAAATTTTCAATTGATATTATTCTTCCATCTGCATCTGCCTTCACTTTATTAATGGTGTATTATTGCAAGTTCGCAAAATATTTCAAATAATTCGTAATATGTTCGTTCCCAATTAATTTCGCTCCATACTTGATTTATAGTGTAATTTAATCTTACCTGACCTGTCCCAGGGTTTTCAATTCGATAAACATTATCTGGAAGACAATGAAATGGAGCCACATGAATATATTCAATATCCCTTGTATTATTTTTATATGTTGATTTATTGTGTCCGAATTCAACTATTATGAAACACCCTTGTCATTAGCAAGAAATTTTAAAAGATTACCAACCGCACATACTCCTCCACCAGAATATTTTTTGGAATCAAGGTCTTTAGTCTTTACATCAAATCCGAATAATCTATATTACAGGTAAAATCAAATATTGTTCTTCTTCCCGGAATATCAACGCCCTCACAACCTAAATTTTGACAAACAGCATTCCAATTTTTTTGTAATTCTCTTTTCAATCATTGCTCCAAATGCACGACTATCTTCTCTTGCAAATATGCCTGACATTATTTCTTCAAATAATTTTTCTATCTGATTTTCAATTCCTCTTGAAATTTCTTTATAATTCATTGTCATAATCTTAATATGCCAATCTGACAAAAGAACAAGAAAATTGTGGTGGTTTAGCCGGTAATTTATTGTATAACACGGTATAATGGTTAATCGTTTCTGTCTCCCGTTGAATCCTTGTTAGTCCACATCTTTTTTCCCTGGAACAGAAATAAATATATTGTAAAGCGTATCAAATAATACAAAATTATGATTTCATTTTATAAACAACCTGCCGTTACTATGATCACCGAACGATTCACCCATCAAACTCTAAACATAAAATCGGGAGCTTGCTGCCTTAAAAGAATATATAGTAACCTTGTGTTAAAAAGGAATGAGCAAACATTTGATTTGCACATGTAAAAATTAAAGATATTCAGACCAAGCCGGGAAATGAGACAATATTTCACCCCCGGTATATACTGGAATTTTCAGTATAAAAAAAATCTCAACTGGCGCGGGGATCATAGTCTACCGCCTTTTACTCCTCTATCCCCAGCAGATCGAGCATAAAAGCGTATTCCATAGCCGTTTCGCGGTATCGGCGGAAACGTCCCGACTGCCCTCCGTGGCCGGCATCCATATTGACATGGAACAGTAACAGGTTGTCGTCGGTTTTCATGTCGCGGAGCTTAGCCACCCATTTGGCCGGTTCCCAGTACTGTACCTGTGAATCCCAGTAACCCGTGGTTACCAGGATATTGGGATAATCCATGGCCTGCACATTATCGTACGGCGAATACGAAAGCATATACCGGTAATAGGCACTGTCATTCGGGTTCCCCCATTCATCGTATTCGAACGTGGTGAGGGGAATGCTTTCATCCAGCATAGTGGTCACCACATCCACAAAAGGAACTGTCGCGATGACTCCACGGTACAGCTCCGGCCGGAGGTTGATCACGGCCCCGATCAGCAGGCCGCCTGCGCTCCCGCCCATGGCAAACAGTTTATCGGGACTGGTATACTGATTTTCGACCAGCCAGGCGGCACAATCGTTGAAATCGGTAAACGTATTCATTTTGTTCAGCAGCTTGCCGTTTTCATACCATTCCTGTCCCATTTCGCTCCCGCCGCGTATATGAGCAATGGCATAGGCCACTCCGCGGTCGAGCATACTGATAATGGTGGAACGGAACCCGGCATTCATGGACGAACCGTAGGAACCGTACCCGTATAGCAAGAGGGGATTGTTGCCGTCAAGCTTCATTCCTTTCGGATGAACCATGGAAATGGGTATCTCCGTTCCGTCCTGTGCTGTGGCAAACAGCCGCTTCACTTCATATTTTGAGGGATCGTACCCTCCGAGAACCTCGTCCTGCTTTCGAAGGATCTTTTCCCGGGTTCTCATATTAAAATCGTATACCGACTTGGGGGTAACCAGGGAGGAATAGCTGTACCGAAGCATTTCGGTATCGAATTCCGGATTCACGGATATCCTGGCCGAATAGTCCTCTTCCCCGAAATCGATGGAATAATCCGTTTTCCCGTCCCAGGAGATCACCCGCAGGTTCGTCAGTCCCTTCACCCGTTCGTCCACCACCAGGAAATCGGTGAACAACTCGAACCCTTCAAACAGCACATCGGGGCGGTGCGGTATGACATCCGTCCAGTTTTCCAGGGTGGTTCGCGTAACCGGGGTTTTGACCAGTTTAAAGTTTTTGGCTCCGCCGGCATTGGTACGGATAAAAAAATGATCTTCGAAATGGTCCACGTAGTATTCCAGATCGCGTTGGCGCGGCTGGATCAGCCGGAACGTTCCCTCCGGATGGTCGGCATCGAGATACCGGTATTCGGTAGACAGGGTCTGGGTGGAAGCGATCATAAGGTATTTCTTCGATTTGGTCTTGAACACCCGGCAGGAAAAGGTTTCATCCTCCTCGAAATAAACTTCGCGGTCAGAATCCACCTCCGTTCCCAGCACATGCTTCATGATCCTTTCGGCCCTCAGGGTTTGCAAGTTCTTGCCCGTATAGAACACGGTACGGTTGTCGTTGGCCCATGTCCCTCCGGAGGTATTGGGGATCACATCGGGCAACATTTCACCAGTCTCCAGGTTTTTAAAGCGCAGGGTGTAACGACGCCTTCCCACCGTATCGTCGGCAAAAGCCAGCAGGCGGTTGTCGGGGCTCACCGAAAGGCCCGTTACGGAGTAGAAATCATGCCCTTCGGCCATTTGGTTCACGTCGAGCATGATCTCTTCGGGATTGTCCAGGGATCCTTTTTTACGGCAATAGAGCGGATACTCGCTTCCTTCCTCATACCGGGTATAATAATAATACCCGTTCTCGAAGTAGGGAACCGAGGCATCGTCTTTCTTGATCCTGCCGACGATTTCTTCAAAAATCTTTTCCTGCAGCTCTTCCGTATGGGCCAGCATGGCCTCCTTGTACGCATTTTCGGCTTCCAGGTAATCCAGCACCCGGCGGGTTTGTTCGTCGGGATCCTCAGCCGATTTCTGCTCATCGGACAACCGCATCCAATAATACGGATCGAACCGGGTATCGCCGTGAATCACCAGCACTTTTTCCACTTTCTCTGCCACGGGGGGCTCTACGGAAGGATATTTCCCCTGCTTTCCGCAGGAAAAAACAAGAAAAGCCATGCCTGTGATGAGCATGGCCTGCCGGAAGTAAACAGATGTTTTGAATTTCATTTTGGTTGTGATAGGTTTTTCGAATGGTTACCGGAAATAACAAATGTAATAAAATTTCATCATCTCCGGGCCTCTGTTACTTTTTCAGCAGAGCAACGGCCACGGTTCCCACCCCGGCATGCAGGGCCAGAGCCGGCGATACCTGCACCACCGATACCGGATCCCGTCCTGTGATTTTTTTCAGTTCGGCCGTAAACCAGCCGGTCATTTCCGGATTCCGTACCTGGAGCACCACATAGTCGTCAACACCTCCCTCGTTCATCATTTTTCTGATTTCCCTGAGGATCATTTTCAGAATACCCTTCTGGCTGATCGTTTTTCCGAACTGGACGGCTCTCCCTTCGGGATCGACCGTAATGATGGGTTTCATATTCAGTATTTTCCCGATAAACCCCTTCAGGGGACTGACCCTGCCGCTGCGTACGAGGTATTTGATATCGCGTACCCCTACAAACAGGCGGGCAGAGGCAAACCAGCGCTTCCCCAGATGCACCACTTCTTCATGCGATTTCCCTTCTTCCAGGGCACGGGCCATTTTCAGAATGCCGAGGCCCATTCCTCCCGAGATCTGTTTCGAGTCGATCACAGTAATCTTCCTGCCCGTTTCATGCGAAACTTTCCGGGCTGCCTTCGCACTGTTATGGCAGGTACCTGAAAAATGCCCTGAAAGGTGGACGGCGATCACCGAATCATAATAATTCAGCAACCGGGTATATAACTGAACGAAAGCCGTTTCGTTGATCTGGGAAGTGGATGGAGCCGATCGTTTATCCTGCATCAGGGAATAGAACTGTTCGGGCTTGATGGTCAGCCGGTCAAGATACTGGGAACCGGCGATTTCCACCTGTATGGGAAGGTTGTAGATCTGGTAATGGTCCAGGATCACTTCCGGAAGGTCGCAGGTAGAATCGGTCACCAGAGCAACGGAAGATTTCCGGTGGTGGATCATTTCGTACTGGCGCACCATATCGTCGGCTTTCTGGAAGGCAATGCGGCCGTACTGCCTGAGTCCGGCCACCAGGGTATCGGGGTGATTCGTATGTACGTGCAGCCTGAGGACCTGTCCCGATCCGGCGATCACCACCGAGTCACCACTGGCATCGGCCAGTTCCCTCACCCTGTTTTTGTCGATATTTTCTCCCCGGAGCATGACCTCGGTACAGTACCGGTAGGTGATTTCCCGGTGGGAGACTTCATGGACCGCATCCAGATGCACCACATCGCGGCTCACCTGCAATACTTTTTTCAGGTTCCGGTCGGTAACGTATTCCATTATCCCTTCCAGGAAAACGACAAACCCTTTGGCCCCGGCATCCACTACCTGGGCCATGGCCAGTTCCTTCAGCTTCTCGGTAGTACCTTTCAGCGATTCCCTGGCCACTTCCAGTGACCGGCTCAGCATTTCGTTGAAATCTTTCAGTTCTTCTTTCCGGCCATGGATATACTCGGCCCATTCTCTGATCACGGTGAGCATGGTTCCCTCCACCGGATGGCTCAGGGCATCGTACACATAGTTTACCGCTTTTTTCACCGAATCGGCAAAAGAGGACACGGTAACTTCCTGCTCCGGGGCGGTTTCTGCACTCATGCCGTAGAGGAACTGGGCAAAAATCACCCCTGAATTTCCCCGTGCACCGGTCAGGGCAGCCAGCGCAATGGCATCGGCTGTATTCTTGAATGATTTATCGGGACGAAGCTGGTCGATCACCGCCCGGATGGTCGAGGCCAGGTTGGTACCGGTATCCGCATCGGGCACCGGATACACATTAATGAGGTTGATCTCTTCCTGGTGCTCGAACAGTTTTTTCGCTCCCGCCAGAAACAGGTAGTACAGTCCGGTCCCGTTCAGACGGGTAATATGGGTTGGCAATACTGACATTTCTTTTTTGTTTTCACGGTGGTTTGATTTCCCGGCTCATGCTTTTCCCGGGGGATCTCAAAGACAGAAGCTACCGGTAATCATCCGGTCGAATTTTAACTACTTGTTTTTCAGTGATTCAATCTTTGCAGGACAGAGGCCGGTCAACAAATTCCTGGTGAAAGGTATGAAATATTCCTGACATGCACAGAAAATATCCTTTTCTATTGTTCCGCATCTTTCAATGATAACTGTATCCTGTTCCGTGACAGTTCTATTCCGATCACTTTCACTTTTACATGCTGGTTCAGTTTCACTACATCGGCAGGATTTTTTACAAAACCGTGTTTCAGGTTGGAAATATGGATCAGTCCGTCCTGTTTTACCCCTATATCCACAAATGCCCCGAAATTGGTAATATTGGTCACAATACCCGGCAGGATCATTCCTTCTTTCAGGTCATCAATGGTGCGGATGCCGGGATCGAATTCAAAGACATGGATGGCTGCCCGGGGATCTCGTCCGGGTTTCTCCAGTTCCTGCATGATATCCTGCAGCGTGGGAAGTCCTTTTTCCGGCGTTACGTATTTTTCGAGCCTGATCCGGTTGCGGAGATCTGCCTCTCTCATCAGGTCGGATATTTCCACCTGCAGGTCAGCAGCCATCCGTTCCACCAGAGAATAGCTTTCCGGATGAACGGCCGAGTTATCCAGCGGATGCAAACTGTTTTCGATGCGGAGAAAACCGGCAGCCTGTTCAAAGGCCCTTGCTCCAAGCCGGGGAACCTTCAGCAACTCTTTTCTCGATCGGAAGGGCCCGTTTTCTTTCCGGTACTGAACGATATTTTCGGCCAGCTGCGGTCCCAGTCCCGATACATAGAAAAGCAGGTGTTTGCTGGCGGTATTCACACTCACTCCCACCAGGTTCACACAGCTTTCCACCACCCGGTCAAGGCTTTTCTTCAGCATTTTCTGGTCCACATCGTGCTGATACTGCCCCACCCCGATGGATTTCGGGTCGATCTTCACCAGTTCGGCCAGGGGATCCATCAACCGGCGGGCAATGGACACTGCTCCCCGTACCGTCACATCATATTCAGGTAATTCTTCCCTGGCCACCGGCGAGGCGGAATACACCGAGGCTCCGCTTTCATTCACCACATATACCCGTACCTCCCGGTTGAAACGGATTTCCCGGATAAACTGTTCCGTTTCCCTTCCGGCTGTTCCGTTACCGATAGCAATAGCTTCCACTTTATAGGTTTCCGCCAGGGAGGCCACCTTCCGGGCAGCCAATCCTTTTTCCGACCGGGGCGGATGCGGAAAGATCGTCTCGTTGTGGAGCAGGTTTCCCTGGGCATCGAGGCATACCAGCTTGCAGCCGGTGCGGTAGCCCGGGTCAATACCCATCACCCTTTTCTGTCCCAGAGGCGGAGCCAGCAGCAGCTGACGCAGGTTTTCGGCAAAAACACGGATGGCTTCCTCATCGGCCCGTTCCTTCGACAGGTTTCTGAACTCTGTTTCCAGCGATGGGGCCAGAAGCCGTTTGAACGCATCGGTCAGGGCCATTTTTACCTGATCCCGGCAAGGACCCTGCCCCGTGACAAATAACCTTTCCAGAATTTCGGTTGCTTTCTCTTCCTCCACCCCTACAGACACTTTCAGAAACCCTTCCTCCTCACCCCTTCTGATGGCCAGCAAACGGTGGGAAGGGATCTTTTTCAGGGGACCGGTATAGTCAAAATAATCGAGATATTTTGCCCCTTCCTCCTCTTTCCCTTTCACCACCCGGCTTTCAATCACGGCTTCCCGGGCATACAGGTTCCGCAATTTTCCCCGGGCCCGGGCATCTTCATTGATCCTTTCGGCAATAATATCACGGGCACCCGCCAGGGCTTCCTCCACAGTGGTTACTTCCTCATTCAGGAACTTTATCGCCTTTTTTTCCGGGTCGCTTTCCCTCTGTTCCATGATCACTCCAGCCAGGGGTTCCAACCCTTTGCGACGGGCTTCCGATCCGCGAGTTTTCTTTTTGGGCCGGTATGGCAGATACAGGTCTTCCAGCTCTGTTATGGTGGTGGCGGCTCTGATCTTCTCTTCCAGTTCGGGTGTAAGTTTCTCCTGTTCCCGGATGGATGCCAGTACGGTTTCCCTGCGTGCATCCAGTTCCCTGAGCTTATCGTGCATATCGCGCACCGCCGTGATCTGCACCTCATCGAGGCTTCCTGTGTGTTCCTTGCGGTACCTGCTGATAAAGGGAACGGTTGCGCCCGTTTTCAGAAGCCGGAGGGTACCGGCTACCTGGACCGGTTTCAGATTCAGTTTTTCTGCAATGATTTCGGCGTACATCATGTCTTCCTTCTTTCAGGCGGCAAAATTAGGCATTTTTCAGGGAGATCGGCAATCTTCCTGCATCATCACAAACAGCGGCATGCCGGCTGACCGGTCGTGTTTCTGATCAGAACCGGACGGTAAAAGTGGTCCCCTCACCCACTGCAGAACGAACACCGACCGATCCTTTGTGCACCTGCATGATCTGGCGGACGAGGCTGAGGCCAATGCCTGAACCCTGTTTTTTTGTGGTAAAGAAGGGAATGAAGATCTTGTCAAGGACCTCCGGGTGGATACCGGGACCGTTGTCACCTACCTCTATCCAGGGTCCTTTTTCCCGGTCGGCGCCGGTACGGACCACCACTTTCCCACCGGGTTTATCTTCCAGAATATCCAGGGCATTCTGCAACAGGTTGATCAGCACTCTGTCCATCATATCGGGATCGGCCATTACATGGGGATCCTCCGGCGAAAGATGCAGGCGGATATCAATCCCCGATTTTTTACTCTGGGGTTTCATGAGATGGACGGTACGGGCCGCCAGATCGTTCAGGGAAACATCACTGAATTCCGGATCGGGCAGACGGGTCAGGTTTTTATAGGATCCGACAAAAGAAAGGAGGCCCCGGCTTCTTTCTTCAATAGCCCGCAGGCCTTCATACAGATCAGACACGTCGCCGGGATCCAGGTTGCCGAGCGACCGCAGGCTGCCGTCTTCCCCGGTAAGCATATCATTCAGGGCATTACTCAGGGAAGATACCGGGGTCACGGAATTCATGATCTCATGGGTCAGCACCCTGATCAGTTTCTGCCACGACTCCAGTTCCTGGGCTTCCAGTTCCGTTCCGATATCCTGAAGCGAGAGCAGCCGGTATTCCCGCTCCTGCAGACTGAAGGCAGCGGCAGACACCGACAGTTTCGTCATACCCGAAGGCGACATGAAACGTACCAGTTCCCTTTTTCCGGGCCGGATTTCCCGTATCAGCCGGTACAGGGCCGGATACCCGGATTCAATATCTTTGAGATTTCTGATTTTTCCCAGCCCAAAAAGCTTGCATGCCGCCTTGTTCACCAGTTCCACCCCTTCATCTTCGCGAAAACAAATCATGGCCACTTCCACATGGTTAATTACGGTCTGTAGATACCTGAACTGCACCTCGCGGTCGGTGCGGGCCTCTTCCATGCGCCGGGACACGCGGGACATGGCTCTGTATAGTTCTTCAAACGAGCGGTTGGCGTGTATGTTTACCGGCCGGATTACCGGATCATCGCTTTCAAGCGATAAAAGGAAATGGGCCAGGTCTCGGTTGGTTTTTTCCAGGAACCAGACCAGCTCAACCAGCATACCCGCCAGAATCAGGACCGATACAGCCGCTGTAACATACAGCTGCTCCTTCTTCAGGACATAAACCAGCCAGGCCATGACCAGGCCGATTAGTACCACGCGGAAAACAATACGTAATCTGAAATTGGAGATCATCATGCCGGTAATTTATTTTGAGATTCAAATGCCATATTTTTCCATTTTACGGTACAGGGTGGTTCGCCCCAGACCAAGTTCTTCGGCAGCCCGCGACATATTTCCTCCGTGTTTCCAGATGGCTGCTGCAATAGCCTTCTTTTCCAGTTCCTCCAGATTCAGGGTGCCAGCCACTGCCCGGACCGGGAAAGCTGGCTGCCGTTTCAACCCTGAAAAGTCGAGGGTTTTGCCTTCAGCCATGATCACCGCACGTTCCACCATATGCTGAAGTTCCCTCACATTGCCGGGCCATGCATAGTTTTCCAGCCGTTTTATGTCGACAGAACTTACACGCAGGTCCGTTTTATTATATTTACGGGCATACAACCCTGTAAAGTGATCTACCAGAAGAGGGATATCTTCTTTCCGCTGCCGGAGGGGAGGCACATGGATCACCACCGTATTGATACGGTAGAGCAGATCCTGCCTGAACTGACCGTTTCTCACCATTTCCTGCAGAGGCCTGTTTGTGGCCGATATCAACCGTACATCGAACTCAACGGCACGGTTGGATCCCACCCGGTATACCTGCCGGTTTTGAATGGCAGTCAACATTTTGGCCTGCATGGGAACAGACAGGTTCCCTATTTCATCGAGAAAAAGAGTTCCTCCTGAGGCCAATTCAAATTTTCCGGGACGGTCTTCAAGGGCATCGGTAAACGCGCCCTTTACATGTCCGAACAATTCCGATTCGAAAAGATTTTCAGAAAGTGCTCCCAGATCGACCGGAAGAAAAATCTGATCGCTTCGGGGTGACAGATGATGCAGCCGGCGTGCCACCAATTCTTTTCCCGTACCGTTCTCACCGGTGATCAAAACACTGGCATCCGTGGGAGCCACTTTCTCTACCAGTTCGAACAGGTCCTGCATGGGCTTCGACTCACCGATCATCTCCCCTGCCACATCACCCAGTATCACCCGGCGGGTGTTTTCCAGCCGGCGGATCTCCCTGCCGGCTTCCCGGTAACGGTAGCAGGAACGTACCGTTGCCAGCAGCTTCTGGTTGTCCCAGGGTTTCACCACGAAATCGGAGGCCCCTTCTTTCATGGCCGCTACCGCCAGGTTGATATCCCCGTATGCCGTAATCACCACCACCTGGATATCCGGGTCCGTTTCATGGATAACCCTCAACCAACGCAACCCCTCCTTGCCGTCGCTTTCTCCGGCACGGAAATTCATATCCAGCAGGATCACATCCACTTCCTCTTTTCCCAGAATTTCCGGTATGTTCCCCGGATCGGAGGAAAGCAGCACGGTGGAAAATTCCTTCTTCATCACCACGCGGGCAGAAAGCAATACGTCGCGGTCGTCATCTACTACCAGAATAGTTCCTTTTTTCATGGCGTTGGATTTGTTTCAACGGAACAAGATAATCAATCTGTTCCGTAATGATACAACATACTGTATCATTGTGAAACAACCTGGTTCGATCTGGAAGAACCAATTCTTTTCTATCTATCTATTATTCAATAAATTATTAATATTGGTACAACAATTGACCTTTTGGAAAAAAATCATCTATTTCCCGATATGATCAGCAATTATTTAAAAACCACTGTCAGGTTTATCCGCCGTTCGGCAATATTTTCATTCATCAACATACTGGGGCTGGCCATTGGCATCAGCTGTTCCATACTGATCCTTCTGTATGTAAACCGGGAGATCTCCTTTGACCGTTTCCACAGGAACATCAATAATCTGTACCGTTTAAAGGTGAATCTGGTCATCCAGGGAAAGGAAAATCCGGGAGCTATTTCCAGTCCAATCATGGGTCCCGAACTGGCGGGCATCTTTCCGGAGATCCGCTCGCAGGTCAGGCTGATCGATCTGGGAGGGGTGGTAGAATATGAAGAAAAAGTTTTCCGGGATATCGGAGGATTTTTTGCCGACACCAATTTCTTTGAAATATTCAGTTTTCACCTGTTGCAGGGTGATCCGGCCGGTGTACTTTCCAGGCCCAACTCGGTGGTGATCACCCGGTCAATGGCCGAAAAAATTTTCGGGGAAGAAAATCCCATAGGAAAAACGATCTCCTGGAACCATCTGACCGACTGTACCGTGACAGGTGTGGTGGAAGATCCCCCCGATGAAGGGCATCTGAATTTCGACATGATCATGAGCATGAAAGACTATTTTCGTCTTTTCAATCCGTACATGTCATGGGACGGAGGATACAGTTATTACACCTATTTGCTGCTTGAAGAAGGGGTTTCTCCCGATACCCTGGAGAAGAAGTTCATTCCCCTGATGTATGAAAAGATCAACCGGAAATATGAAAATTCCGGTGCCCGGATCGACCTGTCGCTTTTCCCGGTGAAAAAGATCAGGTTGTTTGCCGATTACGATTATGAACTGGGGCGGACAGGCACCTTTACCCGCACCCTGATTTTCAGCGGGATCGCCCTCCTGATCCTGCTCATTGCCGCCTTCAATTATATCAATCTCACTACAGCCCGAAGTTCCCAGCGGGCAAGGGAAATCGGTATCCGGAAAGCAGCCGGTGCCACCCGCGGCAAGCTGATCAGGCAGTTCACCACCGAAACCATGTCGATGACCGTTCTGGCCGGTATCTTTTCGCTGATCATTGTGGAAATGCTGTTGCCCTCGTTCAACCGGCTTGCCGGCACCGATATCCATCTTTACCAGCTCTCTCCCTGGAAACTGCTGCTGGGATATCCCTTGCTGCTGATCGCGGTAGGCGGGATATCGAGCCTGTATCCGGCCGTCAGGTTATCGGGAATGGACCCTGTTCGTTCACTCCGCGGAATGACAGAATCCACCACGGGCAAACCGGTTCTGAGGAACACCCTGGTAATAATTCAGTACATCATATCCGTGGCACTGATCATTGCAACGGCCTTCATCTACCTGCAACTCGATTTCCTGCAGAAAAAAGATCCGGGATACGACAAGGAAAACATCCTGGTCATTCCCATGATCAATGCCGAAATGGATCAAAAAGCCGGTTTGCTGAGAGACCGGCTCAGCCAGATCCCCCAGGTAAGGGCAGCAGGGGTGGGTTCAGGAGTTCCCAGCTACGGGTTAACCATGAACGGATACCAGCCGCAAGGCTATGAAAAGTCGATGATGTTCCAGGCCCTGGATATTGATCCTTCATACCTCTCAACGCTCGGCATCCGTATCAGGGAAGGACGAAATTTTTCCGAAGAACTGGCCACCGACCGGTATGCCATGCTGGTCAATGAAACCCTGGTAAAGGAACTTGGATGGAAGAACCCACTGGGAAAAACCATTTTCCGGGATACGACCTTTACCGTCATCGGGGTGGTGGAAGATTTTCATTACAGTCCGGTACAGCAGAAAATCAACCCCCTGGTGATTACCCTGAGTTCACGTAACCGCCGGGCAAACATTGTGGTCAAACTGATGAATACCCATCCGGAAACCATCGAACAGGTAAAAGCCGCCTTTAATGATATTTTCCCCGAAACCGCCTTCTACGGTCAGTTTCTTGAAGACCGGCTCAGCTACCTATTCGAAACGGAAAAGAAATTTGCGCAAACGGTGCTGGCAGCCACTATCCTGGCCATTTTCCTGGCCAGCATGGGATTGTTTGCCCTTTCGCTTTTTGCGACGGAAAGGCGCACCCGGGAGATCGGGATCAGGAAAGCCATGGGAGCCGACAGCCTGAACATCGCGCTGTTATTCATCAGGGAATTCACGGCCAGGATCCTGCTGGCCAGTCTGCTGGCCTATCCCCTGGTGTGGTATGCCCTGCATCAGTGGCTGCAGAATTACCCGTACCACATTGGCCTGAATCCCCTGGTTTTCATTGCCGGAACCCTGCTTTCCCTCCTGCTTACCGTTCTGACGGTAAGTTTTCAGGCGGTGAAATCTGCACAGGCCAATCCGGCAGAAGTGCTGAAATATGAATAAAAAGATAAACAAGGACCATAATAAAGGGAGATATCCATATGATCAGTAAATACCTGAAAAGCAGCCTGAGGATTATCCGCAGGCAGAAATCCGTTTCATTTATCATCCTGACCGGATTATCAGTAGGACTGGCATCCAGTTTTCTCATCATGGGATTTCTGAAAACGGAACTTACGTATGACAGATTCCACACACACGGAGACCACATCTACCGGATCATTGCCCACGATACCCTCCATCACACGTATGTCCCCTGGGGTCCTTTTGTGCTTGGAAACACCATTCGGGAAGAAATCCCGGGTGTAAAAGAAGTGGTTCCCCTGTACTTCACGGAAAATTTCACTTACAGGACCGCCGGCAAAGAAAATGGCCCTGCATACGAATACTCGGAGGGAGCACGCATGCTGTGTGCCGACAGCGGCTTCTTCAGAATCTTCTCATTTCCCGTGAAGGCAGGCAGATCCGGGGAAATCTTTTCCGGACCCGGGAAAGTAGCCGTTTCCGAAAGCCAGGCCCGGAAGCTCTTCGGAGGAGACCATCCCATCGGACAGACCCTGACAATACAATCGAAGGGAGAAATTTATTCCCTGGAAGTCCGGGCTGTATTTAAAGACATGCCCGCCGGCTCATCGATCACAGCCGATTTCATAACAGGAATGGATATGGCCTTCCGGTTTATGAAGAACGATCTGATCAGCAACGGCCAGGTGACCCTGGATGAAACTTTCCTCAAAACCTCATGGTGGGCTGCCGCCTGCCCCCTGTTTCTTCTGCTGGAAAAAGAAGTGAGCCCGGAACAGGTGGAAAAGGACCTGGAAGCCCTGGTAAAAAAACACCATCCCGCAGGGACTATGACCTACAGCCTGCAGAACCTGTACGACATGCACCTGCATTCTGCCCATCTGTTCAACCTGTGGATCCCGGCCGGCAACCTGAAGAATCTCTACCTTTTTTCTCTCATCGGGTTTCTCCTCCTGCTGGTGGCAACAGCCAACTTCATTATCCTGGCCACCGCGTCGGCTATGAAAAGAAACCGGGAATCAGCCGTAAGGAAAGTGCTTGGAGCAGGCACCGGCGACCTGTACACACAGCATTTCACGGAATCCATCCTGTTCGTGCTGCTGGCCTTCCCCCTTGCCCTGATCCTGGTTGAGATCAACCTGCCCCTGATCAACCGCCTGTTCGAAACCCGTATTGACATTTACGGGAACAATCCGGGTATTTTCCTGCTTTTTCTGCTGATTACCGTGATCATTGGCCTTATTTCGGGCTGGTACATAGGGGCGTTCATTTCACGCACCCCGCCGGTACAGATCATCCAGGGATCACCGGTCAGCGGCCGTAAAAGAGCGGTGTTTCGCAAAAGCCTTGTTTTTTTCCAGTTACTGAGCTTCTCGGGGCTGCTGGTGGGAACAGGATTCATACACCGGCAAACCGGGTACATGCTTCACCGCGATCCCGGTTATCACCATGAGAATATGATGAAGGTAAGGATCAGAGATAATGATTTTCAAACGCATTATCGCGCTTTCCTGGAAAAGATCAGAAATCTTCAGGATGTGGAGGCCGTTGCCGGCACCCTGTGGGCACCACCCAACAATAGTTACTTCAATATGCAGATGTCGCTTCCGACCCATCCGGAAGAAACCGTCAGCATCGAAATGATCTATGTGGACTATGGTTTTATGGAAACCATGGGATTCCGCCTTTTGCAGGGAAGGTTCTTCTCGGAAGATAGAGGAACCGACCGGGAAACCATTATCATCAATGAAACGGCAGCCAGGAAAATGGAACTGGAAGATCCCGTGGGCGTTTCCACCGATCTGGGCAGGATCATCGGAGTGGTTGAAGATTTCCATCTCCACTCCCTGCATAATCCATACGAACCCATGGCATTTATCCTGAATCCGGGAATGGTAAGGGAAATGGTGGTCAGGCACCGTCAGGACGCAAATCCTGAACATGCCAGAGCCGAGATCATAGCAGCTGCCCGGGACATCTATCCCGATGCACAGATCCATGTCACTTCCCAGGAAGAGGCATTCAGGGAACTTTACCGTGAAGAATACCGGCTGAAAAAAGTACTCAATCTCTTTACCATCCTGATCATTGTGATCGCTTCCATGGGACTTTTCGGCCTGTCGATGTTCCTGATGGAAATGAGAACCCGGGAAATCGGCATCCGCAAAGTATTCGGAGCAGGCGTGGGGAGGGTCATCAAGGAGGTCAGTGCCGAATTCCTGAAAATGACCCTTCTGGCTAACCTCCTGGCCTGGCCCGTTGCCTGGCATCTGGTCCGTGGATGGCTGAAGCAGTATCCGTTCCGTATCGGCTTCGAATGGTGGATATTCCTGGTGGCAGGGATCATTTCCCTGGCGGTGGTATGGCTGGCACTGGCGTATCAAACCTGGCAGGCAGCAAAAACCAAGCCGGCAGAGACCCTTAAATATGAATGAAAAATGTATTATCTTCATGGGATTCAAACCCTTTGTCCCATGCAATCCCGTTTAAAAATACCCATTCTTTTCGCTGTGTCACTGTTCACTGTGGCCTGCCGGTCCTTATCCGGTCCGGAACCCCCTGCCGGCGAAAGAGATACCCTGGCAATGAAACCGGATACCTACGTAAGGGAATTTTACGACAAAGAGGGGAACCTGTACTCAAAGGTCACCATGAAAGACAATATCCCGAACGGACCCTCTGTTTCCTTCTATTCCGACGGAACAAAAAATACGGAAGTGAACTACGTTAACGGGAAAAAACACGGGATAGAAAAAAAATACTACGGGACCGGCGAAGTGTACAGGGAACGTAACTACAACATGGGCATACAGCATGGATGGGAAAGAAGGTATTACAAAAGCGGACAGCTGATGTCGGAAGTATATTTCCATAAAGGAATGATCAGTAACGAGATCCGGGAGTTTGATCACGAAGGTGACCTGGAAAAAATCTATCCTTCCATTATATTCAGGGTGATTCAGAACCGGGATTACGAAGGCCAGCGACTGCTCGTGGTACAGCTCTCCAACCATTCATCCAGGGTAACCTTCTATCCCGGGAAACTCCTGGACGGCAAATACCTGCCCACCAACCGGCCTCCCCTGGGCGGAAAAAAGGGGACAGGAGAAATCCCCCTCAGCAGAAGTCAGACAGGAACCCGTATCGATATAGTGGCCAAGTACATAACCCCCAGAAATACCCCTTGCCTGATCGAGGGAAGCTGGGTGGTGACAGAGTAAAATGAGGTTGCAGGTAGTCAATGTCTAAATATCAGGAATCGATCATATCCGGATTTTCTTCGACTCACCGACTCCCCAACTCCCCACCTCGCCATTTTCAATAAGGCTATCCTTCCGCAAACCTTGCGAAACAAAAAGATTAGGGCTTTATTTTATGGGAGATCACGAAAGACATGGAAATTTCAATTGGTCAATTTCTTCCATTTCCGGCAGATTTATTTTTTGTACACATTGAACTGATTTTTGTTCATTTTACTGAATAAACACAAACAATCATGAGGGAATTCTTCAGCCTGCTGGAGAAAAAAAAGATCCGGCTTCCGCAGGATGTACATGATCTGCTTAGCCGGTCACGGAGCTTCCGGATTTTCAGTTCTGTGGAAGATTTGGCGGTAGCAGCGGCATGGGGGCCGGCAGGAATACC
>Ga0190344_1000350_pt1 | contig 24039 bp, 24 predicted proteins | sample 48721323_MG_FD_161662 | JGI IMG/M metagenome (GOLD analysis project Ga0190344, IMG submission 161662) | Hydrothermal vent microbial mat bacterial communities from Southern Trench, Guaymas Basin, Mexico - 4872-13-2-3_MG | ecosystem: Environmental > Aquatic > Marine > Hydrothermal vents >... | reverse complement strand
CCGCCCCTACGAGGTCGCCTCGCACTCGATGACCCCGACCCTGCTCCCCGGCGACCACGTGCTGGTCGGACTGCTCGACTACACCTTTGGCGAGCCGGAGCGCGGGGACGTGGTCTGCTTCCGCTCGCCATCGGGTGAGGGCAACGACTTCTTCGGGCGGGTAATCGCCCTCGGCGGTGAAAGCCTGGAGCTTCGCGAGGGAAGGGTTCACCTCAATGCTTCACCCCAACCGCTGGCAGAACCTTACCTGACGGAGCTTTACGAGGAGGAGTTCGACTCGGTGGTCGTGCCGGAGGAGCATCTCTTCATCCTCGGCGATAACCGCAAGGACGCGCTGGACTCCCGCCTCTGGGGTGCGCTGGATGCCGAGCTGCTCCGGGGACGAGCGATGCTGGTCTATTTCTCCAACGACCCCTACGCCGTTAGTGAGGTCATCGGTCCGGCACCCTCGGTACGCTGGGGGCGGATTGGGCAGGCGGTTCGATGATTCTCAAAGCTGCCCTCACTCTTCTGATCATTACGACGCTGCTGCTCGGCTGTTCCGCGCCGGAGCGGGCGAGCTTCAAAGAGGCGTACTTCGCCTACCTGGCGGCGGTTGAGGGTAAGGCGAATGGCGATGAGATTGACGATATGCTTACCGATCTGGGCTGGACTCGCGCCGAACTGGAGCGGAAGGTCGAACGGATTCGGTACAGCGACCCGGAGGGCTTTACCGCCCTGCTGAATGAATACAGAGCCAGCACCGGGCTACCAAAATGAGGGATATGTCTAAACAGTTGACCTACGGAAAGGCGATTCTGCGGCTGGCTGCTCTTGCCCTGGGGGTCGCCTTCCTCGCTCTCATCCTCTTCTACAGCATCTACTACGCCGACTGCGAAACCGACCGGGGTTACACGCTAGAGGAAGCCCTCTACGCGGCGATTGACTACGCCGGGATGCAGGACGGTGTCTCCGAGGAGGATATGATGGCGTACCTTGCTGGTCTCGGCTGGCCGGAGGAGCGGTTTGAGTCCACCATCGACCGTATCAGCGCGGGGGATCCAGAGCTTATGTTGCGGCTCTTTGCCGAGCTGGAGGAATACTGTCAGAGCCGCTACGGATGTTCAATGGAGGATTTGGTTTGGTAAGCTGAAGGAGGGAATAACCATGAATCGGAATGAGTTTGCCGATACCGCCCGCGCCCTGGCTCACGAGCTGCGCAATCCGCTCAATGCGATGCGACTCAATCTTGAGCTGCTGACCGAAGACCTGCACACGCTGAAGGCGGAGCAGGAGAGTCTGGAGATCGCCGCTTCTTTGAGCCTGGAGGTTGACCAGCTCGCCGCCATCATTCAGGCGTTTCGCGACTTCAGTCGCCACGTCGAGCCGAAGCGAGAGACGATTGACCTCCGGCAACTATGCGGAGAGCTGGCTTCGCTGCTCAAGCCGCAGCTTGCCGAGGTCGGTACACGGCTTACTCTCAATATCGGTGCGGCAGAGATTACAGGCGACCGAACCCTCCTGCGTCAGGCCCTGCTGAACCTGCTGCTCAACGCCCTCACCGCAGTGCGGGAGCGAGGAGCAGAGGGGCAGATTACCCTTTCGTGTAACAGAACGGCGGGCGAGACGGTCATCACAATCAGCGATAACGGCTCCGGTCCCGGCTCGAATCCAGAGCGGCACTTCGAGCTTTTCCGCAGCACCAAGCCGAAGGAAGAGGGCGGCGGCATCGGACTGCCCCTGGCACGGAAGATCGCCCGCCTCCACGGCGGTGAGATTACTCTGACAGAAAGTGAAGCGGGTGGAGCGGTGGCACGCCTGAGCATTGTGAACAATGAAGCTTAGTCTTGGCAAGCTGATTGGCAGAGGACGCACGGCGGATGTTTACGCCGCTGGCGACGGTCGAGTGGTTAAGCTGTTTCACAATAGCTTCGACGAAACAATAATCCAGCAGGAGCTTCGGGGAGCGCGGGCTGCCGCCGAGGCGAGACTGTCGATACCTCAGGTCTTTGGCACAGCAGCGGCAGGTAAGCGACGGGGTATCCTCTTTGAACGCTGTGATGGCGGTAGCTTGCAGGCTGCTCTGGAGTCCGGCTCTGTCTCGTTAGCACAAGGAGCCGAACTGATGGCACGGCTCCACGCCACTGTTCACCGACAAACAACGGGTAAGCTCACACCGATTAAAGAACGACTTCGAGCGAGGATTGAGCGGGTAGAGCTACCCGATGGTCTCTGCGAGCTGGCGTTAAAACGGTTGAGAGAACTGCCCGAAGGCTCCTCGCTACTTCACGGTGATATGCATCCGGGGAACATTCTCCTCAACGGCGACAGCCCGGTTGTCATTGACTGGATTGATGCCACCGTCGGTTCGCCGGCGGCGGATCTGGCGCGAAGCTGGGTGCTGATAACCCAGCATGTGCCTCGTCCCGAAGCTGCCCCGGAATCCGCCGAGGAATACCAGGAACTCCGGGAAATCTGTAACCGCTTCTATTCCCTCTATTTGAACTGCTATTGCCGGGAGACCGGACTGAACCCCTCTGAGGTTGAGGGCTGGAAGCTGCCGGTGGCGGTGGCTCGGTTACGAGAGGGTATCCCCTGTCTTTACGAACATCTGTTGCCTGTTCTCGGGCAGTTGGCGGCTGATTTATGAAAAACCTCACCCTGCTTTTGTTGATATTGATCAGCCTCACCGCCGCCGAGGAGCTGGTCATTGACGATGCCGGTCAGCTTCACTTCGCCGAGACCCTCCTCCGACGGGGGGAGTTCTTCAAGGCGGTACTGGAGTTCGAGCGGCTGATTCACTTCTTCCCGGAGAGTCCCCTCGCCGATGAGGCAGCCTTTGGGGTTGCCCTCGCCTACGACGGTGCCGGAGCCTACGATGTCGCCGCTGCCAGTCTGAGTCAGCTCATTCACGACTTCAACGACAGCCCCCTCGTCCCTGAAGCCCGGTTGATGCTGGGGAGGAGCTTGGCTCTGGCGGGACAGTACGAGGACTCCCGAATTACTCTTTCCGAGCTGGCATCTGAAGACCCGCCACTCTCCAGTTCGCCCCGTGCCGGATTGCTCCACGGGCTTACCAGTCTTCCCCTCTGGGAGCTGGACGAGGCGGAACGGAGCTTCCAACTCACCGCCCAGACCTTCCCCGACGACCCGGCAGGGGTACTGGCTAACAACCTGGTCGGCATCACGGCGAAGCGAGCCGAGCTCCCGGTGCTTTCACCCTTCGTAGCCGGACTCTCCTCTGCCATTCTGCCCGGACTGGGTCAGGTAATGGCGGGGGAGTTCTGGGACGGCGTGATGGCTCTGACCACCAACGCGCTCTGGGTCGGGGCGACTTGGTGGGCTGCCAGTGCCGAGGAAACCCCCACCGCAGTGGTTACCGGACTGCTGAGTTTTTCCTTCTATCTGGGCAATATCTACAACGCCTCCCACGCCGCCGAGGAGTTCAATCGCCAGGCGGTGGCATCGCTCACGGCGGAAATCGCCACAGCGGTGCGCCTCTGGGAGCGGGAAAATCCCCATCCAATCACGCTGGTTCCGGAGTTTTAGCAACGCAGTGCGTTGCATCACACTTTCGCAGTTAAGATGACAGACGCTTTATGTCGGTTGCCACGGTCTTCCGCTTCCGTTGGTCGCTCACAGATGCCATTAACAACTACTCTCACAAATAAACGTAAGTTTTCTCTCCCAAACTGAAACCGAAGCTGCCGCCGGGTACTCTTAAGGGTTGTAAGCGACGAACAACCGATAACAACCACCAAGGAGAACCGATGAACAGCCTATTCCTGATGCTCGATGTTGACCGCCGGAAGCGTAAGTTTCGGATTCGATAAACATACCTTCGCAAAAGCGGAGTTTGAGAAACCTAAAGGAGTGAAGATGAACAGCCTATTCCAGATGCTCACGATTGAGCGGCGCAAGCGGAGCTTCCGCCAGAAGTAACCCAACGCAAAGCGAGCAAGTAGAGCGGGAAGACCGAATTGGTCTTCCCGTTTGCGTAAACACAGATTATTTATGCATCATTTCTGATTTTGTGGACTCATCCAGGGATTACCCAAAATAAAAGTGCTTTATTTTACGAATACTGAAACCTTCGCGCTCGCCGGGTACTCTTACTGGTTGTAAGCGATGAACGTTCGATAACAACCACCAAGGAGGATCGATGAACAGCCTATTCCTGATGCTCGATATTGACCGCCGGAAGCGTAAGTTTCGGATTCGATAAACATTCCTTCGCAAAAGCGAAGTTTGAGAAACCTAAGGGGTGAAGATGAACAGCCTATTCCAGATGCTCGCGATTGAGCGGCGCAAGCGGGTCTTCCGCAAGAGGAGGTAACCCAGCGTGAAAAAATACAGCTACAGATAACGGGAAGACCAATTCGGTCTCCCCGTTTTTTATCGCTGGTTGTTGACTCTTAGTCCTGCTTTTCGCCTAGCGATTCTCGCGGAGGACAATCGCCACCTCGTCAGCTACGGATGCCCAGCAGCGGCATCACGTAGCGACTGATAACGATCCAGCCGACGATCAGTCCAACAACAATGAGCAGGTCTTCCACAAGGTTCCTTTAAGCAAAGTTAGCCCAGGACTTTGTCAACGGTTTTTTTCAGGCGTTTTTTCGGTAGCGCACCGACGACCTGGTCGGCAACCTCACCACTCTTAAAGAAGAGCAGGGTCGGGATGCCGCGAATGCCGTACTTGGCAGCGACGTTGGGGTTCTCGTCAACGTTAACCTTGACGACCTTTATCTTGCCAGCGTACTCCTCGGCAAGCTCCTCGACCGCCGGGGCAATCGCCAGACAGGGACCACACCAGGTAGCCCAGAAGTCAATCATCGCGACACCGTCGAAGTTTTCTACCTCGGTGGCAAAGTTTTCATCGGTTCCGGTAACGATATGTTCGGAAGCCATCTATCCTCCGGTTTTTTTCTGCCGTCTCCGGCATTTTGCTCTCTTGCAACAGGGAGCGTGAGGCTATCACAACCAGTGAAGCTGGTCAAGACAGCGTGGCTCAGTCATTTTTACTCGCATTCGACAAGTCGCATGAATCGTGCCAGTTTTTCCTTTCTTCGCTCCGGTGCGATTCCGCGTGAATATCTCCAGCGGCAATGCCGGAATAAAACGCCATTACGGCGTTGATTTTCTTCCATAACCGCCAAAGTGGCACAGTTCCCCAGGGTATCATTAAGGTCTCTTCGCAATTAGTTTGTACTTTTTTTCACTTCTGCCTTGCACAGGCGCACTATATGTAGTAGCATACACTTGAGTTAGCTGCTATTAGCTGATAACTGTTACGACTCTCCTGCCTTACTTTAGTCTTACTTCGTTCAAAGGACACCCTGCCCATGCCACTAAAAATTGGTTTGATTCTTGCCGCCGCTGGTACTGGTCAGCGTTTTGGCGATAGCCTGCCCAAGCAGTTTGCCACGATTAACGGAGTTTCCCTGCTGCGGATGGCGGCGGTTCGCTTGCTGGACGCGATTGATTTCTACAAGGTCGTTGCTACCGCTCCGCCGGATTACCTCAGCCAGACCAATCTGGAGCTGATCAATCTCTCCAAGACTTTCACCCTCGTCGCCGGTGGCAAGGAGAGACGGGACTCGATCCGCTACGGTCTGGAGGCTCTGGGCGAGGTTGATCTGGTAATGATCCACGATGCTGCCCGCCCTCTGGTAACGAAGAATATCTGCGAGGCAACGCTCTCGGCGGCCCTCACCGTGGGTGCGGCGATCCCTGCCATTCCGGTGGCGGACACCGTGAAATACGCTACCAATCTGGGAACCATCAAAGAGACCCTTGACCGCAGCCGGATTAATCTGGCGCAAACTCCGCAGTGCTTCCGCTACGATCTGATCCGCCTTGCCTACGACCAGCCGGAGGCGAACCTTGTCGGGGTTACCGACGATGCCCAGCTTGTCGAGCGACTCGACCGTCCGGTCAAGATAGTCCCCGGACACCCCCAATTGCTGAAGGTAACGACCCGTGATGATCTAAAGCAAATCGAGCGACTACTCAAATCAGGAGAAGCGGAACAATGACAACGGTAAACGAGCCACATCCGGCAAGATGGTGGGAAGCCGTAGATAATGACCGCGTCCGTTGTGATTTATGTCCTCATCATTGTGTTCTCGCTCCTAACCAAACGGGGGAGTGCCGAGTACGCCAGAATATTGGCGGAAAGCTCTACGCCATGGGTTACGCCAATACCGTTGCCCTGAGTATTGACCCGATCGAGAAGAAGCCGCTCTATCACTTCTTTCCCGGTCAGTCGATTTTCTCCGTTGGTCCCAATGGCTGCAACCTTCACTGCCGCTTCTGCCAGAATCACTTCTCCAGTCAGTCCTCCACCCCAACCGATCACCTCTTACCGGAGCAGGTGGTTCACTTCGCCAATCGCCCCGGTATTGCCGGAGTAGCCTTTACCTATACCGAGCCGCTGGTTTGGTATGAGTACGTGATGGACACGGTGCGCGCCTGTCAGCGGTCAGGATTCAACACCGCCTGTATCTCTAACGGCTACATCAGCCTGGAGCCGCTGGAGGAGCTACTGGGAGCCGTTGATGCTTTCAATTTCGACCTGAAGTCCTTCTCCGATGACTTCTACCGCAGCCAGTGCGGCGGTCGGCTCTATCCAATATTGCGGACGATCGAGACGGCGATTCAATCCCCGGCTCATGTTGAGGTAACCCTGTTGCTGATCACTAACCTTAATGATTCCCCCGAAGAGGTGGGGAAGCTCTGTCGCTGGCTGGCTGAGCGCGACCCGGAGACCCCGCTGCATCTCAGCCGCTACCACCCCGCCTGGAAGCTCAAGCTGCCCTCAACCCCAATTACGACGATGATGCGAAGCTGGGAGATTGCCCGTGAAGCAGGACTGAAGCATGTCTATCTGGGGAATGTAACCCTTGATGATAAGTACACCGAAACCCGCTGCCCGGACTGCGACGCTGTGCTGATCCGCCGACAGAGCTACCAGACCCGGATTATTGGTCTGAAGGGTGAAACCTGCACCGCCTGCGGGAGAAAAATCAATATCGTCAATACGGTTTGAGAAATACTAAGAAAGGATCGACAATCCCTCTAAAGGGGAGAGGGAGGATTTAAGGCAATCGCAAAGACAAGGGGTTTCAACCCCTTGCTAAAAATAAGTACATTGCAACTCCACAAGGGGCTAAAGCCCCTTGCCTCATTGGGTAACAAAAAGCAGCCAGAGGGCTGCTTCATTTCGTTTATGTTTTGTGATGCGAAACTCCTACAGGCTAAACCTCGGCCAGCCGCCGTTGCCATCCGTTGCCAGAGCGTAAACCAACTCCTGGAAGGCGATGCCCGTTGCCTGCAAACCGGATTTGCTGGCACGGTCAAAATCCAGCAGAGCAGCCTGGGCGCGGCGAATCTTCTTTGAGCTTTGCTGCTTCGCCGCCGTCCGATAGCCAGAGAGAAAGAAGGGACTGACCCCGGTTGCCCTGGCAATCTCTCTGTCCGAGGATTGGCGCAGGTAGCCGGTCAGCATCACGATTCGATAGTGCCTAGCCAGCAAGCCGATCAAGCGGGGTAGTTCCTCGCCAGCCTCCAGCCCCACCCACGCCAGGGAGCAGGCTTCCGCCGCCCTGCCAGCGGTTATCAAATCGCAGAAGCGGAAGGCATCAAAGCCCCCCGCGCTTTCCAGCGTATTTACAACCAGCTCGACGTCTATCTCCGTACCGGACTTGAGGTTAAGCGAGAGAATCTCGACGGCGTTCTCCAGCCGCTCCAGCCCTTCCAGCCCGATTAGTGCCAGTCGCTCAATCGCCTCCGGGGTAGCCGTAACCTCGCGCTCTTTGAGGAACAGCTTCGCCGCAGAGCGGAGTTGACCTTCCTTCAGCGGAGAGCAGTCAACAACGTTCTGCTTGAACTTTTTGTAGAGCTTGGTGCGCTTGTCCAGCGTCTCCAGGACGATTGCCAGGTAGTTCGGCGGCTGAACACCGGGCAGCAGTTCCAGCAGGGTCTCCGTCAACTCGGCGGTGGACTTCTGCGCCTCGACAATCACTAGGCGGGCGTTACCGAAGAAGGGCAGGGTCTGGACGGCATCGGCAAGCTCCGTCGTGCTGACCTTCCCACCGAAATGTTCAACGTCGGTCTCTTCACCCAGAGCGGCGGTGAGGGTTTCAATCGCCCGACGGCGCAGCCCGTACTCCGAACCGGCGATCAGACAGACCGCTGGCGGAGACTCCTTAACCAACTTCTTCCAGGCAACGTTATCCATTACGGTTTTCCCGAAACTACCACAGTTTTGTAGGGGCGTATTGCTATACGCCCTCACGGCAATGTGCAAATGCTAACTAAGTCAGAATCCCGATCACGATTAGCCCGGCTCCGAGGACTCCACAGACCGGAACCGCCACTCGCCAGCCCTTCACCGTAGAAGCGAGATTCTTCACCAGTTCCCGTTCGCTCTTCAGGCTGATGATGAACTCCTTCTCGTCATCGCCAGAGCGGCGCATTATCAGGTCGCCAGCGACATCGCTGACCACGCCGAGGGCATAAACCGGGACATCGACGGGGACGATCCACTCCCGCCGACGATGACCAAGAATCCGTTCATCGCCGCGTCCCCGTTCCTGCTCGTAGTTGTCAAATACTTCGACCTTGCCGATCAGCTCTGCCCCTTTTGGCGAGATGCGAATCCGCCCGGTCTCGTCCTTCACATAGAAATCGGCGGAGTTGGTCTCATCGGAGACGGTCTCCCAGACCTGGCGCAGAACTTTGGTGCGCTTCTTCGTCTTGGGGTTCGTAACCCAATCAACGTACTGCCGCTGTCGCTCGGTGAGGGAATGTACCCAGATTCCTCGTTTGCCAGAGAAAGGCGCGGTCAGCGGAGAGGGCGCGTCGATCCGACCCTTCAGCTCGCAGGGCATCACAAAGGGTCCGCCGATCATCTCCGCCTTGGTATCCTCGTAAACTGAGGTAATCTCCGCCGCCGAGTAGGTCTCTGTGCCGAGCATCCGCTCGCGCTTGCGCTTTGCCGAGCCGAGGACAAAGAAGCCGATAATCGCGATTAGCAGCAGAACGCCGCCACCGATGTAGAAGTACATAACGCCTCCGTTTGGGCTTGGTTTTAGTTTAAGACAAGGGGTTTCAACCCCTTGTGGAAATTGAAATGCACTCCAAACCTGCAAGGGGCTAAAGCCCCTTGTCCCGGACATGCGGGATCAACGCTTACTCAAAAGGTTTCGTTACCTTTACAAGCAGCCCACTGGTTGCTATTCTAACAGAAAGTTGAGCAGCATGACTGGTGGAGGATTTGTGAGTAACCACAAGGCGACGATCTGGCATCTGGACGACGAGCAGGCACGGCACGATGAGTTTGAGCGGCGGCATGGCGAACGCTACAGCCTCCGCCACTTCTTCTCACCGGACGAGGTGCTGGAGGCTCTGGAAGAGGGCGAGCAGCCCGACCTTCTCCTCTCCGACCTCTTCTTTCCCATCGAGGGAAAGGAAAGTGGGCTTCCCGCTCAACAGGAAGAAGCCGAGCGGATTTGGAGGCTCCTCGGTGAGTTCGCCGAGCAGTACCGCACGGTCTATCAACCGGCGGGGCTGGAGCTGGCGAAGAAACTCCGACGGCGAGAGAAGAGCTTCCCCAACTTGATCTATTCCAGCAAGGCTCCACTGCTGCTGAACGAAGCTGAGTTCTCCCAAATCACCAAAGATGCCGGACCGGTCTGGCTCTTCAAGGGGCATGAGGATATCGAAGCCGAGCGGCTGAAGATTGACGCTGTGCTGCTGGGTGCGAGCTGGCGACGGCGGTATCTGCGCCTGAAGGGAACCCTGGGGGTGGCAATCATCGCTGCGGCGGTGGTCGGCTGGTTCCTGGGGATGGTTCTGGCACCGGTGATGTAGCAACGCGGTGCGTTGCATCACAAGGCTGGGCTTCGCCCAGAAAACCTTGCTGATAACTCTTACAAACAAGCAATCTTTGGCGGGTCGACCTAAAGGTCGACCCCTACATTTATTATCGCCGCATCTGGTAAAGACTGCGTTGCTTAGGAAAACTTCAAATCCGAATCATCGCCGAGGTTCAGGCTGTCGAGCCTGCCAACGACCCGGGCGTTATCGCCGATGAGGGACTCGTGGAGGCGGACATTGGTCAAAATAGCCTCGCTGCCGATGATGGAATCGGCGATGATCGAATCGGTAATCACCGCACCCCGGGCGATAGAAACATGGGGACCGATGACCGAGCGGGTCAGCTCTACGCCCTTGCCGATGTGAATCGGTGGGACGATGACGCAATCATCGAACTTCGGCAACTTCGCCTTCCGGCGGTCGAGGAGAACCCGGTTGGTCTCCAGCAGAGTCTCCGGCTTGCCGCAGTCAAACCAGCCAGCGATCTTCCAGGGACGGAAGCGATGCCCGCCGTCAAGGAGTGAGGCGAGGGCATCGGTTAGCTGAAACTCGCCCTTCGTCCGCACGCCCTCGGTGATGTTCCCGCCGAGGGCTTCGTAGAGCGCGTCGGCATCGCGAATCAGGTAAACCCCGACGATGGCAAGATTAGACGGCGGGTCTTTTGGTTTTTCAACCATTCCGCTGATGAAGTCGCCCTTCAGGCTGACGATCCCAAAGCGCTGGGGATCTTCGGTGTGAGCCACGGCAATGACGTTCTCTTTTAGTTCAAGCATCCCGGCGAGGTCAGCCTCGACGATGGTATCCCCCAGCACGATCAGGGCGGGGAGGTCGTGATTGTGTTCCAGTGCCGTCCAGACGGCATGTCCCAGACCGAGCTGCTCGGTCTGCCGGGTGAAGTGGAGGTTGAGCTGCGGATAGTGCGCCGTGGCGTACTCCTCTACCTTCTCGGCGAAGAAGCCGGTAACCAGCGTAACCTCGGTGATTCCCAGTTCGACGACCTCATCGAGAATGTAGGCGAGGATCGGCTTGCCCGCCACCCGGATGAGTGCCTTCGGCGCGGTGTGGGTATGCGGTTTGAGCCGGGTTCCGATTCCGGCAGCGGGGATTATCGCCTGAAGTTTTTTCATCTGAACTCCATTTTGAATTCACTCGTGCTGTTCTCCCTCTCATCAGAGGGGAGGAAGCTGGGATGGGAGCTAGCGGCAATGCGTCGATTGCGGCTTTTAGGGGTACGGCTAGCCGTACCCCTGCGCGGCTAACGTCATGGTATCTTTGAATAGGTTCGTATTTGTTACAAAGATGGACTCCGTCCATCTCACGGCGGGCATTAAAATCCCCGCCCTACATTGGTTTTCCGTGCGATACCACAGGAGATGGTGGCGAAGCCCAGCCCTGTGATGCAACGCACTGCGTTGCCAGCTTCAAACTGGCTATGATAATGCGCAGGCGATGGAGAGGAACTTGGTTTCGGAGTCGTCTGCTCGGCTGGGAAGGATGATCGGGCAGGCTGCACCGACGATGACCGCGCCAGCTTTAGCACTTGCTAGGTAGGTAAACGCCTTGTAAAGTACGTTGGCGGCTTCGATATCCGGGCAGAGGAGAATGTCGGCATCACCAGCGACATCGCTCTTAATCTTTTTAATCTTCGCCGATTGCGCCGAGATGGCGTTGTCCAGAGCCAGCGGACCATCTACGAGGCAATTGCCGAGCTGCCCCCGCCTGCCCATCACCGCTAGGGCGGCGGCATCGCCGGTGGCTGGCATGGCGGGGAGGTTGACCTTCTCCACCGCTGCCAGGACGGCGACCTTTGGCTGCTCGATTCCCAGGGCGCGAACAACCTCCACGGCGTTGCGAATCAGCTCGGTCTTTTCCTTTAGTCCAGGGGCGATGTTCATCGCCGCGTCGGTGAGGAAGAGCAGCTTGTGATAGGCGGGCAGCTGGGCGATCATCACGTGGGAGAGCAGTCGTCCGATGCGCAAACCGTATTTTTCGTTAAGCACCGCCCGGAGGAACTGTTTCGTCGGGATGCCACCCTTCATCATTGCTGCGGCTTCGCCGGAGCCGACCAGTTCAGCGGCGGCATCGGCGGGATTTTCTGTCTCAACGACCTCAAAGAGAGAGAGGTCAATCTTCAACTCAGCGGCGGTTTTCTCGATTGCCCCTCGACTGCCGAAGAGGGTCGCCTCGGCGATGTTCTCTTTTTGGGCGCGGGCGACCGCCGAAAGAGCCTCGGCGTTTTCTGCCCCTGCCAGAGCAAGACGCCGGGAGGGTTTTTCCTTTACTTGTTTTAGCAGAGCGTCGAAGTTGGTAAGTGGCATCGTAATCTACTCCTTTGGCGGGATGTAGGAGTGGGCCAGTGAAGCGATGGAGCCGACCCGGCGCAGTGCCATATCCTTGGCGACCTCGACGGTGCTTGTTTCCCGCTCCCGCGCCTCGGAGTAGATCGCCCGAAGCTGTTCGGGAACCTGCTTCATTTTCGACCGAATCCAGCTCGTCGGATGCCCTTCCATCTCGGCAACGACACTGACCATCGCTCCACCGCTGATGGCGAAGTCCGGGGCGTAGGTGATTCCCCGTGCTGTGAGCTGACCGTAGTCGTGGAAGCTGCTGGCGAGCTGTAGGTTGGTTCCGCCGCAGACGATTCGTCCCGCCAGGTGCGAGAGGGTGTTGTTCCGAATGATCCCGCCCTGCCCGCAGGGACAGAAGATGTCCACCGGCTGGGTAAAGATGTCATCGCTGGAGAGCGGCTTCAGACTGGGATGCTTTACAATCAGCCGCGCCTGCTTCTCATGGTCGCGGTCGTTGATATAGACCGTCGCTCCCGCCTTGGCAAGCATCGGGGCAAGAATCGAGCCGACGGCACCGACTCCCTGCACCGTGGCACTGAGTCCCTCAAAGCCCGCCGGACGACCAGCCTCTTCCAGCGAGACCTTCAGCGAGTTAAAAACCCCTTCAGCAGAGACGTAGCTGGGATCGTATTTGCCCTCAAAGAGGTTCACCCCGGCGACGTAGTCGGTCTCTCTGGCAACATAGGACAGATCAAGGGTACTGGTTCCCACATCCGGCGCGCCGATGATTCGACCACCCAGCCCCTGAATAAAGCGACCCAGCGCGCGGAAGGCGGCCTCTCGATGCTCCGGTGCGGGCTGACCACAGAGGACAATCTCACCGCCGCCGTAGTTAACTCCCGCCAGAGCCGCCTTGAGGGTCAGGGTCTCTGACAGGCGCAGAGCCAGGGAGAGAGCAGTATCCTCGGACTCACAGTCCAGAGCCTGAATCCCGGCTAACGCCGGACCGAGAGTGGTGTCGTGGATGACCACGATTGCCCGCAACCCCACGGCGGGGGCAACGCAGAAGGCGATCTGCTCGTGATCGGCGTACTCTAGCAGCTTGAAGACTTCCATCAACATCCCATTTTGTTGGGGTGGAGAAACAGAATTGAGTATCACTATACTACAAAGAAAAGGGCTGATAAGGCAAGGGGCAACGCAGAGTTACTGAACCTTCAAAGCTATAGGGGCACGGCGTGCCGTACCCTCGTTTAGGATAATCATTTGACTGCGCACCTATTCCAGGGGCTATTTTTGGTGCCACTTCAAAGAGGGCTAAAGGTGGCAGGGACGGCGGTGGCACGCTTCGTAAAACTACGGAGTGAGCGGACAAACTCAAGGTCTTCTGGGCGAAGCCCAGCTTTGTGATGCAACGCACTGCGTTGCCAGTTTCAATCTGCCGCCACCGCCTTCCTTGTTAGCCGGATGACAGATTCGATGTAATTCACACCTATTGATGCTCTGCTGATCCAGTTTTGAGTGATTATCCATTTGTAAGTTTCACCAGTCTTCAGCTATAATCGCCTTATTCGTTAACAACCTCAAAAGGGAGATAAACATGCGCTTTTTCAACTGGAAGACCGGACTTTGGTTCCTCATCGTCGGACTCATCGGCACGATAATGCCGATGTTCTCCGACTACGGGTTGGCTATCGGCGGGCTGCTGCTACCCGGCTGGCTCTTCTACATCTTCCTCGGTATCGGTGCGGTGATTATCGTCATCGGCATAGTTGTTGCCGCGAAGAACAAAAACTAACAAGCCCCATCACCCAAACAAAGGAATCTCTATGGCACGGAAAAGAAGCGTTGTGCTGAGTATCGGAATCGCCATTGCCGTGATCGGTTTACTCGGTTTGTTGATGGCTGTCTTTGGCATGAGTTACATGGGAATGCCGCCGGAGATTGCTATGGTCGTCCTGGTGGTTGGTGTCGTCTGGATAGGCATCTATGCCCTGGTAAAGTTCCTGGTAGCCCGGCGGGACAACTAGCCCGATGCTGTATATCGGAGTGCTGGAGGTCGAGCTTTACCTCGCCAGCGCGCGCAGCCTGAAAGACCGACGCGGGACGGTTCGCTCCCTGAAGGATCGAGCCGTCTCTCGCTATCATGTTGCCGTGGCGGAGGTTGGCTCGACCACCGATGTGAAGCGGTTCACCCTCGCCTTCTCCACGGTGTCGGGGAGCTGCTCGATGGTTGAGGAGATGCTGGACAAGCTGGAGCGGCTGGCACTCTCCACCGAGGCAGAGGTAGTCGGACTGCGTCGGGCGGTTCGTTCCGCCGAAGAGCTGTGGGAGTGAAACTTTCGCCGGAGTGTGGATTCCTTCATGTCTAAGACAAGGGGCTTCAGCCCCTTGCGGATTTGACACGTACTTCACTTTTTCCAAGGGGTTGAAACCCCTTGTTTCAAAGGCAAAATCTCTCCGCTGACACACAATACGAAGATTCAGAAGCACAAAGCATAAGTTAGCAAAGGTCCCAGAGTGAGCGAGAATAGCCCACCAAAGTTTCCTAATGATTTTCCCGCAGAGGCAATCAGCCTGCGCCGGGACATCGGCAATGAAGAACGGCTCTCCACCGAAGAGCCGGATGCCGTACTAACGACGGAAGCGTTGCACCTCTATGGTCTGAGCGATTCGATTACCGGGTATCGTCGCTTCTCGCTGGAGGAGATCGCCACCGTAAAGGCACGGAGCGAGGCGAAGGGCGGACCGGTAAAGCTGATTGTGGCGATGCTCGCCCTGCTGGGGTTACTTGCCTTAATCTGGCTGGTTCCGCTTCCCCGGCTATGGCGGTTGCTCCTCGGAGCCGCCACGGTGCTGGCTTCGCTGCTGGTGCTGTACCTGCGGCGGGAGACCGACCGGGTGGTCTGTCGGCTGGAGGTCTGGCTATTGCTTGGCGAACGGATTCGCCTGGAGCTGCCGGAGAAAATCGCCGGACGGCTGGTGAACCGCTTCGCCGACGAGGTCATCAAGCGACTGGGGGATTAATCCGCTGGGTTATTCCTTACGCAGCTGACGAATCCGCAGCCAGCGAAGGAATCGCCAGAGCAGCATCAACACCGCCAGAACGACAATCGTCCAGCCGACCCAGGGTTCAATGGCAAAGGCGAGGAGAGCCGCTCCGCTGATTAAACCCAGCAGCAGCAGACCCATCAGCGGGTTCTTTACCAACGCGCCCATTCCGGGGCGTTCATCGCTCACGATTTCTCCAGATTGCGGATGATTGCCCGACCTTGACTCGCGCTCTCCGGGTCAACCAGCATCGCAGCACAGGATTCGCACTGCCGAGCCTTGCCGTTGAGAACCTCGCTGACCGCCTGACTGGGTAGCTCGACTCCGCAGACGCTACAGGCGCGCTCCCGCAGCTCGGCGCAGATTGGACGACCAGTCTTGTTTATCCGCTGATAGAAGCGGGCGGTGTTGTCATCCAGCTGAGTAACCAGCTTCGCCAGCCCTCGCTGCTTCAGGTCAGCCTCCTCGCTCAATCGCTGCTCCTCGGCGGCGGTTTCTTTTTCCCGCTGCTCCCCTTGAGAATTGATCACGGACAGCTCTTCCTCGCTCCGCTCAAACTCCCCAGTGACCTCTTCCCGCTGCTCCATCAGCTCCAGAATCCGTTCTTCCACCGCCAGCTGTCGCTCGCCGTCGTGTTTGATCTCCGAGAGCAGCGTGGAGTATTCCCGATTGTTCGAGGCGGAGAGCAACTGGTTCCGATGTTTCTGCTGGCGGGTGGTCAGCTTCTCCACATCCATCTCCAGCTTCTGCTGGTCCATCGCCAGGCGAAGCTTTCGCTCGTGTAGCTCGTTGTGCTTTTGGTCAGCCTGCTGGCGGAGCCGTTCCCGCTCCTCCCGTTCCTCTGCCAGGGCAGCTCGCTGCTTACCGAGACCTTTAAGCTCACGACGAAAGAGTTCCAACGCCCAGAGTTTTTCCAGTGGATAGGTCGGCATTTTTTGCTCCCTGACGATGCCAGTTTGGCGTTACGACTCGGTTTAGATTGTAGGGGCGAACCTCATGTTCGCCCTCGTTTCATCCCGGCAGACGCGGGGAACTGCCCCTACAACATCAATATCAATATCCTGCGGATAGGAAAAGGGGCGTTCAAAACGCCCCTGCTGGTTATCGTCCCTTCCGCTCTGCTTTGTATTCGTCTTTTCGTGCCATCTCGTCTCTCAGCCGACCAAAGAAGCGGGTGCGGCGGAAGTAGTGCCGACTCAGCACCAAACCAATGCCGATGAAGCCCCCCAGGATTCCTCCGGCAAGACCGTAGATCATCTTGCGGGGACGGACAGGTCTGGATTCATAGCTCGCCGGAGAGACAATCCGGGGAATACCACGGTTAGAGATCGCCTTCTGCTCATCAAGGCGCGCTTGCTCGTACTGCGCCATCAGGAACTTATAGACCTCTCGATAGCCATCAATTTCCATCTTGAGCTTTGTGTAATCGACATACTTTGCTGGACGATCGAGCAATTCATCGAGAGCCGTATCAAGCTCATCTTGCAGCGAGGACTCCGTGGTACGCAGCTGCTCCAGGGTACCTTCGAGGAGGTTCATCTGTTTTTCCTGAAGCTGCTTTTCGATGGACTCAATGGAGCTTTTCAGCTCGATTACCTGAGGATGTTCCTCGGTAAAGCGGGTGAGCAGTGCCGCCAGCTGGGTGTTGAGGGTATCGAGCTGTATCTCAAGCTGGGAGGTCGCTGGCACGATTACTCCGGCAAGTGCCGCCGACTGCGCACCAACCATCATACTGGCTTCACTCAGCGCGCCAGCGGCGATTAGCTCTTCCACCACCTGGCGTTGAACCTTCACCAATAATTGCTGTTCCTGTAGCGAACTCATCATTTCTAAAGCTACGGTGGTTTCTTTCTCAGGGCTGAAAATCTGTTCTTCAATAGTATAGCGTGCCAGCTCCCGAGCGGCACTTTCTATCTTTGCCTCAAGCTCGTTGACCTTGTTCTCGAGGAAGGAGCGAAGCTGTCCGGTGCTGCCAGCCTGATAGGTCTCGGTGCGCTCGATGTATTTATTGACCACGGCGGTAACGATGTTCTGCGCCATCACCGGGGAAGAACCCTCCGAAGAGACCTCAATCGTATCTCCGGTGGAAGGACTGGCAGAGATCGTATCTGAGAGAGCCTTGGCAGCTCCCGGAACATTCATCAGCTCAACTTCAAAGCTCTCTCCAGCCTCCGGGGTGTAGCACGCCATCACAAAGTTCAGACCGTTACCGTTGAAGCGGGCGAAGTTTGAGCCGGAGCCAACGAAGCGTCCCCGTGAGCCATAGACGATATAATCGCCGTCGTCGTTGATGAACTCGAAGGTGTAGTCATTGCCCGCGGCGGTGGAGTTGGCATGAAAGTCTGCCAGATAGGGGGTTTTGTCGCTGTCGTTGAGTGGAATCTCTCCGGTGTCGGCGAGGAGACCGTATTCAACGGCGACCTCCTCCAGTACCGACCCGGAGGTCATAATCGCCGCGTCGAGATCAACGGAGGTCGGCATCAGCCCACCAAGGTTGCCCATGCCAGAGAGCATTCCCAACATCCCCATTCCTCCCGCCTGGTTCTGGGGCAGCAGAACGGTGATGGTGGACGAATAGACCGAGGTCATCGTCATGGCGAAGAGAAAGACCGCCGCTCCGGTAACAATCCCGCAGACCACGATAATCCACTTACCGCGCCAGAGGATACCGAAGATGTTGATCAGGAAGTTATCTTTTTGGGTTTCAGCCATACCTGGTAAACCGGTTTCGTTTTTTACGGTTGGGGGATTGTCGCAACACAAGACAGTTGTTGGATCTGGCAGTTAGCCGCTGAAGACCAGCTGCTTTAGATGGAGATTGTGCGAAACTCGCAAAACTGCTTGTGGCGGAGGATGTACCTCGTCCATCCAATTGGCAAGCGTACGCAGCTGCCCTTGCAACTTACAGTCTTCGCCGACCTTAAAAGGCTCAGCCTAGTAATCCCCCGTCGTAATATCCAGCGTGCTCCTGACCAGGGAGAGCGAGGGCAGGACTCGAGACATGAGCTTGTTCCACTCGTAGAGCAGGGTCGCCGGAACGTAAACGATGTCGCCGGGATACACGGCGATGTTCTGTGAGAAGTCACCATCGTCAAGGGTCGCCATCAGGTCAATGGTGATGACCTCGGGATCGGTCAATCCACCCCGGATAACCTTGATCGCGTCCATTCGGGCATCGTAAATCTCGCCACCACACTGGGTAATCGCGTCGAGGAGGGTGTCGCCGGGGTTAATGGCAAGTCGCCGCTGCTGGACGATGTAGCCCAGAACGTAGATATACCGTGGTGCCGCCTGAATAAGAGTCAGGCGCACATCGGGAGAGAGCAGGTAGCGAGAGAGCGACTCGTTGATGTTCAGTCGAGCCTCCTCCAGCGTTAGCCCTTCCAACCCCATTGTGCCAACGAGGTGAAGCTGGATATTCCCGTCGGGGTCAATCAGGTACTCGCCGGAGTGAATCGGCAGGACGGACTCCGTGGTCGTGGGAACGCCCTCGCCCAGGAGAGACAGGCGGAGGAGATCACCGGGAGCCAGATGGAAGCTGTGCGCCGCCAGCAGGCTGACCAGAAGGAGTGAGAAGACAAGGGTTTTTCGAGACATCATAAAACCTGAATGTTTGACTTAGGGGTACCGTTGCGATGTTCATCTCACCTAAAAACCACAAGGGCTGTATTCTAGCCTGCCTGTGCCAACATGTCAATCGCAACGCCAAGCGTTGCATCTTGCTTTCGCGGTGATGATAAAAATAGTTTAACGAGTTTCGCCACGGTCACTCGCTCATCACTGTTCGCCCCGTCCCTCTATTAGAGATAATCACTCGAAACTGAACCAACTGAACGGCAACTGCATAAATTGTACCCAAACCGTACTCCGGCTAGGAGTCGTTTTACAGAGCGTACCACCGCCGTCTCCGCGCTTTATTCGGAGACACAACGAAGATCCGGCTGATGAGGCAAATACACGAAGATACTCACTAAAAAACAAGCGGATCAGCCTGCAATTTATGATGTTATAAACACGCCCTCTCCGGTGGCTAACCGTAAAAGACCCCCGCACCATCAAATCCCTCAAGCCGCTGCCCCTGCCACTTTTGCCGTTCTGGAAGTGTCGCAGAGAATAGCCTGTAACTACAATAATACCAGCAGATTAGTCGGGCAGCCAGGTCCACCATTGAGTGATTATCCCAATCAGACTAACAACACTGTTTCCCGCGCTTGTGCCAAATATAGCGGCATCGTACGATCTGTATCAATACAGCGTCGGACGACCCTCAATCCGAATGTCCGGGAGGTCTTTGATGTCGATCAGGAACCAGACCGTGATGACTCCGCGCCGTTCCTCAAACCGCAGGCGAGCCTCCCAGGAACGCAGATCGCGGTAGATGCTGAAGGTCTGATAGACCTGATCACCATTGAGAAAGTCGTAGGCGGTGGAATAGGTCAGTCGCCAGTTGTCGGTGAGGTTGAAGATAGACTCGAACGTGAGCTGGTTGAGGTAGGTCGCGCTGTTCAGCCCCATGGTGTAGTTGTAGCCCAGCGAGAACCGCCAGCCAGTGTCAATCCGCCGCTCCAAAGTATCTTCGGGGATGTCTGTTCCCAGCGGGTTATAGCCGGGGTCATCGTAGAGCGGGTCGTTGCCGTTATCTTCGTAGCGTGGGCTGGCTCCGCCACCGGAGAACGCCAGGTTGGCGGTGAAGTCCAGCCGCTCCATCTCTCCGCTGTAGAGGTCGTGGCGGGTGGTCAGCGAGAGCTGAGAATCGTACCAGTCGGTGAAATTGGGATAGACATAGAGACGACTGGAGAGGTCCTCCCAGGGGGTCTCATCCCGATTCTCCCCGTTAATCAGGTAGCTGCTGGAGAGGCTCCAGCGCAGCAGCTCCAGGGTACCGCCGGAGGTTGCGGTGGGATCCTGTTCATCATCAGGGCTGGCAAAGCGAATTTTCAATCGGTTGGTCAGCGATGGGGCAATTACCGTCGATGCCTGCTGACCGGAACTACCCTCCGGGGCGTTATCGTTATCAATCTCCGGATACCAGGAGAGCCGCGCGCTGGGTTCAATAATGTGTCGCCACTCGTCGGCTCCGTCGTCGAAGATTCCATAGAGCCGGGTTGAACCGCTGATTCCACCGTGATAGAGCGGCTGAACGTAGTTCAGCGAGCCGTCGGCGGCATTGCGATACCAATCAATCGAGCCATCGGCGTAGGGCGAGAACTTGAACCAGCGGAAGAGGTTAAAGGGGCGACTGAGATGAAGGTCTGCTCCGGCGTTGCGATAGGGAACCTCGCCCTCACGGAGGCGGTTCAGAAAACTGGTACTGGCGGAGAGGAACAGTCCGCTCTCGAAAAGCTCGGTCTGCGAGAGGCTGGCGCGAAACCGAGGCAGCGTCCAGGTAGAAGGTCCGACGTAGCCAACACTATCGTCAATCTGGATGTTGTCCCCCTGAGTGAAGTCATCCACCAGGGTGTCGGTGTATTGGAAGTCCAGGTTCAGCGAGACCTTCTCCCAGGAACGGGAAAAGGAGAGGAAGCTCTGGAGCTTACTCTTCGTTCGCTCTTCCACGTCCTCAGAGTAGAGATAATCATAGAAGCGGTCGGTGCGCAGGTCCAGGCGCAGCATCCCCCGCACATCGCCGGGGAGATCCTGCTCATGACGAGAGGTCAGCGACCACCACTCCTCGCCGCGAGAGCGGTCTTCGTCGTGAATCGCCCGGAAGTAGTTAAATCCCCGCTCGGTACCAAAGAGGTAGCGTCCCTCGATCTCCTGCCGCCAGCCCTGGGCGGTGTCATAGTCCAGAGCAAAGGTAGCGTCGGCGAAGTCGTTGATCGCCCAAAAGTAGGCGTTGCGAATGGTGAATTGTTCTGAGGCTTTGTAGCTGAAACGGGGAGCCAGGAAACCACTCCGTCGCTCTCGACCCAGCGGATAGTAATAGTACGGAGCCACGGCGACGGGAACCTTGCCCACGTAAAGAACGATTGGTCGGGCGATGACCTTATCCCCGGTATAGACCTTCATCTCCGGGCAGTAGAAGTGATACTCGGGATCGTCGGGGCGGTCGCTGGTGGTAAATGTCCCACCCTGAATGTGGATGACGTCGTCTTTCTGGAGCTTAAAGCGTTCGCCGAAGGCAAAGCCGTCCTCCAGCGATGTTCCGCCTCGATAGACCAACCCCCGCTCCGAATTGAAGTTGTAGCGCATCTCGTCGCCGTCCACCCGTTCTTCACCATCGAGGAGCATCGGCGCGCCGAGAGCCAGCACCTCACCGGTTTCGTTCTCGTAAACCACGGTGTCGGCGGAGAGGCGCATCTCGTTATAAGCTACGCGGGCGTTAACGTTGAGGATCAGCCGATCCTCCTTCACCCGATACTCAATCCAGCCGTGTTCGGAGTCCACCGCAAAGCCGATCTCATCCTCACCGAGTCCCTCGACAAAGAAGAAGTCGGTGCGTTCGTCTGGTGTTCCGCTTAGCTCGGCTTCTTTGACCGACTCCCGCAGCAGCTCCGCTCCCGCCGGAACTGGCGGCAACGAACGACCGCTAACCTCCGGGTGCAGCTCCAGCCCCGGCTCCGCGACAGCCACGGTCAGGCAGAGCGACAGAAGCAAGGGAAGAGTACGCATGGGCGGGAGATTCGACTTGATAGTTAAGGATTAAAACGGACGCTCACAGCGTCCGTTTTGTGAGGGCATGTCGAGAATACGGGGATATTTGCCCATCAGAGACTTTTGCGTAAGCATATTCGTCTCATATGTCTGACCTGGCTGATTATCCCGACGGGCGAAAAGTCAGATCTGTGGAAATTATGCAAAGGTATCCACTAGTAATCTGTAACTACACGCCCGGGGATTAGCTTGGTATCAACTCCGGGGTGTCCTCTTAGCCAAGCCTCACCGGGGGGATACGGTGGAGTTTCAATCCTGTCAGATATCCACAGGTGAAGGTATCTTCCTGTGGTATGGGTTTCGTTGTGAACAAGCAGTGAAGGACGCCACTCCGCCGTTACCGCCGGGCGGAAGTGTTCCTGGAAGTATGGTAAATCGAAGATAGCTCTCTGATTTGCTCGACTGAGAGGTTTGTCGTCTGATATCGGATTCATCGTAATCGAAAAAAAGACAACAAAATCAACTTGATGGGACCAAATGTAATCGGAGTCTCCCGGATTTTCCAGAAGATATCGGTTACAGATAGGCGGTTGCTCATTATCTATGGCCGGAATGTCGCCAAAGTATGGTATTACTCCCATATCAGTAACTACTATCCAGGAATCATCAAGACGAAGCTCGTTGATTAGCTCGCCCATTTGTTCTGTGGGACTGTTCGGTTCGTTAAAGTGTTCTCGGACATGAATCCGCCATCCCCACAACCCGGATGCCAATCCAACACAGAGAGCAACCATCGTGGCAATACGCCCGCGCTCATCACTTATCCACCTGTATATAAGGAGGATAGAGCCGATGAGCAAAATAATTCCCACTCCGAGCCAGAGGCGATGTACCCTCATCCAGTCATTAATGAATACAGCTTTAAGGAGCTGAGCCAGAACAACAGCCGATATAGATAAGAAGAAAATCTTAGGTACGCTTTTTTCGCTTTGGTTGCTCTGTTTATATCCAATGACGTAAGCTAAAAATCCCAACAGGATAAGCAAGTTACCAGGCGTAGAAGCAAAGTCGCTAAAAAGGCTTCTGATGCCACCATACAGATGTAAGAGAGGCGCGCTGGAAAAGAGAGACGCCCAATATTGTGTTTTTGCCGCAGCACTGGAAGCGAGCAATGTTCCATAGGAGGCGTGGATAGCAATGTAAATCGCCACGGCGGGTAACAAACCAACAATGGGTTTCCAGAGCTGCTTCCAGTCGTGGGACTGCTTCTTCGAGAATCCCAGGTAGAGCAGGAAAAGCCCCAGTACACCAATGTCAATAAAGGTGTCAGGTCGCGCCAGCAGATGTAGCCCAGCCGCCAATCCGGTGCTTACGTTAAAACTCCCCCGCTGAGTATCTCGAATGATTAGTCGAACCAGGAACAGCAAAGTAAAAACGGCGAAGATGGTTTCCAGACCACTGATTGCATTATAAACCAACGCCGCAAAACTCAAAGCAACCCCAGCCATCGCCCATCGCTGGAGCTTGGGTATGTCTGGTTTCAACAGTCGAATAATTCCGGAAATCTGAAAGAGTACCGCTGCGAGGAATATCAGTCCCAGCAGCTTAACCCAGAGAACAGCGTTGATCCCCAGCAGAAAAGCCGGGGTAATCATAAACAACCAGAGGTGACTCGCCCACGAGTTTGTAGGAGCCTCCCCCGGAGTCATGTTCGGCCAATCGCCCCGTGCCAGCTGCCGCGCGCCATTGAGATAAATGTAGGCATCATCCGGGGAGTATTCACCAACATCCCAAAGAACGAAGATGCAGATTACTATCTCCAGAGCGATCAGCAACCACCAGAGACGGTTGTTTTTCTTATCTAAACTCGGTGCCAGTGTTGTCATATCTCATTTTCTGAAAAAGATTTAACGTTCTATTCCGTCCCCAGCAGACGCAGGAGCTTTAGCAAGGTCGGGCGGAGTCCCTTGCGTTTGGTGATGATGTCAACGAAGCCGTGCTCCAGCAGAAACTCGGTGCGCTGGAATCCCGGCGGGAGATTCTGTTTGATGGTCTGCTCGATCACCCGTGGTCCGGCAAAGCCCATCAGGGCGTCCGGCTCGGCGATGTGAACATCACCCAACTGGGCAAAGGATGCCATTACCCCAGCCGTGGTCGGGTCGGTCAGCACCACCAGGTAGGGCAGGTTCTTCTGCTTCAGCCGGGCGCAGGCGGCGGAGGTCTTTGCCATCTGCATCAGCGAGAGCAG
>Ga0190344_1000347_pt1 | contig 24389 bp, 23 predicted proteins | sample 48721323_MG_FD_161662 | JGI IMG/M metagenome (GOLD analysis project Ga0190344, IMG submission 161662) | Hydrothermal vent microbial mat bacterial communities from Southern Trench, Guaymas Basin, Mexico - 4872-13-2-3_MG | ecosystem: Environmental > Aquatic > Marine > Hydrothermal vents >... | reverse complement strand
TCTGTCAGGAGCCGTATTGGCGCAATACTGGCGTAGAGACGCGATGCATCGCGTCTCTGTCTAATCGCTTTTTTGTTTCAGACGCGATGTCTCGCGTCTCTGTCTAATCGCTTTTTTGTTTCAGACGCGAGCCAAGAGACGCGATGCATCGCGTCTCTACTAGAGGTATTGCGTTTTTGTTTCAGACGCGATGCCTCGCGTCTCTGTCTAATTAATGGCGTTTTTGTATAAACGCTTCGCGATCGCGTCTCTACTAGAGGTATTGCGTTTTTGTTTCAGACGCTTCGCGATGAGACGCGAAGCATCGCGTCTCTACTAGAGGTATTGTGTTTTTGTAGAGACGCGAAGCATCGCGTATCTGTCTAATCGCTTTTTTGTTTCAGACGCGATGTCTTGCGTCTCTGTCTAATTAATGGCGTTTTTGTATAAACGCTTCGCGATGAGATCGCGAAGCGATGAGACGCGAAGCGATGAGACGCGAAGCATCGCGTCTCTACTGGTTCAGAAAATTTGTTTAAATAGGCATAAATAAATACGACGGAATGAGATATCAATGAAATTCAGCGAAAACTGGTTACGCGAATGGGTTAATCCCCCCATTTCAACAGAGCAATTAGTTCAACAATTAACCATGGCAGGTTTAGAGCTTGACTATGTTGAGCCCGTCGCAGCCTCATTTAATAAAGTTGTTATTGGTGAAGTTTTATCTGTTGAAGCACACCCAGATGCTAAAAAACTCAGTGTTTGTCAAGTCAATGTTGGTGAAGAGAAACCTTTAAACATAGTTTGCGGTGCGACTAACGTTCACGCCGGTATGCGAGCGCCAACGGCCTTAGTCGGGGCCCGTATAGGGGATATGAAAATCAAAAAGGCCAAATTGCGAAGCGTTCCGTCACACGGCATGTTATGTTCCGCTCAAGAATTAGGCCTCGCGGAAAGTTCAGAAGGCCTCATGTCTCTACCGCTTGACGTGCCAATAGGCGAAGATATTCGCCACTATTTGCAATTAGAAGATGTGAGCATTGAAATTGATCTGACCCCTAATCGCGGTGATTGCTTAGGGATTGAAGGTTTAGCGCGAGAAGTAGGTGTCTTGACGCGCTCACAAGTGACTCCCCTTGATTGCTCGCCCATTGCTGCAACCATCACTGACACTTTCCCCGTGGAGATTGACGCGCCACAAGCTTGTCCACGTTACGTTGGGCGCATCATCAAAAACATCAATGCTCATGCACCTACACCGTTATGGATGATTGAGCGTTTACGCCGCAGTGGTTTACGCAGTATCAGTGCCGTCGTAGATGTCACTAATTATATCTTATTGGAATTAGGGCAGCCCATGCATGCCTTTGATTTTGCTTGTTTATCTGGTGGTATACAAGTTAGAATGGCAGAAGCAGCTGAATCGCTCACCCTATTAGATGAACAAACCGTACAATTAGATGAACAAACATTAGTCATTGCCGATCATAAACAATCTCTTGCTATGGCGGGTGTCATGGGGGGACACGCTTCTGCTGTCACAAGCACAACGCAAGATATTTTCTTAGAAAGTGCCTTTTTTGCACCCAAACAGGCATCGGGTACCGCGAGACGCTACGGATTGCATACCGATTCCTCTCACCGTTTTGAACGGGGTGTTGATCCGCAATTGCAACGTCGTGCTATGGAACGGGCAACGGCCTTATTATTAGATATAGTAGGCGGACAAATGGGCCCCGTGATTGAAGTCGCTGACGAAAGCACTTTGCCCGTTACCCCAGCAATTGAACTTCGCGCCTCAAGGATTCAACGTTTACTCGGTCAATCACTAGAGCATAGTGAAGTGAGCGATATCTTAACTCGTTTAGGCATGATCGCTATGCAAGAAGGTGACACTTGGCAAGTCTGTCCACCGACTTTCCGTTTTGATATTGCCCTTGAAGCCGATTTGATTGAAGAATTAGCGCGAGTGCATGGTTATAATCATTTACCTAGTCATGCGCCTCAATCCCGTATGACGATGCACCCGCAACAGATAACGAAAGAACAACTGCAAGCGGTGCTGGTGCAACGCGACTACCAAGAGGCCATTACTTACAGTTTTGTAGACCCAAAACAACAAGCTCTATTTGATCCACAAACTGAATCACTGACTTTAAGCAACCCCATTGCCAGTGATATGGCAGTCATGCGTACCACTTTATGGCCCGGTTTACTGCAAGCAGTGCTGTATAATCAAAAGCGTCAACAAGAAAGAGTACGCTTATTTGAAACCGGTTTGCGCTTTATCAACACACCAGATCAAGGTTTACTACAAGAACAAATGATAGCCGGTGTTGTGACAGGTAGCCGTTTGCCTGAACAATGGGGTCAAACGACACAACCCGTTGATTTTTTTGAGATTAAAGCGGATGTCGAAGCCTTATTAAGTTTGAGTGCCTCAACAGACGGCAAGCCTATAGAACAGCGTCTGCGCTTTACACCTACAACGCATCCCGCTTTACACCCCGGCCAAACGGCCGCGATTTATCAAAGTAATGAATGGATAGGCTTATTGGGCGCACTGCATCCCAATCTCGTTGGGAGGCTAGAATTAGTGCCACCCGCATATCTTTTTGAATTACGGCTTGCACCACTATGTCAAGCACCTATCCCTAAATTTAAAGAAGTGTCTAAATATCCCGCTATGCGGCGAGATTTGGCTGTCGTGGTATCACAAGATATCAGTGCGGCCCAAATATTGTTTTGTATCAAACAATCAGCCCCCGAAATTCTAATCGCTTGGCACTTGTTTGATGTTTATCAAGGTAAAGGCATTGAGCTCGGTCAAAAAAGTTTAGCAATAGGGTTGATTTTTCAGGCGTTTTCACGCAATCTTACAGATCAAGAAGTGGATACTGTGCTTGTACAATTACTCAGTACGCTTGAACAAAATTTGGGTGCACAACTAAGGAAATAATTAATATGGCATCATTGACTAAAGCTGCAATGGCAGAAAAACTTTATCAAGACGTGGGCTTAAATAAGCGAGAAGCCAAAGACATGGTCGATCTGTTTTTTGAAGAGATCCGCACGGCGTTAGAACAAGGAGAACAGGTTAAGCTCTCTGGATTTGGCAATTTTGATTTACGTGACAAAAAACAACGCCCTGGTAGAAACCCTAAAACAGGTAAGGAAATACCAATAAGCGCAAGGCGGGTAGTCACTTTTAGACCTGGCCAAAAACTCAGAGAACGAGTAGAATCTTATGCTGGAAATAACGAATAATATCGAACTACCGGTCATTCCGGGGAAGCGTTACTTCACCATTGGCGAAGTGAGCGAGTTATGTGCCGTCAAGCCACATGTATTGCGTTACTGGGAACAAGAATTTTCTCAACTCAAACCCATTAAACGTCGAGGCAACCGGCGTTATTACCAGCGTGAAGATGTGATTTTGATTCGTCATATTCGCAACCTACTCTATGAACAGGGGTTTACCATTGGTGGTGCCAAACAACATTTAAATGGAGAAGCCTCAATCACTGATCGACAACAAAGTCAACAAATTATTCGTCAATTACGCTTGGAACTTGAAGAAGTGCTTTCAATTTTGAACGCTAACACCTTATCGGATTAATTCATTAACGCATTAATTATTTAAATGTCATACCAAACCATTCTTTCATACCAAACAAGGGCTTAATCATTTACAATACAGGCTTAATGGATAAGTTTGTGAGGATTCGCTGTTTTGGCCTATTGATTTTTTGTGAAAGAGTACTTAGTATGACTCAGATAATAAAATTAACTCGGAGATTTGACTATGCAGGTACAAGAAGCCACCCCCTCATCCACCCCCTCACCTTTGTTGTTTAGCGACACTGCCGCACTGAAAGTGCAAGAATTGATCAAAGAGGAAAACAACGAGGATCTGAAATTGCGCGTTTTTGTGCAAGGCGGCGGTTGTTCAGGTTTTCAGTATGGTTTTACTTTTGATGAAACGGTCAATGAAGACGACACGGTTGTTGAGAATCAGGGTATTCAATTGTTGATAGATTCTATCAGTTATCCCTATTTGGCAGGAGCCGAAATTGACTACAGTGAAGGCTTAGAAGGTGAACAATTCGTGATCCGCAATCCCAATGCTACCACAACGTGTGGATGTGGTTCATCTTTTACGCCTTAAACTCAATTCCTCCTAACCCCCTTGGGGAATGTTCAGCCTATTTGTAAGGCAAATTCCCCTTGAAACCAAAAACAGGTTACTGTCCGTTTCTCAATTCCATTAAAATATAATAGGTTATTTTTTGGTTATTTTTTTGGTTTGAAGTCGGTACACATAATCCAATGGAACGCTGATTGTCATAATTAATACTGATGCCACGCTGCTTTATTATCAGCGTGAATCAGGACAACCCGTTAAATCAGCGTTCTATCCTTTACAGGGCAACCACAAGGGGGCAACCACAAGGGATTGCCCCTACAAATTGATTATTGATAACATGAATACCCCTCATTCTGATCCGCAAACGATTGTTAAAGCGTTTGAAAAACTACGTGCTGATTACCAACAGATCGACTCAAAAATCGCGACTAAACAGGATATCGCAGCCCGGCAAAGGGATAAAGAAATTGTTGAACAAGCCTCTAGCTACACTGGCGAAAGTCTTTTCCAATCCTTAGCCCAATTGCAATCAACCTTTGGTGAATCTACTGAAAAGCTCGCTAAAGATATGACCACTGAAGTGGACAAATTAGCGCAGATTTCTAGGGCAATGCAGGTTGAAAACCAAGGTTTAACAACTTTGCAGAATATTCAAATCGCAGCGGAAGCTTTGAATATTTTACAACAAGAGCATCAAAAGGCATTGCAAAACGTTCAAGAAGATTACCAACAAAAACACGATGTTTTGGAAAAGGATATGACTTCGCGCCGTGAAATGTGGCAAAAACGACGGCAAGACAACGACAAGGCTCAAAAGAAACAACTGAGTGATATAGAGAAAAAACGTTCTTTGGATGAAGAAGACTACGATTATGGACTCAAGTGGCAACACACTGAAGACACTGATGGGTATGATAAACGTAAACGTGCTTTAGAACGCCAATTAGAGGAAGAAAACCGGATTAAGGAAAAAGATTGGAAAGAGCGTGAATCGTTTCTTGAAAAAAATAAAGCGAAGTTTGAGGAGTACAAAGTCAAAGTTGAAGCGATGCCTAAAGACATTTCAGAGGCAATGAAAAAGGCCCGTGAAGAGGCGATTAAAGAGACTTATCAAAATGAGGAAAACAAGGCTAAGTTGTTAGAAAAAGAGAGAGAGGCATCGCGCAAAACGTTTGAACTGAGAATTGAATCTCTCAACAAGACGATAGATGAACAAAAAGCACGAATTGCACAATATTCCTCACAACTGCAAACGGCTTCACAACAGGTACAACAATTGGCAGTGACAGCCGTTTCAAGTGGTGGTAAACCTCAAACAGTCGAAAAAATTTGATAAATTCCCCTTTTTAAATTCAATAAAACCCGATATTAAACCATTAAACCTGACAGGTTTTTAAAACCTGTCAGGTTTGGTTTTAAAAAAGTCTCACAGATTGAAAGACATTAAACCTGACAGGCGAAAGAAAACCTGTCAGGTTTGGTTTTAAAAAAGTTTCACAGATTGAAAGACATTAAACCTGACAGGCGAAAGAAAACCTGTCAGGTTTGGTTTTAAAAAAGTCTCACAGATTGAAAGACATTAAACCTGACAGGTTTTGAAAACCTGTCAGGTTTGGTTGACATTAAAAAAAGCCTTACAGATTGAAAAGTATTAAAAACAGGAGTTTCAAATCATGCCCAAAAAAGTGCATTCTCGAAGCACAAAGCCTGAAATTCTTGAAGCCTATAAAGAGTTAGAAGCGGCTTACCAAGAATTAGAGGCTAAAAAAGGCAGTCCCCCTGCCAGTAAAAAACATGAAACACCACCACCCCCCGTCTCATCGAAAAAGGAAACGAGTACCAATCAAGCCGAACTCGCCCTTTCTTTACCTCAAGAGGAGAATGCACACGCATTGATGGAAGAAGTGATTAACACTTTAGGGAAACTGGGTGAAAAATTTAACACGGCCCTTAGCCAATTATCCACCAACTTGCTTGTAGAAGCATCACGCTTAAAAAATGTCCGCACCACAGTTGACACAGAAAGCAATCGTTTAGCAACCTTATACAATCTGAAAATTGAAGAAGAGACTTTAAGTGCTTTGCTCAAAGAATACCGCGAAACCGCAGAGCAATATGTTGAAACGAGCAAACAGAAACGGGAAGAGGTTGAAAAAGCTTGGCTGGACAAAAAACAAGCGTGGCAAATGGAAACCGAAGAAACAGAATTGCAGTTGCAAGAGTTAGAAAGTTCTGTTCAGAAAACAAAAAAACGGGAAGACAACGAATATCGTTACGATTTAAGCCTAAAACGGAATCTCAGCGATGAAGAATACACTCAACAACAACAGCAGCAACAACAAACCCTAGATGAACCTCAAGAAACACGCCGCAAAGCTTGGGATGAGCGTGAGAAAACGCTCGCTGAACGTGAAAAGCAGTTTGAAGAAAACAAAACCAAGGTTGAACGTTTTCCGAAGGAATTAGAAGCGGCTATCAAGAAGGCTAAAGAGGAAGGCATTGGCATTGCTCATAAGCAGGCTAAAATTAAATCCGATTTAGCGGCTCAAGAATTTTCTGGCGATCAAGAGGTTTACCAATTAAAAATTCGGGAATTAGAAGATCAAGTCGCCAATCAAGGCAGTCAACTCGACAAACTCTCTAAACAATTAGAATCTGCCCTCAAACAAGCTCAAGAATTGGCAGTCAAAGCCATCGAAGGCACATCTAATCAAAACTCCTTTAATGCGCTTAAAGATATCGCCTTGGAACAGGCGAAAAATTTACCTAAAGCCAAGTAAGATTCCTGATGGGAAATGGGGAAATAAACGCATGAAAACTGCGTTTTTCCCTGGGGTGTGTCTGTTCAGGTATTTTTGCTAAGTACTTTCGCCAAAAATTTTCAGGTGTGTAGGGGCAAGCCCTTGTGGTTGCCCTTTGCCGTAAAATACCTGTTTATTTGTGGTTCAGTACTTACTTTTTTTCACCCCATATTTGTAGGGTGGGTAAGTTGTCGAAAATGAACTCAATAATAAACCCAGATTTCACCGACAGCGATCCCACCATCCCCCAATTTGGAATAAAAATAGAGTGAAAAATAAACCAATAAATTGGTTCAACAGACACCCCCCAGTTTTTCCCCCTTTTAAACGCCATTCCCCACAATCAAAATGGAAACAGTGTTGTGAATACATTTGCCATTATCAGTTTATCTGCCATTTTTTTATACCTTGCCGCTGCTGTTTCACGCCTTTATCGCATAAACAGCATTGTGCTATCCCCCAAATCTATATTACTGCTACTCGGTGGATTGGCAGTCACTCTCCATGCCTTGGTATTATATCAGAGCATGATAACCCCATTAGGTTTAAATCTAGGCTTTTTCAATGCCGCATCCCTCATTGCTTGGGTTATTGCCCTGTTATTATTACTCAGCTTGCCACGTCAACCTATTGATAACCTCACTATCATACTCTTTCCCCTCGCCGCACTTACAATAGGTTTAGAAGGCTACTTTCACACCGAACGCATTTTTTCAGAAGAAACCGAATGGGGTGTCAGACTTCATATTTTCTTTTCAATATTCGCGTACAGTTTCTTAAGCATTTCCGCACTGCAAGCCTTATTTTTAGCCCTTCAAAACTACAAATTACATCACAAACACCCAGGCTGGGTAATGGGTAAGTTACCCCCGCTGCAAGTCATGGAAACCTTGCTCTTTCAAATGATTGCATTAGGCTTTGGATTACTCAGTTTAAGTCTGTTCAGCGGCATCGTTTTTTTAGACGATCTGTTTGCACAACATCTGGTACATAAAACCGTTTTATCAATACTCGCATGGTGTGTTTTTGCCGTATTACTATGGGGAAGAATACGTTATGGTTGGCGCGGCAAAACCGCAATACGTTGGAATCTCAGTGGTTTTTTAGTTCTCATGGTAGCTTACTTTGGCAGTAAACTTGTCCTTGAACTTATTTTGCATCGTTTGTAGGGTGGGTAACGTGTTTTTGTTGCCCACCATTCCCCTAAACGGCCTCTCCAAAAAAGGCTCTTGTAGGGTGGGTATAGCGTTTTCAGATTGCATGAAGTACAAAATCAATCATAAAATGGCAGGAAAAAGGCAGAAAGCAAAATAAATTTGGAACGTAAATCGGGCAGAAAGCAAAATAAATTTTGCACTCCAAACCTTAGCAAAATAAATTTTGCACTCCAAACCTTCGCAAAATAATTTTGTAATGACAATTAAATTTGTACCTCATTCAATCGGGAAACGCTATAACGTGTTTTTGTTGCCCACCATTCCCCTAAACGCAATGAATAAGGAATCATCTCATGGCACTTTTTCTGGTACAACACGGTAAAAGCTTACCCAAAGATCAGGAACCTAATCAGGGCCTTTCTGAACAAGGTATTTCAGACGTAAAACGCATTGCCAACGAAGCCAAAAAACACGGTATCCAGGTATCACGCATCCAACACAGCGGCAAAACCAGGGCGCAACAAACTGCTGAAATCATGGCATCAACCCTCAATCCAGAAAACGGTGTTCAAAAAATCAGTGGCCTAAATCCATTGGATGATGTGTCTACCATCGCCGACAACATGAATAGCACAGACAACCTGATGCTTGTTGGGCATTTACCCTTCATGGAAAGACTGACTTCTTACCTGATAACCACTTCAATTGATAAGCCGGTGTTGAAATTTCAAAATGGCGGTATTGTTTGTTTGGAGCAAAATAACGGGGATTGGTTTATCAAATGGACATTGATGCCGAAAATAGGATAGCGAGCGTAGCCCTGTGGGCAACTTGGTTGCCCACCAAGATGGAGTGCAAAATTTATTTTGCATCGGCACCCTATTGGCTTTTAATCCGTTTAAGCGCAATACGACAGCCGCAGTTCTCCTAGATTGGGTAATGACATTTTAATCATCCTCCAAGCCATCAGACAAAGTATTTTCCCAACTTCTTCGCTCTTTGATTTATTCCTCCCAAGCTTTGGGATTTTTTCTGAGTTTAGCGTAGGCTTTATTTGTCTGTGTTAATACATACTGGCTTTGATCATTTTCAATCGCGTTTTCTAACACTGTCTGTATGGGACTTTTTTCTTGCTGTGAGATTTCGTGCAAAATGTTTCCTTTCGCCAATTGTAATAGTATATAACACAAACAAGTATCGTATCATGATTGAACACAATATTAATTATTCCAATGCCGCTAACACTTGTTTGACAATTTTTGGGTGTAAGGTTTTTCCGGCATGAAAGGGGATAACAACGCGCCGATTACTTTTCACATAGATTCTATGGCTGCCCTTGCTACGAATGTGAACGAAACCAGCTCGCAAAAGCATGGAGGCGGCTTGTTGCGCGGTGATTAACTTAGGCAAAGGATACCTCCATCGCTGTCGTATAAATTTCTCGGCTCAAATACGGTTCAACTTCCTCTAGCGAGAGTGTTTCGATATAAAGTTCAACGGCTTCTTTGATATTGGCGTTGATTTCTTCAAACGTATCGCCTTGAGTTTGGCAACCGGGTAGTTCAGGGCAATAGGCATAATAGCCATTTTCATCTTTTTCAATAACAATACTGACTTTTCTGTTCATGGTTTTTCCTCAGAGTTTTTTGGCAGCATCATTGCTAACGCGGTAAATTAAAACATTGCTATCCAAAAAGGCGTATTCATCATCTTTCATTGGCCGCCTCCCGATTGAAGCGATAGCCGGTTAAGTCAGCGTTAAATTGAACAAAAAAACGCTTGAGTTCCGGGTGCCCTGTTTCTTGAGGGAGAGGTTTTGGTTTCGTAAGTAAAACGACTGTGTTGTTATACCAGTTTTTATAAGTGTCTGGTATGTTTATCAATCCATCATAAGATTTTGCTTTAAATTCAATTGCTTGCATATTAGTCTCCTGTTTTAAAAGTTCTCGTTTCACGATAAAATATCCTTCATTATTTCACGAGGCGTTGCTGGTTGGCAGTCTCCTTGTTGAAATTTTTTCCTAGCTGCTTGAATATTTTTAGCGATTATAGCCCGCCGTCTTTCTCTCATGCGCTGCTGCAAAATTTCAATTAAGGTATGTTGTTCATCTAAAGACAATTTATCGGTTGCCTCTAATACATCGAAAAAAGACACAATCAGTGGCATAAATTTCTTCCTTTCAAAAAAAGTCACAATATCAATAATCGTTAAATAACCGGATAAATCTTAACATTAATAATCCTGTTGGCTTCCTAAAAATCCGTGAAATCTTGTTCAAACTTCCTCTAGTACAACGGATTAGGGGATTCAACGGATTGGATGGTGGCGTGATTGGGTTAATCCGTTTACTCCCCAAATTCGTCGTACTTAACATAACCTGTTAAATCCTGTTCAAACCTCATCCAAAGAATACTCGATCAAAACGGGCTATAACCGTAAGTTTTTAACTTAATATTTATTGAGTCGTTAGCTGTTGCCCTAGTTCACAAGTTCATGAGTTCATTAAATATGATGTCCATAAGATTTTTTTACGACGCTTTTGGGCATAAAGGCAATTCAAGTGCGCGGGCATCATCGCACAATTTATTTCAGCCCCCTTCAATTATCATAAGATTCAAAGCATATTTTTTTAAATAAAAGGATATAAATCAAATAGTTATAATAAAATGGTGTAAAAAATATAAATCACTGTCCTTTTGCTGTCCATAGATTATTTGGGCTCCACGTTTATAGTGTCGCCTCGTTGATTATTTAATCATCAAAATTTAAGGACAGGCGATTAAACAATATCGTCATTCCTTAACTTATTTTTTTTTAACTTTTTTAGAGGAATCTAACAATGAACAAATCCAAAACGCCAATGACTCAAAAATCCGCTTGCCGGATTCAAAGGGCAATCGCAAAGAACAACGGTGGTGTCGTGCCCAAGAATAATTTTGCGGGCCGTGCCCAAGCTGCAGCCGCACGTAATACCAGTTCAGGAAAAACGAAAAAGTAAAATAATTTGATAACTAGCCTCTTTCATTATGATAGATCAATGGGAGAGGCTATTATTAATTAATACATAATACTTTTTTGGAGAAATGATGAAATCAGAATTTGAGGAAACCCCTTTCCCGCGTCTTGGTGAAGTGGTGCATTTTATCGTCCATGCCTTTGGTTTAGTTGGCAGGGGCGATGCGTTGAGGAAACGTTTAGAACGTTTTGCTAAAGAAAGTGATTTTAACCTCACTGAGGCAAATGAAATCATTGATGAAGCACTGCTAAAACCATTGCGAGAAATTAACGAACCCTTTGCTGATGAAATGGCGGTTTGGATCACGAAGCTGTTGATTGATTATAAAACAATCATTTTAACAGTGCGAACAGATATTGCTACTCGTGCATTCGTTTTAAGTGTATTACCTTCTAAATACGGCCATTTCATTCCAAGCGCCATTATCTTTTTAAAAACAGTTCAAAAACAGTCTCCAGATGCGCCTGATTTTAAACAATGGTTTGAATCAAAAGACATCATCGCTGTTAAAGAAGTTTTGTCTTGGTGGATGAAAACTTATCAAGTGTCTGAAAAGGCTTTTGTTGATTTTATGAATCTTTACAAGCCAGAAGATTGTCGCTATGAAGACTATAAAGACTCTATATACCGACGCTTGCGGCGTTGGAAATCAGGCGAAAATTTGCCCGATTTCGATCAGTTTCGTGCTTTAAAACAAGAAAAAGAGGGGGACAATTTAGTCATTTGGCTCCTGTTAGCAAGAGCATGGCAATCTATTTGCCAAAGTATGGAAAAACTATTTGGAGAAGAAGGACTTACCTTATTTCTAAGAAGTGTTAATGAGACTTATCAAACAGTGTCTGATGAATTCAATGTAAACCCTGAAATAGTACAGGAGTTTTTGTTTATAGTATTGAGGCAATTAAATGGCACGGACAATTCTCATAAAGATTATCTGGAGCATTTACGTGAAAGTTTTTATGAAGAGTGTTTGGAGCCATTTCAAAATATTTCTCTTCAACGTGAAAAAAAGGCTGATGAAGAAATACAAGCACAAGCCACGCTAAAAGCGATTGAACAACACAAATTTTATAAGAGTTATCAGTATTTATCAGAACTTGGCTGGGCACGTTACTATGCAATGTGTTGTGATTATCCAAAGGCACTGGAACATTATAAGAAAGCTTTTGAACAGGGTAAATATCGTGCTGGATATTTTTTATTTGACATTTTGAAAGAATTGCTCACGTTAGCTGCCTTTTTGGACAAAAATCGGGTTATTCAATCCCATTATCGCTGGGCTTGTCTGATGGATTTCTTTTCAGGAGAGAGTAATGCGCCTGAACTATGGGAAATCAAACAATTCAAAATGGCTTTTTTTAGGTTGTTTCCTGTGGGTGGGCTTTATCAGAGTGTGAGTCAAGATAAAAAAGATGAAATGGCACGAAAACAAGAAGAAGTCCTTCGTCGTGAAAGGATTTTTTATGAAAAAGGGTGGGAAAAATGGAGCAATGCATCTCCCGATTTACGAAACCCAAACCGTATGGTTAAAGATTTTGACACAAAATCAATTACTCAACTGATGATTTTTAGTCAGTTGGGGCAAACTGATAAAGTGAAGCGTCTGCTTAAAGCGGGTGCTGATCCTAATATGCGAATCAAACTGGATAATGGCACAGCACTGATAATTGCTTTACAAAATGGCAATATAGAAATCGCAAAGTTACTTTTAGAACATCCCAAAATTGCTGAAAGCATTAACGCGAGAACTCGGAGAAAAAAAATTACCGCGTTGGAAGTGGCAATTGATAAGGGTTATGTGGATATTGTCCGTCGTATCATTGAAAAGGGGGTAGATATTGAACAAGGTTGTGATATAGAAGAGATGTCGCCACTTTACACTGCAATCATGTTGTTTCATGTTGGAGAAAAAATGCGCGCAACTGGTTTGCCACCTATAGTACCGCCAGAAAATAAAAGCCCTTCTTTTTTCAGAAGGCTATCAGAATTTGGTGACGTTTTTCGGAGTGGGAATGTATTTAATCAAGATTTTCCGAATCGTGATGCCTTGATTACAGCAGAGTTGCTTGCTTCTCCAGAACTCTTTAAAACATACAAAAAAAACAGCGATTATTTCGTTGAACTTGGTGATAAAACTCCACTCTTCTTCAATACAGATTTTTCTAAGTTTATTCAAATTGTTGATATTCTGATTGAGGCGGGGGCGGATGTCAATAAGCCGCACAAGCATGGTTTTACACCATTTTTACATAGTGCTGAAATAGGTGATATTAAAGTTTTTCGCCGTCTTTATGAAGCGGGTGGTCAAGATCATTTGACTGATTGCGTAGCCAATGATCTTAGCATCTTGATTATAGCTATTGGTTATGGCAAATTCGATATAGCCGCCTATATTTTGAAGCATGGTGATAAAAAACAACTTCGCCAAATAATCAATAATCAATATTCAAAAACTGGCTATACTGCCCTTCATGCCTTTATAAACATCTTCTGGCAATTCAAAAAAAACAAGTGCTATTCTGATGAAAGAATGAATGAGTGGAAACAAACTGTTTGGGGTAAATTATTGGATTTAGAACCCGATTTAACCCTCAAGGAAAAAGGCGGTTTAACCGCTGAAATGTTTGCAGATTGTCGAGCTATGCCATCGTTTGCTTTAGATTTACAAAAGCGGCGTAAGGGTGTTTAGCAAGATTCAGTGGTGATAGCATTTTAAGAATTTTGAGTACTTAAATTCGTTTATTTCCAAATTATCTTCGCTGAACTTCGTTGTACTTCATTCGTTTACTATAGCATTTTCCTTTTGCGTGAACCGAAGGTCAGCGAAGCTAAAGACTTCAATGAGTAGAGGCAAGCTTAGGCTATTGATTTTCATAAGATTGATGGTTTCAAGGTGTTACCTATTTTTAGAGGGCAAACTAGGATGGTGGGATCATCAATGATATTCAACAACAGGGTATTGCGGCCCGGGCGCATTCCCAAAAAAAGGGTCATTATCACGATTTTCGTTCCAAATTTATTTTGCATCGGCGTGATTGAGATTGATAATGACCCTTTGTTTGGGAATGCACCCTGCGGCCCTATCAAATGCTTTATCTTCTGCCCAGCAAACTGGTGTATTAGATTTGTTTGCACAAGCCGGTACTCGTTCACGAGAAGACATTGATGCGGCGTTTAAAGCAGAACGAGAAACTTGGGACAAGAAATGAGTTTAACTATAGCGTTTCCCGATTGAATAAAGTACACTTATACCAAGAAAATCGAACCGCAAAATCAATTTGGAACGAAAATCAGGCAGCAAAATAACATGCATTCCAAGTCACCGCAAAATAAATTTTGCACTCCAAGTTACCGCAAAATAAATTTTGCACTCCAAGTTACCGCAAAATAACATGCATTCCAATCTACCCGCAAAATAACATGCATTCCAATCTACCCGCAAAATAACATGCATTCCAATCTACCCGCAAAATAACATGCATTCCAATCTACCCGCAAAATAAATTTTGCACTCCAAGTTACCGCAAAATAAATTTTTAACTCAAATAATTTGTACGTCATTCAATCGGGAAACGCTATAAATTCGTTTATTTCCAAATTAGCTTCGCTGAACTTCGTTTCGTTGTACTTCATTCGTTGTACTAAATAACCTGTCAGGTTTAAAACTGAAATTACTTGTTGCAATACTTCTCAGCAAACGGTTTCAATCCAAGATGAATAATATAGACGGTGACGGCAACCGTTAACACTTGCAACCCAATCCCTGAAAAACCCATCACTGTCAATAACACTGCAAATCTTTCTAAAAGTGTCACTTTATCAACTTCACCAAATTGTTCATATTCTTTTCGCAAATCACTGTCGGCATCGCAGAGCATTTCTTTCGCCTTGTCTGCAAACTCTTGTAAAAAAGAGGGCGCTTCTTTTTGGGTGTTGTCTTCAATGGCTTGGCGTTGCTTGGGTGGAAAATCTTCATCGGGCTGCGGCGCACTGAACAATTGAGTGTCACCTCGTTTGCTCACTTCGTGTGCATAGCCTTTGCCTAAGTCACGCAGTTGCTCATCAACTTGCGCTGAGAGGTTGGTGAGTTGTTCCGTCGTGAAAATGTCACTCATTATATAATTTCCTTTTGTTGTGGATTGGGATTAAATTTAAAAAGGGGTTAATGACTTGATAGAACGCCTCATGCACTGATTGTCATGATTGACGCTGATTAATCTTAATTAATGTTGGAGTTCGCAAGCTCACTCCAACCTACATTTGTGGTATTTTATTTTTTGGGACTTACCTTAAATTAATGTTGGAGTTCGCAAGCTCACTCCAACCTACATTTGTGGTATCTTAATTAATGTTGGAGTTCGCAAGCTCACTCCAACCTACATTTGTGGTATTTTATTTTTTGGGACTTACCTTATTTTCAAAAAATGTTAATTTTGTTAACCTACTTATACTGTATATTCTGTATATTCTCAATACACTTAACCATTAAAGGGGTATTATGATTAAACATTTTGTTAAAAATTTCATTGCCGGTATGATTGCGATGTTGCCAATCGTCAGCACACTGATTAGTTTGTGGTTCATTGAAAGAAGCCTTTCATTATCCGGTATCGTCGATTTGGCGTTTTATTTTCCAGGATTGGGTATTATTATAGCCGTTGTGACACTCTATTTGGTTGGTTTAGTGGCGACTTCTTTTCTTGGCAAGTTTGTTTGGAGTCGTATTGATCTCATTTTTGAACGCATCCCGGCGATTGGGCAGATATACAAAGCCATTAAGGAGATATTGGGGTATGATACTGGCGATGAAGCTGTGTTTAAGGCGGTTGTGCTATATAAGGATGCGGCAAGTGATTCTGAAGAACTCGGTTTGGTGACTAAGGAATATCAAGATGATGAGGGTTGCAGCAAGTCATTTGTTTATGTTCCAAATTCGCCTACACCGACAAGTGGTCGATTGGTGATTATAGACTCAGATAAATTGAAGGAGATTGATATGACTCCCAATGAAGCGCTGAAAATGATTTTAGCTGTGGGGAAAATGGATATGAAAATGACTGCCATTAATTTACCCAATTCAAGTATGGGAGGCAACAAAAACACGTTACCTACCCTAGAGGAAATGGTGGGCAACAAAAACACGTAGGGAGCCCTACAGGGAATGGTGGGCAACAAAAACACGTAGGGAGCCCTACAGAAGACTCGAAATTCTCCTAAATGCCAATTGAAGGTATGAAGAAGGAATGAAAATCTTGGTGCCCGCTTACCCACCCGATAAGAATACAGGCCGTTTGTTATCGCAATCCTAGCACGTCTTGCATATCGAATAGGCCTTTTTCTTTTTGCATAATCCACTGGGCTGCGCGTATTGCGCCGTTAGCAAATGTCATGCGACTTGAGGCTTTGTGCGTGATTTCGATACGTTCGCCGATATCGGCAAACAAGACGGTATGTTCGCCAACAATGTCGCCGGCGCGAATGGTTTCAAAACCGATGGTATGGCGTTCACGTTCTCCCGTTTTGCCTTGTCGTCCATACACGGCACATTCTGATAAATCGCGCCCTAGTGTGTTGGCAACGATTTCTCCCATACGCAGGGCTGTGCCTGATGGCGCATCGACTTTATGGCGGTGATGGGCTTCAATCACTTCAATATCAACATTCTCACCAAGTACCTTTGCCGCTATTTCTAAGAGTTTGAAGGTGAGATTCACGCCTACGCTCATATTGGGTGCGAACAGAATGGCAATGTCTTGGGCCGCTTGGCTTATGGTTTTACGTTGTTCGGCTGAGAAGCCGGTGGTGCCAATCACCATACGTTTATGGGCAGATCGACAGGCGGCTAAATGTTCTAGGGTTGCTTGAGGTGTCGTGAAATCAATCAGTACGTCGAAATCGTTGATAATCGTATCTAATTGATCGACTATTGAGACATCAAGCCGGCTCATGCCGGCTAATTCGCCAGCATCACTACCAATCAGGGTACTATCAGGGCGTTCAAAAGCGGCCGTTAAATCGGTATTGGGTTCATTGAAACAGGCTTCAATCAGTCTGCGCCCCATTCTGCCTGCCGCGCCGGCGATGGCTATATTGGTTTTCACAATAGGGATTCCTTAATAAGATGAAGATGAAAAGGTTTGAAATGGGAAGTATAAGCGTTTTTAGGCGCTTTTTTCAATGAAGGGTGGGGAGAGTCGGGTGGGTTGATTAGTGAGTGTTACAACAGTCACATTTAACCTATCTCACGCAAAGTCGCAAAGACGCGAAGGCAATTTCAAAGCTATATTTATTGATTTTGCGTTCTTAGCGGCTTTGCGTGAGTCATTTCATTTTTTTTATATAGACTATAATAAATGATTCATAACGATTTATGGTATTTATTAATCAAATAAAAATGCCTATTTGCTATCACTTGATTCCCAAATCAAAACTTCATTTCTTCAAAGAATTTTTTGACACCATTTAACCATGAACTTTGTTTCGGGCTATGCCGTTTACTTTCGTGCATACTTTTCTCAAATTCTTTGAGTAATTCTTTTTGGTGAGGGGTTAGGTTTATGGGGGTTTCGATGACGACACGACAATGTAAATCACCTGCTAATCCACCACGTACCGGTTTAACGCCTTTTCCACGAATACGAAATAGTTTACCTGTTTGGGTTTCTGGCGGAATTTTTAGCATCACACGACCATCAAGTGTGGGGGCTTCTAATTCTCCACCTAATGCTGCGGTGACAATACTGATCGGAACTTCACAGAATAAATGGTTATCTTCACGCGTAAATATAGAATGAGAACGGGTATTGATTTGCACGTACAAATCACCTGCTGGTCCACCATTAGCCCCTGCTTCACCTTCGCCAGATAAGCGAATTCTATCACCTGTATCGACTCCAGGTGGAATTTTGACAGACAAGGTTTTATGTTCTTGGACGCGCCCACTGCCATGACAGGCTCGACAATGCTCTGGAATAATTTTTCCCGCGCCTCGACACGTTGGACAGGTTTGCTGTACTGAAAAAAAGCCTTGCGTAATGCGTACTTGACCTTGCCCACCACAACGCGAACAGGTTTTCGGAGTTGTCCCTGGCTTTGCGCCAGTCCCATTACAGGTTGAACAAACAACTTGTGTGGGAACACGGATTTTGACTTCTGTGCCGATAACGACTTCTTCTAGCGATAAACTTAAATCGTAGCGTAAATCGGAACCCCGAAAACCGCGCTGTCCTCCTCCGCTCCGAAAACCACCACCAAATACGCTTTCAAAAATGTCGCCTATATCACCAAAACCACCGAAGCCTCCTCCAAAACCAGCACCGCCGCCGCCGCCGCCCATAGCGGCTTCAATTCCGGCATGGCCAAATTGATCATAAGCTGCCCGTTTTTGCGGTTCGGTTAACACTTCATAAGCTTCTTTGACTTCTTTAAACTGATCTTCCGCTTTTTTATCGTTTGGATTCCTGTCGGGATGATATTTCATCGCCAAACGGCGGTAAGCTTTCTTTAGTTCATCTTCTGAAGCTGTTTTTTGTACATTCAGTACTTGATAATAATCACGTTTTGACATAACTCTTCATCGTAGGGGCGAATCTGCGTGTTCGCCCTTTTTTGTAATCGTCGTAGGGGCGAATCGGTGTGTTCGCCCTCATTGAAATCGTCGTAGGGGCGAACCGGTGTGTTCGCCCTCTTTGAAATCGTCGTAGGGGCGAACCTGTGTGTTTGCCTTTTAATAAAATCGTACTAGGCTACAGCGAAGTACTCACAGAGCGTCATTTTTTGTCTTTAACTTCTTCAAACTCGGCATCAACGACATCGGATTGATTGTCTTTAGGGTTGCCTTTTTCTTTCGCAGCGGCTTGTTGAGCAGCTTCGGTAAAGCCACTCATATCCGGCCCGGCTCCTTCTGCCCCACCGTAAGCTTGTTGGGCAATTTTGCCAGACAGTTCAACGAGTGTTTGAGTCTTGGCCTCAATAGCCTCTTTGTCATCACCTTTGAGCGTTTCTTTGAGATCATCTATGGCGGCTTCAATAGCCGTTTTGTCATTGCTATCGACTTTATCATCTAAGTCTTTCAATGACTTGGTGGTGGCATGAATCATATTGTCAGCCATGTTACGCGCTTCAATCAATTCATGGAATTTCTTATCTTCGTCTGCATGTGCTTCTGCATCTTGAACCATCTGGTCGATTTCGGCATCGGATAAACCGCTAGAGGCTTTGATGGAGATGGATTGCTCTTTGCCAGTGGCTTTGTCTTTCGCTGCCACATGCAAAATGCCGTTGGCATCAATGTCGAAAGTCACTTCGATTTGGGGTACGCCGCGCGGTGAGGGTGGAATGTCCTTCAAATCAAATTTTTCTAACGATTTATTAGCCGACGCGATGTCACGTTCACCTTGCAAGACATGCACTGTTACCGCAGTTTGATGATCCTCGGCTGTCGAAAAAACTTGGGTGTGTTTCGTGGGAATGGTGGTATTTTTCTGGATGAGTTTCGTCATGACGCCACCCAGTGTTTCAATACCTAGAGACAAGGGTGTGACATCTAACAATAAGACATCTTTGACCTCACCACTCAATACACCACCTTGAATGGCGGCACCAATCGCGACTGCTTCATCTGGATTGACATCTTTACGCGGTTCTTTGCCAAACAGGTTCTTAACCGCTTCTTGTACTTTGGGCATACGGGTTTGCCCACCGACTAAAATCACCTCATTGATCTCTCTGGGACTCAACTTGGCATCTTTCAGTGCCATTTTGCACGGTTCCAAGCTGCCTTCAACCAGAGATTCTACCAAGGATTCCAGTTTGGCACGGGTTAATTTGATATTCAGGTGTTTTGGGCCACTGGCATCTGCTGTGACATAAGGCAAATTGACATCGGTTTGCTGGCTAGATGACAGTTCAATCTTGGCTTTTTCTGCCGCTTCTTTCAAACGTTGCAAAGCTAACGGATCCGTTTTGAGATCAATGCCACTTTCCTTTTTGAACTCCTCCACCAAATAATCAATGATGCGTAAGTCGAAGTCTTCACCCCCTAAGAAGGTATCACCATTAGTCGATAAGACTTCAAATTGATGTTCGCCATCGACTTCAGCGATTTCAATGATGGAAATATCAAAAGTGCCTCCGCCTAAGTCATACACGGCAATTGTGACATCACCGCGTTGTTTGTCCATGCCATAAGCCAAGGCTGCTGCAGTTGGCTCGTTGATAATACGTTTGACTTCCAAGCCGGCAATACGGCCCGCATCTTTAGTTGCTTGGCGTTGCGAGTCATTGAAATAAGCAGGAACGGTAATGACAGCCTCTGTCACCTTTTCACCTAAGTAATCTTCCGCCGTTTTTTTCATTTTCATCAACACACGGGCGGAAATTTCAGGGGGGGCCATTTTTTTACCATTAACAGCTACCCAGGCATCGCCGTTATCTGCACCGACAATTTTGTAGGGCACCATGTTCACATCGCGTTGCACCACTTTGTCTTTAAACTTGCGTCCAATGAGACGCTTCACAGCAAATAAGGTGTTGGTTGGATTGGTGACCGCTTGACGTTTAGCGGATTGTCCCACTAACACTTCTTCATCTTTGGTATAAGCCACAATAGAAGGTGTGGTGCGTGTTCCCTCGCTATTTTCAATCACGCGGTTTGTTTTACCTTCCATGACTGCAACGCAAGAATTTGTGGTGCCTAAATCAATACCGATAATTCGACTCATCAGTTTATTCTCCTTTGTTTCATTGTTATGAACGGGTCAATATTTGACCTTGAATATTGTATTTTAGCCTTTATTTTAAAGTGGTTTTTCTACCGCTTTAGCTGTCTGATTTTCAATGGCTTTGGCCACGACGACTCGTGCGGGACGCAATAAGCGGTCATTGAGTTGATAACCTTTTTGATGGACGTGTAATACCATACCATCGGCCACATTGGGTATCGGTTGCATGGCCATCGCTTCGTGCCATTGTGGATCAAATTTTTGTTCAATGGGATTAATTTCATTGATGCCAAATTTGCCCATCGTATCGAACAGCATTTTGGAAGTTAAAACCATACCTTCGCGCACGGCATCAAGCTGGGTTTCAGGTTTATTAGCGGCCTCTAGGCCTAATTCCATGCTATCGTTGACGGCAAGCAATTCAGTTGCAAATTTTTCCAAAGCATATTTACGCGCATTGTCTAAATCGCGTGCCATACGTTTTTGCAAATTGTCACATTCTGCCTGCTTGCGTAGCAGATTGTCCCAATGAGTTTGTGCTTGTTGTGTCGCCTCTGTTAATTGACGGGTTAAGTCTTCAACAGAAGGTATCGCTTCTGACTCAATTTCAGGCGCGGCAACAGACTCGCTATTGGCGGGATCATTGGCCGATTCAGTCGTCGAGGACTCAACGGTTTGTGTCGATTCAACCGAAGTTGAATCACTTTGCACCGTTTCAGAAGCGGCCGTGTGTATTTCAGAAGGTGGTGTCACGTTTTCAGTTGATTCAGCAGACGATGTCTTTTTTTCAGAAACTTTAGAAACGGATTCCTCAGTTGTCATATCCACTCCTGCCAGTTATTAATATTAAATTTAGGGTTTTCCAGATTGACACCGATAAAAAAAAATTCTCATGAACGGTGTTAGAATGAATTCAAAATAGAAACTCAATTCGCCATCAAAACATGATGAACTGATATAAAAATTATGAACTTATGAACAGCGATTGGCCCCGTACATCTACAGATCAAATTCAAAATAGGGCGAATACTCAAAATAGGGCGAACACGTAGGTTCGCCCCTACAAGATTTCGCCAAATCTCTTTCATAGGGCGAACACGATCGGGCTGCCCCTACAAGCGTGAAATGTGAAATTGACTTTTGCCTCGAACACAATTGACAATGATTGTTTGAGAGCAAAGCATTATTTCTATCTGAATTATTAAGGGTATTGTGTACGGATATGGGAAGGAGGGTGCGATTTTTATACGCACCGCTATGGCCAGGGGGAGTAATGGGGATAATTTAATGAGGGTTCAAGGCTGAACCTAATAATTTGGCCGCCAAATCAACAATTGGAATAACACGTTCATAAGGCATACGTGTTGGGCCAATGATACCTAATACACCTATTACTATACCTTTGACCATATAGGGAGAGGTAATGATACTACAATTACACAGCACATCATGGCCCGATTCTTCGCCAATAAAAATTTGCATACTTTGGGCCTTCAGTGCTGTGTCAAGTAAATGCAAAATATCACTTTTTTTATTAAATACCACAAATAAATCACGTAATTTCTCAATGTCAGAGAGTTCTGCAACCGCCATAAGATTCGTTTGCCCTGCCATCACAAAATCATGCCCTTCAGTGTGTTCAGCCGCAAAGGCTTTTTCGGCCATTTCTATGACGGTTTGCATCATTTTGTCCATATCTTGTCGTGTTTTTCGCAATTCGCTGAGTAATTGATCACGTACTGTTTTAATATCTTTACCGACAAAGGATTCATTCAAATAATTAGCGGCACTTTGCAACTCAGTAGGCGAGTAATGACGAGTCGTTTCTATAATGCGATTTTCAACATTTTGCTCGTTAAAAACCAATACCACTAAAACACGTTTTTCGGACAAGGATAAAAATTCGACGTGGCGTAGTGCTTTAGAATCGTGCTGAGGGCGCATCACTAGGCCCGCAAAATGAGTCACCTCTGACAACAGGTTAGATGTTTGTTCCAACAAACGCTTGTTATCTAATTCTTGGGCAAACTGGCAACGCAAATGTTGTTCTTCTTCACTCGTCAAGGGTTGAACTTGCAATAAATTATCGACAAACAAGCGATAACCCCGTACTGTAGGAATACGACCGGCCGAAGTATGTGGTGAGCAAATCAATCCCATCTCTTCCAAATCGGCCATCACATTACGAATGGTAGCAGGGCTAAGATCGAGGTTAGTATCGCGTGACAAGGTACGTGAGCCAATCGGTTGTCCCTCACGGATGTAACGATTAACTAACACTTTCAATAAGTACTGAGCACGCTCACTCAGGTTAGAACGAGGCATCTGATACCACCAATTTGATATTTGTTAAAATGTACCACTAATAGTGGTAACCGTGCAAAAAAGGAGAATGGCTAATTCATAATTCATAATTTTTTATTTTAGATTTCTTTGCCCCAGTTTTTGCGCGCAAAAACTTTTTCACAGCGTCGTTTAGCGAAGCTAAACTTTAGCATGAAAGCATGGAACCCATTAATCAATTACTTATTATCTATTATCTAAACCTATTATATATATATATGTTTAAAAATATAGGACTTATTGCTAAACGCGGCGACAGACAAGTTAAAGACTGTTTAGAGATTTTAGTCAACTTTCTGCGTCAACGTGATTTAAATATGGTTATTGAAGCCCCCAGTGCCAAGTTATTATCTCGCACGGATTGGAATATTGCCCCTAATACAGAGGCATTAGGACTCTGTTGTGATTTGATCATTGTGATTGGTGGCGATGGTACACTATTACAAGCAGCGCGTTTATTAGCTAAGCATGATGTTTGTCTATTGGGTATTAATTTAGGACGACTCGGTTTTTTGACTGATATCAGTCCGGTTGATCTTGAAAAAGACTTAGAAGAGATTTTAAACGGTGCCTTTCTTGAAGAAGAGCGTTTTTTAATTTATGCTGAAGTGTATCGCGACAAACAGTGTTTCTCTTACTGTAACGCTTTGAATGATATAGTGATTCATCGTGGGAATCGATCACACATGCTTTCCTTTGAAACCGAGATCAATGGGCATTTTATCAATAGTCAACGTGCAGACGGTTTAATTGTGGCAACCCCCACAGGTTCGACAGCTTATGCACTTTCGGCTGGTGGGCCTTTAATACATCCCTCTTTGAATGCCTTAGTATTAGTCACCATTTGCCCCCATACCCTCAGCAGCCGTCCACTCGTGGTAGACGGCGACAGTTGCATCCAAATCACCCTCTCGGAAGCGCAAACAGGACAAGCACAACTCACAGGTGACGGTGTGTTATGTCATACACTGATATCAGGTGATACCGTTATTATTGAAAAACGCCAAACCATTCGCTTGATCCACCCCCAAAAACATGATCACTATGCCACATTACGCACTAAATTAGATTGGAGTAAAACGGTTTAACTTGAAAGATATTTGGAAACCAAACTGTTTCATCACAAATAAACAGGTATTTTATCGCAAAGGGCAACCACAAGGGATTGCCCCTACAACCGCGCCCGTAGGGGCAATCCCTTGTGGTTGCCCCTCTTATGG
>Ga0190344_1000343_pt1 | contig 24538 bp, 13 predicted proteins | sample 48721323_MG_FD_161662 | JGI IMG/M metagenome (GOLD analysis project Ga0190344, IMG submission 161662) | Hydrothermal vent microbial mat bacterial communities from Southern Trench, Guaymas Basin, Mexico - 4872-13-2-3_MG | ecosystem: Environmental > Aquatic > Marine > Hydrothermal vents >... | reverse complement strand
GGGATTGATCCCTAGGCGATATTTGGGGCTAACCATCAAAAGCTTAATTCGTTTATCCCCGTCATTCGTTGTACTTCATACTACTCATCTGTCACACACCCTTCAGAGGCATTTTTAACATTTTTAATATACTTATACAACGTCCCCCGTGTCGCTTTATAAGGCGGCATCGTCCATTGCGCTTGACGTTGCGCCAAATCTTCAGCACTGATAGCCACACTTAACGTCTTGTTTTGCGCGTCAATGGTAACGACATCGCCATTTTTAATCAACGCAATTGGGCCGCCTTCTTGGGCTTCAGGAACAATATGCCCGACAATAAATCCATGCGAGCCACCCGAAAATCGCCCATCAGTGAGCAAAGCCACCTCTTTACCCAAACCAGCCCCCACAATCGCAGAAGTCGGTGTCAACATTTCTGGCATACCGGGGCCCCCTTTAGGGCCCTCATAACGAATAACGACCACATCGCCTTTAACAATCGCTTTGCGTTCCAACGCACTAAGCATGTCTTCTTCGCTGTCGTAAACTTTTGCCGGCCCGATAAAACTAAAACCTTCCTTGCCAGTGATTTTTGCCACCGCGCCGCCCGGCGCAAGGTTGCCTTTAAGTATCTGAATATGTCCGCTGGCTTTGATAGGATTTTCCAAAGGGCGAATAATTTGTTGGCCTTCACTGAGTTTGGGCAAATCCGCCAAATTCTCCGCCACCGTTTTGCCCGTCACCGTCAAACAGTCGCCATTGAGCAAACCTTTTTCCAACAGATACTTCATCACCGCCGGCGTGCCACCAATATTATGGATATCCTCCATCACATACTGTCCACTTGGCTTGAGATCAGCCAAAAACGGCACACGATCACTCACTTTCTGAAAATCATCAATGGTTAACGCAACATCTACCGCCCTTGCCATCGCAATCAAATGTAATACCGCATTAGTTGAGCCACCCAACGCCATAACAATCACCATCGCATTTTCAAAAGCGGCGCGAGTCATAATATCGCGAGGCTTAATGTCTTTTTCCAACAACGTGCGGATTACCGCGCCGGCTCTAAAACATTCCTCCAATTTACCCGGATACTCGGCGGGCGTAGAGGAACTATAAGGCAAACTCATGCCCAAAGCCTCAATCGCAGAAGCCATTGTATTGGCAGTATACATCCCACCACAAGCGCCCGCCCCGGGGCAAGCATGTCTTACAACGTCTTGACGCTCTTCTTCGCTTAACGTGCCGGCAAGATATTGTCCATAAGACTGAAAAGCGGAGACAATATCTAAAGTCTTATTGTCTTTATCGTGCCCCGGTTTAATGGTGCCACCGTAAATCATCAAGGCGGGGCGATTCAGCCGCCCCATCGCCATGATACAACCCGGCATATTTTTATCGCAACCCGGCAAAGAAATATTGGCATCATACCATTGCGCCCCCATCATCGTTTCAACGGAATCCGCAATTAAATCACGCGATTGCAACGAAAAACTCATACCGCGTGTACCCATCGAAATACCATCACTAACACCGATGGTATTAAAACGCATCCCCACCATGCCAGCCGCAGTTACGCCCTCTTTGACTTTGGTGGCTAAATCCATCAAATGCATATTACAAGTATTGCCCTCATACCAGACACTGGCAATGCCCACTTGTGCTTTACTCATATCCTCTTCAGTCATGCCAGTGCCATAAAGCATAGCTTGAGATGCGCCCTGTGATTTAGGCTGAGTTATTTTTGAACTGATTTTATTCAGTGGCTTCGCCATTTATATCTCCAAGTTTGTAGCAGGTTTGTAGGTTTGTAGTAGTCGGTTTGTAGTAGTCGGTTTGTAGTAGTCGGTTTGTAGTAGTAGGTTTGTAGTAGTAGGTTTGTAGTAGTCGCTTTGTAGTAGTCGCTTTAGCGACTAAAACCGGAAAGATATTGATAATTTCTCGTAAATATTTTAACTTAAAAATCATCACCCTAAACAATGTTTCAATAGAATATAAGCAATATCTAATATTTTATTGATTTTCCCTTCAATATTGATAATTTCTCGTAAATATTTTATATTAAAAATCCTCATCCTAAACGATGTTTAAATAGAATATAAGCAATATCTAATAGTGAGGGCAACCATAAAGGATTGCCCCTACACGACATGACGGTTTGTAGGGGCAATCCCTTGTGGTTGCCCGACTTGTGGTTGCCCGACTTGTGGTTGCCCGACTTGTGGTTGCCCGACTTGTGGTTGCCCGACTTGTGGTTGCCCGACTTGTGGTTGCCCGACACGATATGGCATTGAGTAAATAGCCTTAAGGAAAACCTAGAGAAAAACCAGTTAAAACACAAAAGGCAAAACAAAATGTTACGCAAGTATTTTATTGTAGCAGTGTTACTCGCACTAGGCAGTCTTTTTTCTCTGGCGGGATTTTTCACCGTACAAGAGAAGGAACAGCAACGAGTAGCGTATGAATTTAACGAATCCGCACTTGAGCGTATATGGGCGGTGCAAGATGCCATCCAAAATGCTCTTGAAGTGTTACATGCCGCCGCGGCTTTTTACAAAGCCTCCAACGGTGGAGTCACTCGGCAGGAATTCAACACCTTTGCAACATCATTCTTATCACGTCACCCTTATCTCCAGGCTTTGAATTGGGTACCCCGCGTCTTTGATGCCCAACGTGCGGATTTTGAACAGACGGCACAAAGAAATTCTCCAAACTTCCGATTGACTCAGCGAAACGCTGAGGGAAAAATGGTGACAGCCTCAAAACGTCAAGAATATTTCCCCATGAACTATCGCGCCTCCGGTACTCCCACTGAAGCGGTGCTAGGGTTTGACTTAGCTTCAGAAACTTCCCTACTAACCGCAATGAGCCAGGCACGCGACACCAGCACGGTACAAGCGACAGCACGGATTAATCTCGTTCAGGAAAATTCCCAACATGTTAGCAGCATCTTAGTATTTTATCCGATTTACCAGAAACAATTGCCCAGAGAGACACCGGCACAACGACGACAACATTTGCAAGGTTTTATCGTGGCTGTTTTAAGTATAAAAGACATTGTGGACAATGTCTTGCAACGTATTTCGTCCAAAGGTATCGACATCCGCCTACAAGATGAGTCGGTTACTCCCCCAGAACCTTTATATATTCATCGCTCACACACTCTACTTTGCACGGCTAAAAACGGGACTAAAAACGCCTCTCCCAACGCCCATTCCAGAGGAGACTTGCCACGGTTTAACTCCCCTCTTGAGAAGGAATGTGTTTTTAATCAAAATCCTAACCATTTACAGTATAACAACCTAACTTCGACCAATTCCCGCTTTATGAAAGTGGGTAATCACTCTCCCACCTTTGACAAAAATCAGTCCGTTGACGTTGACAGCGGGGAAAGTCAGTTCATCCTCTTTGACAAACAACATTTAGTCCCTCTTTTTGAAAAAGCCCCCGCCTTTGAAAAAGAAGGGCTTTGGGGGATTTTGCCTCTGAAGAAAACCTTTGAGGTAGCAGGGCGCACTTGGACTATTCTATGTCTCCCCGCCTTAAATTACTCCGTAGCGGAAAAAACTTGGCTACTACCTTTAAGCACTTTGTTGGCTGGATTACTGTTCACCATACTGATAGGACTTTATTTAATTAAATCAATAAAATATAGAGAATGTCTTCAAAATGGAATGATTGAACGCCGGCGAGTGGAAACAGCACTCCGGCTGGCTGAGGAAGACTTGAAAGAATACAGTCGCATCTTAGAGATTCAGGTTGCCAAACGAACCCAAGAATTAGCGCAACAAAATGCCCGGCTGCAACAGCAAATCTCTGAGCGCAAACAAGCGGAAGAAGCCTTACGCGCCAGTGAGGAACGCTTTGAACTGGCCATGCAGGGGGCTAACGATGGTTTATGGGATTGGAATCTTGAAACCAATGAAGTGTATTTTTCACCACGTTGGAAAGAAATGCTGGGTTATGCTGAGCATGAAATGCTTAATCATGCCGATGAATGGAATAAGCGAGTCCATCCTGATGACGTTGCCAAAGCCATAGGCGATGTAGAAGCTTATCTTGATAAAAAAATACCGGTTTATGAAAATATCCACCGCTTACAACATAAAGAAGGGCACTATGTTTGGATTCTTGCTCGTGGCATGGCACTCTGGGATAAACAAGGCAACCTCACTCGTTTTGTTGGAACTTATGTTGATTTAACCGCCCAAAAACAGGCCGAGGAAGCCCTGCGCCAGAGCCAAGAGAGAATTCGCAATTTTTTTGAATTGCCCCTCATTGGCATGGCAATCACTTCGCCCTCAAAAGGCTGGCTTCAGGCGAATGACAAACTCTGCGACATGTTTGGTTATTCACGGCAAGAACTCCTCCAAAAGAATTGGGCTGATTTAACGTATTCCGATGACTTTGCCGCTTACCTAGAACAGTGTAACCGGCTACTGTGCGGAGAAAGCGATGGCTATACGATGGACAAAAGGTTTATTCGCAAGAATGGAAAGATCATCTGTACCAGTCTGTCGGTGCGTTGTGTGCGTGATGTTGCTGGGAATGTGGACTATCTTGTGGTACTGATACAAGATATTACTGAGCGTAAACAAGCTGAAAAGATGCTGAGAGAGAAAGAAGAATTTTTACGCTTAGTGATAAACAATATTCCCCAACTGATTTTTTGGAAGGATATTAACAGTGTGTATTTGGGGTGTAATAAGGTTTTTGCACAATGGCTTGTTGATACACAAAACCCTGATGATGTTGTGGGTAAAACCGATTTTTATTTAAGCAGGACGACAGAACAAGCACAGAGTTTAGCCAAAATTGATCGCCGCGTCATGGAGGCTGATACACCCGAATATCATTTGGTTGAGGAAGTCTTACACTCTGATGATAAAAAACGTTGGGTAGAAACGAATAAAATTCCGTTACATGATGCCACTGGCAAAGTCATAGGGATTTTAGGTACCAGTGAAGACATCACTGAACGCAAGCAGGCTGAACTGTTACTGAAAGAATATAACCAAACACTAGAAAGTGAAGTTGCCGAAAGAACCCGTGCTTTAGGCAAACAAGAAGCCTTTTTGCGCCTAATCATAGACAATATTCCGCAATTGATCTTTTGGAAGAATGTTAACTCGGTGTTTTTAGGGTGTAACAAGCGAGTGGCACAATTCGCCCAGTTGGAGAATCCAGAAGACCTCGAAGGCAAAACGGATTTTGATTTAGTCTGGAAAGCAGAGGCTGACTATTTTCAGCTACAAGATCGCCGTGTCATGAAAACAAATACCCCACAATATCGTATTATAGAATCAATTGTAAGACCTGATGGCTCAAGATTTTGGGGAGAAACAAACCGGATTCCTTTGCATGATGAAACGGACAACGTTGTCGGCGTTTTAGGCACCATCGAGGACATTACGGCCCGCAAACAAGCCGAAGATGCTTTGAAACAAGCGAATGAAAGAGTGACAACCGTCTTGGATAGTTTGAGTTCCGTTGTTTACGTCTCTGATATGCAAACCTACAAGGTGTTATTTGTCAACAAATATGCACAAAAACATTTTAATAAAAATGCGAGAGGTAAAATCTGTTGGCAAACGCTCCATGCTGGACAGACAGGCCCCTGTGAGTTCTGCACTAATCACAAGTTAATCACAAAAGAGGGCCAACCTACCGATATTTATACTTGGGAATTTCAAGATACCACGCTTAATCGCTGGTTTTATGTTCAAGATAGGGCGATTTCGTGGGTTGATGGACGATTGGTGCGATTATCAGTTCTCACCGACATTACGCCGCGTAAGCTGGCTTTGGAAGCACTGCGGGAAAGAGAAGCTCACCTTAATGCGATTTTTGACACAGCGGCGGTGGGCATCATGCTTGCAAATGCCGAAGGGCGTTTTATCCAGTGTAATACTAAGTGGTTAGAAATGACCGGCTACGCCTGTGATGAACTCACCCATCTCACCTATCTCGACATCACTCACCCAGATGATATCGATATCAGTCGCAGACACTTTGAACCACTCACGGCAAACGCGATCAATGGCTATCATATTGAGAAACGCTTCATCAGGAAAAATGGCCGTTTTTTCTGGGCCGATGTGTCGGTGACAGTGATTCGTAAATACTCCCTACCTCCCCTTGACCATATGTGGGAATTTCCGCCTTTATCAAAGCAAGAACAGGGAGAGTTTGAGGCCGTTCTCGGTGTTATCGTTGACATCACTGAGCGCAAACAGGCGGAGGAAGCATTACGTGGCAGTGAAGCCCGTTATCGCGGCGTGGTAGAAGATCAAACGGAATTGATTTGCCGCTTTCTACCCAATACCACGCTAACCTTTGTAAATGATGCCTACTGCCGTCACTTTGGAGTACAGCGCGAAGAGATTCTGGGCCAAAATTTCTTGACACTGATTTCTAAAGAGGCGCATGAAGCAATTTTAGCCAATCTACAATCTCTTATCAACAAAGAGCAATCTATCATTGTTCATGAACACCCCGCCAAGGCCCTCAATGGAGAAACCAGTTGGCAACAGTGGTCATATCGGGCTATTTGTGATGACGAAGATCGAGTTGTGGAAATTCAATCAGTGGGGCGCGACATCACCGCACGCAAGCAAGCTGAGGAAAATTGGCAAAAGGCTAAAGAAGCCGCCGAAGCAGCCAACCGTGCCAAAAGTGCTTTTTTAGCTAACATGAGCCATGAATTACGCACACCCCTTAATGCGATTTTGGGTTACGCACAAATCTTTAACCTTGACAACAAGTTGTGTGACAAGTACCGGGAAGGTGTCGGTATCATTGAACGCAGTGGCAACTATTTGTTGACTCTGATTAATGATATTTTAGACTTGTCCAAAATTGAGGCGGGCAAAATTGAACTCTATCCAACAGATTTCAATTTTAATCAATTTATTCAAAGCATTACGGAAATATTTCATATGCGGGCCGAGCAAAAAGGAATTGCTTTTACATACCAACCGCTGTCGCCTATCCCGGTGGGAATTCACGCCGATGAAAAAAGGTTGCGGCAAATTCTCATCAATTTGCTAGGGAACGCAATTAAGTTTACTAAGCAAGGCTCAGTGACTTTAAAAGTGGGTGTGGCAGAACGGCAAAGAGGCCCGGGGAAAGCGGAGAGGGAAAAGAATAATGATTCATTGCCAGTTGCCCATTACCCGTTACCCGTTGCCAAAATCTGTTTTCAAGTGGAAGATACGGGTATCGGTATTGCCCCAGAAGATTTGGATAAAATATTTTCACCCTTTCAACAAGCCGGCGATCCAAATTATCAAGCCGAAGGTACCGGTTTAGGTTTATCTATCACCAAAAAACTGGTAGAGATGATGAGCGGCGAGCTACATGTCGAAAGTGTGCTGGGGCAGGGAAGTCTGTTTTGGACGACATTGGATTTGCCAGAAGTGCTAGGACTGGCTCAACCCAAGCAAACCGAAACCCCCGTTATTATTGGCTGTCGAAAAACTGATAACGGCCCAATTACCAATGATCCTCCCAAAATTTTGGTGGTTGACGATAAATTAGAAAATCGCTTATTACTGGTTAATCTGTTGACACCTTTAGGTTTTGAAGTGATAGAAGCTGTCAATGGTGTTGACGGTTTAGACAAAGCGCGTCAATGTCAGCCGGATTTGATCGTGTTAGATTTAATGATGCCAGTCATGGATGGTTTTGAATTTGCACGCGAATTTAGGCAAATACCCACATTGAAAAATATCGTGGTGATTGCCGCTTCAGCCAGTGTTTTTGAGTATCACCAACAAGAGAGTTTAAAAGCCGGCTGCAACGAATTTATTCCCAAACCAATTCGCGCCGAGGAATTGTTAGAACGTTTGCAACACTATTTAGGATTAGAATGGATTCAAGAATCACAAGCACCACAAGCACCGGCTAACCAATCAGTCGTCAGTGACGACGAAATGGATTTTTCGGCAATCACATTGCCTACCGAGCAAGCCGCGACTCTCTTTGAGTTAGCCACGATGGGCGATATTAAAGGCATTCTTGAACAAGTCGAACAACTAAAACAAATGTCAGAACAATTCCTGCCACTTGGCAACAAGATTGCCAAATTGGCTAAAGAATTTGAAGACGAGCAAATCTGTGAACTTGTCCAACCCTATCTAGCTCAATCCAAAGGGGGAATTAACAATTAATCATTAATCATTAATCATTAATCATTAATCATTAATCATTAACTATTAATTCGCCCTCAACCCCGTAGGGGTTGAATATGAAACGTAGTAACGAGCGGAGCGAGATAATAGCCCCAGGTGGAACCTCAATGCCATTAGTGTAGGGGCAATCCCTTGTGGTTGCCCTACAAATCGTCATGTCGTGTAGGGGCAATCCTTTATGGTTGCCCTCACCGAAAAGCGGTACGATATGGCATTGAGGTGGAACCTGGGGAAAGCTCAAAAAGGCCTGGTTTGTGGGCCATAAAACCGTTTTTAAGATTCAAATTTTCATTTTTCATTTTTCATTTTTCATTAATATACAGAGTCATTCAGTATGAACGAAACCAATTTGCAACCAGAAACCATTTTGATTGTTGATGATATACCGGCCAATGTAAGCTTTTTGTTAGAATTTTTGAGCCATGCGGGCTTCAAAGTATTGGTCGCTAAGGAAGGTAAAGCCGCACTCAAAAAAGCCGAATATGCACACCCCGACTTAATTTTGTTGGATGTGATGATGCCGGGCTTTTCAGGGTTTGAAGTCTGCAAAGCCTTGAAATCAAACGAAAATACCAAAGACATTCCGATCATTTTTATGACGGCACTCTCCGATACGGTTGATAAAGTCAAAGGATTTTCGCTGGGCGCAGTTGATTACATTACAAAACCCATTCAACATGAAGAAGTCTTAGCTCGCGTCACCACGCACCTGAAACTTCGCAAGCTACAGCAACAACTCGAAGAAGAGCTTCAAGTTCGCAAAGAATATGCGGTTAAACTAGAAAAGCGGAACACCGAGCTCAATGCTTTTGCTCGTACTGTCGCCCACGATCTGAAAAATCCCTTAACCGGCGTTATGGGCCTCAGCGAGCGACTGTTGGAAATGTGTTCTAGCGACACCTTGCCGACTGATAACGCCAGAACCTATTTACAGTTGATTGCACAATCTGGGCAAAAGATGGTTGATATTATTAATGCCTTGCTGTTACTCGCCAGAGCCTCGGAACAGGACAAGGTGAAAACACAACCGCTTTCTATGTCGCGTATTATCACTCAAGTGATAGAAAAACGTTTGTTTTATATGATAAGGGATTTTCAAGGCAAAATCCATTTACCTGAGACTTGGCCGATCGCTTTGGGCTACGCACCTTGGGTTGAAGAAATTTGGGCTAATTACCTAAGTAATGGTTTGAAGTATGGGGGCCAACCGCCTCATTTAGCGCTCGGTGCCGACACACAGAACGATGGAATGATACGCTTTTGGGTGCGCGACAATGGCCCCGGCCTCTCTATTGAAGCACAAGCCAAGTTATTCACACCATTTATGCGCTTACACAAACACCGTGCTGACGGACATGGCCTTGGTTTGTCAATTGTCCAACAAGTCGTCGAAAAACTTCGCGGACAGGTTGGGGTAGAAAGTAGCGAAGGTTTGGGAAGCGTTTTTTACTTTACCTTACCAGCACCAACAAATTGATTAAGTACCGAAGCACATATTATCAGGTATTTTGCCTGAATCAAAAGGGCTTTGCACGTGGGATTGCCCCTACGAACCGTCGTGTCATGTAGGGGCAATCCTTTATGGTTGCCCCTTCTTATTACCCATTACCCATTACCAATTATCCATGATAAATTTTCGTCACACCTTATCAAGATTTAACTCGCTAACCACTTTAGCAGATCGTCTTATTATCGGCCTCGCCATTGCGCTGTTGGTATGGTTGTATATGCGTTACTGGATAACCGAAAGGCCTGATGCTGACTATGCCTTGATTTTGGCAGCCAATCAAGCCCCAAAACAAGTCGATTTGCAGCATACCCAACAGATATCTATTCAAGGCAGTTTAGGTGAAAGCCTTATTGAAGTGTCAAAAGGACGTATCCGTTTTATAGCATCGCCGTGTCGGCACAAACAATGCATCCATGCCGGATGGCTGACAGCAGCTAGTGATTTTGTCGCCTGCTTGCCTAATCAGGTGAGCATAGAATTGCACCGTACCCAAACGGCCAAATTTGATGCTATCGCCTACTAACACTCAATGCCATTAAGTTAAGAAAAAGGCCCGTTTGTTTGTAGTAGGCGATTTATCGCGTCACGCAATCAACCAAAATAGGTGATAAATCACCTACGACGAACAGACATTTATCTAAGTTTCCAGGGGCGATGCCAATGCCATTAAGTTAAGCTTTTCGGTGAGGGCAACCAGAAAGGATTGCAGGGCAACCAGAAAGGATTGCAGGGCAACCAGAAAGGATTGCAGGGCAACCAGAAAGGATTGCCCCTACACGACATGACGATTTGTAGGGGCAATCCCTTGTGGTTGCCCTTAACTTAATGGCATTGAGGGGCGATGCCCCTGGCTATATTAATGTCGCCCCGTTGGGGCTTTTCTATGAGATCGATCGGGGCGTGTTATTAAAGCCAAGGGCAACGCCCCTGGCTTTCTTATTCATTTACGGACAAGTCTATTTATTTAAAGTAAAATATATATAAGTTATGAAAACCTTAACGATGGCAGGCATCTTACTGTTGCTGTGGGTGTGTACCTATTACGTGTGGGATTTCACTCAGTTTCGGCAATTGGAGCCGTATCCCTTGGTGAAGGAGCCATTGCCCTGCGATTTTGCCGCTGGGGAGTGTCAACTGTGGTACGATTTTTTCGAGAGCTATTCTTTCGTTATTAAACACCCTCAAGCTCAATACCCCTTCTGTAGTGAAGCTTGTTGTATCCATTTGCACTTATTTTATGGAAGAATGCTTCTTTCCTCTCAGCTTAACAACAACCTTTGTCGGCGCAAACAGGACTCCAAACTTTAGTTTTGCAATCCGGAGTCCAAACTTTGTTAAAAAATCCGATGTCTCAAAGACATCGGATTTTTTTAGCGATAGGCGATGAATCGCCTACTACAAACTCCGTGTCTCAGTGTTAAATAACAAGTATCTATAAAAAACAAAATAGGGCAACTTTAAAACCAATTCCCAATCAACAAAAAAGCGGCCCAATAATAAGGATGTTTATATCTTCTAGAAGCTAGGAGCTGTGCTTGTTGAAGTGCTTGTGCTTTGGAGAAATTGGGATGGTTACAAATCGCGCTATAAAAATATTTCATTAAACTCGCCGTCGATTCTTCATCCACAAGCCATAAACTCGCCACTGCACTTCTCGCACCTGCCTTGACGGCAATACCTGCCAAACCCAACGCCGCTTGCTCATCACCGACAGCCGTTTCGCAAGCACTTAAAGTCAATAATTCCACTGGCTCTTCACGAAACTGACTTAAGCTCATAAACTGTTCCAATTCATTGAAGTTTAATTTGTCATCGTAAGTCAGCAAAAAGCTTAAAGCCGAATGGCGCTCAAACTTGCCATGCGTGGCAAAATAAACAAGCGTATAAGCCGTTTGTTCTAAGTTGATCCTCACCCGACTTTTCAGAAAGGATTTATTGACTAAGGGTGGCGTTGTCGTTGGGCAAATTTGCTTGATGGCTTCAATTGACTCGACGACATGGGGTAACTTCCCAAAACCTTGTACGGCTTCAGACAATCCTGCCATTAACATATTAATATTATCCCGCTTAAGCGTTTTAGGCGCTTCTGTCAAACTCAAACCGGGCGTAATCGCGAGTGCATATCGTTCTATCAAAAACTGCCTACCATCGTGTAGTGCCGCAAAAGGAATGGTACGAAGCAAACTGTCTGGCACGATAATCAACGTATTTATATCCTGAACTTCTGCCACAATCTTCTTAATGAAAACATCATAAAGTGTTCGTGCATTCAGCAACAGCCGACGGTAATTACTGTTTGGTTTTCTCAGTTGTTTCTGAAATTCTTTGACGATTTTAGCCAGCTTGGCTTTTGTGGCGTTAGGATTTTCTTGGCTTGTCACCGTGAATTGTTTTAACCTGCCACCCGACAGACTCAGCAATAATTCGACACGCTCTGAAAAAATCATCGGATACAGCACGGCGGTATGAGCTTCAGTCAAAATATCATCTATATTCCGACGTTTAGCTTGCAATGCCGTCACACAGTCATCCTGAAAATAGTTTTCTAATTCAACCGCTTTCAATAATTCCAGCGTTTCTCTCGCATTAAACAATGCCTCTTTGCGCCGGCTGTCATCGGTGGCGCGACGCGCCGCTTGGAGCCATAAATCGGCTAACTCATAATAAACAGAATCGGCTGTTTTAGCTTGAAGTGGAGTGCGGTAGCCGCCTTGCACCATGGCACGGCGAAGGGTTTGTAAATGCTTCACCGCTTGTTGGTAGGCTGCAATAGCGCCTCGTAAATCCTTTTGCGCTTGACGCAAACGTCCCAATTGCCATTGCCAAAGATATATCATATCGGGCGCATTGCCCGTCAAAAAAATCGCCTGTCGAGTTAGGCGCTCAGCTTCTTGATTCCGGCCGTATTTTTCATACAGCTTTCCCAAATAGCCTTTGGCATAAGCCATCGCCCGTTTATCAGCGCGTTTGTGGGCCAATTGCCAACTTTCTTGCAAAGTTTGATAAGCGATAAGTTTCATCTCAGCACGCTCAATCGCCAGATAACCCAGCTTAAGTAGCCCAAAGACTTTATCGTGGGAATCTGGTAACGCTTTCATTTGTGACAAGGCTGCCTCGAAATTGTCTCGTTTAAATTCAAGTTGCAAGAGATTGGTTCGCAACTTAGCACTAAAAACGGGGGCATCGTGTGCTAAGGCAAGGCTCTTTTGATAGGTTTCCAAGGCCTGTTGATAATTTTCTTGTAGACTCAGTACGTTAGCGTGATAATTTAACGCCGTGGCACAGGCAAGCCGAGATTCGACAGGATGACAAACAAGTTGAACGCTTTGCTGTGCGTACTTGTCGGCCTTATCTAAGTCACGACTGAGCAAATAGAAATCGCTAAGACTGCCCAAGACAAGCGCTTGACGGATTTTATCATTGGCTTGCTTAGCGTTGGACAGTGCGTGAGAAAGGGCGATAACGCTTTTTTGGGCCAAGCCTAGCGATTGATAAGCAGCGGCAAGTTGCAACAACACATCGATTTTTTTCCGCTTTGAGCGCAACTGAGGCCAGATTTTTTCCCATTGCTTGATGGCTTGAGAAAAATGGCCTTGTTCAAAGGCGCGTTGGGCAATGATAAGCGGATTAGAATCGGCCGCAGCGAGAGTTGTTGTGCTGATTGTTAGGGCAAGGCACAGGAAAAGTACAACATTTTTACAGTAAAAATACCCATAACATCTAGTACAACGGATACGCGTTCCGAAACGGATTTTCATATTCGGGGGTGACGAAATAACTTAGCCATGACGATTTATTACGCATATCGATTATCCTTTATTGAGAGCCAAGAAATCCGAAGAAATCCGATTTTTTGGAAAATCGGATTTCTCAAATGAGCCAAACGGCCCACGATCAGGAGTCCAAACTTTAGTTTGGCAGTCCCAAGTTAAAACAGGCCGACTCAGGAACGTGAGTTCGTGCCATTACCCTATATCCCATTCGTTTATTTCTGAGATCAAAGTACTCGGTATACAAACAGGCCTTCAATTAAAATTTTATCAATATAATGAATGAGTTAGTCGATTAACATCAAATTATTTGGCAAAAGCCGGCGACTTGTCCGTCTATTTATATTTAAGTCGTTCAGGTAAAAACGCGCCACGCTATCCGCCTTTTAAGACGGCCCAAATCGTCGGCCAAAAAATAGTTTGGCAAAAATGGGCCAAGTGTCCGTCCATATAATATATGAATGAAGGCCATCCCGCATGTCCAAATCAAGGCCGACAAAATCGTGGGCCAAAAAATAGTTTGGCAAAAATGGGCCATATGTCCGTCTATATAATATATAGATGAATGAAGAGCATCTTGCCCGTCCAAATCAATGCACAGTTGAGCAAAAAAAAGATTGGCAAAAATGGGCCATATGTCCGTCTATATAAATAAAGGACGAAGAAAAAGTTGACTGACGTGAATTAATGCACAACTCCAAAATCCCTTATTATATACAATCCTTGTTAAAAATTGGCCATATGTCCGTCTATATAAAATAACAACTACAAGGATTCGTTATAAAAACGGATTTATGACTACTCAGCCAAAAAAATAATTTGGCAAAAATCGGCCATTTGTCCGTCTATATCTACAAGGATTCGTTATAAAAACGGATTTATGACTACTCAGCTAAAAAAATAATTTGGCAAAAATCGGCCATTTGTCCGTCTATATTATGTAAGGGAAATAAATAAATCGCAGCCCCAACGGGGCGATATTAATATAGCCAGGGGCATCGCCCCTGGCTACACGCTACACGCTACACGCTACACGCTACACGCTACACGCTACACGCTACACGCCTGGCTACATGCCCTTGGCAACATGCTCTTTAAAAAATAGGAACGTTTGAAAAAAAAATGGTCAAAGAGAATTGTGATCACGTCTCGCTATTCTATGATCGCCTAATACCAATCACTGGTATTTTAGGCGTATTTATTTATATCATTAGCATAACTGTGCCAAGTTGGCTCAATACAACGCTCGTTTTTGTAAGCTTTTGCGGCATATTGGTTGCTCTTTTTGGAGAGTGTAGCAGATTTAGCTTAAAACTGCCCTTAGTACTGCCTATTGCAATTTTCGTACTCTTAAGTTTTTTATCTGTTTTACTGTCTATCGATTTTAAAACCAGTTTAGAGCCAACTTTGTTAATGGTACCAACTTTAATTATTTATTTCTTAATTGTTGAGTTATTTAATATTAAGCTCGTTAAGTTACTTTATCTCGCTTTTTCTATCGTCGCGATAATTATTTCTGTTTTTTTATTGCAAGTCTTTTTTGAAAGTCATGCGCATTCACGGTATGCCTGGATAGCAGAAGCTAAACATCCGCTTTTAGTGGTTCCCAATGATTTAATCTTTATTTCTCTTATTGCGCCATTGTCGTTTAGTTTATTTTATAAGAAGCCTTTTAGTGTTATTGGTCTATTGGCTTTTATATCGTTATTATTAAGTATTTCTATTATCGTGTTTTTTCAAAGTCGTGGGGCTGTACTTACGTTGTTATTTTCTCTTGGTTGTGTCGCGCTATTGTTATGGCCTAAACGTTTAAAAGCCTTAACGGTTTTAGTCGTTTTAGTGTTTATGTTCATCGGTATACTTATATTGGTTGATAAAACGCAAGATTCTGTTTTACTTAATCGATTTATAAACGATTTGTGGACAAATCGGCTACGGCTATGGATAATAGCATGGTATATGTTTCTTGATGAGCCGTTATTTGGTCATGGTATTCAGACATTTAGGTTACTTCTTAATAGTTACGGGCAAGTCGCAAATGTACATGCCGAAGTCACATCGTGGGCACATAATTTATATATTGAGACTGTCGTTGGGCAAGGAATCGTCGGTTTAGTTAGTTTGTTAAGTGTTTTAGTCAGTAGTTTATGGATTTCTTGGAAAACAACACGACAAGCGAAATCAGAGGAAGTGCGTATTCTTAGTACGGGCGCGTTAGCCGCTATGTTAGGGTTTTGTTTTGCCGCTTTTTTTGAAATTACTTTTCTACGGTATTGGAGCGTTACGTTATTCTTTTCTTTATTGGCTATCATTACCGTGCTTTATTTTTTAGGGAATTTTAAGGACGCGGTTGAGTACTGAGTACAGCGAATTACGCGGATAAACGAATTTGCAGCGAATTACGCGGTTGAGTAGATTTGTAGGGTGGGTAAGCGGGCACAAGTCACTTAAAATATGCCACAATCTTTAAGCCCGCTTGCCCACCTGAGTACTGAGTACAGCGAATTACGCGGATAAACGAATTTGCACGTCAGGAGTCCAAGATTTATCTTGGACAAAAAACCTAAGTACAGCGAATTACGCGGATAAACGAATTTGCACGTCAGGAGTCCAAGATTTATCTTGGACTAAGTACAGCGAATTACGCGGATAAACGAATTTGCACGTCAGGAGTCCAAGATTTATCTTGGACAAAAAACCTAAGTACAGCGAATTACGCGGATAAACGAATTTGCACGTCAGGAGTCCAAGATTTATCTTGGACTAAGTACAGCGAATTACGCGGATAAACGAATTTGCACGTCAGACGTCCAAGATTTCTCTTGGACAAAAAACCTAAGTACAGCGAATTACGCGGATAAACGAATTTGCACGTCAGGAGTCCAAGATTTATCTTGGACAAAAAAAAGTTGGCAAAAATGGGCCATCTGTCCGTCTATTTATATATATAAGTCTAAAAGTAGAAACGCAGAACGCGCCACGCTATTATCGGCCTTTTAAAATGGCCCAAACTTAAACTACAAGGATTCGTTATAAGAAAACTAGAAGGATTCGTTATAAGAACGGATTAAAAAAATTCGCTTATCCGCGTAATTCGCTGTACTAAGATTGCCGCGTCTTATATATTATGAGTCCAAGTACTCAATTCGCTTATCCGCGTAATTCGCTGTACTAAGATTGCTGCGTCTTATATATTATGAGTCCAAGTACTCAATTCGCTTATCCGCGTAATTCGCTGTACTAAGATTGCCGCGTCTTATATATTATGCTGCGGCTTAAACTACAAGGATTCGTTATAAGAACGGATTAAAAAAATTCGCTTATCCGCGTAATTGGCGCTTCGCCACTGCGTTTCGCTGTACTAAGATTGCCGCGTCTTATATATTATGCGGCGGCTTGAAAAAGTGCCTAAGCCAGTGTACTTATTTATTATTTCAAAAAATGGAGGATTGTCACTCTTGAAGTTAAACTTCAACAAACATGATCCGGTGATACCGGACACCAATTTGGGGCCACCCAAGACGCGACGGCGGAATAAAACGCTAGCACGGGCAATCACATTAGCATTGCTTGCGGGTAGTGCTGTGCCTGCGAGTGGGTGGGCCGCGACTCTTAGTGGTTTCGTGTTCAAGGATACCACGCCTACTAATGGTAGTTTTGATGCAGCAGAGTCAAAAGTAGGAGGCTACCCACTCACGTTTCAAGCAGGTAGTGCCCCTGAAGAGTCAAAGATAACCGACTCAAATGGTCATTTCACATTTGATTTCGATGATACAGGTGATCCTACTGTTCATATCACAAACCTGAATTTCCCTGGTTGGAAGCAAACAACAAACCTTCTTCCAGGTAGTCCTGGTATGGCAGGAATGTACACCTTTGAGATTGAGTCTCCCTATGACGAAGTTAGAATTGGTCTTGCTAAAGGGGGAACCGCTATATCAGGAAGTGGACCGAATGTTTCTATTGATGTTGAAAGCTTATTGGGCGGTGGAGGTTCTCTAACAATCATGGCAGAATGTGCCGGAGAATCATACCAAGTGAAGTTGATATGTTCTCTTCCTACAGGAACAACGGGCTATGAAATAGAAAGTTGTTCGTGGAACTTCGGTGATGGTACTTCTGGTAATGGTACTTATAACGGCATGGATGCTGCGATAACAGTAAGCCATTTTTATAAGAATGCTGGCACCTATACAATAGAGTTAGGTGCTGTTATTGTCGATAACAACAATAATACGATTTCTTACCAGACAGAGACACAGTCTTTGACTGTTGGGAATAGCGATGGTGATATGTTTGATTGCCTCTGCTCTTCTGATAGGGCAAAGTACAAATCGGACGGTAATCAGATTGTTGCTACGACTCCTCCTCCTACGGGCATAGCAGCAGATGTTGTATACATCTCTGATTCAGTGGAAGTAGATAAACTGAATAATGTACCTCTGGGGAATTATGGTATTTGCATTGATACCGGTGGCGAACTGACAGAAGCGAGTTCAGGTGGTGATTTAACATTGTCGGCCAGTAATACGGCATTTGTTTATAATCGTGGCACGATTCGTGTTAAAAAAGAGCAGCATCATAAAATCGGTAATAATGCTGTAATTATATCAAGCCCTGCGGATCAAGGTGGTCATGTCAATTTAAGCGCAGTCAGTTTCATCATTAATGACAGTGGTGGAAAGATCAAAGCCGGCGTTGGTGGTAATTATATTGACCACAGTAACAGTTCAAGCAGTGGTACTACTGAGATTCAAGGACGGAATGGCGGTGATATTACCTTATACTCTCAACTTGTCACTAATCACGGACATATTGGCCCAGAACAAGCCATTGGCTATAACAGTGGTAATTTGGTAACAGACGGTGGTAATGGTGGTGTAGGAAGTAGGTCTTCTTATGTACGACGTGATCAAATCCTACCATCTGACACTGATTGTGATAACTGGCTCAGCAATTCCTCTCAGTACAATCTCAATCCAAGCGGACATAGTGGAGGAAATGCTCGCGGCGGAAATGGTGGAAACATTACCTTGTCGGGATGGGAAATCGAAAATTGGGGAACTATCAAAAGTGGTTCTGGTGGAGATGGGAGAACTTATGAATGTAGCTATCCCTGGACTGGCAATATTGCCTACCCAGGTGAACCTGGTGATATGAATATTACACCGACTTCCATTTTTCGTGGAAGCGGCACACTGGATGGTTCAGGTGGTCGAATACTGTTGGAACCGGTTACCATCACATTAGACAGTGATTTCCGTATCATAAACAGCAGCGAAGTCATGATCTTTGGCGGTGACGATGCTAAGATTATCTTCAACAACCTGAGCGCCGATGCGATTTCTTCTGAAGGCGACATCATCTTAGCCGTTGGTGAAGGTGGCACTATTGACTTGCGTAATAATGTCGAAAAAATCTTCAAATCCACCGATGGCACAGTCAAGATTTATGCTGATGAAGACAGCGTTCCTTTGGATGATGGCATAGTGTTAGAAGATTTGATAGAGGCCCCTGAAGGGGGTATTCAAGTAACCCGAAGCAAGATTCTCTATGCCGTTACAATGTCAGGATCCTCTATGATCACCGGCGCGCCGGGTGCTACTGTATCCGTTGACATCAACGTGCAAAACAGTGGCCCTAATACTGACACTTACGTTTTGACTGTCACTGATTCGGAAGGGTGGCAACTTGGCAGTTTACCCAGCACTATTACCGTCGATGGACTTGATAAGCAAGAACTCAAACTGGATGTCACTTTACCCAGAAGGCCAACGGCGACAGACACCATCACTGTAACGGCTACTTCACAGACGGATACCACCGTGGTTGATACGACTGAAGTTACAGTCAAAGTCGATAAAGAGCCGAACTTGGCAGTAGAACTCGTTGAATTCACCGCCACCGCTGAAGACGGTAGCATCCGTTTAGACTGGGAAACGGCTTCTGAAATCGACAATGCCGGGTTCTTCATTATGCGTGCTCGTAAAGATGAAAACGGCGAATACACAGAGATTACCAGAATTACCCCTCAACCGATTCCGAGTGTGGATGGTTCAATCAATGGTGCCTCATATTCTTATAGAGACTTCAATGTGGTTTCTGGAAACACCTATTATTATGCGATAAAAGATATTGAGTTTAGTGGTGAGACAACCCTCCATCTGAAACTCATAGACTCAGCCACCGCAAAGTAATGGTCACATTCGCCAATGATTCGTATCAAATTGCACCAACAGCCCTGGCAAAGCATTGACGGTGCAACGTTGTTCAGCACACGGTAAAACTTGACGGAGTTGAGCAACGTCATTGAGGAAACGTTACCGGACATGCCAATCCGGTAACAACTCGGATAAGTTGCAGATTCAGTTTAATAATAAACAACTTATTTATTATTAATCTCCCAAAATGGAGGATTGTCACTCATGAAGTTAAACTTCAACAAACATGATCCGGAGTCCAAGATTTATCTTGGACAAGGGACAATATCCAAGACGCGACGGCGGAATAAAACGCTGGCACGGGTAATCACATTAGCATTGCTTACGGGTAGTGCAGTGCCGGCGAGTGCTGCCACTCTTAGTGGTTTCGTATTTAAAGATACCACGCCTACTAATAAGAGTTTTGATACCGCAGAGTCAAAAGTAGGAGGCTACCCACTCACGATTCAAGCAGATGATGCCCCTGAAGAATCAATCATAACCGAATCAAATGGTCATTTCACATTTGAATTCGATGAGACAACTAATCCGACTATTTATATCACAAACCTGAATTTCCCAGGTTGGGAACAAACAACATACACGCCTTCAGGTACTATGGCGGGAATGTACACCTTTGACATTGATTCCCCTTATGACGAAGTTAGAATTGGTCTTACTAAAGGGAAAACAATTACACTAGAAAATAAACAGAATGTTTCTAGTAATATTGACAATTCAGTTGAGAATACTGATTCTCCTCTACCCGTTGCGAGTCCTACTGATGTGCCAACAGATGTTGAAGACACCTTTAAAGAGACTGAATCTGTTGAATCCGCGCCAACCGACATCTGCAAAAGTGTCACCTCTAGGGAAGAAGTTGCAAATGCACTACAGGCGGGTATTGAACCAGAGCAGATTTCTAAGGCCTATGCCGATTGTCTATCACCTGTCGAACCTCCAATCTTTAATGAAGATGGGGAACCAGTACAAGATGTCACCAAAAAAATGCCATGGTGGGGAAACACTAGGTTTGAAGAACTAACGGGTTGCGGCTATCACCCACAACGTCGAGAACTGATGTGCGTGATCAAACTCAAACAACAGTCTGGTTACGGAGGTACTCCTCCCTATCCAGCAAACAATGGCTCGTTTGAATGGGTAAAGTTTTGTGTCTTATACCCTAATGGCTGGGAAACTGTGAATACTTCAGCAGTGCATGTTCACGATAAGCCTTCTTTCGCAATGTATCCACCACCATACCACTACGGTGTGGTTATACAGGCGAACCCTAAACTGCACAAGGCATTAGTTAATGGGCAAACACTCTGGGCACGAGCGGCTCTTTCATGGGGTGCTCTTCCACCGACGCAACCGTGGTGCCCGCCGGGGTATTGGGGTAACTCAAAATTCTTAAAAATCAAACTGGATCCATAGTTCCGATGAGTGAAATATTTTCCACCCTTTGACATCACGGAGTGGAAACAACTAACGCTTAATCCACCCGACGAACACAGGAGTCATCGATAAATCTTGGACAAAATTCGCTTATCCGCGTAATTCGCTGTACTCACCTGCAGCCTTGGCAAAGCATTAACGGTGCAACGTTGTTCAGCACGCACGTTTGAAACACCCTCAAGTTTCAAGCGGTGTCGGGTGGCAACTTACAAGAGACACGACATTGAAGCCCTTGCCATTCACCCCAAAACCGACATGATTTACGCCGCGTCGGGCAATGACATAGCCGATGGTAATCTCAACGGACACCTCTATCAAATCGATGGACAAACGGGTGAACTTTACCCTGTGGGTAGCACGGGCTTTGAAGAAATCGGTGATCTCACCTTTAGCCAAGACGGCACACTCTGGGCATGGGCAAAAGGCGACGGCCTCATTACCATTGACATTACGACTGGCAAGGGTAATTTAGTGTTCGCTTCTGAGTTGCCTATAGAAGGCCTAACCCTACTCGAAGAGGGTAGCCCCACCTTTTACGGCGCCGTTAATACCGAACTTTGGTATTACGATACCAGCACAGGCGCACTAGAAATCGCTTGCACCAACCTGCCCGGTGAAACAGAAGCGATAAAAGGGATATCGGCGGAACTCTTTTTGATAAGCATACATGGAGGACAAATTTTTGCCTTTAACCCTCAAACCTGCGAACTGGGTGACGCGATTTCTACCAATGAGTATAACGATGTAGAAGGTATTGCGCTGCCGGTTGCCGCTTGTACCAAATAACTTGGCATCGTTAATGGATACCCTCCCTTCGAGGGAGGGTATTTAGCTATACGGCACGCGGTTACAATGAGTGGGCCAAGTTATCGAATTGATAGATACTAATTCGATGACTTGATGCTCGTCTCTAACAAAATCCGTTATTATATACAATCCTTGTAAAAAGTGGGCCATGTTATCGAATTGATAGATACTAATTCGATGAATGGCCCCCATTTCGGGTAGTACAGGAGTCCAAGATTTCTCTTGGACTAAGTACAGCGAATTACGCGGATAAACGAATTGCGCCACGCTATTATCGGCGACTAAGTACAACTCATTACGCGAATGGATAGATACTAATTCGATGACTTGATGCTCGTTTCTAACAAAATCCCTTATTAGATACAATCCTTGTAAAAAGTGGGCCAGGTTATCGAATTGATAGATACTAAATTGATGAATGGCCCCCATTTCGGGTAGTACAGGAGTCCAAGATTTATCTTGGACAACAAAGACGCTTTTCAACACAGGTGCATGTGCCAAATTGATAAGGTTTTTATCAAAGGAAAACTTTTTTATGGATGACTTTGCACACCTTAAAGGAATTTATTATGTCTCCATATATTTCATCACGTCATTTTTTGTTTTGCTTGTTATTATTGCTTTCAGGGTGTGACTTAGATGATGATGACCCCGTTGTGGATGATGCTGAAGTAGCAATGACCAATCGGCCGCAGTTAAGGGCATTTTATGGCGACCCAACCTTACAACGCCTTGTTGTGGTTGATGTGCCTGAAATGACCTTAATTAGCACACCATCAACGCCCGGTATGGTACCCTACCCAGTTGATCGCGCCGGTATTGAAGATAAAATCTATGCCATCACTCGGGGCTCTCACTGGATTGATGTTTATGATGTCCGCTCAACCGAATATTTATATAACATTCCTCTTCAACACGGCCCCCGTTCAGCCGAAGCCTACAATGCAGCGTTGGAACTGATACTGGTGACAGGTTCAGATAAGGCAATGGCCAGCCTGATTGATCCGAAAACAGATACAGTCGTTGCAGTCGTAGGCAATGACGTTAAAACCAGTCCAACAGATTATGGCGGCTCGCTTTCCTCTGGTCACCCTTTTTGGTTGACTGAACGCCTGTTTGTTCTCATTGACAGAGCCAACAGAAAAATTCAGTTGTACCGTCTTAATGGTCATATGGGTACATGGGAAACAGAATTGATGAATGAAGTACTCACACCAAGTTCAGTTCATCACATTATTTATCAGAATCGTTCATCCCTGTCAAACGAAGATAAAAATACATACTACGCCATCGCCGAAGGTGTATCTAGCGAAGTTGAACAGCAGCCTCCTTTTTTGTTGGAAATCCATCTGATGGATGAAAAACTCATAGTGAATCGGCAAATGCCGATAGAAGCAACGGGCATTTCAGGAACAGGCGCTCATCATGGAGACTTCCATCCAGACGGAAAACACATTTACGTGGGTACTGATGAAGGACATTGTTTTGTGATCAATAGCAGGAACATGGAAGTGGTAAAAGTGATAGAAACAGGCAAAGGACATGGACACACCACCTTTGTACCTCAAAAAAATATCGCCATTACCACAAACCACAAAGACACTTATGTCAGCATCATTGACACAAACACGCATAGCAAAATGACTGACATTACGGTAAGTGGCGAACAACAAAATAACCAAAAGTTACAATCGCACACGAACTACGTCAGTCAAGAAGGCAGATACTATTATGCGTTTGCCAGTGACAACGGCATTTTATATGAATTGGACATTGAAGAACTCAAAGTCACAAAAACTCTGGAAACAGAAGGTTCTCCAATACAGGGGGTTTTTATTGATCGCTCAGGATGGAAATAACCCAGAAATGTCCGTTATCCAAAATGATTTGTGAAAGATAAAACAGATAGATAGTATCTATCGCCGCAGATGGCATTTATATTTTTTATTTTGAGCCTCTTGCAAAATTATCAGAAGTAGTTTATTTTAATTATTTTAAAGTTATCTATTTATATCACTAAAAATTAAACCAATAAGTTAGATTATTTTTGCAAGAGCCTATTTTTTAAAATAGTTGACATCGTTTTTAAACTCAATATGCATACGCTAGCTATTTTATAATAAATCATTTAAAATAACTCTGTTCAGAAGTACCACTTTCTTATTAACTCACTTCACTTGGAGGAAATTGTTCATGACAAAACAACTTGTCAAACTTATCAGCATTCTGTTAATGCTATCCATTACCTCTTTCGCCCCGGTTTTCGCAAAAGGAGACGACAAGCCTCTGGATGGTAAAAAACTGGTCATGGTGATCAAATCTGCCGACTCCAGCGAAGCGGGTATGGGCTTGTCTCTTGCACATAGCGCGGTTAAAAAGGGGGCACAAGTCACGATTGTGTTGGGGGCCAACGCGGCTCTGTATCCTGCTAAAAAGGGAGCGCAACGAATTTTTGCCGCAAAAAATAAAACTCCGCGTGACATGCTCAAAGAAATCATTGCCGATGGTGGCACTGTCTATCTTTGTTCCTTGTGTGCCAAATGGCAACACTTAGAACAAAGTGATTTAATCAACGGAGTTGAAATCGTGACCTCCATCAAAATCTGGGACAAA
>Ga0190344_1000341_pt1 | contig 24689 bp, 18 predicted proteins | sample 48721323_MG_FD_161662 | JGI IMG/M metagenome (GOLD analysis project Ga0190344, IMG submission 161662) | Hydrothermal vent microbial mat bacterial communities from Southern Trench, Guaymas Basin, Mexico - 4872-13-2-3_MG | ecosystem: Environmental > Aquatic > Marine > Hydrothermal vents >... | reverse complement strand
TGCCGGGCAGCTGCGAGGGAGAAGAGATCATCAACAGGCTGTGGAGCCTGACGGATGACTGTGGCAACACTACCACCCACACCCAGGTTATCACCATAAGGGATACCATCGGTCCGACATTTACAGCTCCACTTGATACAGTTATATGCAGAGCTCTTGATTGTTCTTATAATATTAGTATAGCAATAACGGGTGATGTAATGGATGAAGCCGATAATTGTGATACAAGCCTGGAGGCAGTATTTACTGATGATGAAAGCGGAGCTTTGGATTGCAATAACCTGGGTCTTGTAATAAGAACATGGACTTTAACGGATGATTGCGGTAATATAACAACTCATACACAGAATATATGGATTGAGCCTGTGGTAACAATTCTTGCAGTTGGAGATACACTGTGTGACGGTGATCAGACAAGTATACTTGTAGAGAGTTTTAATATTACAAGTAACGGAATACGTTATACCTGGACGGTAACTGACAATCCTGATGTGGAAGGAGAAAGTAATTCTACAGGTATTGGACAGATAGCAGGTACAGAGATTACAGAAACCCTGAATAATACAACAGATACTGCACAGCTCGTGCAGTACACAATTACACCATGGACAATTAATAGTAGTGGTGGAAATGAATGTGCCGGAAATGAGATAACAATAGATATATGGGTCAATCCAACACCACGCGTAATACCGGTTGTTGCAGAAGACCGGATATGCTCAGAAGATGATACAGAGGTGCAGATTACCAGTCCGACACTGATGACACACGGTGAACTGAAGTTTGATTATACAGTAAATTTCAGCCCCGGAGGACTGGTAGGCAACAGCGATTCACAAAGTGGCCTGAATCCGGGTGATATTATAAGCTTCCAGTATGAAAATAATACAGATACCATTCAGTCAGTTTACTATAGCATCTTACCAAGGGCTGAAGGCACAGGATGTGCACCGGGATTAAGAGACACAGCAGAAGTGAAAGTACACCCTGAACCACTGCAGGACCTGCTGATATCTCAACACTTAACCTGTGACAGTAACTTTGATATGGAACTCACAGCCGTGGTTGCCAGGGGCACTGAGCCTCTTGATATAACATGGTCGGGCGGACCTGCTACATTTATACCCGAGTTATGGCATAATGAGACAGTTGTATATAACCTTCGCGGAGGTATTTACTCGGTGACGGTGACCGATAATCTCGGATGTGAAACCTTTGATTCCCAGGGTGAATTTGAAGTAAGTCCCGATCCTGCCTTTTATCCCATCCTGAAAGGACCGGAAAACCGGTACCATATTTCCTGTTATGGTGGTGAAGATGGTGTTATAGAGTTACAGTGCTGGGATGGTGAAAATTTCCCGTATTATTACTGGATAGTCAAAAATGAAGAGGATACGGTGTGGACGGATGTTCTCTACAGCGCATCGGAAAGACATTTTATAACAAACCTTGGAGTAGGAACTTATGAATATATTCTCAGGGATGATAACGGCTGCTTCTTTTATAGCATTACTCCTGTAGAACTGGTAGCACCTGAGCCTCTTGCAGCAAGCTATATTACAAGTGATTATGGGGGATTTAATATAAGCTGCAAGGGATACAGCGATGGATATATAAGCGTGGTTGATGTTGAAGGAGGCAATGGTTATTATGAATACTTATGGGGCCCCGACAGCCTTATCACAGGAGATAATACACTTGATCATATTGATAACCTGCCGGCAGGAATTTATTATCTTGATATAACGGATTTACTTGGATGCCTGAGAACTGATACCATAGAACTTATTGAACCGGATGGCATAAGCCCGGGAATGCATGACATAAGTTCTTACCATGGTGGCTTTAATATCTCCTGTAATGGAGCAAGTGACGGATACATTAATCTTAATTTTGAAGGGGGATCGGGAGAATATACATATTTATGGACAGGACCGGAAGGCGCTGATATACAGGAGAATGAAAGGAATCAGTCTGGTCTCGTTGCAGGTGAATACAGCGTACTGGTAACCGATGCCAACGGATGCACAATGCCTCTTGACTTTACGCTGACAGAGCCTGCAAGTCTTGAAATAATATTTGATCCATCCCTGACTCCTGATGGTGCCTATAATATTAATTGCAATGGTGGAACCGGACAGATAGATATAACAGTTACCGGGGGAAGCATAACAGGTTATACCTTCGAATGGTCAAGCCCTGATGGTGGCAGCGGCCTTGATGAATTTGCGGAAGACCAGACCGGCCTTACCGCAGCAAAATATATTGTACGGGTCAGTGATCTTAATGGCTGCACACTGGTTGACAGTATGACACTTACTGAACCTCCCTCCTTGAACGTGGTACACGATGTAACAAACATTACCTGTGAATCTCCCGGAATGGATAATGGTACCATTACATTAACTGTTGAAGGTGGTGCCGGAGAACCTTACAGCTACTTATGGTCAAACGGTGCAGTTACCAGGGATCTTACCGGCCTTACTGAAGGTGAATATTCAGTAATTGTAACTGACAATTATGGCTGCGTTGAATATGACACCGCCTATATATCACTTCCCCCACCGCTGGAGTTTGTGAAAGAATTATCCAATTATAATGGCTATGAGATAAGTTGCTACGGGAAGAATGACGGCTTTATTAATATTACCATGACAAGCGGTAAAGAGCCATATATATTTACCTGGACGGGCCCTGGCGGATTCAGCTCGACAGGAAGTTCAATAAGTAAATTGCCTGAGGGTGAATATATCCTTACGGTTGAAGACATTAATTATTGCACCGTTACGGATACAACAATAATGGAACAGCCTGATTCACTTATAATGAACCTGGTTGTTTCTGTGAGTGATGACGGAGGATATGAAATAGACTGCTTTGGAGAGAGCACCGGCAGTATAGAAATTATCCCTGAGAATAATGTTGGTATTGTTGACTTTTACTGGACTGACGGATACATGGGTTCTCTAAGGGCTGACCTGCCTGCAGGCACCTATGGTGTAATTATGGTTGATGAAAATGCATGCAGCCGTGATACAGTAATAGAACTTACCCAGCCTGACCAGATAGTCATAAGCGCAGAAATTGTTCAACCCTTCTGTAAAGATATGCCTGATGGTGAAATTACCCTGGAGGTAAGCGGAGGAATCCCGGCTTACTCTTACCTGTGGTATGATAATACTACCGGCAATTACAAGGATTATGTCGCCGCTGGTGAATACCCGGTTACTGTAACTGACGCCAATGGCTGCAGTGTCAGGGATACCATAATCGTAACATCAGAGCAGGAGGTATGTATTATCATACCAAATGCCATATCTCCCAACGGGGATAATATAAATGACGTATGGAATATTGAGATGATTGAGCTTTACCCGGATGCGGAAATAAAGATTTTCAACAGGTGGGGTGTGATGGTCTGGGCCTCGGATAAAGGATATCCACAACCCTGGGATGGCACAAGTAAAGGAAGGGAATTACCTATTGATTCGTATCATTATATAATTAATTTGCATGATGGTACCAAACCAGTAATTGGAGACGTTACAATAATAAGATAAGGGGAACTATGACCCTCAGGGAGAAGATACTGATATATATGGCATTTATGCTTCTGTCAGCTGCATCTGCTGCACAGCAGTTGCCCTTATACAGTCAGTATATTTTCAATGAGTACCTTATTAATCCAGCAGTTGCCGGAAGCGATGGATATACAAGCATAAATCTTACAGCCCGGGAGCAATGGTTAGGCTACTCCGGAGCTCCAAGAACCTATTCTTTCAGCTTCCAGACAAGGTTGTTAAAGAGTGGGTATACAATAAAAAAATCCTCGGCAAGAAAGAAAATATTCAGGCCTGGCAGGGATGGAAAGGTAGGGCTGGGAGCATATGTTTTCAGTGACAGGAACGGTCTGATTCAGCGAACAGGATTTCAGACAACTTATGCTTACCACACATGGATATACGGAGGAACACAACTGTCGTTTGGCCTGTCCGCTACAGCCTTCCATTTCAGGATTGACGAAGACAGGATACGATTGGAAGACCCTGATGATCCCATATTATACAGTAACCTCAGGGAAGGTGTATTTATCCCTGATGCCAATTTTGGTGTTTACCTGCTGAATTACAGGTATAATGCAGGTTTTTCTATTGAGCAGTTATTTCAGTCTTATATAAAATTAGGTAACCCTTCTTATAAAAACCTTTCACTCCTTCGCCATTATTACCTTTTCGGTGCCTATTCATTTCCTCTTGATACCAGAAGTGAAATAGAACCTAATTTTATGTTCAGGATGTCTGAACAATTAAAACCACAGGTTGATATAGGCATGAGGTATACTTTCCTGGATGATTTCTGGGGAGGGCTCTCCTACAGGACGGGGAATATCATTATTACATCAATTGGTGCGAGGTGGAATGACCTGTATTTCGGATATGCCTTTGATTATTCTTTCAGTGAGATACAGAGCTACACATACGGTTCACATGAAATAATAATTGCCCTTAAGCTGGGCAGCAGCGCCAGGAGATATCGCTGGCTCGACCGTTACTGATCCTTCCTGAAAAAATATACGAGAGAACTGGTCTTTTTAATATTGAATAAGGAAATCAGGGAAGAGATTAATCCTGCTATCAGTCCCCTGAAAAGTGGCAAACAGGAATTTTTATGTTTTTCACTCAGTGCAGAAACGTAAAACGCATCAAGAGGAAGACGCTTTATTGTCCTGAGCTTGAAGCGATGCTTGCCGGCAAGCAGATGGATAGTCTCAGGATTAAAATGCCAGAGATGTCGTGGAACGTCCCAGGCAGCCCACAGATCCCTGTATTTTTTTGCATCATAAGACCAGTGATTTGGTAAGGCAATCACCAGGAGGCCGTTTTTTTTAAGGATCTTGTGAGCCGCATAGAAGTATTCCTCAGGATGATAGAAATGCTCCAGAGTATGCCACATGGTAATAATATCAATGCTTTCGGCTTCCATATCATCAATGGCTTCAGGCGGCAGCAGTGTGAATTGGTTTTTGGAGAGCGCATAATCCCTGGCCTCCCTGCTTATTTCTATCCCCAGGCATTTCCAGTTCTTTTTCCTGATATAAAGGGGAAAAGAAGCTGTTCCTGAACCAATGTCAAGCACGGATGCTGATTTTAAACCCGATTCCTTCCTGAGCATTCTGAATTTAGCTGCTAACATCCAGCTTCGGGCAATGTGATATAACTTATTCATCATACCTGCAGAGGTATCTGAATGTGAAATATAGTCATCAGACTGATAATAACCGCCTGAATCCTTCTCGGGAGGATAATTATTGGTAAAAACAAAGCTGCAGCTTTTACAAAGGCTCAGAGGGAATTTCTCCCCCGACACAAGGGAATCAGTGCATTCATATAAAACTGTAATGCTGCCTGATCCGCATAGCGGGCATTTATTGTAACCGGGCATCTGGAATAGTAGTTTTTCTTCTCCTTATAAGGTAAAAGATATAAGCGGCTAACAGCAGAAACAGAATAACAGAGCCCACAAGAGAAACAAGATTACCTGTTTTATAAGATCCGGGTTCAAATCTGAACACCAGCTCATGCTTTCCGCCGGGGACAATCATTCCTCTCAAAACATAATTAACCCGGAAATGATCAGCGGGTTCACCGTCAATATATGCATTCCAGCCTCTGGGATAATAGATCTCGGAGAAAACAACGAGCTTTGTACCGGGTACAGAAAAATCATAAATTAATTCATTTGCCTTATATGATACAAGCTTGATGGTCCCGCCTGATGCAGTATCAAAACTGACTTTATTAAGGAGTGCTTCATGTTCCTCATTAACCACTAGCTCCTTTGCAGGATCAATATTATTTACCGCTTCAAGTTCTTCATCGGGATTTTCGGCCAGGTGGTAGGAATCAACGAACCATGCATTTCCCAGGGCACTGTCGTTAACAAGCGGAGGACTATTGGGGTCTAAGATTATATACCTGGTATTAAGCATATTAATAGCATTAAGATCTTTGAATACAGCCTCGACCTCTTCCAGAGAAGTTATATTATTAAGGGAATTTGTAAAGCGGTTCAATTCAGGGTTTAAACAATGCTCGATGAGGTCCTGGTATCGCCTTATTTTGGCTCCGTGGTAACCGCCTATCGAATGATGAAGATAGGAAGTTGTGCCGTCGTTGAAGGGGCTGACGCTAAGGTTAAGGACCCTGTAGATTGAGGTGTCACGCAGTATAAAATCATCAGCTGTCGTAGGGGTGAATACACTCTCCGCTTCATTTTTCCTGACGAAATTATCGTTGTTAAGATATCGTTTATTCACCGTCCACATGTCTGTGAGAATAAGTAAGGTCAGTGCGAGTATTGCATATGTTGTTTTAATCTTTTTATTATATGCCAGGTATATAATAAGTGAACCGGCTGTTACAAAAGCCAGGGATCTGAGGGCATCATTTCTCAGCATTTCTTTCCTGTCGGCAATAAGTGGTTCCCTGAGCCAGTCAGGAAACTGCAATTCCTGAGGTGAGATAAAGGAGCCTGCAAGTCCGGGAAAAAGGAGGAAGAGCAATAAAATGCCACCAGTTATTCCCAGACCTATCTTGAATGCTTTCATCAGTTCCGGCTTTTTAATATCTCTCCTGAGGATCCTGTCGAGTGCCAGTACGGCAAGCAGTGGGATACAGAATTCTGCTATAACAAGGATCATGGTAACGGCCCTGAATTTGTTATATCCGGGGAAGAAGTCAAAGAACAGGTTGGTCAGGAACATGAAGTTCTTACCCCAGGCAAGCATTATTGACAGGATGGTGGCAATCAACAGCCACCATTTATAGGGTCCTTTAATAAGAACCAGGCCCATTATGAAAAGAAGGAAGATTATGGCACCAACATATACCGGACCGCTGGTACTGGGCTGGCTTCCCCAGTACTGGTATATACTCCGGGCATACTGTCCGGCATTATTCTGCCTCAATGTCCTGACTGTTTCCGAATTCCTGTCAAAGGGCTGGGAAGCGCCACCCTTCAAATTGGGAATCAATAAAGTCAGCGTCTCATCTATACCATAACTCCAGTTAGTTGCATATGACCTGTCAAGTCCGGATGTTTTATCCTCCTGGTTACTGCTGAGCTCTGACTTTCCCCTCAGTGAGAATTTGCCATATTCATAGGTGACATAAAGATTTGCAAAATTAATTGCCAGGGCTATGATGGCAGCACCTGCAAGCATTAAGGTTGTTTTCACAAGCTCGGCCAGGCGTTTATTTTTTATTGAAGATACTAGTTCAACAATTCCAAAAACCAGTACTATTATGAAAGTATAGTATGTTATCTGGAGATGATTGGCAATCAGTTGCAGTGTAAGAAAAAGTGCGGTAAGAACAGAACCCCTTATCCTGTCGCGCCGGTAGGCATACACTATGCTGCCGACAACAGGAGCCATAAAAGCCAGGGCCATAGCCTTGGTGTTATGGCCTGCGGCAAGTATAATAAAGAAATATGAAGAGAATCCATATGCTATCGATCCCAGCAATGCCAGCCATGGCTTAATCCTGAAGGATATAAGCATAAGGTAGAACCCAAACATCAGAAGCAATATGGGGGCAAGAGGAATGCCCGGTGCCCTTAGGAAATTATATAAGGGCTTGAAAAGATTTCCGGGATATTTTGCAGAAATCAGGTAGGCTGGCATGCCCCCGAACATTGAGTTGGTCCAGAGTGGCTCTTCATTGAATTCTTCCCTGTGATCCTGTATCTCTTTTGCGCTGCCTGCAAAAACAGTGGTGTCATGAGTCCGCAGCACCTTGTTATCTAGTGTGGGAGAAAAATATACCAGTGTGAGGAGGAAAATGATCACCAGCCCCGTCAGGTGTGTGATATACTTGCTTCTTGCAGGTGATAATGACATATTTATTGTTTTGATATTAGTGTATATTTGTATTGATACAAAAATAACTTTTTTAATTTAATACCTGACTTGGGAGTTATTAAGCGACAGACTATAAAGGGTTCGGTATATTCATTTATTGGAGTGATACTGGGTTTCCTGAACCTGGTGATCTTGTCGCCCATGATATTTACCACTGACCAGATAGGTTTGACCCAGGTGATGATTGCCATTGCAACTATCCTGTCACAGGTAGGTAGCCTGGGCTTCAATAATGTTACCAACAGGTTATTTCCCTACTTCAGGGCAGCAGGCAAGGGGCACAACGGATACCTTTCATTTGCCTTTCTTGTAACAGCAACAGGTTTTATCCTGTGTCTGATAGGTCTAATACTCTACATGCCCTCCTTTATCGAGAGCAATCGTGAAAAATCTGAATTGCTTTCGGAGTATGCATGGTATATACCAGCACTGGTTGGTTTTCTTATGCTTTTTACTTTACTTGACAATTATTGCAAGGTATTGTTCAAGGCAGTGCTGGGCACCTTCCTTCACGATTTTGTTTTAAGACTCATAATACTGTTTATCTTACTGTCATTTTACTTTAAGCTGATTGATTTCAACACCTATATATTACTATTCGTACTGGCTCAGGCGGTTCCTTCACTAATAATAATTATCTATCTCCTGGGCAGGGGTGAATTCAGGTTTACAGGCTTCAGGGATTTTATTACACCTGATTTTGCAAGGCAGATCATAAGCCTGTCAGTTTTCGGTATCATTGCCGGCTTAAGTACCATAGCCCTCACGACAATCGATAAGTACCTTGTAAACAGCTTTGACGGACTGGATGATGCCGGTATATATTCTATAGCGGTATATTTCGCTACTCTTATACTTATCCCCTCAAGATCGCTTGGTAAAATTGCAGTACCAGTGGTATCCGAAGCATGGAAAAATGAAGACCCTAAGGTAATCCAGGATGTTTATTACAAGAGCAGTATTAACCAGATGCTGGTCGGTTTACTGATCTTCGTAGGTATTGTTGCCAATATGAATAATATTTTCAGGATACTGCCCCCTGAATATGCTAAAGGAGAGATGGTAATAATATTTTTCGGGCTGGCTAATATAGTGAGTGCCTCAGCGGGTGCGTGCAAGATAATACTTTCAACATCTTCATATTACAGGTACCAGACATACCTTATGATAATATTCATTGTGGTTGTTGTAGCAAGCAACATGCTGCTGATACCTGCAATGGGAATTACCGGGGCTGCAATTGCATCCCTTATTTCAATGTTTATATATACCGGCTTAACGGTGCTGGCACTCAGGAAATTTTTTGGGCTGTGGCCCTTTACCCAGGTGCATATTCTGTTAATGGTATGTTCGGTAATAATTTATCTGGCGGCAGGATTATTACCTGAACTGCAGCTTATACCGGATATTTTGCTGAGGAGCCTTTTAATTGTACTGGCATTCACATTTATTTTGATAGTATTCAGGATATCAGATGATGCCTTAAACCTGTTTGATACCATCTTAAAATATTTCAAAAGGAAAAATTAGTGTCTTTCTGCGTATACCGCATAATAACGGGGATACAGGTGCCTGAGCACGGGTCTTATTCCAATTTTATTTGAAGGGCTGGTCCATTTATCAGTGCTGATAATTTTCCATCCTGCTTTTTCTAACAGCCAGTCAAACTGCCAGTCCTCAAATTCATGGTAGTGGCGGTCGAGCGGGTCAGTGGTGCTCCGGTAGGCGGATGCAAACCATAAGCTCAGGGGTACGGTGGCCAAAAGTTTATCGGAAGGAAGCTTTCTCAGTAATTCGAATGGAGACAGCAGGTGTTCAAGTATTTCAAAAGCGGTCACAAAATCAAAATGGCCATATTTTGCATCTAAATCATTTTCTATATCGAGATCCTCACCCCCAGTATTGGTAATTTTATAGCCCATGTCTTTAAGCATCAATGACAGTTCATTTTCAATACCAAGATCGAGAACAGACTGGGATTGATCAAGGTATGCGGATATGAAGTTTATGGTCCTGGAATGTCTCTTAAGCACGATATATTGTTTTTTTACCTCTGCAAATATACTGTATTACAGGGTCCTTATGTGGTAAATGCTGAAAAAATTATAGTTTTACTGTTCCTGTTATTCGTAACCTGTGAATTAGGGAGAAAGTATAAAATTAGTTTTCTTTAAGTAGTAAAACTGCAGTATGAACATAGGAATGATACTTGATAATGCCTTCCCACCCGACCCCAGGGTTGAGAATGAAGCTTTCACATTAATTAACAATGGTCATGCAATATATTTGTTTTGCCTTGATTATTCACATGAGCAAAAAGAGCATGAAGTTATTAATGGGATTAATATCTTCAGAGAAAGGCTTCCAAAACACCTATACAGGTTCTCTGCCTTAGCTTATACTTTTCCATATTATCATAGGTTTCTGCAAAATGGAATTTATGATTTCATAAAAAACAATGATATCCAGGCCTTGCATATCCATGATATCCAGGTAGCCCGGAGCGTATTTAATATAAATAAGAAATTAAAGCTTCCCATTGTACTTGACCTTCATGAGAACAGACCGGAAATAATGAAAAGCTATCCTTATGTGACAGAAGGGCCGGGTAAATTCCTGATAAACCCTGAAAGGTGGAAAAAATTTGAATATCAATATATTAAAAGAGCTGATAAGGTAATAGTTGTTACCGGGGAAGCAAAGAAACACTACCTTGACAATATCTCTTTAAGTGCTGAAAAGATCCATGTTGTTCCGAATTTTGTTCGCCCGGGTTTCAATACCGCTTATGAACCGGACAATGATATAATAAAACGTTACAGGGACAGGTATGTAATTCTCTATATTGGCGACACAGGGCTCAGAAGGGGCTTGGCAACGGCTATAAATTCCCTTGATTTATTAGTTCCGGAGATTCCAGATATTTTATTGTTGTTTATAGGGAAGAGCAAGACAGATTACAGGTTGAAAGACATGGTAAGAAAGAATAAGATGGAAAAATACGTTGAATTTGCAGGTTGGCAGGATAAAAGTCTTTTTCCCTCCTTCCTGATAGCGAGCCGTATAGGTATATGTCCTATCCATAGAAATTTGCATCACGATACAACATATGCCAACAAATTGTTTCAATATATGGCTTTCGGAAGACCCATTGTTGTAAGCAATTGTACTGCACAGGAAAACCTGGTCAATAAATATCAGTGTGGTATGGTTTTCAGGGACAGGGACACAAGGGATTTTGCGAATAAGATACTGGCCCTGTACAGGGATACTAAACTCTATGAGCGTTTATCTGGAAATGCAGTAAGGGCTATTGAATCAAGGCTGAACTGGGAAAAGGCCGGGAATGATCTTGTGAAGCTTTATAAGGAACTATGAAAAATATGTTATGGAATTTTTCACACTGAATACAGGGTCAGGATGTCATTTTTATCAATTCATCACTTAAGGTGGCAGCTATCAGCCTGCGATTATATATCGGGGGTATATCATAATCGGTTTCTTTTATAATATCTGATGATAAGTAATGAACGATACCGCTTACATCTGTTTTGCCGAATGACCTGCCTGCATTATATTTACTGATAATTTCTGCTGCATCACCCTCTTCCGGTCCAATTAAAAGAATGGGTAGCCCCGTTCTCAGGTACTCGAATAACTTTCCTGTGATAATCATCTCATTCCCCTTATGATCGGGGATTAAAAGCAAGAGAACTGTTGATCCGGCCATTTTTTTAATGGCTGCTTCATGTGAGAGATAGGGAAAGAAGTTTACATAATCCTCAATTAGCTTTGCTGATATTGAACTTTTAATCTCATCCGGACACTGACCTGCGATAGTTAATTCGTAAGTTATATTCCTGTCCTGTAAAACAGACAGTGCATTAATAACAGGTTCTACAGGGTATTGATCGGTCAGAGTGCCAACATAGGTTATCTTCAGTTTCTCCTTTTCCTTTTTGTATGGGCCTTTAAAGTCGTCTTCATCATAGCCGTTGCTTACGACGAATATTTTCCCACTTGCCTCATCCAGTTTTGATGAGAACAATTCAGCAAGGCTTTTACCGACTGTTATAATCTTATCTGCATGCTCCAGAACCTTCCTTTCCAGTATTTTGTCATACCTCCTTGCCGGCCATGTGCCATAGAACTTACCGTAATAATATATATCAGTCCATGGATCACGCAGGTCGCAAATCCAGTTAATAGAGGGGAAGAGCGATTTTAATTTTAATCCTATCAACTGTGTTGAATGGGGCGGGCTTGTTGTAAGGATATACTTTATTTGCTCATTTTTTATCAATTCCACGGCCTTTGGTAATGCAAACCTGTTCCAGCCCTTCCTCGGATCAGGGATAAAGAAATTTCCCCTGATGAAACGTGCTACAAGGTTCAGCAGGCCTTTTTTGCTTAAGGCAATTCCACCTGCCACTGTTTCAGTTTTCCTCCCATAACCGGAAAGGAAATAATTATGGGCCTTAGTTTTAAAAACTTTTAATGACGGGTCTATATCCTTTCTCAGGCTTTCATCAATAGCGGGATACTGTGCATAAGCCTGATCGACGGTAAGCACAAAGGGTTCCCAGCCGTAATCAGGCAGATATTTTGCAAACTTAAGCCATCGTTGCACACCGGCACCCCCGCAGGGCGGCCAGTAATATGTAATAATCAGTATTTTTTTTTCTGACGGCATGGGAACCTTTTAGGAGTTAAGAATGTCGAATATCGAATGATGAATTTGAACACGATAATTCATAAGTCATAACTCATAATTAATCATGGTCGAGTTTTCTCAAAAAGCTGCTCATATCCACCTTCTCAGATATTATGTTTCTGAGCTGCCTGACATTAACCCTTTCCTGTTCCATAGTGTCGCGGTACCTGATGGTAACAGTATTATCTTCTTTAGTCTGGTGGTCTATGGTAATACAGTAGGGTGTACCTATGGCATCCTGTCTGCGATACCTTCTTCCTATTGAATCCTTTTCTTCATACTGGCAGTTGAAATCATATTTCAGGTCATCCATTATCCTTCTTGATATTTCAGGGAGGCCGTCTTTTTTTACCAGGGGCAGAACGGCCAGTTTGACGGGTGCCAGCACCGGGGGTAAATTAAATACCACCCTGCTGTCAGTTGAGCCATCTTCTTTTTGAATTTCTTCCTCGTGGTAGGCTGCTGAAATTATCTGGAGGAAGATCCTGTCGAGGCCCAATGATGTTTCAACTACATAGGGAACAAAGGATTCATTTGTTTCGGGATCAAAATACTGTAATTTTTTTCCGCTGAATTTCTGGTGCTGGCCAAGATCAAAATCGGTGCGTGAATGTATTCCTTCCACTTCCCTGAATCCAAAGGGGAAATTAAACTCTATATCAGTGGCTGCACTGGCATAATGTGCCAGTTTTTCGTGGTCATGGAAGCGGTAATTATCATCACCGAGGCCAAGGGCTTTATGCCACTTCATCCTGACATTTTTCCAATGGTCAAACCATTCATTTTCCGTGCCTGGTTTAATGAAGTACTGCATTTCCATCTGCTCAAATTCCCTCATACGGAATATAAACTGGCGTGCCACTATCTCGTTACGGAAAGCTTTCCCTATCTGTGCTATACCAAAAGGCAGTTTCATCCTGCCTGTTTTCTGGACATTGATATAATTAACAAATATTCCCTGGGCGGTCTCGGGGCGAAGGTAAATTTTCATTGCTCCGTCAGCCGTTGAACCCATCTCGGTGGCAAACATCAGGTTAAACTGCCTTACATCTGTCCAGTTCCTTGTTCCTGACACCGGACATGTTATCTCATAATCGAGAATAATCTGTTTCAGTTCGGCAAGGTCATTATTATTCATTGCCTTCACAAACCTCCCGTTCAGGCTATCTATCTTTTCCCGGTTGGCAATTACCCTGGGATTTGTATCTCTGAACATCTTTTCATCAAAGGATGCCCCGAATCTTTTTTTTGCCTTCTCTACCTCCCTGTCAATCTTGTTTTCGAGTTTTTCCATGTGTTCCTCGATGAGATCGTCGGCCCGGTACCTTTTTTTGGAATCCTTATTATCGATAAGGGGATCATTGAAGGCATCAAGATGCCCTGATGCTTTCCATGTTTTGGGATGCATAAAGATGGCTGAATCGAGCCCCACAACATTTTCATTAAGCAAGATCATACTGTCCCACCAGTATTTCCTGATATTATTCTTCAGTTCAACACCATTCTGGCCATAATCATACACGGCACTCAGGCCATCATATATTTCACTTGACTGGAAAATGAAACCATATTCCTTGCAGTGGGCTATAAGGTTCCTGAAAGCATCTTCTTTTGACATCCTTACTCTTTTTCAATATGTCAGGCAAAAGTAATCCAAAAACTTTGCTTTTACAATTTGATTTCAAAGCTTGACCGTATTACCTATATTTGTATTTTTAATCCTTATTCCTCATTCAATTTATAATGGTAAGGAAAACTGATTTTCTCGTTATAGGGTCAGGTATAGCAGGTTTATCCTTCGCACTTAAAGCTGCTGAAAAAGGCAGGGTTTGCCTTATATCAAAAGTTGTACTTGATGAATCAAATACAAAGTATGCGCAGGGCGGTATTGCATCGGTGATGTACCATCCCGACAGTTTCGGGAAACATATTAAGGATACCATAAATGCAGGACATGGATTTTGCAATGAAGAAGTTGTACGTATGGTAGTGTCAGAGGCGCCCGAAAGGATAAGGGAACTTATTAACATGGGTGTTAAATTTGACCGTGACGATAATGGAAGGTATGACCTGGCCAGGGAAGGAGGGCATACCGAGCGTAGGATTTTGCATCATAAAGACAATACGGGAGAGGTAATAGAGGAGACACTAGCCGATAAGGTAAGATCACATCCGGGTATAGAAATATTTGAAAACCATTTTGCCGTTGAGATAATTACTCAGCACCATCTTGGTGAGAAGGTAACAAGGGCGAGGAGAGATATACGTTGTTTTGGTGCCTATGTTCTTGATACAGATACAAGGGAGGTTTCAACCTTTCTCTCCAAAATAACAGTGGTGGCAACAGGAGGTATAGGAAACCTCTACCAGACCACAACCAACCCCGTTATAGCTACCGGTGATGGCATAGCAATGGTTTTCCGGGCAAAAGGATTAATAGAGAATATGGAGTTCATACAGTTTCATCCTACATCATTGTATAATCCGGGTGAACGTCCCTCATTCCTGATAACTGAAGCACTCAGGGGCTTTGGGGCGGTGCTGAGGAATTCAGAAGGTGAGGAATTTATGATACGATATGATAGGAGAGGTTCACTTGCACCAAGGGACATAGTTGCCCGTGCCATTGATACCGAGATGAAGCTCAGGGGTGATGATTATGTTTATCTCGATTGTACCCATCTTGATCCTGTTGAGCTCACCGAAGAGTTTCCGAATATAACCCGTAAATGCCGGAGCCTTCAGATAGATATTACCAGGGATCTTATTCCTGTTGTTCCGGCAGCCCATTACCTGTGTGGTGGGATTAAGGTTGACATGAACGGGGAAACCACTATAAATAATCTTTATGCCATAGGTGAAGTTTCTTCAACAGGCCTTCATGGAGCTAACAGGCTGGCATCAAATTCTCTGCTGGAGGCTGTGGTTTATGCTCACAGAGCTTCGGTTAATTCAGCAGGCAAACTGGATAAAATTACTATAAAAACCGGCATCCCGGAGTGGAATATTGAGGGGACCAGCCATCTTGAAGAGTTGGTACTTATTACCCAGAGTTATAAGGAGGTTCAGATGATACTCAGTAATTACGTCGGTATCGTCAGGTCAGACCTGAGACTGGCACGTGCACTCAAGCGGCTTCAGATAATCTATGAGGAAACAGAAAAATTATATAAAAAGTCAGTTCTCAGTCGCAGGTTGTGCGAACTGAGAAATCTTATAAACATAGGATACCTGGTGATCAGGATGGCCCAGGAAAGACATGAGAGCCTGGGATTGCATTATACCCTTGATTATCCTGAAAGGGAAAGATCAGAGTTTTAATTATAAATAAATCATATGTTTTTTGAATCAGCTTTAGCGGGTAAAAATGCATTCTGGCGATATTTTGTCATCTTCGTCGTGGTATTTGCAGCCACAAACACAATCGGTGCCCTGCCACTTATTATTGTTATAGTAATGAAGGGTATTGCCAATCCGGAAATCCTGGATAATAATCCGGAGAATCTCATGGATCTGTCTGTTTACGGCATAGATTCAAACACAGGACTTGTATTAATGATATTACCTTTTATAGTTGGACTTATAAGCCTGTTCCTGTTAATGAAGCCATTGCACGGAAGAACCTTTAAAAGCCTTTTCAACGGAGGAGGAAAAATAAGGTGGAACAAATTTTTAATCAGCGCATTTGTATGGATGCTCCTTATGGGAGTCTACCTGTTTATAAGCATACAACATGATTCGGAAAACTTCACCCTTAATAATACCTCGAAATCATTGATCTGGCTAATTATTATTGCTGCACTGCTGATTCCTTTCCAGACTTCTTTCGAGGAACTGCTTTTCAGGGGTTACCTGATGCAGGGAGCGGGTGCATGGTTCAGGAATAAGTGGATGCCACTGCTGATAACTGCATTGTTTTTTGGACTGATGCACTCCTTTAACCCGGAAATAAAAGAATACGGTTTCTGGACCATGATGCCGCAGTATGTTCTCTATGGATTAGTCTTCGGGCTTATTACTATACTTGATAATGGTATTGAGATAGCCATGGGTGCCCATGCGGCAAATAATGTTTTTCTTTCGGTCTTTGTGACACAAAAATCATCTGCCTTACAAACGGCAGCTATATATGAACAGCAACAGGTTTATCCATGGGACGATTTTCTGTCATTGCTGATCGTTTCAATGGTGTTCGTGGCCATCATGGTAGTACTAAACAAATGGCGATTCAGGGGAATGTTCAGATTAAACTTTGATTCTTAGCGCAATTTTTTAGTATAAGCTGTGCCTAATATAAAAGATGCAGAAAAAATACTGAGTGAGCTCCAATAATTACGATAGGGAAAAACTACTGGTTAATGCACTTATTTCCCGGGATGAGAGTGCGTACAGGTATGTTATTGAAAAATACAGGAAGCCTCTTATAAGGTTGTGCATGGGCTTCACGGGATCATTTGACGATGCTGAAGATCTTGCCCAGGATATCTTTATCGAAGTTTTCAGGTCTGTAAATAAATTTAAATCCCATTCCTCATTATCTACCTGGATCTACCGTATAGCGGTAAATAAATCACTGAATTTTATAAGGAACAGGAAGAAAAAAGATTACGATAATGGAAACATGCAGGGAGAACCCGGAATAAGAAGCAGTGAAGATTATTCTGCAGACAGGCAACTGATACAAAAAGAACATGCTGAAGCATTGCGTCATGCTCTTGATAAGCTGCCGGAAGCACAACGAACAGCTTTTGTCCTGAGCAAATATGAAGATCTGAAATATTCTGAAATAGCCGGTATAATGAAGACAAGCATTTCATCAGTAGAATCGCTACTTTTCCGGGCTAAAAGGAATTTACAGGGCAACCTCCGGGATTATTATGAAAAAAATATGAAGTGAACCGCAAGTTTTTTTTCAAGACTGTGTCAAAATACCAGAAAAACAAATAATGGAATGCAAGGAAGTACATAATGATTTGATTTTTTTCATCGAGGGAAATATTGATGATAAAAGAAGCGCTGAAATAAAGGAACACCTTGAGGCTTGCCATGAATGTGCGGATTTTGCTGACAAGCTCAGGGCAAGCCTTGATGTTATCGAAGCAGAAAAGAAAGTCAGTGAGAATAACGACTTTGCGGACAGGATAATGGCTGAGTTAAACTCCAGGGAAAGGAAACAGAAAACTTATTCCTTGAGAATCCTGAGGTACGCAGCCGCAGCCGCTGTAATCATATTCGGTGTCTTTACAGGGATAAATATAGCCAGGATGTCTTCAGGATATGGTGAAAACGGCTTAGCCGGAATGAGTGAAGAGATGTATTACCTGAATGATTTGTACCAGGAGCCTATTGAAGGCTTCTTCCTGATAAAATATGAGGATAATGAATAAAACGGCAATATATATAATAATAATAATCTTCCTCCTTGTTACCAACCTGGCAACCATATTCACCATAGTCAGCTTAAATAGAAAGGAAAAGGAAGGAGTTTACCAGAGACCTGTCATTGAGATGCCAAGGGATAACAGGGTGGGTTATTTCCATAATCAACTGGGTATAGGTGATGAACAATTACCCGCATTCAGGGATTACAACAGGCAGTTCAACATGGAGGCAGGCGAACTTACAGTAAAAATGAGGGAACTGCGCCATCAGATGGTCGATGAGATGGCATCCGAAAAGCCTGACACGGCATTATTGAATGAGATAGCCTCAGAATTCGGTCGATTACACGAGGAAATGAAAAAGCTGACTATGCAATACTATTTCAACCTTAAATCAATATCTGATGATCAACAGAAGGAAAGACTGCACTTCATGTTCAGGGATATGCTTGACCCTGCTGGTTCAATATATGGCAGGGGAAGAGGTGGTGAAGGCCGCGGGATGAGGAGAACTACCGGGAGGATTCAAAGAGATTTTCAATTTGAGTAAATATAAATATGTATAATAAATAAAAACAAGGATGATTATGAAAACAAGAATCAGATTTATAGTAATGGCTGCAATGTTGATCTTTGCAGGCACCCTGGTGAGCAGCGCCCAGTATGGCAGGTATAACAGGAACCAGGTAAGTCCGCCCCTGGGATATTGTCTTGACATTCCCGGACTGGATGAACAGCAGAAACAAAGGATAATGGAAGTGAATGAGGCGCATCGTAAAAAACTGGATGAGCTCCGCCTTAAAAGACAAAATGCTGCAACCTTTGAAGAAATGAATGAGATAGGTGCCGCAATGTTGCTGCAGCATAATGAGCATATCAAGCAGGTAAAAGCCCTGCTTAACGGAGAGCAGAAAGAATATTTAAACAATACTTACTTCGGTATGGGCCCCAGGGGACTGAGACGAGCCCCCGCTTACGGAAGGGGAGCAGGTCGTGGATATGGTAATTTTGTTCCCGGAAGAGGTATGGGTCGCGGAAGAGCTGCCGTACGCAGTTATGGCGGTCGCGGACTCGGACCCTGCGGAGCTGGTTATGGCCCCGGGGGCTATGGCTACTGGAACGACCAGGACTAAAGACTCTCAGGATGATCAGACCAGTTCTTCCTGATATATTCAAGAAGACAGAGGATCTCATCTACATCGAGCGTTGTCAGAAGCTTTAGGCGGGTTTCTTTAAAATGCGGCAGGCCCTTGAAATAATTTGAAAGGTGCCTGCGCATTTCGTATATAGCCCTGTTTCCTTCCTTATGTTCAAGTGATTTTTTCAGATGGAAAATAGCAAGATCAACTTTTTCATCAAGGCCCGGTCCGGGCAATAGTTCACCTGTTTCCAGGTAATGCTTTATATCCCTGAAGATCCATGGCCTGCCAACAGTCGCCCTGCCTATCATTATCCCGTCAACCCCGTAATGCCTGAAAACATATTCTGCCCTTTCCGGACTGCTGATATCACCATTCCCTATCACGGGAATAGTAATCCTGGGATTATTCTTAACTTCTCCTATCAGACTCCAGTCAGCATCTCCCCTGTACATCTGTGACCTGGTCCTGCCATGAATGGTGATAGCGGCTATGCCAACATCCTGGAGCCTTTCTGCAATCTCCGGGATATTTTTATTTTCTTCATCCCAGCCCAGACGTGTTTTGACCGTTACAGGCAGCTTTACTGCTTTTACAATGGCATCAGTCATCTCTACCATCAGAGAAATGTTCCTCATCATGCCGGATCCGGCACCTCTGTTGGCTATCTTTTTTACGGGGCAACCAAAATTAATGTCAATAAGTTCCGGACCGGCAGATTCTGCTATCCTTGCTGCCTCAACCATCGACTCAATTATGTGGCCGTATATCTGTATTCCAATAGGCCGCTCGCTGTCATTGATTTTAAGTTTCCTCACACTTTTTGCCCCCTCCCTGATCAGGCCGTCAGATGAAACAAACTCAGTGTATACCATGTCGGCACCATATTGCTTGCAGATGCTCCTGAATGAAGGATCGGTAATGTCCTCCATTGGTGCCAGAAACAAGGGACTGTCGCCCAGGTATGTATCCCCAATTTTCAAATTTTGCTTAATATAATGTAGCTAATTAATTATCTTCGGTACAAAAGTAACAAAATGACAGTTTATTCAGAATTGATACCCTTAAGTTCCAGGAAACCCCTTGTACAGTTCGTTGTATCAATGCTGCTTATACTGCTTATATCCGCAGCAGGCTTGTTAATCACCCTGTTGACGGCATGGCTCATTTTCGGTATTGTCCCCGGTGAGGTAGATATCTGGCAGGAGTCACTTAACGCTAAGCATATAAATTATTTTAAGTACCTGCAGACATTTCAGCATCTATCAATGTTTTTATTACCCTCTGTTGCAATAGCTTTCTTTATGAAGGGGGATGCTCACACCTATCTTGGGCTTAAGAATAAACCCGGCCTTACATCAGTGTCTCTCAGTATATTGTTTATCATCCTTATAATACCTCTAAACAGCTACCTGTCATGGTTTAATGCCCGGCTTGATTTGCCGGGATGGCTTGAAGGGCTCGAAAACTGGATGACCAATAAAGAATCACAATCTGAAAGGCTGACCATTATTCTGATGGGTGCAGGAAGTGTGGGAGCCCTGTTAATAAATATTATAATAGTGGCATTAATACCGGCTGTGGGAGAAGAATTCCTCTACAGGGGTGTCTTACAGGAAATTTTTACCGGCTGGCTGAAATCAGGTGATATGGCGGTTATCCTTACTGCCCTCTTATTTAGTGCTGCACACCTGCAGTTCTACGGTTTTTTACCAAGGTTTATACTGGGTCTCGGCTTTGGATATATATACCTGTGGTCGGGCAATATCTGGCTTCCCGTACTGGCACACCTGGTAAATAATTTGATCCCCCTTATCTTGTCTTATTTTATGGGTTGGGAGAACGTAAACAGAACGATGGATGAATTTTCTGCCAGGGATATATTTATTGTGGCAATACCTGCTTTAATAGCCTTGCTGATATTATTTAATATCCGTAAAGAAGGTTTAAGGGATAATTAGTTGTTTTCTATTTTCTCAAGCTCGCTTTTCCTGAAAACATATACTAATCCGTACTCTTCAGCTTCAGTTCTTTTTTCTTCATCAGGGAGGTCAGCAAAGGTATTTTCCACCTCATTCCATATATCAATTATCAGCTCATCAGCCTGTTCTCTGAGCTCACTGATTTTGTCTGAACACTCGCCTGTTCTTTTTTGCAGTGTTTTCTGGAAATGATGAGCATCAAGAAAATTTTCGAAATGAACCTTGACCACTGCCATTGTCGGATTGGTGACCGGTGTACGTCCTTCCCTCATACGGGCAGCCTCCCCTTCAATGATCTTCTTACCCCAGTATATGACATCTTTTTCAGAGCTTAGAGTGGGTAAGGAGGAATGACCACTGACAAAACCAAAAAATTTTGGCGTATCATCCCTGAGGTCTTTCCTCTGCACTGCCATAATCATCACGCGGAGAAAATGATTAATGTAGGTTTTTGCCTTTTTAAGAGACTCCTGGTACTCCTTATTGCTTTCAACCTGTTTATTGTATGCCTGTCTCTGGAGTTGATAATTATGTATGAAAGATGGGAGGAGAGCCTGCAGTTTTACATAATTTTCAGCCGTGTACGCAAGCTTGAAAGGAGGAAGCTCTTTGCCTTTAATCAGAGCCTGGTCCATTGCTCTTATTCTCGCAGCATCGGTGTTTGGTAAGCGACGGTAGGGCATATTTCCGGACTAATTGTTGAAAACTTGTTAGTAATGTATGCGAATATATGAATTAATAAATAAAATACAATTCTGTTCGCATATGATTTTCAATACTTTTTATGAAAAAAATACGATTCTGTTTCATAGCCTGAAAACACTGTTAATAATCAGAAGGGAATGTATTATCAACCATGGAAGAACATTTTGCATTACAGTTAAATAGCCGTATTTTTATTTTTGATAATAAAAACTAAAACAACAATAATATGTTTAAATCAGAAGTATACACAAAGAGGAGAGAGTCATTGAGAAAGTCAATGAAAGAAGGACTGGTCCTCATTCCTGGTAATGTTGATTCTCCCATGAATTATCCTGCCAATCCTTTTCATTTCAGGCAGGACAGTGATTTTCTTTATTTCTTCGGTCTCGATTTACAGGGACTTGCGGGGATTATGGACGTTGACAGTGGCAGGGATTATATTTTCGGAAATGATGTTGAGGTGGATGATATTATATGGATGGGTTCGCAACCATCGATTCGAGAACTGGCGGAAAAGGCAGGGGTAAAGAACACTATGCCCATGGACAGGCTGGCAGGCTTTATTGATGAGGCAAGATCAGCAGGAAGGAAAATACATTTCCTGCCGCCCTACAGGGGTGAGAATAAGATGACACTCGGAGCTCTGCTTAAGGAGAATCCTTGCCAGATGAAGTCAAAAGCCTCGGAAGAACTCATCAAATCAATTGTTGCCCTGCGTTCTTATAAAGAAGACTGCGAGATAAATGAGATAGAAAAGGCTGTGGATATAGCTTATGAGATGCACACTACAGCAATGAAAATGTGCAAGCCGGGGGTAAAGGAGCAGGTAATATTCGGAACTGTTGAGGGAATAGCACTGGCTAAGGGTATGGGGCCTTCTTTCCCGATAATATTGAGTATAAATGGTCAGACCCTTCATAATCACAATCATGGCAACATTCTTGCCGAAGGAAGGCTTATGGTTACAGACGCCGGAGCCGAAACCAGTATGCATTATGCATCAGATATCACCCGGACCACACCGGTAGGGGGAAAATTCAATTCAAGGCAGAAGGACATATATGAAATAGTACTTGAAGCAAATATGAAGGCTATTCAGGGTTCAGGCCCCGGGAAATCGAATAAGGAGCTTCATATCGAAGCCTGCAAGGTACTTGCTACAGGATTGAAAGGATTGGGACTGATGAAGGGTGATATTGATGAAGCTGTGGCAAGCGGGGCCCATGCATTGTTTATGCCACACGGGCTGGGGCATATGATGGGACTGGACGTTCACGATATGGAAGGCCTTGGTGAGAATTATGTTGGGTATAATAACGAGGTTAAGAGAAGCGGGCAGTTTGGCCTGGCCTTCCTGAGGTTTGCTTTGCCGTTTAAACCGGGACATGTATTCACCATTGAGCCGGGCTGCTATTTCATTCCTGAACTGATAGCACAATGGAAATCAGAAAAGATGCATGCAGAGTATATCAATTACGACAGGGTTGAAAAATACCTTGATTTTGGAGGTGTGCGCATTGAGGACGATGTGTTGATAACAGAATCAGGCCACAGGGTCCTTGGCAGGCCGATACCTAAAACGGTTAAGGAGATAGAAGATATTTGTAGTTAGCTATCATCTCCTGTTCCGCGCCGGGGCGGGAAATACAGGGAGGCTTTCATGCCCGTCTGCATCAACACTCTGTACGGCGAAAAAATAATTATCCTTTGAATAGGGCAGGATAACTTCAGTGCCGCTTACAAATATCTTTTTCTCCCACATTGGCTGGCAGGTTTCACGTATTAAAACATAATAACCTGCCGGTTCTTTACCGCTTGCTGGTTTTTCCCACCTCAGGGTGGTGAAATTACTTAAGCGCGAAACCACTATGCCTGTATTTACCGGTTGCCGGGGTGATAGGGCAAGGTTGGCCAGGGTGGCAAGGTTAATGCCGGCATTTTTTCGTACATATTCATAATCAACACCTTCGGGCATGTCCCCGTACATAATGCCATCCCTTTCACCGGGTGTTGTATGGGTGCGGTGGTAGTTTTCGTTAAACTCACATATCCTTACAGCCGTAAATCCCTTCCTGCAGAAGGGTGTATGGTCACCACCACGTCCGAACCTGTCGTTCCTGTATACCAGGCTGACATCTGTCTGGTCAACATACCTCTCACCAACTTCCTTTATATACCTTGCCAGCTGTCTTGCCTTACCGTCATTTTCACCTGCAGTATATGATCTCATTCTTGCCATCTCTTCCGTTTCATATGCCGGAACACCCTCACTGAAAACCCTTACCCTCATATTGTCGTTCAGCAGGGTGCCGCTGGAAGCGCTGTTCCCTATCATGTCATTATTAAGCATGGCTGTAATATTCCAGTTTTCCTCAACTGCTATATCGGCCATGGCCGAGGCACCGTAAAGACCGTGTTCCTCACCTGTGAGAATCATAAACTTAATGGTTGCCGGAAACTCATGTGGTGACATTATTTTGATCAGCTCAAGAATGGCTGCAACACCAGAACCGTCATCATTGGCCCCGGGTGCAAATGATGTACTGTCATAGTTATTCTCGACTCTGCTGTCAAGATGGGCACTGATAACTAAAACCCTGTCATCTCCGGTGTAAGTTCCTTCCAGGGTGGCTACTACATTCTTTAGTTCAATTTCCCTGTTTATCCTCTGGCCTTCTCCTCCAACTGTATAATTGACGAAATCAACGGAGAGGCGGCCAGCTGATCCCGGAATGTATTTTTCAATTTCCTCTTTTACCCAGTTCCATGCTGCTCCTATTCCTGTCTCAGGATTATCCTGTACACTCAGGTTATGTCGTGTATGGAAGCTGACCAGCTTCTGTATAT
>Ga0190344_1000338_pt1 | contig 24856 bp, 18 predicted proteins | sample 48721323_MG_FD_161662 | JGI IMG/M metagenome (GOLD analysis project Ga0190344, IMG submission 161662) | Hydrothermal vent microbial mat bacterial communities from Southern Trench, Guaymas Basin, Mexico - 4872-13-2-3_MG | ecosystem: Environmental > Aquatic > Marine > Hydrothermal vents >... | reverse complement strand
TCGGTCAGGGCCGAGGGGTTGAAATCGGGATGCAGGGCGTAAACCAAGGCGTTCTCGGCGATTAGTTTTCCACCGTCGTAGAAGTCAATCCGCGCCGCCGGGTTTGCCATCGGATTACTGTTCAGGTCGCCACCCGCACCGATGCTGTGGTTGGTGAAGTAAGAGCGAATCACCATCGAGTAAGCTGTATCGGGGAAGGGCGTTGCATCCTCAGCAATCGGGATTGAGAGCGGACCGTTCAATCGTGTTGATTCACCATCGGTGATGTTCAGGCTGACCCGGACAGACTCCGGGTAGATTTGAGAACTCTGATAGTTGGACAGCTCCTCGATGTAGCGATTGAGTTCCTCTTCCGGCGCAAAGATTAGCCGGAGCGACTGTCCCTCATCGGTGAACCACTGATAGATGCTTATTCCATCGTATTTGAAGGGATAGTTGACCTCTACGTATGCTGTTGGCGGAGCTCCCGGACCGTTTAGCTCCAGATCGGTATAGTAGTTCAGTACCTTGCCGGAGTTGGGGTCGATCACCGTTTCGAAGTCCACGGCGGTCAGCTCTAGCTCTGTTCCCAGCGAGACTGGCAGCATGATGCTCTGTCCCTCGAACAGGGTAATGTCCTCCTTAACCCCGGCAATCAGCTTAACCGAGCCGGCAATCAGGAAGAACACCACGCCGAGGTGAAGAGCGGTCGATGCCCACCACGCCCAGCCTCCTTTGGTCGCCAGGGTCGCGCCGTCGTCGCCACGCTGAACCTTCCAGCCACGCTTCTCCAGCCGGGACAGCACTCCACCAAGAAAGCGTTCCTGGTCTCCGCCGACCTTGAACCTCTGCTGGGCGGTAAAGCTGGCATACGCCTTTCGCTTTGTTCTGCCCCCCCGACGCAGACGGTTGATACTGCACACTACCAGAGCCAGCGCGTACCACGCCTCCAGCATAATGAAGTACGGCGTGAAGAAGAGGTGATCCAGCCCCAGGGCATAGATGAAGCTGGCTCCACCCTCGCCGTAGAGGTAGTCGTACGCCTCCGGCGGACCGTCCTGGAGGATGAAGATACCGATCAGGCTGATGGCGGCAATTCCCGTTGTCAGCCAAAAAAGTACCCGCAGGGAACCGAAAAAGTTCCAGAAACGGGTGGCGATACTAAGCTTTGCAGATGTGTCTTTCGCCGTCATAGACTACTCACTTTTGTTTTAACAACTTTGGTGCGATGAAGGTTGCAGGTCTACAAAACGAATATACCATCGACGGTTGCCGATGGCAAGACCTAGTTGGCAGGTCGGTAATTTTACAGATCAAACGCCAGATCCAGCTCCACCGAGAGTGGACTTTCCAATGCTCCTGCCCAGGTTTCCCGACGGGAATCGAGAAGGTTCTTTCCACGGAGCGAGAGACTGAACAGCTCACTAATCCGAAACTGGGTTGAGAGGGAGAGCATGATGCTGCCGGGAAGCTGCCCTCCGTTGCCGTTTTCTCGCTCGGAGAGGTAATCCGCTGTCAGATCAGCTATGAACCACTCCGTTGGTTGCAGGGAGAACCCCAACTGCGCTGTGTGCTCGGCGTGATGGGGAAGCGGCGTTCCAGTCTCCTCCAACCAGAATGGCGTTGCATCGGCGTATTCGTAGTCGGCTTGCAGGCGCGCGGGAAGAGAGAAGAGATTCATTCCCAGGTCGAGATGAACCCCCAGCTTGAGGAACTCCCGCCGAGTACCGTTGCTCATTGACAGAGACCCCGCATCGGTCAAAGCTATTTCCCAGGGAGCCGAGACGATACCCAGCCCACAGCGCAGACCAGCCACGGAGCCTTCATTAAGGTGGAGGGAGTACTCCAGATAGTAATCAGACTCCAGATTCGCCCCCGGGGCGTTGACCTCTGCCAGACCGGGGAGTTGCCACCAGTCCTCCGCCGGAGCAGAGAAGCCGACCCTCCGCCGACCGATCAGCCCGAAGAGTGAATAAGGTCCCAGCAGCAATCTTGCCGCTAGGTCGTATTCAAAGAAGGTCTCGCCAGCCCAGGCAACGCCCAGCCCCGTGGTGAGGAAGAGGACTCGATCCGCCGTCCAGGTGTTAGAGGCGGAGAGCCGTCCCACGTCCGCCGCAGCCGCGCCCTGAGCGTGGCGATAGAATAGCTTCGCCGTCAGATGATCATCAGAGCCGAGGAAAAAATGCGAACCAAGCTCGACATCGCCGTGATAGAGGTTAAAGCTGCCCAGTCCAAACTGGTTCAGTGATTTGAAGGAGAGTCGGGCGAAGGTGCTTACGACATCGCTCGGTCGCCAGACCCCGGTCAGCCCACCGCTGAGTTGTTCCTGTTGCTGAGTTCCATCGGCGGCTTCAAAGCTCCAGCGTCCGGCACCAGCATTAAAGAAGAGGCGGTTCTCATCGGGCAGAAAGAGACCGAAGTTCAGCCGTCCGTCCAGCTCCTCACGGGGTCGCCCGCCGTTCTCCGTTACTCCATAGCCACCACCGAGGTGCCAGGCGAAGCCGTCGCCCTCCAGAGCGTGAGCCAGGTGAAAGCCACCATCGAGGGTCGAACCGATGGAGCCGTCGAGATGGAGATAGTCCCGTTTCTCTGGTGGAGCAGCGGAGACCTCCAGCCCCTCCGGTAGCGCGAAGGGAGAAAACCGCTCACCTTCGGTCATCAATCGCTCGGCAAGCTCCTCTTGCCACTCCTCCGAGGGCTGCGGCTCGCTGGTCAGCCCCTCGGTCTCGGCAAGAGCCAGTTCCTCGGCACGGGTCAGAGCCAGTGCCGGAGCAACGAGAAACGCGACAGTGAGTAATGTCGTCCATCTTCGCATAGTTTTTGGGGTTACTCGTCCAGCAGCTTCGTAACCAGTTCGTTGACCAGCTGGGCATCGGCTTTGCCACGGGTTGCCTTCATCACCTGACCAACAAAGAACTTCGCCAGCTTCGTCTTGCCCGCCCGATACTGTTCAACCTCGCTGGGATTGCTCTCTATCGTCTGGCGGACGATTGCCTCAACTTCGGAAGAATCAGACATCTGCCCCAGGTTCTGCTTCTTAATGACCTCCTCCGGTGTACCTTCTCCGTTGAAGGTTCGCTCCAACACTTCTTTCGCCGCCCTACCACTGAGCTTTCCGCCCTCTTGCAGGGCGATCAGCTCCGCCAGATGACTTGGCGACAGCGGGCAGTCGGTGTAGTCATGTTCGCTCTCCTTGAGCAGAGCCGCAAGGCCGCCGTTGACCCACTTCACCACCGGCTTTGGCGAGGCTCCGGTCTGCACAACGGTTGCGAAGTACTCGTAGCGGGATTTATCGAAGATCAGTACCCAGGCATCGTAGGGCGAGAGTCCCTCGGCGATCAGCCGTTCTCTGGTTGCCCGGGGCAGTTGCGGCATCGAGGCTTTAATCTTTGCAAACCACTCATCGCCCACCATCAGTGGCGGGATGTCCGGCTCCGGGAAGTAGCGGTAGTCCATCGAGGATTCCTTCGACCGACCGGGCAGAGTGATTCCTCGCTTATCGTCCCAGTGCCGGGTCTCTTGCAGAATCCGCTCGCCTGCATCCAGCAGTTCAGCCTGCCGCACCATCTCGTACTCCAACGCCGCCTGCACCGCTTTGAAGGAGTTGATGTTCTTCACCTCGACCTTACTGCCGAGCTGGTCGCTGCCCCGTGGAGCCAGAGAGATGTTGGTGTCCACCCGCAGCGAGCCTTCCTCCATGCTACAGGTGGAAACGTCGAGGTACTCCAGCATGTTCATCATATTCAGCAGGTAGGCATAGGCGATGCGCGGCTCGTGGATGCACGGCTCGGTAACAATCTCCAGCAGCGGAACCCCAGCACGGTTGAAGTCGATCAGGGTCTTGCCAGTCGCATCGTGGCTGCTCTTGGCGGTGTCCTCTTCCATGTGAACCCGCTCGATATCTACCACGCAATCCGCCTCGACCCCGTAGCGTTCACCGGGGAAGCGAAGCATTCCGCCGCTGCCGATGGGGCAGGGGTGCTGGGTAATCTGATAGCCCTTGGGCAGGTCGGGATAGAAGTAGTTCTTGCGGTCGAAGTGGGTCTGTCGGGCGATCTTGCTGCCCAGAGCCAGGGCGATGCGAATCGCCTTCTCGAAGACCCCACGGTTCGGCACCGGCAGTGCACCGGGTTGTGCCGTGCAGACCGGGCAGACGTGGGTGTTCGGCTCGGCTCCATAGATGTTCGCACAGCCGCAGTACGCCTTGGAGCGGGTGTTCGCCTGCATCTGCACTTCTAAGCCGATGGTGGGCTGATAGCGTTCCAATAGTTTATCCATATTCCTGTTCTCTGGTTTGCTGCGAAGATGGCATAAGTTTGACGAAGCGGATTATAGGTGAGGATGGTGGTTTCCACAAGGCAATGTGAAAGCCACTTTATTAAAAGCAACCGCTATTGTACAATCCCGCTTCTCACTAACTTTATCTTCAAGCACTGAGGTTTCGTTGAGCAAAAACACAGGTAAAAAGAAGACTGGCAAGCCCTCTTACCACAGCAGACGCCAGGGTGTCGCCTTCCAGAAGCACGAGTTCGCCCGGATGCGTGCCAACGCAGACAAGGCAGCTCACAAGCTGATGACCCGAGACCCCGACGGTGGCAAGAATCTGGCGGAGAAGTTCGAAGACCTCTCCACCGCCGTCTCCGAGCTTTTCTCCAGCCCGGAGTGGGCGAATGTCCGCCTTGACCCCAACGTCATTGCCAATTACATCAAAACCAACCCGGTTCCTAAAGACAAAGACGACAAGAAGATGGGCGAGTACGTCGGCGAGTGTCTGGAGAAGATTATCGACGACCGGGCGCGTTTTGGTCTGATCACCATCTGCCTCTCGGCTCTGCCGGCGTTGGTGGAGCGTGAAGCCAACCGGATGGCGTGGGCTAACCTGCTGATGCTGAACATGCTCGGCGACCAAGAGGTCAAGGCGCGGGCGATTCCGATTCTGCACAACCTCTTCTGGGCGAACTTCGCCGACTTTGCCTTCCAGCAGAACGTGATGGCATTCGTCGGGCGCAGCCTGGAGCCGGATCGCCTCCTCTCTCCGGAATACGTCGAGGCACTCGCCGCCGATTGGAAAGAGGACGGCACGGACATCGCTAATCTTGCCACCGAACTTGGGGTTGAGGAAGACAAGGTAGCTGAGAAGGTCGCCGAGGTCTCTCGTCTTGCCGTGCTGGTAGAAGACCTCCTCGACGGGCTTGAGCTGTCCGAGGAACTGCTTCACAAGACCGCCGATCAGCTCTCTACCCAGGCGGTGGAGCTGGTTCGCACCGGGATGGAGAACCAAGCGACGACAGAGGAGCTTGACGCTGCCTCCGCCAGGCTGATTCGTCAGCTGTCCACCGCCCACGCGATGGAGCTTCAGGGTGCCGAACTACTAGCCGCCATCGAGGCAAAGCTCGACGCGATAGCTGGCTCCGAGCTGGGTACACTGCCTGTTGAGCTTGCCCAGCGGGCGAAGAAGCTGCTCACCCTGCTATCGGTGCGGCAGAACCCCTTCTTCGATGCCCTGCTGCTTGCCGGAGTCCGCGCCCAGGCGGCGCGGGACTTCAAGGAGAGCGAGGTTGCTCGTCAGCAGGCAGAGGCACAAGCTGCGTCGCAGGAAGCTGCCGATGAAACAGCAGAGGAGGCTACGCCGGATAGCCCCGACGACTCAGACGATGCGGGCGAATCAGGCGAAACAACCGAAGGAGAGTAGATGAGGCGTGATGTCATCTCTACCGACAAGGCTCCCAAAGCCATCGGACCATACAGCCAGGCGATTGTTGTCAAGGGGATCGTTTACACCTCTGGGCAGATTCCGCTGGTTCCCGAAACCGGAGAGTATCTGAACGACGACATCAAGGTAGCCACCCGGCAGGTTCTCAAGAACCTCGAAGCCGTCCTGGCGGCGGCGGGGAGTTCCCTTGCTCAGGTAATTAAGGTTACGGTCTTCCTGACCGATATGGACAACTTCACCGCGATGAACGAGGTTTACGCCGAGTTTTTTGCCGATGCCCCACCGGCTCGCTCCGCCATTCAGGCAGCCCGTCTGCCCAAGGATGCCATCGTCGAGATGGAAGCGATAGCCCAGTTTATCTAGACAGGGCAACCAGCGGGAACGCATACACAGGGATGAGCGTTACCTGCTTTATAGGTCAGACGCACAGATTCGCCGGGCGTTGCCCCTTGACACAGCTTTAGTCAGTAAATAGAATCGATGTCGAACGCTAGACACAGTCCGTCCACCAAATTCCCGGTTGGAGAATCATGACCCGCCTTTCACGTAGCATTGCCCCAGTTCTCGCCTTTGTCCTGCCGCTGGCTCTTATCGTTGCAGGATGCACCAGTCTCCCGTTGAACACCCACGGAGACACGCCCACCGACGGACAGCTGAAGATCAGAGCCTTAGCTGCTGCTGCCGCTGAGGTAGCTCGCCTCTCCGTGATGGAGATGGGACTGGTCAAGGATGTCGAGAACCTCGCCCCCGTCGACGAAGATAGCCCAACTCTCCTGCCTAACTTCTTCGAGGATGAACTCCTCAGCGTTTTGGCACGCCGTGGCTACGTGGCCGGTACGGTCTCTGGTAGCTCTGGTGGTAGTAGTAGTGGAGGAGACAGCAGTGGTGGTGGCAGCTTCTCGCCAGCCGAAGGTAACGGTGGGGCAGCAATTGGTCGCGGCGAAGAGCCGGACTATTCTGGCATGAGCGCGGAAGAGATAGAAAAGTACAAAGCAGAATATGACGAGGAGATGAGTGGTTACGAGCCGGAATCCACGCCTCCTCCCACTTCTTCCGGCGATGTAACCCCTGGAACCCTCTCCTATCGCGTGGTTGACTGTCGGGTTATCTACTCCCGTGTTGGTGGAAGCATCCGCCGCAACGCCGTCGCCGTAGTCAATGTTCGCATTCCCAGCTCCGATGGTAGTGGCTACTCCTGGGTCGGAACCGTCGAGGGACAGTACGAAGATGTCGTCTCCTCTGCCGCCGCCGAAGACCTGGTTGACACCCGCTATGCCGACATCGGACCTGTTGCCCCGGTAACCGACGAGATGCCAATTCTGGAGCCGATCATCGTTACCGCAGTTACGGTGGGACTGATCGTTCTCTTCAGCTTCACCAGCCAAAACGGCAGCTAGCAACGCGGTGCGTTGCATCACACTTTCGCGGCTGGTAATTTTGGTTTGTAGGGGCAACCCCCTGTGGTTGCCCTTTTCGTTGTAGAAAACCAATGGTCGTTCTGCTAAAGTTACCTGCGTGTCTCTTCAGACAAACAAATGAGCTAATGGCGCAATCCACTTCAAAGCTATTAACAACCATCGGACGCTGGGTCTCCACCGGGCTGGTTTCGCTGGTTGCCGGAGTCATCACCCTGGTTATCCTCGCCGGGGCGATTTTTCATCTGCTCTACCCGCCAGAGCGGCTCAAGGAACTCGTCGTTGAGATAGTCAACGAGGCGCTGCTCGGCGAAGTTGAGCTGGGGCAGGTTTACCTCTCGCCCCTCGTCGGATTGGTGGTGCGAGATCTGCGAATCCTCTCCAGCCCGGAGTTCGACAGCGAGCCGGCGGTGCTGCTCGATGAGCTGGTGTTGTACTACGACCTCGGCGAGCTGCTTGGTGCCGGTGAGGTCTTCATTAACGTCGCCGAGGCGGAGGGGCTGTCGGTCAACCTGATTGAGAAACCCGGTCTGGGCTGGAATCTGGAGCATCTGGTCCCGCCGTCAGAGGATGAAGAAGACGACGAACCGTTCAGTTGGGAATCGCTGCCGGTGCGGGTGCGGCTTTCGAAGATTGCCCTGCGGGAGATTGCGGTCTCGGTGCGGGATGGAATCTCCGCCGAGCTGGATAACCTTAATGTAGAGATGGAGAGCTTTGATACTGCCAACCCGGACAGCTTTGCCCTGCGCCTGTACAAAGAACCCGGTTTGGTGAAGCTGCGGATGGGTTCGGCTGAGGAGCCGACGCTGGCAGGGCAGATTGAGGATTTATCCTTCGATATCTATGTGCAGGCTCCGCTCGGTGAGATTCCCCCGACGGGAGCCAGTGGTAGCTTCAATCTCTACGCCGCTGGAATTAACCTTACCGCACCGCTTGCCTTTGCATCGGCGGGTGAGTTCGCGATGGAGCTGCTCTTCGATGCTGACCTCGGCGAGCAGGAGTTCTCGCTGGTGATGAATCGGCTGGCTCTGGGCGATTATCTGCTGACAAGATTCACCACTGACGTTGCCCTGGGCGAGCCGCAACCCGGCGTGAAGCTGGAGGTCGAAGAGTTAAACATCTCTCTCGCACCGCTGGTAGCCGATCTGTCGGCGATGCTGCCGCCGCTTCAGGCTAATGGTGAGATTGGCGGTTTGCTCTCGCTTTCTCTCGACCTGAGTGAAGAACTACAGCCGGAGCGAGCAGAGTTTTCTTCGACCCTGAGTTTTACCGAGGTCGGGGTCGAAATGCCTGTGGGCGAAGACTCCGCCTCACTTCAGGGGCTTAACGGCAGCTTCCGCCTTGCCTCCTCCATCGCGCTGGATGGTCTCGCCAGCGAAGACTTTAATCCTCTGTTCGCCCTCTCGCCCCTGGAGCTTGGAGCTGACCTCAGCCTTGCCGAGGCTGGCTTTGGGGACTATCGTGCCAATGGCATCACCTTCGCTCTGGATGGGGTCGTTGACCCGGCGACGCAAAGCACGGCGGGTCTGCTGCTGTCCGCTTCAGCGGAGCAGGTGGCAAGCCTCTCAGCGGAGCTACCGCTGACCCTGCCCGGTTTCTCGCTGGATACCGTTGTCTCGGCAACGCCCGGTACAGGGAACTTCGACTTCACCGGGTTGAGCTTCAACCTCGCCGATGCAGTCTCCTTCGACGGAGCGGTGCAGCTGCGTGGCTTTGGGCAAAGCGGTCTGCGGCTGACCGTTGACGAACTGGCGGTGGAGCTGGAATCCGTCCTGCGGCTGGTACCTGCTGGAATGGTCGTCCTGCCCACGGTTCTTCCCCATGGACGATTGCTCCTCGATGGCTTTGTGGAGCTTCCCGCTGGCGCGCTGGCTAATCCAGAGCCGCTGCTGCTGGCTCGTGGAGTGAACACCGATCTAACCCTCCGACTCCAAAATTGTAATATCGGACTGCCCGGTGGCGGAGTGGAGGGGCTGAACTCCGAACTGCACCTTGCTCTGGAGCGAGGCTCCGGCGAGATAGAGCTAGCCTCCACCGTTGAGGCTGTCAACTACGATCTGCCGCTACCGATGCCGCTTAGTGGGATTCGCCTGAACCTCAACGCCAGTTTGAACAACCTCAACGAGCTTCAGATTCACGAATTAGAGGCTGGAGTCGGCTCACTGGACTTCCGGGTTGGTCTCATCGGCGCGGTGTCATCGCTGCTCGACAATCCCTGGACGGCTCTCGACCTTTCTCTGAGATTGGGATCGATCGGCTCGCCGCTCAAGGTGCTGGAACAGTTCATTGAGGCTTCGGGAATGATCGGGCTGAAGCTCTCCTTGCGTGGACCGCTTCAGGGTGATGAACCGCTGCGAATCAGCGGGGGGCTGCGCTTCCACCAGCTTAACCTGCGCCAGGGACCGTATCTGGCGATTAGCGGACTGGAGGGCGAGCTACCCATCGAACAGGCGGTCTATGCCGAGGAACCGCTGCCGTTGCCCGCTTCGGAGGACGACGAAACCTCGCCTTTCGGTGAGCGTCGCTACGACCTCTTCAATCCGCTCAATCCGCCGCCTAACCTCTTTATCAAGGAGATTCGGGTCTCTGACCAGCGGATTGACGACCTGGAGCTGACCTGGGAAATCGCCAACGGCGGGCTGCATATCTGGCAGCTGGGGCTGAACGCCCTCAACGGGCGGATTACCGGAGAAATCCACCTGGGGCTGACCGAGCTGGTACCGACCTACCGCCTCACCCTGCTCTTCGGCGGAATCAATGTAGGCAGCTTGATCGAGGGGCTGGAGGTCAACGAGGAGTCGGAGATTAACGGCGACCTGCGCTTTACCGGACGGGGCTTTGACCTGATTCGTAACTTCGATGTCGAGGGCGCGGTCAACATCACCAAAATCGGCAGTAAGGTTGTGGATCGGCTCCTCCTATTCCTCGATCCCACCGGCAGTAATCCCTCGATCACTCAGGTGCGCAACCTCCTTGGAGGCGATGTTTACAAGCAGCCGGAGCTGGTACAGATGACCCTGAAGCATCAGAAGCTCACCCTGGAGATTCACATTGTCGATACTGGCTTCTCCTTCTTCAACCTGCTCATCTCCAGCTTCGTTGATATGAGCGAGTTCATCATCCCCCGGATTCCGATCAGCGGCATTCTGGAAAGCATCGCCGCATCGCCTTAACCTGCAACTGGCTGACATTGAGCTATTGAGTGTGCTAGACTCCCCTTCTTCCTCGAAGATAAGTTCAATCCCCTCAAAAACATGGAGTAACCTTATGAAGCGTCTTCTGTTTATCGTCTTGATTCTCGCTACCATCGTTTCGGCACGGGCTTACGACAATCAACGCATTCCCTTTGGCACCACGTTGAGTTGTGTCGCCTGTCATCCCAGTGGAAGCTACTCCTCCCTCACTGATTTCGGTCAGAAGTATTACGATCTGGGAAGAAACTGGAATCCGACCCTGGCTGCCCTGGACTCCGACTATGGTGGAATAACCAATGGGGTGGAGCTTCTCGATCCCGACGGAACCTGGCAGCAGGGAGACGGAAATCCGGGTAATCCGGTTTACATGAGCAACCCCAGCGATCCCAGCGATGACCATGTGAGCATCGAGGAAATAACCTGGGGAATCATCAAGATTCTCTTCCTCTAACCGTGGTCATTCAAACTGGTTAGGGGTAGGTAAGAGCATCCGCAAATAGGGCTTGACACTCCGATGAGTGCGGCTTATACTCCTCGACCGTTGGACTGGATTGTGCGTACATCCGGAGGTTGGTATCTCATGCTGTCCGTCGGTAGTCCTGTTTCGATGCCCTTCTGGGTCTCAGCCGCTGTGTCGCGGGGAGGTGGCAGTTGCCGCTCCGGCAGAGGTTGGTGTAGTTATAGGTAGAATCAGGGTAGCCCCTTCGCGGAGGCTGCCTTTACTTATTTTTCGTGAGAGATTAAGGGGGAGTGATGCTAATGAACGGAATAAACCGTAAGCTCCCGCTGTTCCTTGTGATTGTCGCCCTGTTGGTTCTGACAAGCTGCACCGCTGGCGATACAGACCGCTGGGGAATGCTGGAACCCGCTGGTTTTCTGGCTGGACTCTGGCATGGCTTTATTCTCCTCGTCTCCTTCGTTATCTCGCTCTTCGATGAAAGCGTCAAGGTTTATGAGGTCTTCAACAACGGCGGCTGGTACGACCTCGGCTTCCTGCTGGGAGTTATCATTGCCTGGCGCGGTAGTGCGGTACCAGGTCAGATCCGTTGTAGAAGGAAAAGAAAAACCGATGAATAGGGCATAGTGTTTTTATCATTGCTGTCCTTCAGCAAAACAACGCATTTATTTCTATCAACCCCGGCGTGTTGATTTACGCGCCTAAACCGTTCCAAACCCATCAAGGAGCTAGAACCGATGGCCGAACTCAATCCCTTCAAGATTGCCCAGGCACAGTTCGACGAATCCGCTGAGATGCTTGGTCTCGAACCCGCCATGCGCGAAATCCTCCGCTGGCCCCGTCGTGAGTACAAGTTCACCATCCCGGTGAAGATGGACAACGGCGACACCAAAGTCTTCCACGGTTATCGTGTGCAGTACAACGAAGCTCGTGGCCCCAACAAGGGTGGACTGCGCTGGCACCCGGAAGAAACCATCGACACCGTCCGCGCCCTGGCCGCCTGGATGACCTGGAAATGTGCCGTGGTGGACATCCCCCTCGGTGGTGGTAAGGGTGGCGTTACCTGCAATCCCAAAGAACTCTCCGACGGCGAAAAAGAACGTCTGGCGCGCGGCTGGATGCGCGTAGCTGCCCGCGAACTGGGCGAGCATCGCGATTCCCCTGCCCCCGACGTTTACACCACCCCGCAGATCATGGCGTGGATGATGGACGAGTACGAGACCATCACCGGTCGCAGCCATCCCGCTGTTATCACTGGCAAGCCCCTTGAGCTTGGCGGCTCCCAGGGTCGTGGCGACGCCACCGCTCGTGGCGGTATCTTCACTGTCCGTGAGGCCTGCAAGAAGCTCAACATTGATCCGTCCAAGGCTACCTACGCGGTTCAGGGCTTTGGTAACGCTGGTCAGTACGCCGCTACCCTTCACGAGGAAGTCCTCGGCGGCGGCACCCTGGTCGCGGTCTCCGACTCACGTGGTGGTATCTACTGCAAAAACGGCATGGATCCCGCTGACATCGTCAAGTGGAAGCTGGAGAACGGCACCGTTACCACCTATCCCAAAGCCGACAAGAAGATCAGCAACGAAGAGCTCCTCGAGCTTCCCGTTGATGTCCTCTACCCGTCCGCTCTGGAGAACGTCATCACCGACAAGAACGCCAAGAACATCAAGTGCAAGATATCCTGTGAGCTGGCTAACGGTCCCACCACTCCGGAAGCCGACATCATTCTGCACAAGAATGGCGTTCACGTCATCCCCGACTTCCTGGCAAACGCCGGTGGCGTTACCGTTAGTTACTTCGAGCAGGTTCAGGGAACCTACAACTACTACTGGACTCTCGAAGATGTTCGCAAGCAGCTCGACGAGAAAATGACCAAGGCATATCACGCCGTTTGGGATATGCACAAAAAACACAACATCCACATGCGTCAGGCGAACTACATGGTCGCCGTCAAGCGCGTTGCCGACGCTGTCCGTCTGCGCGGTTGGGTCTAGTCTAACGACTCAACGCCAGCTCAGTAAGACAAAGGAGCCTCTTCGGAGGCTCCTTTTCATTATCTGTGGTTTTGTAGGGGCAGGTCCCTGTGCCTGCCCTCGTTAACTGTGGAGGACACGGCAAATAGTGTCTCTACGCTCTAGTCCATGCCGTATCGTTTGCGCTTGTCGAGGAGGGTCTTGCGGTTGATACCCAGCAGCTCCGCCGCCTCGCCTTTGTGTCCCCGGGTTTTGCTCAGAATCGCCTTGATATACTCCCGCTCCAGTTCGTCAAGGGTGAAAGAATCCTCCACGGCTTTTTTCAGAAAACTCTGTTGAACCGTGATGATGTACTCCGGCAGCGAGTGAAGGTCAATCCGCACCTCGCCCTTATCCGCCAGGACGACCAGACGCTCCAGAAGATTCTCCAGCTCGCGCACATTCCCCGGCCAGAGGTAACGCATTAGCGCATCAACCGCCTCGTGCGAGATACCACCGAAGTTGCGGGAATACTTGCTGCTCAACCGCTCCAAAAAGGCTTTGGTGAGCAGGATGATGTCGCCTTCGCGCTCCCGCAACGGCGGCAGAACCACCGGAACGACGTTGAGCCGATAGTAGAGATCCCGGCGGAAGGTTCCCTGTTCCATCTCTTTGTCGAGGTCGCGGTTGGTCGCCGCGACGATGCGGATGTCCACCTGGCGGGTTTTGGCTTCCCCCAGACGCTCGAAGGACTTCTCCTGAATCAGCCGCAGCACCTTCGCCTGGAGCGGTGTGGTCAGCTCGGAGATCTCATCGAGAAACAGCGTTCCGCCGTCGGCACCCTCGACTCGCCCCAGCTTGTCGTTGTCGGCTCCGGTAAAGGCTCCCTTTTTATAGCCGAACAGCTCGCTCTCCAGCAGCCCCTCTGGCAGGGCGGTGCAATCAATCTTTATAAAAGGCTTATCCGAGCGTGAGGAGTTGTAGTGCAGGGCGCGGGCTACAAGATCCTTCCCCGTGCCGTTCTCTCCGCGAATAAGCACCGTTGCGTCCGTCGGGGCGACCTTGGCGATTACCCCGTAGAGCGACTTCATCTTTGGTGAGTTGCCGATGAGCTTATCGAAGGAGTAGCGGTCGGACAGCTCTCCACGCAGGCGGCGATTCTCCTTTACCAGCTTTTGCTTCTCCAGGGCGCGTTCAATCTGGAGCAGTACCTCGTTGCGGGCGATTGGCTTGGACAGATAGTCCTCCGCCCCGCGCCGCATCGCCTCCACCGCAGTCTCCACGCTGCTCTGACCGGTCATCAGGATTACCGGCAGCTCTGGAGACAGGGACTTCACCCGCCCCAGAAAGCTCAGTCCGTCCATCCCCGGCATCACCAGGTCGGAGAAGACCACCCGGATGTTGTTGCTCTGGATCAGGCGCAGAGCCTCCTCACCCTGATCCGTAGTCAGAACCTCGTAGCCACCTTTTTTGATAATCGCCGAGAGCAGAGCCAGCGTTGGCTTGTGATCATCAAGGATGAGTATCTTCATTTCTATTCCTCCAGAGTGTTGCTTGGCGATGGGTGCGTTTTCTAAAGCAATTGTTAAGAAACGCCCCCTCTGGCACATAATGTACCAAAGGGGGCGTTTTGTGTCAACCGGAAAAAGCTATGGAACGCGGGGACAAACGTTGTTGAGGATAATTGTCAGCCGCGCGTCTGTGTCCAGCTTCAAGCTGCTGCCTACGGGCAGTCCGGTTTAGTTGGTACCAAACGCGGGGACAAACGTTGTTGAGGATAATTGTCAGCCGCGCGTCTGTGTCCAGCTTCAAGCTGGGCGTTTTGTGTCAACAGGAGAGTGTTACTTGTGGACAGCAAAAAGTCCCCGCAGCTCTTCTTTAGCTCTGATTGGCTCCCTTGCCCGTGATATCGCCGTTACAACGGCTACGTAGGCTGGCTGGGCGGAGAGGACTTCACCAAGATTGGCAGGAGTGATTCCGCCGATGGCGCAGACCGGGACGTTGGAGGCTTCCACGGTGCGTCGAAGGTTCTCCACACCCCGTGCCTTGAGGTCGGGTTTGGTCTGGGTGGGGAAGCAGGGACCGCTGGCAACGTAGCTGGCTCCGGCGGCGATTGCCTGGCAAGCCATCTCCGGCGTACGGGTGCTGACTCCGACGATTAACTTATCGCCAACCAGCCTGCGTACCGCCGCGACGGGAAGGTCATCCTGCCCGACATGGACTCCGCTGGCTTTGACAAGCAGGGCGATGTCCGGGCGGTCGTTGACGATCAGCGGAGTCCCCACAGCCTGACAGCGGCGGGAGAACTCCTGAGCAAGGCGCAGGAACTCACCGTCGCCGGTGTCTTTAAGGCGCAGCTGAAACAGCCCCAGTCCACGCAGCAGTTCCTCGGTATAGAGTGTGAGGAGTGCTTCGGCGGAGAGGGTCGCATCGCTGATCAGGTATAATTTTGTCATAGAGTTGTGAGCAGCTGTTGTAGCTACGAATACGGGAACAACGCACTGCGTTGCTAATCGTAGAAGACCCAGGCGAAGGAGACGTTGAAGGAGATTGGCGGGGTGATTCGCCCCAGTTCGTCAACGGAAAGATCTCCGCCGATCAGGTGATTGAGACGAAGGGCAAGCTCAAAATCGATCAGTCGGAGTTTGAGGCTGAAGTCGTGGGTCAGCGGGGCCGTGTTGGTGTAGTCCTCCGCCGCGTCGGTGGGCAGTCCCGGATAACCAAGATTCGGTAGCCGACTGAGCCAGCTTGTGGTGGATTCCAGTCGGGCGGTGAGGTCGCCGCCGAAGAATCGCTGCTGGTAGCCGATTGTGCCTCGTGCCAGATGGTAAGGCGCGGGGTCGTCATCCTCCCAGACCGTGGAGAGACTCAACCTGATGCTGAGTGGGAGCGTCCAGCTGGCATCCTCCGCCCGACGGGTGGACTGAGAGCCAACGGAGAAGGGATCTAGTCCGAAGAGCAGCTCCGCTTCCAGTCCACGGGCGATCTGGCTGTTGGGCTGGTTTACTACGGTCTCTCCGGGGAGGATGGCGTTCTCGACCTGACGCTGAAAGGCGGTGAACTCCAGCTTCAAAGGAGCGAAGCGGGTGAAACGCAGTCCGGCTTCCGCCAGCCAGCCGGTTTCCGGCACTAGCTCCTCGTTACTGAAGGAGCGTTCCTCCAGGCTGGGCAGACGATAGCCCAATGAAAAATTTACGAAAATAGCATCGGTTCCGTGGCGGTGAGGGAGTCCCTGGAGCAGTCCGCCTCGTCCGGTTATGAATCCACCAAAATAAGAATGCTGATCGTAGCGCAGGGCGGAGTGAAGCTGAGTCAAGCCACTGAAGAAACCCTGTTCAAAGGAGACCCCGCCGCCGAGATTCCAGTATTCCGGTTCAGTGAAGTCGAGGGAGTATTCGTGGAAGCCATCGAGGAGAAGACCGAGACGACCGTCGCCCCACGGAGTAGCGTCCAGCCGCAGGAGACCGTTAATTGTTCGAGAGTGATAAGAATCAGGGAATATCTCCGATTCGACCTCGTCTTCATTCTCGTCGTTGTTATCGCTGTCAATGACCCGGCGGCTTCGCTTGTCGTCAATCAGGTTAAACTCGCCGTGGAGCAGCCCCCACTGCGTGAAGGGAAGCTGACCGAAGAGACCGTAAGTTGTGCGGTTGAGGTTGTCGTGATAGTTGTTTGGATTCAGGGAGAGTCGATCCTCGTTGCGCCCGTACCAGGAGCGCAGGTAGAGGCCGAACTCCGCTCCGTTGTAGGGTTCTCCGGGGCGAATGCCACTGAGGTCGAAGCGAACCTCGGCATCCAGTGAACCGCCATCGCGGTCGAAGCCAGCTTCGGCTCCGGCTCCGCTCCACTTGAGCCCGCCAACCTTATAGGTAAAGAAGGCGGAGCGGTTCTCGAAGCGTCCCCAGTAGAGCTGATTCTCGAAGCTGCCGCCGCCGCCAGCAAGCTCCGCCAGAGCCAGGGTGAGGCGATTGGGGTTGCGGGTTACCACGTTGATAACCCCGCCGAGGGAGTTTGAGTAGAGTCCGCCTCCTGGTGAGCGCAGAATCTCTACCCGCCGTACAAGGTTCAGCGGAATCAGAGCCAGGTTCTCTTGCCAGGTGGTTCCGTGGTGAGCCGGAATGCCGTCAATCAGGATAGTTGTGTGCTGGGTCGGTGAAAGGCGTAGAGAAAGCCCGGCATTCTGCCCCAATCGGTATCGCTGATCGGGGTAGCAGCCCAGCTCAAAGGCGAGGGCATCAGCCAGGGTGGCATAGGAAAGCTCACGGAGCCGCGCTCCGGAGATGACTTCCACCGCATAGGGGGTGGAGGCGATATCCCGAGTCGCTCCGGTGATTAGCAGTTGGTCGAGGTCGTTATCGAGATAAGCTTCCTCGGCGGCAATCGGCAGCAGACGCTCTCGCTCCAGCTCTTCCGGGGTCAGCTCCTCGTAAGGAGATTCCGGTATCTCCTCAGCCAGCGCGTTGAGGGACATCAACAACACCAGCAGCCAGGACAGCTTAAGGCGGCTAATCGGCATCAGCATCTGTCTTTCTGTCCAGCACTCCGCCGAAGAGTCCCAGTGGATTGGAGTCATCCTTCAGTTCAGGGGGAGGCTCGTTCTCTTGCTCTTCCTGTTTCTCTGTAGGCTCAGTATCATCTTCAGGTTCTACCATCTCCGTCTGTTCGTCAGCGTTCGAGGTTGGCTCCTCCGCATTCTCGTCATCCCCGTCGGTCGTACCCCATTCAACCTCGGTTATCGGTTGAATCTGATGAGGAGAAGTCGGGGGCGGATCGTCGTCTGGTATCTCGTGGTCAACTGATTCTTCTTTGGGTGGCTCAGTAAAGCTGCCGACTGATTCCTGTTCTACTTCGTTCTCAGGTTCATCGGCAGGATAGTCTTCGTCTTCGGAATCTTCCTCTTCGCCTTCCTCAATGCCCAGAGCCGTATCAAGCTCGGCGATGATGTCGTTAAGCCGCAGCCGTACCAGCTCCTGGCGCGCCTGAGAATCTTCCAGTCGGGAGCGCAGCTCTTCGATGTCTCCAAGCTCACTGTCTTTGTCGAGGATCTCTGTGGAGAGACGCACATTCTCCATGGTCAGCTCATCAATCCGGAGCTTCAGGGTGTCGTTCTCCTGCCCAAGTTCATCGATCCGCGCCAGTGCGCCACGAACCCGTTTTTCCAGTCTTTCCAGCAGCTTCTCCACGCCGAACCTCCCCGGAGATTCTTCTTTGTATTGTTAACAACTCATGTTACACAGCTTCAACATCTTAGCATGAATCAGCTCAGAGTTACAGCTTATTCTTGGTATCTGCTGGTGTAAGTATAGGCTGGCTATACAAATGGCACTCTGGTATGATTCACTGTGTTTGTTAATCAACAAAGTAAGGCTTAAGAGGAAATCATGAAAATTATTCTGGCAGAGAACGCTGGTTTTTGTTACGGTGTTAAGCTGGCGTGTCAGACCGCCTTCGACGCGACGAAGCAGCACCACGACGGCGTGAAAAGCCTGGGTCCGATCATCCATAACCCGCAGATGGTAAATAAGCTGACTGAAGCGGGGCTGGAGGTCGTTGACAAGGTTAGTGATGTTGAACAGGGCGCGGTGCTAATCCGCAGTCACGGCGCGGCACCGGGAGTCTATCAGGAGATCGAACGACGGGGACTCTCGCTGGTTGACGCGACCTGTCCCCTGGTTCGTCGGGCGCAGAGCTTTGTGAAAAGCCTCTCTGAAGAGGGCTACGAGGTGGTGGTGATCGGTGAGCCGGATCATCCTGAGGTTAAGGCCTTGTTAGCCTACGCCAGCCACGGAGCAACCGTGGTGGAGTCGCTGGATGACATCGACAAAATAAAATCGTGCAAGAAGATTGGCGTTGTGGCGCAGACAACCCAACTCCAGGAAGACTATCAGCAGCTTGTGGCGCGGCTATTGCCGTTAACAAAGGAGCTGAAGGTCTTCAATACTATCTGTGATGCTACCGCCAAGCGTCAGTTTTCTCTTAAGCAGCTTGCAGAGAAGGTGGACGGCATTGTGGTGGTCGGTGGCAAGAACTCCGCCAACACAACCCGTCTCGCCCAGCATGGAAGAAACTTTGGCAAGCCAACCTGGCACATCGAAACCGCCAAAGAGCTGGAGGCAAACTGGTTCGATGGTATGGAGATCGTCGGTGTAACCGCCGGTGCCAGCACCCCGGACTGGCTGATCGATGAGGTCGTGGCTCGGTTGGAAGAGTTTTAGACCATAAATGAAGATCTTTCTTCAGCGATTCTCTATCTTTCTTACTCCCCTGGTCTTGCTGGGGATTTTCCAGCTACTGGTTGACCCACTGGATATTTACCCTGAGTTCCAGCTACTCCCCCCAATGACCGCGAGTAGTCGTACAGAGAAAGTATTAAACTATCTCAACGAAACTGCGAGAGACTTCGATACCCTGATTCTAGGCTCCAGCCGAGCGATGCGACTCAAGGTAGATGCTCTTACCAATGCGGGATATAACGCCTACAATTTCTCTGTCCATAGTGCGATGGCGGAAGATTTATACTGCATCCTGAACTTCATCCTGGAGCACAATCGTACTCCACTCCGATGGATTATTCTGGGGATTGACCCGGAATGTTTCCATAATAATCGCTCCGTTGACGCTCGATTATTACAGGAACATCGTCTGAGTGGTTATCTGATAGATGGTCGGCTTGTTACTCAAAAACCTCAGGCGGACCAGCTTCAGTTAATCAGCGACTCGTTCCGCTACGCCTTTGTTTCTGTTTGGTCGCAACTTGCTGGGGTAGAAAAAGATCCCTACATTGAGTTTGATTCTGCTACAGGTGAGTTAGCCCTTCTAACGCCACGATACAATCTGCTTGAGATTGATCCACTGATGGCTACATCCTACAAACAGCGTTTTGCAGCTTATTCGACCTTGGACGAGGACAGACTGTTCTACTTCGATAGCTTTATCAGGCTATGTGCAGACAATGATATTAAGGTTACCGGCTTCATTACCCCGCTGCATCCGCAGTTGGATAAGGCTCTTCAGGAGCAAGGAATCTACCCGAAGAGACTAGAGGAGCTGTTTAGTTATTTTGACGAGGTTGCTTATGCCGGGTTTGAACACGTAGATTTCTCTACTCCAGAGCGGTTCAATGGGGACGATTACGATTTCAAAGATGCCGCCCATGCTGGGGACTACAATGCCGCGCTTTTAGTGGAAAAACTTTTAAATATGATTGAGGAATAGCAACCATGACCTTTGTTTCGATTGAGTTTTTGGCATTTCTGCCGGTTGTGTTCGCTATCTACTGGTTGTTGCGAAAGCAACACTTTCGCTGGCAAAACCTTTTGCTGTTGGCGGCTAGCTACTTCTTTTACGCCTGGTGGGACTGGCGATTTCTCGGTTTGCTCATCCTGACCTCCCTCACCGACTATCTCGTTGGGCGTGGGTTGGCTGGCGAAGAACGCAAGGGACGACGACGACTGCTCTTTGGGATAAGTCTTGTTATCAACCTGGGAGTGCTGGGATTCTTCAAATATTTTGACTTCTTTATCGGCTCTTTTGCAGAACTGCTGGAACTGTTCGGTCTCCGTGCCAATCTTCACACACTAAAGCTGATCGCCCCGTTGGGGATCAGCTTCTTCACCTTTAAGTCGCTGAGCTACACCATTGATGTCTTTCGGAAAAAGCTCGAACCGACGAAGGATGCCATCTCCTACTTTGCCTTTGTCAGCTTCTTTCCCCAGCTTTTCGCCGGACCGATTGACCGTGCCAAGAACCTCCTGCTCCAATTCCAAAAGCCCCGCGTTTTCAAGCTCGATCAGGCGAAGGACGGTCTGCGCCAAATCCTCTGGGGACTTGTACTCAAGATTGCAGTCGCCGATTTTCTCGGCGAAACCGTTAACACCGTCTTCCTCACCTACGAACATCAAGATGGTTTAGTCCTTCTGACTGGTCTCTTTCTCTACGCGATTCAGATCTACGCCGATTTTGCCGGATATTCGAACATCGCTATCGGCATCGGCAAGCTCCTCGGCTTCAAGACCTTCCCCAACTTCTCCGTTCCCTACTTTTCCCGGAACATCGCTGAGTTCTGGCGTCGCTGGCACATCTCGATGATGAGCTGGTTCCGCGATTATATCTTCTATCCCCTCGGCGGACCGTTCAGGGGCAAAGGTCGCTGGATTCTCTACACCATGATTACCTTCGGTGTCAGTGGACTCTGGCACGGGTCCAACTGGACATTCATCTTCTGGGGACTGCTCAACGGTGTTTATTTCATCCCGCTGATCCTGATGAAGAAGCCGCCCCAGTACAAAGGTGTCGTCGCCAAGAAGAGTAAGCTACCCAGCATCAAAGAGCTTCTGATGATGGTAGGCACCTTCTCTCTGGTCATGCTCGGCTGGCTCTTCTTCCGTTCGGAGTCCTTGGGTCAAGCCTTCGGCTACCTGGGGCAGATTATCAACAATCCGCTTAACTGGTCCGGTACCAACTACGGCTTCCTCAAAGCCGGAGTAATCGTCAGTGTCGTCATGCTGCTTATCGAGTGGCTCGGTCGTCGCAACCGCGAACACACCCTCCAGTCCATCAAAAAACTCCCTACCTGGCTGCGCTGGGGAATCTACTACGCCCTCGTCATCGGACTGATGCTCTGGGGAACCTACGGTAACGCCGAGTTCATCTACTTCCAATTCTAACAACGCGGTGCGTTGTATCACGCTACTGACCTTCGGTCAGAACTTCATTGCTGAACTCTATCGCTCCCGTTGGTTCTCCCTCTCCCCTATGGGGAGGAACTCGTCCATGAACGGGGTGAGGGGCAGCACAGCAAAGTAGGGTTTCCAGAGGTTTTCCGACCAAAGATCGGTTCTGTGGTGCAGCGCACTGCGCTGCTTTAGGAGTCAGCTTGTCCAGTTTTATCAAGCGTCTGTTACTCTTCGGCATCGTGCCTATTCTGCTGCTGGGGTTTCAATACTTCGTTGATCCCCTGGACATGTACCCCGGCGTGCAGTCGATCCAGCCCGTTGCGGCTCACTATCGCAACGTAAAGACCTACGACTTCCTCCACAGCGAGGAGAACCAGCGGGACTACGACGCTTTCATTTTCGGTTCCAGCCGGGTGATGCGCCTTCAGGCAAACATTTTTTCCGACTACGACTATCATGGATACAACTTCGGCGTTAACATGACCCGCGCCGAGGATTACTACTGCATCCTGCGCCTGTTGCTGGAGAATAACGAACGCCCCATTCGCCTGATAGTCATCGGTCTGGAGCCGGAGAGCCTCAGCAACTCCTGGCCAATCCATCGCCAACTGCTGGAGGTTCCGGAGCTTTATCAGTATCTGGATGATACTCTTGAGTTACCTTCAACCGCCGATTCGGGACTGCTCCAGAATATATCCAGTTCCATTAGCCTGTCTTTTACAGCGGTCGCCAACAGTCTGGAGGAGAAAGAGCCGACCAACGCCACCTACTCCTTTGATCCGGCGACGGGGGATTACCTCGAAATCGAACCGCGTAACGACGGGGTAAAAATCTCAGGAAAGCTCCTCAACTCGCTCCACGGTATCTATGCTAACTTTACGGAGTTACAACCCGGACGATTGGAGTACTTCCGACGCTTCATTGAACTCTGTCGAGAGAACGACATCGAGGTGCGGGGTTACCTGACCGCCAATAACCCAATCCTCACCAATTTTCTCCTGCAAACCACGGAATACAGCGATCGCCTGAGCGAGGCGATTGCCTTCTGGGAATCAATCGACTACGATGGCTTTACTCTGGTGGATTACACCTCGCCGGAGTTCTACGGCGGCGACATGAGCGACTTCGCCGATCTCGCCCACATCGGAACTTACAACGCCGAGCTGCTCCTGCGTGATTTGATGGAACAGTAACGAGCAACCACACTTATTGAAAAAGGACAACCCGATGAGCAAAGACAAAAAACTGGAACAGGATTTTCAGGACTGGCAAGAGCGAGCCGCGAAGCGTAACGAACGAGACAATCTCTTCGAGACCATCAGCGGACGAAAAATTAAACCGATGTACACTCCACTTGACCTCGAAGACTTCGACTACGAGGAGAAGCTGGGGACTCCCGGTCAGCCGCCGTACACCCGGGGTGTGCAGGACAACATGTACCGTGGTCGACTCTGGACGATGCGCCAGTTCTCCGGTTTTGGTTCGGCAGAGGAGTCAAACGCCCGCAACAAGTACCTGCTGGCGAACGGTCAGACCGGTCTCTCCGTCGCCTTCGACCTGCCCACGATCATGGGCTACGACTCCGACCACCCCCGCTCCGAGGGCGAGGTCGGACGCTGCGGCGTGGCGATTGATTCCCTCGCCGACATGGAGGTACTGTTCGACGGCATCCCCCTAGACAAGGTCTCGACCTCGATGACCATCAACGCCCCCGCCGGGCTGCTGCTGGCCTACTACGTCGCCGTTGCCGAGAAGCAGGGGGTTGATTCCAAACTCCTGCGCGGAACGCTACAGAACGACATCCTCAAGGAATACATCGCCCAGAAGACGTGGATCTTCCCGCCAGAACCCTCGATGCGGATTATCACCGATATCTTCGGCTACTGCGCCAGCGACGTTCCCCAGTGGAACACCATCTCCATCTCCGGTTACCATATCCGCGAGGCTGGCTCCACGGCGGCTCAGGAACTTGCCTTCACCCTGGCGGATGGCTTCGCCTATGTCGAGGCAGGAATCGCCGCAGGGCTGGACGTGGACGTCTTCGCTCCCCGGCTCTCCTTCTTCTTCAACGCCCACCTGGACTTCTTCGAGGAGATCGCCAAGTACCGTGCCGCCCGGCGCATCTGGGCGAGGCACATGCGCGAGAAGTACAAAGCCAAGAACCCCAAGTCCTGGCTGATGCGCTTCCACACCCAGACGGCGGGCTGCTCGCTGACCGCCCAACAGCCGGAGAACAACATCGTCCGCACGGCGATTGAGGCCCTTGCCGGAGTCCTCGGCGGCACCCAGTCTCTCCACACCAACTCGATGGACGAGACCCTGGCCCTGCCCAGCGAGAAGGCCGTCCTCATCGCCCTGCGCACCCAGCAGGTCATCGCCGAGGAGACCGGGGTAACCAACACCATCGACCCCCTCGCCGGGTCGTACTTTGTCGAGAGCCTGACCAATGAGATCGAGGCCGACGCCGAGAACTACTTCCGCCAAATCGAGGAGCTGGGCGGCGTTATCAAGGCGATCGACCTCGGCTTCTTCCAGCGGGAGATCGCCGACGCAGCCTTCGACTTCCAGAGCAAGTTCGAGAAGAAGCAGCGGATCATGGTCGGGGTCAACAAGTACGCCATCGAGGGCGAGAAGATCACCATTGACCTGCTGAAGATCAACCCGGAGGTCGAGAAGGGGCAGGCGGAGCGGCTGGCAAAGGTTCGGGCGGAGCGTTCCGACACCGAGGTCAAGCGCGCGCTGGGCGAGCTGCGTCAGGCGGCTCGCGACGGCGGCAACCTGATCCCCCGCTTCCTCGACGGGGCGCGGAACTACGTAACCCTCGGCGAGACCATCGGCATCCTGCGGGAGGAGTTCGGCGAGTATCAGGAACCACCGATTTTTTAGCAGAAACAGCCCTATCCCTAACAAAAAAGGTCGCAAATGCGGCCTTTTTGTTGTCTGATGATACCAATTTCGTGAGGTGTTGTAGGGGCGAACCTTGTGTTCGCCCTTTTGTTGAATCATTGGTGTTAGCCCCTCACCACGACCCGTGGACGAGTTCCTCCCCAGAGGGGAGAGGGAGAAAATCCTACAACTTCCAAATCTCGTCCACCTGGCTTACCAGCTCATTAGTCCGCAGGCTGACGGTGATTACCCGCTCGATTAGCGCGATGACGAACTCGTCCTTTGCCGGGTACTTTTTGTACTGGTTCAGCACCCACTCCACCGCGCTGCGGTTGCCGAGGCGATAGTCCAGTGCCTCCAGCGGCATTCCGGCGAGGGTCAGCAGGTCGTTGTAGCGGATGCGGGTTTTGTCCTTGTTGTCGAGGCGGAGCTTCGGGCAGAGCCAGCTCCAGTCGGCTCCTTCCCGCTTCTTTTCGATTCGCTCCAGCGGGTAGCGTTCTGCGGTTTCGTAGTTCAGGTGCAGCTCGGCAAGCTCCTCGCCCAGCTTTGCCATTTGCCTAAAGGTCGCCTGGTCGCCGAGCATCGGCA
>Ga0190344_1000334_pt1 | contig 25090 bp, 24 predicted proteins | sample 48721323_MG_FD_161662 | JGI IMG/M metagenome (GOLD analysis project Ga0190344, IMG submission 161662) | Hydrothermal vent microbial mat bacterial communities from Southern Trench, Guaymas Basin, Mexico - 4872-13-2-3_MG | ecosystem: Environmental > Aquatic > Marine > Hydrothermal vents >... | reverse complement strand
ACAAAACCCCAGCGGCGGGAGTCCCGCGAATGCGCCCGGTTGTCGCCCATCACCAGATAGCTCTCCGGCGGAACGAGATGCTCGCTGTCGCTGAAGCCCAGCCCCCGGGTCTTGCCGAGAAGTTCCTCCTCCAGCCAGTCGGTTTCATCGAGAAGCTGGTCATTGATGTAAACCCAGCCATCGCTGATCCGGAACCGCTCACCGGGCAGGGCGATGATTCGCTTAACGTAGGGAAGGTCGTCATGCTCGAAGACTATCACCTCACCCCGCTCCGGCTCGCGCACCTGATAGACCAGGCGGTTGATGAGGATGAAGTCTCCGGGGCGCAGGGTGGGGATCATCGAGCCGGTGGGAACCCAGCTCGCCTGAAGCAGGAAGATGCGGATGAGCAGGGCAGCGACAACGGCGATTCCGATAGCGGTGAGGTTGCGCCGCCAGGCGGGCTTTTCCCACACAGCCGATTCTTCCGACTCAGATGAAGTCGGACTGTTCTCAGGGCTGGTTGCCGGGGTTAGCAGGGTGAACCTCTCTGGGCGGTGAGTGCATATGCCTAGGGACACGGCGTACCGTGTCCCCGTGTTATTTCAAATCTCAGCGTTCTTGTTAGTTGTGGCTTTTGTAGGGGTACGGCGTGCCGTGCCCCTACGGCACCATGTGCGCTGCCTAGCGGATCACGTCGAGCATCCGGTCCCAGCGCAGGTGGGTCAGGTAGTAGGGCAGATCAGCCAGGTTGAGGATCATCTGTCCCCACTGCTTGTGTCCCTCAAAGCTGATGTAGATGACAAATGCCTTGCCCTTGACATCATCTCTGTCCAGATAACCCCAGAAGCGACTGTCCATGGAGTTGCCGCGATTGTCGCCCATCATCAGGTATTTATCCACCGGAACCTCGTACCAGACTCCCTCTTTGAAGACGTCGCCGCCCTTGTCCGGGTAGGTCTCGGTATGACCGAGGATTCCGGTTACCAGGTAATCGGCTTCGGTAAAGGACTCGTCAATCTCGCTGTGGTCGGCATCGGTGTCTTTCCAGACGTAGCCCTCGTCGATCATAAAGTAATCGCCGGGGATTGCGATGCAGCGTTTGATGTAGTCAACCTCGGTAAACTGCCCTGAGTAGGGATCGAAGCTGCGATGGTTGAAGACGATGACATCGCCCGCAGCGGGGTCGCGGAAGAGATAGACCAGGCGGTTGACGAGGAGGAAATCGCCTTCGAGGAGGGTCGGGCGCATTGAGCCTGACGGTACCCAACTGGCGTTAATCGCCAGCCAGCGCAGCAGCAGAGCCATCAGGAGGGCGATGACCAGTCCCTCGATAAAGCGCAGGGATTTGGGCAGCTTGCTGGAATGGGCGCGGTACTTATCGCGCAGCCAGGTGAAGGGGGCGAGGAGCTTTTGCCACCAACGCTTCGGCTCGTCGATTTTAGTTTTGTTCTTTTTCGCTCGGCTCATGGTGTTCTTTCGTTAGGTGTTCTTTGCTGACTAAGTAAACGGAGTATGGAGGTGCTTAAAGTACGCTACTATCTCGAAAGCTGTTCCAGTTAGCGAAAGTAAAGAGGTAGTTTACCATAGCGAGCTGAGAAAGGCTGTAGTTGCCTGAAAAGGAGAGCTGTTTCAAAACTGAGAGTATCTCCGCCTAAATACGCTGTTGGTAGGGGCGTATTGCAATACGCCCCTACGGGTGGACGTACACAGATTAGAGGTGAATCAAGCAAAAACGTTCTTTTTCAAAAGTCTAATCAGATTAGTAAAATCTATATTCTCGCGAAGGTCTTGGCAAAAAATCCCACGGTTTACTTTGACACGCTGGCACCGTTGAACTTATACTACTCAAAATCCTTGAGAAGCATCAGCCGAGAGCTTCCATTGCTCAAGACTTCGTCCGTGAAACGCAACGATGGCAGCCGATACTCCGACGGGGCATTGCCCCCAGCATCCCGATAAACCCGCCGTCGGCATCTGCCTGAGCTGTGGGCGGCTGGTCTGCGCCCAGTGTCGTCATCGACGGGAGCGAGCCGGTATCCCCCGGAACATCTGTCCGGAGTGCCTGGCAACGCAGGATGCCCGTACCTCTCGCACTACGCTGCTGGCGCGGATTGCCGTCTTTGTGCTGGTCGGGCTGGCGGTGGGCTACCTCATCAACGCCAAAGAAGACCTCCCCGAAGCAGCCGAACGCCTTGCCACGGTCTCCGAAGCTGTCCTGCGCTTTGAAGGAGACACCAGCCGCTTCCCCAGGGAATTGAGCGAACTCTTCAGCCGACCAGACGATGTGAAGGCGAGCTGGTTCGGACCTTACCTTGCCAAGGATACAGGGACAGCCACCGGCAGCCAGACCGTTCCGAAGCAGCCGGTAGACGTTCACGGACAGCCACTGGGCTACCTCGACGATGAACGGGGCGTGCTGATTGCCTCTCCCGGCGAGGATAGTGAATATCAAACGAACCTGAGCGAGATCGGCTGCTACGATGAACCCGCTGGCGATGACCTCCTCGCCTGGGTGCTGATCCGCCAGGAAGAAGTTATCAAGAGTGAAGAGGTTGAAGAAGTATCAGGGAACTAGAAAAACCGTAAACGCATAGATTTCAAAACATTAGACATTCGTTATTGACTGGTGGAGGAAACGATGGAGTTTAGCTGTTCACGAGGGCTGCTGTTCGATACCTTAAGCATGGTCGCCGGCGTTGTTAAAAAGAACCCGCCGCTGCCGGTGCTTGCCAACGTCCTGCTTCGCGCCGATGCTGAAGCGGGCAGGGTTCACCTCTCCGCCACCGACCTGGAGGTCGGTATCTCCTGCTCCCTGGCGGCAAAGGTAGAAAGCCCCGGCGAGCTGACCCTCCCCGCGCGCAAGCTCACCGACATCCTCCGCGCCCTGCCCGAAGCCGAGGTCAACTTCTCCGTCGAGGGAACCAGCTGCAAGGTGAACTGCGAGAACTCCCGCTTCTCCCTTGCCGGAATCGATGCCGAGGAGTATCCGCCCCAACCGGCGGTGGATGCCGACCGGAGCCTGACCCTCTCATCGGACACTCTGCGGGAGATGATCCACCAGACCCTCTTCGCGGTGAGCTACGACGAGACCCGCTACTTCCTCAACGGTGTGCTGATCGACACCAACGAACGGGAGCTGATCTTCGTGGCAACCGATGGCCGCCGCCTGGCGAAGAGCGTTCGGCTGCTCAACGATGACAACGTCGAGTTCACCGGCATCGTGCCGACGAAGGCGATCTCCGAAATCGACAAGCTCGCCAGCCGGGTTGAGAAGGTCAAGCTCTCCTTCGCCAAGGGACATATCGTCGCCGAGTTCGCCGATACCCGCCTGATGGCATCGCTCATCGAGGGCGACTTCCCCGACTACAAAAAGCTGATTCCGACGGAGTTCTCTCGCACCGCCCACCTGAACCGGGGGCTGCTGGAGGACGCGACCAAGCGCATCGCCCTGATGGCGGACGAAAGCTCCCACCGCATCGCCTACGAGTTCGAGGAAGGTCTGCTCCGGGTGGTTGGGCATAGCGACCAGGGTGAAGCGAGCGAGAAGATCGAGATCGACTACTCCGGCGAGCCACTGCGCATCGGCTTCAACGCCCGTTACATCACCGACGCTCTCAAGGCGACTCAGTCCGCTGAGGTCCGCATCGAGCTGATCGAGAACCTGCGCCCCGGCTTGATTAAGCCGAAAGAGGGCGAGGATTACCTCTGCCTGGTCATGCCCATGCGGCTGGACGAATACTAGGACGCTCTAGCCCCGCAAAACTTTAAGATACAGCCCCCACACCTTTGTACACAGGAGCCTAAATGAATATTCTCGGCGCGACTAAAGCCTGGCAAGCCATCGTTCTGATCGTCCTTCTCCTCGGTCTGGGAGTCTTCGGTTACCTCTGGATTATTGAGGCGACCACCCCGGCGGAGATCACCGTCAACCCGATGGACGACAGCTTCGAGGGCAACACCTACGCCCAGATGACCTATCGGCGGATGTTCATCGACCACTACGGCGAGACAACTATCTACGACACCATCAGTGATGAGGTCGAGCGGCTCCGTGGTGAGCAGGCTCTTGCCATTGCCGCTGCCGAGGCACGGATCGCCGCTGGCGAAGAGGACGTTGAGGTTCCTTCCGGACGGATTGCCGTCTCCGAGGAGTTCGCCCGGGAGCATGTCGCCGCCCTGGGGCAGAGCGAGCTGACCGCCACCGTGGAGCTGAACCTGGCAGAGGCGGTTATCTTCGCCATCGCCATCATCGTCCTGGTGCTGTACCTCTTCCACCTCTTCGTGCTGGAAAAGGGCAAGAGCGTGGCAGCCGACGCACCAGACCACGCCTAACCAGCTTGCAGGTAGAAATAAAAACGGGGTGTCCGTAAGGGACACTCCGTTTTTTATGTTGGTGGAGCGGCTGAAACTATCAGCTACGGACAATGTAGGGCGGGGATTTTAGCCGATGGGGCAATCCCCGCCGCTTAATAGCCCATTACCAGAAACAGCGTTTAACAAATGCGTCTCGCTTAGATGAACTTACCTATTGACATCGTTCATTCTGTGTGTTACTATCCTCTTGTTGTTGGACACAATCACTTACAATCAACAAAAAACAGGAGGCTACAATGGCTTTAGCTACGGTTATGTACACCCTTGTTCACGAATCGGGCGATGGTAGAGCAGTACCTGATAAGTATTATGGAGCTGCAAGAACTGCTGTTAGTCATTTTGTATCTATCACTGGTGGTCCAGAAACGGGTAGGGTTATGGCTAGGAATCACAATAACGAAGAAGAAGAAGTACCTTCCAACAAAGTAACTTTCGTTGGTAATGTGAGTGATCGTGTTAAACCACAGGACATTGTAGACAGGGTTAGAAGTGAAGTAGGAAAAGATGGCAAGGGTTTTACTGCTTATCCAATTGATTGTATGTTTGCTGGTGAGTAAAATGGGTTAGGATAAGAGTGTAAAAACGGGGTGGCGTTTGCCACCCCTTTCCTCATTGCCGCTTTTAACCTTTGGTTGCAGCCAATGAAACGGCGGGGATTTATGCCGATGAGGCAATCCCCGCCCTACATTTACCCTTATCCTGTGTTTAGAGCGACCAACAGTGCCTAAGCATCTACAGAGAGATGAGATTGGGAACTTGAGATACTCGTCGCTTGCCCCCTAGAACTCCCAACCTAGCGTGAAGTGGAAGACGGCGTCCTTGAAGTCCTTGCCGTCCCAGGGCCATGCCCAGTCCAGGCGGATTGGCAAGCCCAGCGATGCCCAGCGGATGCCCACTCCCAGGCTGCCCTTGAGGTCGTCGAAGTGCCAGTACGGCTCCTCGGAGAAGACGCTGACGGGCGCGTCGTTGTCCCACGCCATGCCGAGGTCCATGAACCCGATGCCCCGGATGTCGCCGATGATGAAACCGGGGATGAAACCGATGTCGATGCGATCAATCAGCGGCAGGCGCAGCTCCATGTTCAGGAAGCTGACGTTGTTGCCGACGAACTCGGTATAGCCGAAGCCCCGCAGGTCGGCGGCTCCGCCGAGGTACTCGAAGTTGTCCTGCGGGTCGCCGCCGAAGCTGTGGCTGGAGTAAATCCGTGTGGCAAGGGAGCTTGTGCCAAGCAGCTTGAGGTAGCCCCGGAAGTCCAGGGCGAGACCGTTGAACTCCCAGTCCGAGCCGATGGCTTTTGTAGGGCGGAAGTAGGAGAGGTTAGCCCGCACACCACGGAGCGGGTGATAGCCGCCCCACTCGGTACTGTCGAAGACCAGAGAGACCATCGGTCCGAAGATGAATCTGCTCTCGTCCTGGGTAGAGCCGTCGTTGAAGGTGTACTTCCACGCCTGCTCGTAGGCGATGACAGAGGCATCGAAGCGGAGGGTCTCGCTGAGGGGGTAGGAGTAGCTGAGTTGCCCGCCGCTGTTGCGCTCCCAGAAGTAGCCGTCGTAGGTGGCGTAGTAGTCCTTCCAGGTGAAGACCCGTCCGCCGAGGGTGAAGCGGTTCTTCATCCAGTAATAGCCTACGTCGAGGTCGAGGTCGTCGAGACTGGAGATGCTGACCAGCCCGAACTGGGCAATCAGGCGATGGTCGCCCAGGGTGTCCGAGGCGGTAACGTAGCCCAGAGCCTCGAAGGCTCCGCCGGTGGTGTAGGCAGCCTGCGCGGAGGCACCGTCAATCTTCAGGTCGTACGCCCAGGGGAGCAGCTGACCGAGCTTGTCCAGCTCGCCAACCTCCACTCCACTACGGATCGGCAGCTCCGGAGCGGAGAAGACCAGTTCATCGGCGGAGCTATCGTAGGCTTCCGTCAGGGAGTCTTCGAGATCGAGGCTGTACACCTGATAGGTCATGCCCTGATAGGCGTTGAAGACGATTTTCTCGCCATCGGCGGAGACGCAGGGGTTGAAGATGTCGCGGAGGGAGTCGGTGAGCTTGATCAAGCCGCCGTCGGCTCGGTTCAGTTGATAGAGGTTGCTCGGTCCCTGACGGTCGGAGCTGAATACGATGCCTTCGCCATCAGGATTATAGACTGGATAGCGGTCTTCAACCGCTCCGCTGGTAAGAGAAAAGATGTCTCCGGTCGCCAGGGTCAACTCGGCGATGTGGGTGCCGTCTTCCTCCTCTACAGAGAAGGCGAGGTAGCGACCGTCGGGAGAAGCCGCTGGGTGCTGCTCCATGTAAGGTGTGTCGGTAAGCTGGGTCAGATGCCCGTCATTGAGACTTAGCTCGAAGAGATCGAGCTGCCCTCCCTGCTGGGCTGCCAGATAGACCGACTCGCCATTGGGAGCGTAGGTGATGCTCTCCAGAGCGTCGAAGTTCAGCTCGAAATCGCGGTAGAGATTGCCGTTGAGGACATCCACCAGATAAACTCCCAGCCAGCCCTTCTCTTTGGCGATAAAGGCGATGCTGTCGCCGTCGGGCGAGAAGGTCAGGGTGCGCTGACCCACCTGAAGATAGTCGTACTCTCCGGCATCGGCGAGCTTGTCGAAGACCTCACCCTCTTTAGCGTCAATCAGGTAAATGCCTGCCTTTTCACCAAGATTTGAATAGACCGCGACCAGCTCCGCTGAAGGAGAAAAGACAGGGCTGAGGTAGCTGGTGTACTTCTCGTCGAGGCGGGTCAGGCGATGGCAGAAGTCCTCAGGGCGGCGACCCTCGACGAGGTCCACCCAGTAGCGACGCTTCAGGTCGGTCAGCCACTCGTCGGTGAAGTCGTTGAGGTCAGCTCCGATCACCTCTTCAAGGGCATCGGAGACACTACGCTCCGGGATGGCGGCGATGGCATCGAGAAGCTCCGGCAGCTTCTCCTCGCCGTAATGGTCAACGAAGAAGTCAACGGCACTCTGCCCCTGCTTGTAGGTCAGATACATCGCCCAGCCGGGAATCATCTCGCCGTAGCGCAGTAGCTCCAGCGGCAGAATCCCCTCACTGAGGACGGCATCACGGAGCACCATCCGTCCGTCGGTGTTCCAGTCTCCGGCAACGTGGTCGGCGATGCCCTCCATGAACCAGAAGTCCGGCATTCCGATGCCGGTTTTCAATAGCTCACCAGCGACATCACGATAGAAGCGGTAGAAGGTAAAGACATGGGTCAGCTCGTGAACCGTGGTCTCCCACATTCGAGGTTGAGAGCCTTCGAAGGGAATCACGACGCGGTTGCGCAGCGGATCGGAGAAGCCGCCGACCCCTTCGGGCAGGAACTGGGTGGTGATGTTGGTCTGGCGGAAGTCCCGCCCGGAGGCGTAGATGATGAAGGGAATCCGGTGCATCGGCTCGCTGTCGAGCCGTCCGCTGACCTTCTTCCAGGCTGCCTCTGCCATCGACGCCACGGCACCGACGAACTCCTCGCATTCCGGATAGTAGTAAACGTCAAAATGTTCCGTGGCGAGGATGCTCCAGTGCAGCTCCTGGTCGCGGACTTTGTTCCGCCCGAAGGAGCCGTACTGCGCAGAGGCGGTTCCGACCAACAGGAGCAGCAGCGTAAAAACGCCGATAATAATTTTTCTAAAGGACATGGTTTTCCCTTGAGGGGATTTAGTGTCAGCAGTTGAGATTGTCGCGAAGTACAGGATACGGTTGATTGCGGATTTGTAGGGGGAGAACCTTGTGTTCGTCCTTGATAATGCTGCCCCCCATCCCAGCCTTCCCCCCAGAAGGGGGAAGGAGAAAAGGTCGAGCAACCAACGGGAGCGGCAGCATGATGCTGCACCCACCACCGACCGACCGTCGGAACAGCTGGAGAATGTTCAGAATACGCTGTTTACTCAAAATTTCAGTTTGAAGGATGGGATTATCAAGGTGTTCCGGGCGAAGCCCAGCCATATGGTGCAGCGCACTGCGCTGTACTCACCCTAGCCTGTGGACGAGTTTCTCTCCAAAGGGGAGAGGGGACAAAGGTAAGCGACCAGCGGGGGCGGACGATCTCAAGGTGTTCTGGGCGAAGCCCAGCCTTGTGGTGCAGCGCACTGCGTGGACCTAGTCCAATTCAGTTGACTTTAAGCGTGGGGACGAACACCGTTAGGCTATCGTTATAATCGCGAAAGAGTGTCCAGCTTCAAGCTGGTTAGGGGACGATTATCCGGTACTCCGGTTTTTCGTGAGGTTCCAGGGAGGTACGGGTCTCTTTGGTAAGCTCGCGGATGAGCTGATTGAAGACCTGCATCAGCTCGGAGTACGATGGCGTTACCGCCACCGTGGCAGCGTCAACCTCAGAGCGCAGGTCGGCTTCGCGCTTCCAGACCAGCTCGCCGCTCTTGCCATCGTAGCCCTTCAGGGTGATCTCCAGCACATACACCTGAGTCTGGTCGCGACTGTAGGCATCGGTGGAGCGTCCAATCAGCATCGAGGGGCTGGTCTCCTCGCCAGCATCGTAGGCACTGGAGAGCCGCTCGGTGTAGTCCATTCCGCCGTAGCGGTAGAAGTTGACCGTTCCGGTAACCACCAGGTCGGCGGGAAGCCGCTCTGCCAGGTTGGTCAGGTCGTCAATCCGCAGCTCATCAAAGTCCTCAATACCGGCAATGCCATCAAGGACGGTTTCCGGCGGAACGATGTTGAAGCTCGGGTGGGAGTCGATCGCCTTGCGTAATTCTTGAGCGGTCAGCTCGCCAAAACCCCACTCGCCGTCGTACTCGAAGTCGAGGAGGGCGATGGTGGAATGAACCGCCGGGTCAAGTTCGCTCTCGGCGGAGGCGTAGATGATGACCTCGCTGCCCGGACGACAGCCGACTATCAACAGGGTCATTACCAACGCAAGCACAAGGAGAACCGTTTTATTCAACATTTTCGTCCTCCTCTCCCGTATCTTCAGCGGGTTCTTCATCTTCTTCGGCGGGGTAAAGCTCCGGATTGGCGCGGCGGAACGCCAGCAGGTTGTCTCGATAGAAGTCCTCGTTGGGAGCGGCAGCCACAGCAGCCTGATACAGCTCCCCCGCCTGGGTCAGCTCACCGAGAGCCTCACTGGCTACGGCGAGGTTGTTGAGCAGTCCGGCATCACCGGGAGCCAGCTCCAGTGCCTTCTCCCAGCGATGGCGTGCTTCCTCCCAGAGTCCCTGCTTGGCACTGCGGAAGGCGAAGCCGCGATAGTCCTCAACCGAGGCACGCTGTCGACAGCCCAGCCCCGCTATAAGTAGGAGCAGCAGGCAGCCAACAATAGAGAGTGTACGAAGAGGGTTACTCTTGCTCATTTTCCTCTGTCTTTCTATTCAGGCGCAACTGGCTGACCGGAACTTCCTGACGGTTGCCGTCGCGAAGCTGGAGAATTACCGTACCCTTAAGGGTGTTTGCTTTCTTTACGAAACCGCTGCCGCCGGACTTCAGCTCAACCTGCTCGCCCCGTTCGGGCATCCACTGCTGCGCCTCGGTGTAGAGGTCGTTCTCGTGGGAGAGGCAGCACATCAGCCTTCCGCAGAGTCCGGAGATCCGAGCGGGATTGAGAACCAGATCCTGCTGCTTTGCCATCTTGATGGTAACCGGCGTGAACTCCTTCATCCAGGAAGCACAGCACAGCTCCCGTCCGCAGGAGGCGTAACCACCGAGTCGGCTTGCCTCATCGCGCACTCCCACCTGACGCATCTGGACCCGCACGCCAAGCTCCCGCGCCAGAATCGCTACCAGGCGGCGATAGTCCACCCGCTCCGGAGTGGTGAAGATGACGGTAACCAGGTCGCCCTCGACGGCGGCGGAGACCCCGACCAGTTTGAGCGGCAGCTTCTCCAGATTCTCATTGAAGAGCCGCCGGGTCTCGTCTTCCAGCTCCGCAGCACGGGACATCGCCTCCAGGTCGGACTTGCCAACCCGGTGCAGCACCCGGCAGGGAAGATGATACTTCGACTTCTCCCGAATGTTGAAATCCGCCTGTACCACCTCGGCGAAACGCTGGGCATCGGCAAACTCCACCCGATAGTACTGTCCGGCGTGGAGGTCGGCATCCTGACAACAACCGACCAGCCGTACCCGCTCCTCCCGGAGACGAAGCTCGACATACCGCCGACAATCGGAACAGCTTTTTTCTGAATTGATCATAAAGCCTTCCTGCCCGTTGAGCGGTGTAGGTTTTCCATTGAATGGGGGCGTATGCAATACGCCCCTACAGTCAGGCGCAGGCAATCAAAGGTGAATCAAGCAAAAGTCCTGATTTGCGAACAAGGCTCTCTACTTACTATTTACTACGTGGACGGCTGAGGGTAAGTTCGCCCAGAATCGTCTCTGCCGTGAGTCGGACGTTGGTGTTGGCGTTGAGGAACGCCCCGGCTCTGTTTAGCTCCCGAACCGCTTTAGCGAGCCAGCCATCCGTCGGCACAGTGGCAAACTCCACCCCTGCCAGACGAGTCAACTCTTCAAACAGCTCCCTGGTAGCTTCCCGCTTACCCAGCTCACCAGCGGCGGTATAGACTCCCGCCAGGTCGCCCCGCTTTACCATTTTCCAGATGTCCTGGGCGGTGCTGTGGAGGTCGTCATCGCCCAGCAAAGCCCGGGCGCGGGAGAGCGAACCTTCGGCGCGAGCGGCAGCGGAACGAGCCAGCTCCTCGACCGTTCCCTCGGCGATGAGCAGCTCGCAGAGCAGTCTTTGGCTCAGTCCATTACAGCGCAGCAGCTGGCAGCGGGAGATAATCGTTGGCAGGAGGGAATCAAGAGCCTCGGTGGTCAGCAGCATGATCGAGGCCGCCGGCGGAGCCTCCAGCGTTTTCAAGAGAGCATTCTGCGCCTCCGTGGTCATTCGTTCGGCACGGGGAATCAGGGCGATCTTGCGCCTGCCCTCCCGGGGTGAATGAGCCAGAGTGGAGTTGAGCCGCCGGGTCTCTTCGATCTTCAGGCTCGCGCCATCCACAGGCAGAGAGACTAAGTCGGCGTAGTTGCCATGCTCAAAGCGTTTGCAGGCTCCACAGCTTCCGCAGCCGCTGCCATTTTCACAGGCAAGGGCGCGGGCAAAGTCCCGTGCCAGGGTGGTTTTACCAACCCCCGCCGGACCGTGGAAGAGGTAGGCATGTCCCAGGCGTTCGCCGGAGAGTGCCGCCGAGAGCAGACCGACAACGGTCTCCTGCCCCCGAATAACGGTGTTGAGTTGCTGCTTTGTCATTTTATACTTGGTTCGATACCCTTAGCTGTTAAGGAGTTTCAGTACACGCTCGTTGATCAGTTGGGCGATCTCCTCACGGGGCTTGGTCGCCGGGATGGTCAGGAAACGCTCTGGCTCCCGTTCTGCCAAAGCAAGATACCCCTGCCTGACCCGCTCCATGAACGCCAGTTCACGACCTTCGATGGCATCAGCTACCCCGCCAGAGACAGTTGCCGCTCGCTGTAGTCCGACCTCGGCTTCAAGATCCAGCAGGATGGTCAGGGCTGGCACAAGTCCTCCGGTGGCGATTTTCAGGGCAGCGTCGATCACTGTCGCGTCAAGTCCCAATCCGTAGCCCTGATACGCCCGAGTGGAGTCGATGAAACGATCGAGAATCACCACTCGTCCGTCATCCAGAGCCGGGAGAATGACACGGCGAACCAGCTCTGCCCGTGCCGAACAGAAGAGCAACAGCTCGGCAACCGCGCTGCGTTGCACGGAACCGTCGAGGAGAATCTCCCGCACTCGCTCGCCCAGTGTTGTGCCGCCGGGTTCGCGCAGGATTAACGGATTCTGCCCCTGAGATTGCAGCATCTCTGCGAGGAAGCCAAGCTGCGTACTCTTGCCGGAACCGTCAATCCCCTCAAGGCTGATCAGAAGTTTTTTCATCAGATTTTTTTGGCAAGCACAATATTTTCTGACCGCAGGTCAGTGCTGTGTCCAGCTTCAAGCTGGGATTGTAGCATAGTGAGCGAAGGCTTGTTATCATCACGGGTTGACTGGTTACTATGAAGGAATAGGCTTTGCTGATAATTGAGCTTCCGGTTTTGGTGCTGTTGCTGCTGCTCTCCGCCTTCTTTTCCGGGTCGGAGACCGCTTTCTTCTCGCTCAGTCGAGCGCGGGCGGCGGCACTGCGCCGTTCTCCTTCCCGTAGCGAGCGGGGAGTCGCCGCGCTGATTTCCAAGCCGGTTGGGCTGCTGGTAACGATCCTATTCGGCAACATGCTGGTGAACATCGCCGCCACCTCGCTGTGGACGCTGCTGGCGTTGCGGGAGTTCGGCGAGGAGTTCTTCGAGCTTTCGGCATTGGCGATGACCTTCTTCCTGCTGATATTCGGCGAGGTTACGCCAAAAAGTCTGGCAGCCTATCGTCCCCTCGCTGTGGCGAAGCGCAGCACCAAGCCGCTGAAGCTGCTCTACAGACTGCTCTATCCAATCCGCCAGCCGCTGACCAGGCTCAGCTCCGCCCTGGTGAGAAAGCTGCACAAACACGCCACTGCCGCTGAGACCCTCACCGCCGAGGAGCTGCGTACCGCCCTGACCCTGGCTCGCGAGCAGGGGGTGGTTGACGAGATCGAATCCTCAATGGTGGAGCGGATTCTTATTCTGGAGGAACGGCTGGCGCGGCAGATGATGACTCCGATCAGCGAGGTCGTTTCTCTGCCCGTGAACACGCCGCCAGCCGAGGCTCTGGGGGTTTTCCGCCAGCATAGATTCGCCCGGCTGCCGATTAAAACCGAGGATGGAACAGAGTGGCTGGGGCTGGTTCGGGCAAGGGACATCGCTCAGGCGGTCATCGTTGGTCCGGCGACGAACCTGCGCCCCTACCTGCTGCCGCTGCATCATGTTCCTGAATCCGCCAACGCTTTGGCTCTGTTGCGCCACTTCAACTCGACGGAGAGCCATCTGGCTCTGGTCAACGACGAGTACGGCGTTCTCGCCGGACTGGTTACTCTCCAGGATATCCACGGTGAACTCTTCGACACGGCGAGGGGTGAAGAGCGAAAACTCCGCCAGCTGGAACCGGGGGTCTTCGTCTGCGAGAGCAGCCTGGGGCTGGACGACTTCAACCGCAATCTGGATAGCGACCTTCAGGATCCGCATTACAACTCCATCGGCGGCTACCTGACCGGGCTGCTGGGGCGGATTCCCACCGAGGGCGAGCGGCTGACCGCTACGGGCTTTTCCTTTACAGTGCTGGAGGCGACGCCGACGCGAATCGTCCGACTGTTGGTGCGAAGGGAGGGCGATGAATAGTCTGACAATGGCTCTGCTGCTGTTGCTGTCCCTCCTTGTGGTGGCGTTCTTCGCCGGGGCGGAGACAGCGGTAATCTCGGCGAATCGGATTCGGCTGGCTCACCGGACTCGGAAGAAGGACAAACGCGCCGGGCGCGCCCTGCGCCTGTTGTACAAGCCGGAAAAGGTCGTTACCACCACCCTGGTGGGGACGAACTTCGGCGTGGTCGCCGCCTCAACCCTGACCACCGCTCTGGCTCTGGCAATCCTTCCCGACAGCTGGGCGAACTCCGTTCCGTTAATCACATCCCTCGTCCTGGCTCCGGTGCTGATGGTGCTGGGCGACCTCCTCCCCAAAGCCGTTGGGCGGAGCTACTCCGACCGCCTGACCCCGGCTCTGGCAACGCCGCTCCGGGTCTTCGGCTATCTGTTCTGGCCAATCGGCATCGTGGTTACCAGCCTGACCCATCTCCTCTTCCGGTTATTGAAGATTACCCCGGGCGAAAGCGACAGACTCAGCCGTGAAGAGCTGCGGGTGATGATGCAGCAGGGTAAAGAGGAAGAGGCGATTGAGCATCACACCGCCCATCTCGCCGATGAGGCGTTTACCCTTACCCTGCGCCGGGTTCGCGAGGTGATGACCCCGCTGCGGGAGCTAGACGCGCTGAGTACCGAAGCCAGCGTGCCGGAGGCTATCGCTAAGGCAACCGAGACCACGGACTCCAACCTCTGCGTTTATCAGGGACGAGCGAGCAACCTCGTTGGCGTGGTTCCCGTAAAGGAGCTGACCCGTGCCTCCCTCGGCACCACGGTGGGGAAGATAATGCGTCGTCCACTCTTTGTTCCCGAACACCGCTCGCTCAGTGGTCTGCTCGCCGACTTCCGCTTCCACGGCGCGACTCTCGCCGTGGTGATTGACGAATACAAAAACGCCCTGGGAGTAATCTCTCTGGATGGTGTGCTAAACTCACTGACTGGTCAGCTGCCAGCGTAGGTGAGTTTCACTGAACCGATTAAACGAGGTTAACCGTGCTTCATCGCCACGACCGCTTCACCGCCGCTATTCTGGTTGCCGGAGACCTGATTCTCTCCTTCGGCGCGTTGCTGCTGGCGTATAACCTCCGCTACGTCTGGAAGTTCGGTGGTGAAACCCTGGGACTGCCCGAAAACATCCCCAGCTTCTACGCTTACCTTCCCTTTGCCATCGTCATCACCATCACCACCCTGGCGGTCTTTGCCATTCTGGGGTTGTACAATCGCGGACGCTTTCAGGGTCGGCTGGCGGAGTTCTTCGCCCTCATCCGCTCGATTACGCTAATATTGATTATCGCCTACGGAGTAACCCTCTTCTGGCGAACACCGGCACTCTCCCGCTGGTTGATGATCTTCTACTGGGTGATTGACATCCTTTTCCTGACGATCTTTCGGGGCTTTCTGCGTGGTCTTGTTGCCAAACTCAGGAGGCGGGGATTCGACCGCCGCAGGGTCATCATCATTGGCTCTGGTTCTCTTGCGGGACGGATTGCCGAGAAAATCGGCGAACACACCGAGTACGGCTATCAGCTTCTCGGTTTCATCAATACCGACGATGAAGAGACTATTGACGAGCGTCTTTCTTCTCTGGAGCGTCTTGGTAATTTTGACAAACTAGCCCCTCTGCTGGAACAGCTCCATCCCGACGAGGTCTTTGTGGCGGTTCCCTCCCGCCACGACCGCCTGCTGGAGCTTCTCGACACCTGCGAGGCCGAGGGCATCAACGCCACCATCGTTCCCGACATCTTCGATGTCCTCGTCGGACGCTCCATCCGCCGCGCCCAGATCGAAGATATGGACGGACTACCTCTCATCGGTGTGCGCCAGGTACCGCTCCACGCCCTCTCCAACCGCTTCCTAAAGCGGCTCTTCGACCTCAGCTTCGCCACGATCTTCCTGCTTCTCTTCTCCTGGGTCTATGTGCTGACCTTCCTGCTGATCCGCCTGACCAGCAAGGGACCGGCGATCTTCAAACAGGAACGGATGGGGCTGGATAACCGCAGCTTCACCTGCTACAAGTTCCGCACCATGTACCAGCAGCCCGCGAAGGACTCCGATACCATCTGGACAGAGAAGGATGACCCCCGGATTACCCCCCTCGGACGCTTCCTCCGCCGTGCCAGTATTGACGAACTTCCCCAGTTCTTCAACGTCCTCAAGGGCGAGATGAGCGTGGTCGGTCCACGACCGGAACGCCCCCACTTCGTCAAGCAGTTCAAAGAGCAGATTCCCCGCTACCTCGTACGCCATCAGGTCAAGTCCGGTATCACTGGCTGGGCGCAGATCAACGGACGCGCTGACATCTCCATCGACAAAAAGGTTGACCACGACATCTACTACATCGAGAACTGGTCATTCTCCCTCGACCTGCGGATCATCGCCCTGACCATCCTCCGCGTCATCCGAGGCTCCAACGCCTACTAGCAACGCGGTGCGTTGCATCACGGTACCACAGCCACAGAAGCAGCCTGACAATGAGCATTCCTGCGTTTTGTGCTAAGTGATTCTGCAAGAGGGCGAACACGAGATTCGCCCCTACAACTGTTAATCACCCGTAGGAGCGACCGTCCACGGTCGCCCATTAGATGAGTGCAGCTCATCTGCCGCAGGAGACATGGCTTTTGCGTTAGCCTCTCCTGATTTTGCAAAGAGCGCAGGCGCAGTACGCTGCGCTTTTTTGAAAACGATGAATGCTGTCCCACTGGAAAATAAACCTGAATTGCGCTATACTTGCTAAATTAAATCAGGAGGGGAGGTAAGCTCATGCGTCGTATCCTGCTAATTCTTCTTCTAACAGCGGTTGCCCTGATGGGAACAGAGATTCGGGTCGCTCAGATAGACGACCGCGATTGCTCCGTCTCCGGAGAAGCCACCGAGTCTTCCTCACGGAGCGAAAGCCGCCTCTCGGTGAAGATCCGTAACCTTACCCCGCGATTGGTGAACCTCTATCAACGCTATCTGGACTCCGGCGGGATGGCGAAGGGTGAGTTTAAGCTTTCCCTAACCATTGGCGAAGACGGCTATGTAGAAGCTATTACGGTACTGCGCGATCGCCTCAACGATGCTGTCCTGACTGAACAAGCTGCGGAGATGGTTGCGACCTGGTTCTTTGGTGAGAATCAGGACGAGGAACATCCCGGCTCTGTCGTCTGCGTCTATCCCTTCATCTTCAACTTTCGCACCTATTACAGCCCCATTGTGGTGGTTCCGCTGGATTCGGCGCGGGAACTCCACCCCCTCCGTCGGGCGTACTGGGTCGAGAAGGAGTTTAGCACCGGCATCAGCGACCTGGTCAACATCTACAACATCTACCTGATGAGCAGCCCTGACCTTGAGGGAACAATCACCGTTGAGTTTACCCTGCACCACGACGGCACCGTGGGTAATACGCAGATTGTTGGCAATACCACCGGCTCAACAAGCCTTGCCAGCGACATTGCCGACCGGATTAACGAATGGCGGCTTTCTGCTCTCAAAGATGCCGATTCCACCGCCGATGTTACCGTTATCTACCCTCTGGAGTTCGGCTCCGTTGGTGGGTCAATGGAGTGATAAAGAGTGTTTATCGAATTTTAAAACCTTTCACCTCTACCTTATCTTAACCGCACAGAAGGAGAAAACGATGCGCAAACTTCTTTTCCTTACCCTGATTTTGATCAGTCTGGTTGCCGGTGCAGTTACTCACGAGATTACTGTTATGGGAGCCGAGCTGATTACCGTAGAGGGTCCTGGAGCGGCTTCCGCTAACCGTCAGCCAGAGATTATGTCCGCAGAACTCTATAACCGCCAGTCGAATATCGAAAATATCTACAACGAGTACATTGCCCTCGACCCCAGCATTTCCGGAGATATCGAGGTCATGTTCACTCTGGAGCCTGACAGCACCGTCTCCGGCTGCATTGTTCTCTCTAACACCACGGGGAACGAAGAGTTCGGCAGGGCAATCGCCGAGCGGATCAAGCTCTGGGTCTTCACCCCAATGATTGAAGAAGCCGAATACTATGGCTGGGTGACGATCACCATGCCCTACAGCTTCACTGGTATAGAAGAGGCGACTGTCGAAACACCTACTGAAACGCCCTAGTACCGGCGACGACAGTTTGTTTCTAAAGATAAAAGCACCCCGCCTGGGGTGCTTTTATTGTTTGCTGATAGTTACAGAGGTTACTCCGTACGCCGTCGATAGCAGTAGAAGAGCCAGACCAGATAAACCAGCAGACCTCCGACCTGAATCCAGTAGGCAAGCGGAGTTGTTATGGTGGATAGAGCCGTGAAGTCGGTCATGGCGTTGTTGAGGAACAGCCCCGCCACCGCCAGGGTTCCGGCAACGAGAAGATAGGGAACCAATCCCCGCCGTCCTTGCCGAACCTCCGAAAACCCGGCGAGAAAGAAAACTCCCCAGCCCAGAGCCAGCACGGCGATTATCCTGTCCTGATACGCCAGTGAAGGGACGTTGAAGTAGATGAAGAGAGGCGGAATCTTTGTTCCCAGCAGGTGGACGATGCCGACGAGGAAGAAGTAGATTGCTCCGCTGAAGAGCGACCACGATAGCAACGCGGTGCGCTGCATCACAGCTTCGCGACTAAGACCATCGGACATTTTATCGCAACTCCTACGTTTAGCCGCTCTCGCTGATCGTTTACAAACAATGTTTGGCGGATAAGAATGTCTCCAGGTGTTCTGGTGCGAAGCACCAGCCTTATGGTGCAGCGCACCGCGCTGCACCTCCCAGCGGTCGCCTAGAACGCTACGCTCAGGGCGACGGCATGGCTGTCGACGACATCGAAGTTGTCGCTGCGGAAGGCGTAATCCAGCGATAGTCCAACGCCCTCGATGAACTCAGTAACCATCGTCGCCCCGGCGGAGACCTCTCCGGCGGCGAAGTCCATCATCTCGTAACCACCCCGGATGGCAAAGGTCGGCGTAATCCAATACTCCGCGCCGAACCGCCACTGCGGACGAGTTTCATTTGTGGTTACAAGGTCCACCTCGACGGAGCCGATGCCGTCAAGGCGATAGCCGATTCCGGCGGCGTACTCGACGGGAAGCTGCTCATCGGTGGCAGCGGCGGTCTTCCACTTATAGCTGCCGATGACGTTGCGGGCGGTAAAGCCAACGTGAAGCCCCGCCCAGGGGTTTGCCTGAAGTCCGACATCGACGGCTCCGCCGGTGGCGGTTTCTTCTGCCAGGGTGGTGAACATCGCCCGTGCGGTAACGCCCAGCCCCAGCCACTCCGCCGGTCGCAGACCGAAGGCGAAGCTGGCGATATGCTCGTCGTAGCGATACTCGCCAAGGCGATTACCGCTCTGGTCGCGTCCGTCAATCCCGCCCACGCCGAGGTAGTACCAGCCGAGGGCAACGGTCGCCCTGACATCGAAGGGCAGGGGGTAGAGTCCGGCGGCACTGGACTGGTTCCGATCGAGGCTCATCTTGCGATAGAACAGCTCGCCCTGGGGATCGACAGCAAAGGCAAGCCCGGCGGGATTAAGCTCCAGAGCCTCCGTGGTGTTGGTCAGGGCAACCATCGCCCGGCCCATTCCCGCTGCCCGAACACTCCAGCCGAGGCGCAGAGCAGCTCCGGGATAGCCACCGCCATCCCAGCCTTCTGCCGTAGCGGTAAAGAACAGGGCGGAGAGAAGCAGCACGGTCAGCATCGTTGTTGTTTTCTTCATTATTCTATCACCGCCAGCTTGCCGACAAAGGCGCGTTCGCCGTCGGACTTGATAATGTAGTAGTACAGCCCGTTTGCCACTCGTCGTCCACTCCCGTCGTTGCCATCCCAGGTGTCAAGCTGATACTCGTAGCTGCCCTGTCGCAACTCGCCGTCGAGGATGTTCCTCACATGGCGACCTTCGATATCGTAGATGTCCAGATCCACCACGGCATCGTGCTGGAGTGGATCGCCGGAGACGCTGAAGCGGAAGGTGCAGCTTCCGTGGGAGAGCGGTGAGAAGGGATTGGGGAAGGCGTAGGCAACCGGTTCATCAACGAAGCCGGAGCGGGGCTGGAAGTCGATGATGTCAAAGTTGGCGGCACCGTCGCGGCTCACCTGCAGCCCCAGCGGCGTACCGACCCAGATGGTCTGGTTGTCCGTGGTGCTGACCGAGTAGATAGAGCTGCTGTACAGCCCCCGTCCGGTAATGGTCTCCCAGGTGGAGCCGTTGTTGCTGGTGTGGAGCAGACCGCCGCCCACGCCACCGGAGGGAACCGTGGCAACCCAGACATTGTTGTCGGTTGCCATCTGGATCCAGTAGATGTAGTCAGACTCCACCCCGTCGGTCTCCGATGCCGGGTAGGCGCGCCAGCTTGGGTTACCGTTGGTCAGGTTAACCCGCCAGAGACCGAACCAACGCCCCGTTTCGGTAACCGTACCGACCCAGAGCCGGGTAAGGCTGTCGCTAATCTTTTCCGAGGCAATGAAACCGATAATCCGGCTGGAGTAGTAGTTGTAGCCACCGAGGCTGACCGGCGGTGGCTCGTGGTTTGTCCAGCTCTCACCGTTGTCCTCGCTGATTGCCAGACCAGCGGCGGTACCGACGATCAGGTAATCCTCGGTACGCTCCACGGCAAAGGTCTGATTGCCGAAGTCGGAGTCGTCAGAGCCTCCCGGCTTCAGTTGACTCCAACTATCACCGTCGTTAGCAGAGTATGCCACTCCACCAAGCTGACAGGTTGCCCAGATTTTGCCGTTGCCATCGGACTCGGTGTCCCAGACCATGTTATGCCCAAGACCATCGTCGGTGGTGAACTGCTCCCAGTGCGAGCCACCGTCCTTCGTCCGCGCCAGTCCGGCACCGACCAGGGGGTCGAGGGCGTTGTAGCGGGGGAAGAAGCAGCCGAGGAAGACCTCACCGTTCTCCGCGATTCGTGCCGTGCCAACGTTGGCTGCGGAGCCGGGAAGACCGTCGTCGTAGCCATAGGCGGTCCAGTTCGCCCCGCCATCGTCGCTCTTGCCAAAGTTCTTCAGCGTGCCGATCCAAACCAGCTCGCCGGTATCGTCAATCGCCGTGATGGTGTTGTCCAGAGACTCGGCGGTGAGAAAGCCCTCACCGTCGCCCTCACCGGGTAGTGGCAGCGGACGACCGCTGACCAGCTCGCCCTGCGCCCCTAATGCCACCACGAGCAGAATAAAAATGATTCGTCGCATCTTCCTCCTGAAGCCTTTCTTAAACCTTCGTATACTAATGTCAGGTTGTGTCAAGTGAATGAGTGGATTATAACCGCCTGCCGCCTGCCAGACAAGCGTTGGTAAACTGGTATGTGAGCTACGCTACAGATTGTCCTCGTGTTGCAGAAAATAATCTCTGAACATACACTAAGCTATTTGCGCACTTTCAGGTGATTATCTCTATTTTAATACTTACCAGCGGGTTGAGCTAATTGTAAAGTCTGCACAACACGATGCGGTGAAAACCCCAGGTACACAAAAGGGGAGCCGCAGCTCCCCTTATTATACACAAACTCGAACGATGAGCCGTACGGACTAGTTGCTCAGACTCGTTGTCGCAGGATCGTCGCTGGACAGCGGAGTACCGAAGCCAGCCTTGATCTGTCCCCAGGTGCTTTCTTCGATGGTGCTGCCAGTGGTGTAGTCGTCGGAAGGGTAGTAATCCGGCAGGTTGCCATTGTGTCGGAATTCATCGTCGTGTACTTGATCTCATAAGGGACTTCGGTGCCATCAACCCAGATATCACCGGTGTCCCAGTCCATTGCCAGACCGCGAACCCCTTCGAATGGCTGACCGGTAACGGTCTGACTGCGCAGGATGTCGCCGGGAGCGGCGAGGTGATTGAGACCACGATCAGCAAGACAATCAGAGCAAAAAGGGTTTTCATGCTACCTCCACTGTTGTTGTATAGGAGGTAACTGCTTAGAATACCCGCTTATACTTCTCGCAGTCCCCTGGTCGTTCTGCCCCCTCCAGTTTGAGCAGGAAGCACTTCAGCTTCAGCGAGCGTTTGGTCTGGTCGTGATAGCCCCCCAGACCCCCTCCGGCGGCGATGACCCGATGACAGGGAACGATGATCGGTAGCGAATGCGCCCCGTTAGCGTTGCCGATGGCACGGGCTGCCTTTGGTCTGCCGATTCGCTCCGCCAGTTCGCCGTAGCTCACCGTCTCGCCGTAGGGAATCCGCAGCAATTCATTCCAAACCTGCTTCTGGAACTCTGTGCCGTCAAGTTCAAAGGGCAGGTCGAAGCGTTTCAGCCCTCCGGAAAAATAGGCTCCCAGCTGACCGATGGCCTCCTTGAGCAGCGGATCCTCCGGCTGGGGAGTCATCCCCTCCGCCGGACGATAGTCCCCGGTCATCAGCCCAATCCGGGTCAGCAGATCGCCTTGTGCCTCCACCGCCAGGTAACCCCAGCCCTTCGCGCTCCAGGGAGCGACCATCCAGGCGTAGCGGGTTAATTCGCTCATTGTGCCATTCCATCACCGGGGGGCTGGGTGGATATCTTCCACTTACCTCCCTCAGCCACGAAGAAGATAAAGCCCTCTTCGCCTTCCGGGGTGCTTTCGCCGCTCCAGCGCAGCTCTGCCGTGCCTTCGTCTTCGCTCACGAACTCGCTGACCACGGTAATCACCTCGTCGTTAAATTGTGCGGAGACTCCCTCCACCGCCTGAGCGATGAAGCCCTTCGCCGACCAGCCGCCTGCCGGGTCGGTGGCGTTCATCTCCTCTGCCAGAGCCTCCAGATCGGCGATTGCCGCAGCGGAGTAGAGGCTAACGACCTCGTCAATATCGCCGGAACGCACGGCGCGGACATAGTTCATCCACGCCTCACCGGGAGTCTGGCTCGGTAGCTCGGTGGTCGTGATGTCTATCCCGTCGTCGTTCTCAGTCTCTTCGGTGGTTTCTCCACCACAGCCGAGACAGCCGAAGGCGATAATCAGCGTAGCGTAGAGCAGGGCGGTTAGCAGTCGGTAACGCAAGATGTTTCCTTTCTCTTTTGATGTCTGAAAAGCGATTATAGCACATTGATCTTGAAGAGGTTTTTGAGGTTAGCCCCTCTCCCCAGAGGGGAGAGGGAGAACCCCTACACAGCAAATGCAACAAGAAACGCCCCGAAGGGCGTTTCCTGTTTATCACAATGACAATGGTGGTGCTTACGGCAGGGTAACGTTGGTGTCAATCAGATTCTCGGTAACGTTGGGAGTCATCTGACCGTAAGATTCGGTGTAGCTAACCATCTTGACGAAGCCCAGCTTGGGAACGAAGACGAAGTCCTGCTGGTAGTTATACTGATCCCAGTCTTCAGGGTCAACACCGGTAACCTCGAAGGTGACCTTACCGGTATGCTCGATAAGGTAAGCGGTCAGGCTGGTACCTTTGTAGTCATAGGTGATTTTCTCTTTGACTTCACCGTCGAGGTCGAAGCCTACCGTGTCGCAGCTCGCTCCACTGAAGCCCCAGAAGTCCTTGTCGCGACCGCTGGTGTTGAGGGAATCCCAGGTGTCGCCGACTTCCAGACCGTAGTCGTCCCACTTGAGCAGAGTCCAGGGGGTGTTGTCGAAGGTATCGTAGCGATCCAGACCATTTGTGTCGTACCAGAACAGTGCCAGCATCTTCAGCGTGTCGGTCTCATTGTCGTTGATACTCATCGCGATGTATTCCTCAGCGGGATCGGCATCGTCGTGGATGAACATGGTCTGATTGGCGGTGGTAAAGTCATCGTTCTCGAGCTGCCAGGTGTTGGTGTCGTTGTCGTTGCCCGACTCCTGATACTGCCACATGTTGTCGTCAGCATTGGGGTAGAAAGCGGCGGTGTCGATCTTGGTTTGAGGATCGGTGGTATCGCCACAGGCGGTCAGCATCAGGAACAGAGCCGCCATCAGGCCGAGAATCAGTAGCTTCTTCATGTCTTGCCTCCGGTGTTGGTTTCTGGTTTTCAGATTTTTTGCACAATCCAGTGTACCCTCAAAAGGAGAGTTTGCATAGTATAGCCGTTTTGCCGGTCTTTTTCCAGTCCTTCGGGAAAGTTCCTCTTCCAGAGGAAGGGGTCGGCAGCGAAAGGTCGGCTCCTAATGACGGGCTTGCCGTGGTTTACAGGGGTGCAAAAACATACGCCTTAACGATTGCGGAAAGCCCCTCACCCCGATCCGTGGACGAGTTCCTCCCCAGAGGGGAGATGGGGAAAACAATTGACAACGCACCGCGTTGCCGCTGCCTATTCCCAGACTTTGCGTAGTGCCGCGCTGATGCGCCCGAACTCTGCCGTGGCGCGGACGGTATCGAGATCGTGGTCTTCGAGCATCCTCAGGGCGTAAAGTCGGAAGGTCGTGCGCAGCCAGCTCAGGGCTTCCTCTTCGTTACCCAGCAGGGAGTTGACGCAGGCGATGGAGAAGGCGATGTTATCGCTCATCGGGTCGAGCTTGAACGCCTGATGCCACAGTTCGAGAGACTCCTCGTACTCCTCGCCCATGTACTTGTCCCACGCCTCTTTGTAGTATGCCAACGATGGATCGCTGTTCGATTTCCCCGGCCACTGCCCCGTTGCCAGATAGTCCGAAGCAACGAGGATCTCCTTGAACTCCTCATTCTCCTGTAGCGGGGACAGCTCTTTATCGTCGAGGCGATTGGCAACGGAGAGCTTTAGCGACTCGTGGAGCCACTCCAGTGCCTTATCTTCCTCACCAAGTTGAGCGTAGGCGGTGGAGAGACTCCAGGCGACCTCGCTATCCTCTTCGACGGCGAAGGCGGCTTTCCATTCCTCGACGGCGGTTTCGTAATCCCCGGCGTTGTAGGCATCCTGTCCTTCAGCCACCATCTCGTTTTGTTCCAGGCTGGAGTTCAACTCTTCGACTTCAGTACAGGCGGTAGCCAGCAGCACAAGAACCCCAACAGCGACGATCAGCAGCAGTTTCTTCATCATCCACCTCATGGTCAATCTCAACGTTTGCTTCATCTATAATCCAGACAATTCCCACTAACCAAGAAGCATTGTACAATAATGTAGGAGAGATTGTCGCCGTCGCTGTCCAGATTCGCAATTTATTGAACGACCGTGTTATCATCGACTCATGCTCAATTACACCACAGTAATCAATCCGCCGGACTGGGAACAGCTTCTCTCTGGTTGGCTAGACGCTCCACCCTGTCAGTCAGAACGCTGGGCGCGGCTGAAGGCACACTACGGTTACGAGTCGCTTCGTCTGGCGGTGCTGGATAGCGACGGCTTGCCCCTGGCAATGGGGCAACTGCTCCGCCGTCGGTTGCCGTTGATTCGCCGCCACTGGCTCTACTGTCCCTACGGACCGCTGTGGAAGAGCGACCATCCGCTGGCACTGGAGCAGTGGCTGGCTGCTTTGAAAGAGCATGATTTCGCCAGCCGGGCGGCGGTGCTGACCATCGAGCCACGATTGTTAGAAGGCGACGAAGCGGCGGAGATTCTGCCGGAGTTGGGCTTTCGGCGCGGAACGCAGGATGTTCAACCCCGTGGCAGCCTCTGGCTCGATTTGACGAAGAGTGAAGAGGAGCTTTTCGCCGGATTGGAGAAGCGCACCCGCTACAACGTCGGTCTGGCGGAGCGGCGGG
>Ga0190344_1000332_pt1 | contig 25127 bp, 17 predicted proteins | sample 48721323_MG_FD_161662 | JGI IMG/M metagenome (GOLD analysis project Ga0190344, IMG submission 161662) | Hydrothermal vent microbial mat bacterial communities from Southern Trench, Guaymas Basin, Mexico - 4872-13-2-3_MG | ecosystem: Environmental > Aquatic > Marine > Hydrothermal vents >... | reverse complement strand
TTCAATCGGATTGAGTGCCAACGGTTGGGACGGACCAACCAGGACTCCAGTTACAAACTGAGTAATCAGGCATGGGAGGAGAGCGAATCACCTAATGGCCAACTTTGAGTAGGTTTTTAGGAGCAGAACGACAATAGGATGAAAAATCCGAAAACTCACACACGAAGGCGAACGTGGTTTTACCCACCGCTCATTTTAGCGTTGGCTGCTTTTATTGGGCCAGTTCAAGCTTACGATTCAACAAATTATCCACTTGATATAAGCGATACGGCTGAATTTAGCCGAGTATGGTGGGATAAAAAAAGCGGCGGACGTTACGATGGTGCATATTACAAACCTATTGCGCCGTCGGGTTACTATATTTTGGGCCATTATGGGCAGGGGAATTATCATTCACCTCGGGGGAGAGTGATAGTCGTCAAAGCAATTGCTAATAGGCGGGGCAGCAGTACAGCGTTAAAACGTCCAGCGGGCTACACCAAAATATGGGGAGATCATGGTTCCGGGGCAAAGGAAGATGGAGCTTTCTGGCGACCCATACCATATCCGGGTTATAAGTGTTTAGGGACGGTTGCGACTCGTGGTTACCGTCAGCCCAGTAGGAACGAAATCAGGTGTGTGCGTTACGATCTGGTTGTACCGGCTAAAGTGGGTGGTCGTATTTGGATTGATAAGGGAACAGGGGCAAAAACAGATTTTGGATCATGGTACATTGTACCTTCAAGTTCAAAGGGAATTAACTCAGGTTTATTTGTTGCTCATACTTCTCATAGGAGACCCTCTAATAGGGGACTCTATACTTTAAAAGCAGGTCAATAAAAAAAAAGATTGGTTTTTAGCTGGACGGGATTGCAACCTGGGGAGTTAAATTTTGCCAATTATTGAGTCATTTGGAAACCGCTTAAGAACCGTTTGCCAATCGGTATTTTTCGCTGCGTCATGGCAATAGTTTTCTGGCACATTGATGTCAGGGGCACTGTTATGGCTTGAATGGCTGTAGGCAACATAATCATAAAAATGTCAACCACCGAGCGGTTGTTGACGCTCGGAGCCGTTAATAAAAAAGCCCCTTGGCTGTGAAAGCCTTGGGGCTTTTTTTATGCCTCAAACCAACCGAATAAAATGGGCAATCCTATTGCCCATCACAACGACTCACCCTTCGGCTCTTTTGGCTCGAATCATAAACTTGCACCCCCGACGCCAACAACTCAAAACCTCCTCAAATTCTGGCCCCAATTGACCACTCCGCCACCTAAGCTGGATAATCCGCCGCCGCCTTTTGCCACTTTTTCCAAGTCTTTGGCCGAATCGTCACCTTCACTTGATCGGGTTCTGCATCAATCACAAACGCCACCCACTTATTATCAAAGATTTCAATATCAGTGAGTAACTCATTAAAGGATAAAAAAAACAGCAACTACAAGGATTCGTTATAAAAAAGGATAAAACCGCAACTACAAGGAACCGCAACTACAAGGAACAGCAACTACAAGGATTCGTTATAAAAAAGGATAACAGCAACTACAAGGATTCGTTATAAAAAAGGATAAAATCCAAACACCGCCACGAACTAATCCGTTATTATAACTAATCCCTGTAGTTGCTTTTAAGGATCAAACCCAAACACCGCCACGAACTAATCCGTTATTATAACGAATCCTTGTAGTTATCAAACCCAAACACCGCCACGAACTAATCCGTTATTATAACTAATCCCTGTAGTTATAAAACCCAAACACCGCCACGAACTAATCCGTTATTATAACGAATCCCTGTAGTTATAAAACCCAAACACAGCCACGAACTAATCCGTTATTATAACTAATCCCTGTAGTTATAAAACCCAAACACCGCCACGAACTAATCCTTTATTATAACGAATCCCTGTAGTTATAAAACCCAAACACCGCCACGAACTAATCCTTTATTATAACGAATCCCTGTAGTTATAAAACCCAAACACCGCCACGAACTAATCCTTTATTATAACGAATCTAGGAGATTGCTTTTAAGGATAAAACCCAAACACCGCCACTTGTAAATCCGTTATTATAACTAATCCCTGTAGTTATTAGAGTTGTCCGAAAATAAGGGTTTTATTAATTTAACTAATTCGTAGAGTGTCGCATAATCACGCTTGCTCAAATATTCCTATACGAATCATTTCTTTCACCAGTGTTTCGTAACTGAAAACGGGCATGTTAATCTTTTCGCCCATTAGCATTTCGACTCGTTTAGTAAATTCTTTGGCATACGTTTCTACATCTTTTTCTGGATAAAAAGATTTAAGACGTAATTATTCAAAAATTTGTGGGTAAGTTTCAATTTATAACAGCAAGTAGTTGTCAATTTTTACAATACCCACAATTTTTGTGGCCTCCGTAAAGAATAAAACGATAATTATTCTTCTTCTTCAAATATTCCTACACGGACCAATTCTTTTACCAGTGCTTCGTAGCTAAATACGGGCATGTTAATCTGTTTGCCCATGATTTTTTCGACTCGTTTAGCGAATTCTTTCGCATAGGTTTCTGCATCCTTTTCTAGGTAAAATGATTTAAGACGTAATTTTTCAAAAATTTGTTGGTAATTTTCAACCTCTAACACCATGCAACCATGTATTTTAATACGCATTGTTTTTGCGACCTCCGTAGAAAATAGAAATTTTAATAAGACGACCTACCGGTCGAAAACGAGTACTCTCAGCGAGAGTACCCGTCAACCTCATGACGACTTATTCTCTAAGTAGTATTTTACCACCTTTTTGTTGACTGCCAGAGTCGTGAAGGCCTTTTGAGGCCCGTTAAAGAACTCAGAAGCGGGTTTGACTTCATTGACGCTTTTGGCTTTTTCTACTAACGCCATTTGCAATTGAAGCCAATTAATAACTTCATTGTCGTCGAGGGTGCCGTGGTGATGTCTGATTTCAACAGTGCCGTACACCATAAAGGCATTGAAATCGAGTTTGAGATAATGGGCGAAAACTAAATCTCCGAGTTCGGAGGCATTATCAATAAATGCGTTAGCTTGTGAAACAAGCTTAACACGGCCTTCTTTGCTCCAAAGAGCGGCTGATTCGTCTGCGAATTGCGCCATAAATTGACGATAGAACGGTAACAGATTGGTTCTACAGTAAGGATTATCGTAGCGACTGGCAACCAGACAGTCAAAAGAATCCTCCAAATTCAGTTGGAGTTTTAAGAGGTTTTTAAGGTGCGGTAGTTCAAAATCCGGCCGCACTTCAATGTGCAGATGTAAACCACAACGGCTATCGACCAACGCACCGATTTCTGTCAACATGTTGAGGACTTGAGCAATTTGTTCAAAGGCCTCTTTTCCTTGGAGAATCGGTGAGCTTATTTCAAATCCATTTGTGCCATCGCGGTTTTTGACCGAGATATCAATGGTGAGTTTCCACTCTTTACCATATAGGTCATACTGATGAGTGGAGCCCCAGGCCGGGAATTCATTGGGGCTAACCCAAACTGGCACCCGCCCTTGGTTTATGACACGTTCAATTTCTCCTTCGGTCGGAAAGAAAAATTCTATTTCTATTCCAAAATTTCTGGTAAAATTACCACTATTCATGACTAACCTCGTTTACAGGCTGAGTTGTGAGAGTGGTGGCCTTGGCATATCTATGCCTTGGCGCACCCGTGACAAAAAAATGTGTTTGTTAAAGAGCTTTCCGCCCATTCTCTTTTTAGGGCGAGAAATAGGCGTTTTACGCGATAAGGAGCGTGTCCCAGTTATTCTTTCAACAAAAGAGTTGTCTTGCCGCTCATAAAACTCGATCTTCTGGTTTTTGATGAAAACGGGGTGACAACGCTTCGCAGTGTGGGCCGTTATCAGACTAATTCATTGTTTTTACTTTAAAAAAAATTAGCAATCAATACAGGTTGTATTAATATAAAAGCTTATAAATCAAGGCGTTAATAAAGAACATCGAGTAAGACTTAATGATCAAGTTTTTGAGGGTTAGTTTGGGGTGATAAAATGGAAGTTCCTTTGGTTCTAAAACTTGATCCCATTTTGAGTCCGCTCTAGTTTTATTAGTTTAAAAACAATCATTTAAGTATTATTTAATTTGCAAACACGCCACGTTGTTTGAATGTGAATAACCGCCGGTGGGTGATGTTTTAAGAAAAACGTCTTGCAGACACGCCATGTTATTTAGAATATGAATATGCTGAGCAGCTTCTTTTTTCTTACTCAGACTTACTCACCTTTCATCAAGCAGGTAACAAAATAAGAATCAAGATAATTCACCCTCCGTTGATAACTTAAATGAGTTGATCCTTCCGTTCAGGATGGGCTGTCTCATCCGATTGGCGACAACGTTCAAGCAAAATTTGCTTCACCTTCTGGAAGGGAAGCCACCGATGTAGCTCTTTATCGTGTAACCTTGCTAGAATATTGACCGCTGCGTTCTGATCCGCGCCGCCTTCTGCCCCGCACCCAGAGGCACAGTGAAACGTGTTCCCAGTACGTTTGCCGAAGCATCCGCACTTTGAACAAATTTGAGAAGTATACGCCGCATTGACCAAAATTACCCTAGAACCTCTTCGGGAAGCTACTATATCAATGGCCGAAGCCATTAAACCTTTCACCCAACCGCTCAATCTGCGATTGGTATTTTTTCCTAAATTCCTTGATTTAAACGTTTTGGTTAAATCTTCGCAAACGACCGTTTCCGCCTTATCAACAATGCGATTGACCGCTGTGAAAACAATTGTTTTAACCTTGGCTTGATGCTTCTTTTTTCGCCTATTAAGCTTCTTTCGGCCAAGATTGTTTTTCCGTATTCTTTTGGCTTTTTTAGGATTCTTTTGTTCAACTTTATTCAAAACCGCTTTTATCTTATTACGCCTTTGGTATTTTTTCTTCAAAGAATCGGATTCTTTTGATAAAACCTCACCCAAACCTTTACCATAAAACTCACCTTCTGAATCAACAAAAACTTCACTATAACCCTTATCTATGCCAATTTCCTTATTGCCACAAGTACGGTCATCAGTATTATCTATTGTGTAATGAATTTCAACTTGGCCTTCACGCAGAATTAACCTAATTTGTCCGGTTATGGAATAATTGCTTCCTATAGGAATCGCAATACGTTTACCTCTTTTTAAGCTAATGACTTCAATGTAATTTTTACCATTCTGTGAGAAACACTTATAGCTACCTGGTTCTAAAACAATTTGATTAAAAGTGTTATTTTTTCCATGTTTCCAATATTTTCGCATTAATCGGCGCAAATAGGAATTATTCATCCAAACGGAATCATTTTTTAGCTGTTTAAATAATTCTTGACGCTTATCCTTGTCATCAATATTTCTAAAAATGTGGCGTACCACTTTTTCTTTAGCAGCTTCTCTATTAGCTTTGATATCATCTAAAGTATCAGATAACGTGGCTCGCCATATCCTTTGTGGTAATCTCGATACGTGTTTATCGGCTATCCACTCATCACGCACCGGACGGAACTTAGCACCAAGTCCACCAATAGAACCATAGTTGCGCCAGACTTCGGTGCGAATAGAACCGCATAGTGACGCGATTTCATTTAGCGCATCATATTTAGCTTGGTTGAGGTCTTCACTATAAGCAATTCTGGTAACCTTTTTAGCTTTCTTCATTTTATGACTCCAATTTTTTTATGTGCTAAGGTTTTTTATCATAACGGTTCGTTAAAAATTTTTAAAAAAAGTCTGATTATGAACATAATGTCAAGCTTATTTTTAAATCACCCCATTTATTACCCAAAATGGATAAGAATGGTCAAAGGTGAGTAAGAAATTTTGTGCTAGACGCTGCACCGTCAGAAACTGAGTTTTTTGTCATTTCGGTTTCAGTTTCGGTTTCGACAAGAGGATAAATCTTGAGAAAGCTTGAGAAAGCTTGAGAAAGCTTGAGAAATCTGAGAAAGATTAATTGGACGGAGTACAGATTTCGTAGCAAATCTCTTGCTGGACAAAAGCGCAATCAATTTAGTGCTGCTAAGTTTAAGTGTAACTGGTGAAAATTGTGACCTAAACGAAATCTGAACCTTCGCTCTGCTTTACTCATTAGTGGCTATCCACTTAAGCCGCTACACCCTGTATTTATGCGGGTTGCGCGAAACCTCACCAATACGAGAATGACAAGGCGCCTGCGCCCCTTGCACGTCGCGGGTTAAGTTGAAAACCCTCATTAGTTAATAAACATTATACCGATTTAATTTAAGTGCTTGATTTTATTAAAGTTACCAAAATAGCAATATCAATTAAATCAATGGGTTACGTTAAATCGGTAAAAACTCTAATGAAAAAAGGCAATAGTGCAAAATCAAGCCGTAATCGATCCTTTAGATTGAACCTAAAAATGGCAATTAAGAATTGAGACGATATTAATAAAAAAAAATTGTCAAATTAACACCTAAAAATGGCAATTAAAATAGTGAGTATTGAACTTAATCTATTGAATTTATTTTATAATATTGAAAATTTCCGTTGGATTTTAACTCATCAAATGGTGATCGGGAAATACAATTAAGTCATTGACTAATAAGCTAAAAATGAAAGTTATTGCCATTTTTAGGTAACATATAAATTGAGGGTTTATTTTCCTAATAAGTAAAATTTTTAAGTTTTATCGTTCAATTTATATTTTATTTCATTATTAGAACTATCAAATTAAAAAACGGACGTAATTATCCCTTATGTCTCGAAGGAATCAAAAAAATTAAGCCAGTTGAATTAGCTTTTTTTTTGATTTAAAGCGGAAATTGAGTCTTCAATTGTAAGCCTTAAGTATTAAAAACATAATCTTTTAAAAGCGTATTAATTGACGCGCTCGACTAATCAATGAAAGCCGGTACTGAATAAGCCAAGCTCTAATAGTGTTTGGTTACGGCTTTTAGGTTTCGGTATTCAGCCACATCATCCGCACAAAAAGTTATAAGCTAAAAAACGCTTAAGAAATACAGGCAAAACTTACACCACTCGTGCCATTTATGGATTTCTCAAACACAACTTCTTTGATGACGGTATCTAGCAAGTACCCGTGCAAGAGTTTTCCAGTATTATGGATAAAAAGTAACTGTTTTTGTTATATTTATTTTTTTTAAATACATGCGCGGGTACTTACAGCCAGTCAATCGAAATGATAAACCTCCCACGTAAGGGTAACCGCAATTGAGGGCCATATGAGCGATTAACTTAAGTCAACTTTTGCCAAAACCTTGATCAGTCAATTGAAATGATAAACCTCCCACGTAAGGGATAACGCAATTGAGGGCCATATGATTGACTAACTTAGTACAACTTTTGCCAAAACCAAAACCCATCAAATGGAATGATAAGCCTCCCACGTAAGGGTAACCGCAATTGTGGGCCATATGATTGACTAACTTAGTACAACTTTTGCCAAAACCAAAACCCATCAAATGGATTGATAAACACAGCAACTACAAGGATTCGTTATAATAAAGGATAACAAAAAAACCGCAACTACAAGGATTCGTTATAATAAAGGATAAAAAAAACCGCAACTACAAGGATTAGCTCCGCTGACTTTCAGTTCGTTATAATAAAAGATAAAAAAAACCGCAACTACAAGGATTCGTTATAATAAAGGATAAAACCCAAACATCGCCACGAACTAATCCTTTATTATAACGAAACGGAGTTCAGCGTAGCTAATCTAGGAGATTGCTTTTAAGGATAAAACCCAAACACCGCCACGAACTAATCCGTTATTATAACTAATCCCTGTAGTTATAAAACCCAAACACCGCCACGAACTAATCCGTTATTATAACGAATCTAGGAGATTGCTTTTAAGGATAAAACCCAAACAGCGCCACGAACTAATCCGTTATTATAACGAATCCCTGTAGTTATAAACCCAAACAGCGCCACGAACTAATCCGTTATTATAACTAATCCCTGTAGTTATAAACCCAAACAGCGCCACGAACTAATCCGTTATTATAACGAAACGGAGTTCAGCGTAGCTAATCTAGGAGATTGCTTTTAAGGATCAAACCCAAACAAACACCGCTACGAACTAATCCTTTATTATAACTAATCCCTGTAGTTGTTCATTATTCATTATTCATTCAAACAACAGCACACCTCTCCACCGCAGCCAACACATCTTTTAGCACCGGCTTTTTGGTAAAAGTGAGGACTTCACCAGCCGAAACTTTCTCAAACACGCCCGGAGCAACATTAGCACTTTTATAAACCAACAAAATAAGATCAGCGCGTTTAGCTTCACGTATTTTTTGCAATTTACGTTGCAAATATCGGTGATGCCAAAAGCCAATAATCTCAACCAAAGCACGTCGTCCATCTTTACAATGAGTTAAAGAAAAATCCGGAATCATCACCGTATCACCCACCACAATCAATTCATCCTCACGCGCCAACTCCCATTTCCGTTTTGCTCCCCCATACTTTGCCTCAAATTCGGCCGCAAAATCGGCCTCCAGCCCACTATCAAACAGATTTGAGGGTTTAAAGTGGCTACGTAATGGGGTACTATCGTCTAAAGTGTAGTGTAATTGCCCACGCTCAGGCGGCTGCACCTCAGCATCCATGCGCCACGTTTTGCACAACAACAAGGCCGGTAAAAACTTGGCAAATTGCAATCCATAGCGAATCGTTGACTTAACAAACGGCGAAATTGGCCCATGTAAAACAACATTATACCCCTGCTGTGGGATTGGATAAACGGTGTGCATCAGCTTAAAAAGCTTAATATATTTAAATAAGTCCTTGTACCCATCCCGCGCAATAATATCGACTTCACGCGCCCAATACAATAAACCACGCGCCACTTCCAAATTATAACGGGCAATCAAATCCACCGGTGTCGGAATTTCAACCGTGCCAAGCAAAATTCTTTCTTCTATCAAATCAGCAAATAAAGCATGCTCAACTTGTTCGGTAGACAGACCAAATTTAGCGGCCGTTTCTGCCACCACCTGCGGCCGCGTGGTAACAGTCAACAAATCGCTTTTGACAGTAACCGGCCCTTGATTAAACAGCGCAGCCCGTAAATCTACCGGATTGACGGGAGGATCATGACCAAAAATGCAACGACCCATCAGCACATTAGCCAAGCCACGAATGATACGATAGTCTAAACTATCGCCTTCGTAAGCACGCAGCGCATCATCCAAATCGCCTCGGCTACGTCCAACGTGTGCTTTGACTAACTGTATTAATTCGTTGGCAATCTTTAGATAGTGATAATCGGCCGGCAGGGCAAGCGGCACGATATCTTTGCCGCGCTTTTTTAGGCGAGGAACAATCAATTCAGACTTAAGCATTTTTATCAGTTATCAGTTATCAGTTATCAGTTATTGTACTCACAAAACTCGGTGCGCTAACAAATAACTTAAAAATCAGTGAATTGCGTCTAGTGTCACCACAACGACAAGGATTAGCGCCGCTGAGCTTCGGTTCGTTGCTAATGAAAAGCTTTTAACATTAATATATGGAGCGTACTTTGACAAGCTGAAAATGCGAATTAAGAATGAAGAATGAAGAATGAAAAATGAACATTTTAGGCGTTTTTTGGAAAAAAACTTTAGCCTAAAAAAGACTGATAAAATCACTTTCAATCAAGACGTTTTTATAAGTCATTGATTTTTTAGTATATAATTCAACCCTTAATTCGCATTGAAAATTTAATTTAACTGATAACTGAAAAAACTGACTGGAGAAAATTTCAATGGATAATACCAATCCCTACGCTGCACCCACAACTTCATTAAAATTAGAAGAGGACTCTCCGAAGGCCGAAATTAGACATGCTGGGTTTTGGCTTCGAGTGGTAGCCTCAATTATCGACGGTATTGTTCTTCAAATTGGCATCATCATTATTGCCGTTGTCTTTGGGCTTTTGGCAGGCTTGGGTGCGGTTGCGATAGGTATTTTTACGTCAGAGGAGGCCCAACTCATTGTGGAGCTTTTGGCTAATTTACTAAGTATCGTAATTAACTGGCTTTATTTCACTCTCTTAGAATCCTCCAGTTGGCAAGCAACTCTCGGTAAAAAAGCACTTGGGATAAAGGTGACTGACGAACAAGGCAACAGAATCGGCTTTGGGCGGGCTAACGGCCGCTATTGGTCAAAGATTTTATCGGCCCTGATTTTGGGGATAGGCTTTTTAATGGTAGCATTTACTCAAAGAAAACAAGGACTTCACGACATAATCGCCGGCACACTGGTGATTAAAAAATAGGCTTTCGTGCTTGAACTTGAAGAATATTTCGCCCATCCAATCTCGATTTCTCAGAATTCTCCTATAAGAAATGACAGCGAAAGAATGGCGAAGCTCAATCTAACGCTCTCAGGTTAAAATACAACTGATTAGAACTTATTTTTTTGATACCTTATCAAAGTGCCAACCCCGTAGGGGTTGAATGTGAAACGTAGTAACGAGCGTAGCGAGATAATAGCCACAGGTGCAACCTGTGGAAAATGTGCCCCCCAACGCGCCAACCCCGTAGGGGTTGAATGTGAAACGTAGTAACGAGCGTAGCGAGATAATAGCCACAGGTGCAACCTGTGGAAAATGTGCCTCCAACGCGCCAACCCCGTAGGGGTTGAATGTGAAACGTAGTAACGAGCGTAGCGAGATAATAGCCACAGGTGCAACCTGTGGAAAATGTGCCCCCAACGCGCCAACCCCGTAGGGGTTGAATGTGAAACGTAGTAACGAGCGTAGCGAGATAATAGCCACAGGTGCAACCTGTGGAAAATGTGCCCCCAACGCGCCAACCCCTTCGGGGTTGGCACTTTGATAAGGTATCAACAAAATCCGTTATAACCAGAAAAAATTAATTTCAATTTGTGTGGTTATATATGTTATTAGAAGTTGTTTTTGTAGTGGGTGTCTATTTTGGGTTCAGGCTATCTGAACGCCATGAAAAAAAACCAGCCAGCAAAATGCTGATTGTTCGAGAACGCTCAAAACCTCAATATTCTGGCGGGAAAGAAATTACGCCCAAAGAGGTTGAACCACGCAAATTGGCATAAAATGCCAACACACAAGAAATTGAGTTTGTCAAGAAAAATAAGACTGCGGAGCATTATATAAAGGTGAGTGCAGCACATTTGGGTTTGGCTACCATAAGACAGTTTATTTATCCGCCCATAGCACCATTGTATCTTGGATTTTTTATTTATAACGTGAGTTCGACTTATTTTTCAATAAGTGATATAAATTTTATAGAGACGAGCCGGCCTTATCAAAGGGCCGCGAACGCTTTGAGGTGTCGTCCAATCAGGTTGAGTGTTTGCCCAAAGAGACGAACCGGCCTTATTAATTAAAGGGCCGCGCAAACGCTTTGAGGTGTCGTCCAATGAGGTTGAGCGTTTTAAGAAGAGGCGAACCGGCCTTGTCAAAGGGCGGCGCGAAACGGCCGACGTGTCGTCCAATGAGGTTAAGCGTTTGCCCGAAGAGACGAACCTGCCTTGTCAAAGGGCCGTGCGAAAACGGCCGACGTGTCGTTCAATAAGGTTGAGTGTTTTAAGAAGAGACGAACCGGCCTTGCCAAAGGGCCGCGAACGCTTTGAGGTGTCGTCCAATCAGGTTGAGTGTTTGCTCGAAGAGACGAGTCGGCCTTATCAAAGGGCCGCACGAAAACGGCCGACATGTCGTCCAATCAGGTTGAGTGTTTGCCCAAAGAGACGAACCGGCCTTATTAATTAAAGGGCCGCGCAAACGCTTTGAGGTGTCGTCCAATGAGGTTGAGCGTTTTAAAAAGAGACGAACCGGCCTTGTCAAAGAGCCATGCGAAAGCAGCCGACGTGTCGTCCAATAAGGTTGAGTGTTTTAAAGTTCAGGCGATAAATCGCCTACTACAAACGCAAACGCGAACGCAAACGCGGACTAGTTGAGGCGATAAATCGCCTACTACAAACGCAAACGCGAACGCAAACGCGGACTAGTTGAGGCGATAAATCGTCTACTACAAACGCAAACGCAAACGCAAACGCAAACGCGGACTAGTTGAGGCGATAAATCGCCTACTACAAACGCGAACGCGAACGCGGACTAGTTGAGGCGATAAATCGGCTACTACAAACAAACCGGCCTTGCCAAAGGGCCGCACGAAAGCAGCCGACGTGTCTGTCGTCCAATCAGGTTGAGTGTTTGCATGAAGAGACGAACCGGCCTTATCAAAGGGCCGCGAACGCGGCCGACATCTCGTCCAATCAGGTTTAGTGTTTTAAGAAGAGACGAACCGGCCTTATTAATTAAAGGGCCGCACGAAAACGGCCGACATGTCGTCCAATCAGGTTGACTGTTTGCCCGAAGACTTAATTCGTTGCACTAACTCCGTTACTAACCCGGTAAGAAGGCACGGCTACCGGCAAACTCAGTAATTTAACTTGAGCGGTTTCGAGAATATAATCCCGAATAAACGTAGTCGCGTCTAAGATTTCTATACCAATCAATTCACCTTTATCATTGAGTTCAGCAGTCATATTGGGATAGAGTTCAACACTGCCGGCTTCTTCTCCTTCCGAAATAGCCAGATACAGAACATCTTCTTCTTTAAAATAAGTCATGTTAGCGTTATTCATGGATGAATCTCCCCGTTTTCAGACGAAATCGTTGGCGCGTGGTTGCATGGAGGGTAACCGGTGCGATATCATCTGTATTTATCTCATAAGGAATGATGACCAAACGATTATCAGGTTTACCAACGGCAATCATCCGATGTGTGGCGGTATCAAAATATCTTTCTTCTGAATACCTTAAGATTCTCCGTTCAAAGAAATAACATCAATCGTCGAAATGACATCAAAATTAGGTGAAAAAAGATTTGAGTGTTTTACAACAGATTTAACACCCCAGAGTCCAGCCAAACTTTGGACGGTTGCCGTGCAGCCAACCTATCAAACGTTAGTTTGGAGGGCTGATAACTGATCACTGACCACTGATAACTGATCACTGATCACTGATAACTGATAACCGATATTCAACGCGGTTGTCGCCGCTTGGCAATTTGTTCGTCTGCCGTATTACGAACAATAACTTCATATAATATCGCCTGAGCGTTGCCTTGTTTGCGTAATATTCGCCCCAAACGTTGTACATATTCTCTATCACTCGCACTGCCGCCTAAAATCACCGCGACTTTCGCCGTTGGCACATCAATCCCTTCATTCAAGACTCGCGTCGTGACAATCGCCCGATAAGTGCCCGCTTTAAAACCTTCTAAAATCGCTTTACGTTCAGCAGCCTTGGTTTGATGGGTAATAACAGGAATAAAGTGTTGTCGAGCGATGCGATAAGCAAAACGATTATGAGCGGTGAAAATCAACATCTGTTGATAGTGATGTTCTCGCAACAGTTGATCGAGCACATCAAGTTTGCCTTCGGCTTGGTGTATAATTTCTTTCCACTTTAGCTCCGCGACTTTGGCGCGACGCGCTTCTGCTTCAAAAGCACTGCGGCGCGTCAATTCATGCCACCAAGCAGCGCCATGCGTTTCTTGTAAACGCGCTTCGTATTTGTAGCCAATAAAAGTCGCATAAGCAATATCATAAGCCTCTTTTTCTTGTTCATACAAATCGACGCGAATGCGTTGAGTGCGATATTCTGCTAACTGTTCGCCCGTCAGATCATCAATCAGTTTGCGATAAACCACCGGCCCAACTAATTCATTTAATAAAGCCACCTGATCAAGCGGATTAACGGCATCAAACAGTTGTAGTTGTTCATTAGCGGAGGCCTTCGCTTTGGCAGTCGGTGAGCGAAAATTATCTTGATGGGGATAAGTGGCAGTTAAGCCGAGACGATAGGGCGCGGCATTCATCAACGCCATTTCGTGCCACGACGGGGCCGGTAAATGATGAATTTCGTCAAAAATCAATAACTTAAATAAATTTCCCAACTTTTCTGCATGTGACCATGCACTGGGATAAGTCGTTACTGTGATAGGCTGGAATTCTTTTTCTAAACCATACCAAGCCCCTATATGCATTCCAAAAGCATTTTCTAGGCGGGCATACCATTGATGAAGTAAATCTATTGTTGGCACAACGACAAGCGTACTGACATTGGTTTGCACCATAGCATGTAAAGCTAAAACCGTTTTACCCGCTCCCGTCGGCAACACAACGCTGCCCCAGCGATTAGCCGCTATCCAAGCATCAAGGGCTTCAATCTGATATGAATGAGGCTCCCAGTTTTCTTGGAGACTCAGAGATAAGTTTTGCCAGCGCGGGACATTGTTGCGGATACTTTGCTCATAAAGCCAAGCACGCACTAGCCGATAATCAACGGCACGGCAACGCCATTTGCCCTGATGCCAACGAAATGGGGCAGGTGCTTTAACACTCTGCGCGACATTGTCGATAACAAGAGTTCCCCCATCAAAACGAGCGCGGGGTATTTCTTCTATCTCGCCATTAAAGGGAGAGCGGGGTGTTTGTTTGGGAAAATCCCGGCTTGCTTCTTTCCTCATGGCATTTTTCCTCCAACCGTGTGCAACTATAGTTGTTCAGAAAAATCTGACGGATAAACCTTTGCCAAATTTTCTGATTATAGCGGATTTTGTTGATACCTTGTCAAAGTGCCAACCCCGAAGGGGTTGAATGTGAATAGCCACAGGTGCAACCTGTGGGAAATGTGCCCCTGACGTGCCAACCCCAAAGGGGTTGAATGTGAATAGCCACAGGTGCAACCTGTGGGAAATGTGCCCCTGACATGCCAACCCCGAAGGGGTTGAATGTGAATAGCCACAGGTGCAACCTGTGGGAAATGTGCCCCTGACATGCCAACCCCGAAGGGGTTGAATGTGAATGAGCATAGTATTGATATAATCAATAAAAATACATTTCAACAGTTACAATCAGCAAATTTTCAATGAGGTGTCAGTAGTTAATAACTGACTCACTTGGAAATTAAGTGATTGAATTAATTCATAATATTAAAAAAAAGCAACTACAAGGATTCGTTATAAAAAAGGATAAATAAAAAATACTACAAGGATTCGTAAAAAGCAACTACAGGGATTCGTAAAAAGCAACTACAGGGATTCGTTATAAGAAAGGATAAAAAAGGCCATTGCTTTATCTCAAACACCGCCACGATCTAATCCCTTATTATAACGAATCGGCCTGTAGGCACGCTTTTAAGGATAAAACCCAAACACCGCCACGATCTAATCCCTTATTATAACGAATCCTTGTAGTTCGCTATATACAATCCTTGTAGTTATTACTGTACTCATCCTTTAGTTAACAACTTGAGAACAATTATGACAGAAAAACGCCAATCTTTTGGGAAAAAGATTCTATCCCTATTCCGTTTCTTGCTAATGACTTTACTCCCCGTGGGAGTCCTCCTGATCGGTATCATCGTTTTCACGGGACTGATTAGCCAGAAAAAACCGCCTCCACAAAAACAAATGGTGAGAGAAATTCCACAAGTGGAAGTGATTAAACTGCAACCCAAGAAAATTTCACTCGATCTCGAAGGCTACGGCACAGTGCGTCCGCAACGCGAAGTCGTGTTAACGCCTGAAGTATCGGGTAAAGTGATTCGTCTGGCATCCGCCTTTAAAAAAGGCGGCTTTGTGAAAAAAAATGAAGTGGTGATTGAGATTGATCAAGAAGAATACCAGATAAACGTCCAATCAGCCCAAGCTAATGTGGATATGGCACGCGCTGATATCGAACAATTACAAAAAAACAAGTTCTATTCAAAACGTCGGCTCAAGCTGTTGAGAGAAAGAGTTAAACTCGCTAAACGGGATTACTCAAGACTACAAATATCTGGCGCTAGAGGAGCGATTTCAGTCCAAAAAATGGAACAAGCCAAGTCAGCACTTCTGCAAGAACAGCAGACTTTGCTGAGTACCGAAGAATCGCAGGCAACACTACCGGCCCAAATCAAAAAGGCCCAAGCCACGCTTGCCAACTCTAGGGCGGCTTTGAAAAAAGCCAAATACAACCTCCAGCGAACTCGCATCAAGGCCCCCTTCTCAGCCCAAGTCATCGACAAGAAAACAGAAATCGGTCAATCGGTTAGCCCCGGCACTGAATTAGGCCGCTTAGCCTATGATAAGGTTTATGAAATCCCCGTTATGATAGATGCGCGAGAAATCTATAAAATAGAAAAGGCACCCTCTGATACCGTGCCGGAACAATTCCGCAAAAACAAAAAACTGGTGGGCCGTTCCAAAGCCACCGTCTATTGGAAGCCATGGGATGACACAGAACTGATCTGGCAAGGGCAGTTAGCTCGAATAGAACCGATTGATCCGAAAACCCGCACGATACCCCTGATTGTTGAGATCAAGAACCCTTGGGATTCCTTACAGAAAGACAAATCTTGGGTTCCACTGTTAACCGGGACTTATTGCAAAGTCATCATCGCCGGCCAAAAAGCTAACAAATTATGGGAGATTCCCGAATATGCGCTGAGAGAAGATGAGACTGTGTATCTGCTACGAAACGGCCATCTGGCTATCGAAAAGGTGGTGGTGTTGAACCGTGTCGGAGATAAAGTCGTCATTGTGCCACTCACATATGATGATAAAAATCACTGGCAAAAAGAATTGCTTATCACCTCTCCCATTAGCTATCCAATACCCAATATGCCTCTGCAAGCCAAGGGCGGAACTAATAATTAATGATTAATGATTAATGATTAATTGTTAATTTATTTACCTATGAGTCCAAACTCAGGAGTCCAAACTCAGGAGTCCAAACTTTAGTTTTGTTTGTAGTAGTCGCTTTAGCGACTTAATCTCATAGCAAAATTATAGACTTATCATTGATGAAATCTTTCATTTTTCATTTTTCATTAGCCAAACGGACGGAAGAATAAGTTATGCAAACACTCATTGCAGCTGCTGCACGTCATCCGGTTTTCTCTAACTTACTGATGGTAGTCATCCTACTTAGCGGTTTATATGGTTATACAAATCTGCGTAGAGAATCTATGCCTTCACTCAATCTCGACATGATTTCAGTATCTGTCGCCTACCCGGGCGCGGCCGCCTCGGAAGTTGAAGAAGGTATTTTGGTCAAACTCGAAAATGCGCTCAAAGGCCTCCGTGGTGTCAAGTATATAGAAGGCCAAGCCGTAGAAAGTTTTGGCAGCGTCACGATTTACCTGAAAGACAAGGTTAAGGACAAACAGAAGATACTAGAAGAGGTGAAGAGCAGTGTGGCTCAAATCAGCACCTTTCCCAAAGATGCAGAACCCCCTCAGGTAAAAGAAATTATCTTCACCAGCGAGGCCTTTTTGTTGATATTACATGGCAATGCGCCAGAACGGGTGTTGCACGAACTGGGCTATGATATTAAAGAAGAAATCATGGAACTTGGCATCTCACAGGTTTCACTGAGTGGGGTGCGGAATTATGAAATTTCCATTGAGGTGAGCAAGGAGTCTTTACGTGCCTACGGATTAACTTTACAACAAGTGGCCGATGCGGTGAACCAGAGTAGCCTCAATTTACCCGGAGGTTCCATTCGCACCAAAACGGAACAGTACAAGATTGAAATTAAAGGACGCCGCTATACCGGTGATGAATACCGCAATCTGGTCGTGGTAACGCATGATGAAGAGCGTGTCGTTCGTCTAGCGCAAATCGCCCACATTCGCGATGGCTTTGAGGAAGAAGAAAGTATCGGTCGATACAATGGTGAACGAGCGATACTTTTTAGTATTAATCGTACTGGTGATGAAGATACCCTTAAAATCGCTCGGAAAGTGCGCGATTACATGGCCGCCAAAAACCCACTGTTACCGCCGGGGATGCAGTTGAGTACCTTGGCGGATTTTTCGGATGAAATTGAAGGACGTATTTCGCTACTCCTCAAGAATGGTTGGCAAGGTTTGCTGTTACTGTTTTTCAGCTTATGGTTGTTTCTCAATCTACGCCTAGCACTGTGGGTGACGTTGGGAATTCCCATTTCCTTTGCGGTAACCGGCCTTATTTTATGGAGCGGTGATCACACGTTAAATATGATCAACCTATTTGGTTTGATTCTGGTGCTCGGCATTGTGGTGGATGATGCCATCGTGATTGGTGAAAATATCCACTATCATCTTCAGCGCGGAGATGGCCCCCTAGAAGCGGCCATTGTGGGCACGACGGAAATGGCGTGGCCGGTTATTGCCGCTATCACCACCACGATTTTCGCTTTCATGCCCCTGTTTTTTATCACCGGTATGATGGGAAAATTCATTGCAGTCTTACCGATTGTGGTGATTGCTACCTTGCTCGGTTCCTTGGTGGAAGGCTTGTTTATTTTACCTGCCCACTTGGGACATGAAAAGCAGCCGTCGCAGCGGGTTGGGTTAGGGCAGCGTATTCGCGCCGGTATCGATGCGATTATTAACTTTATAATCAATCGGTTATATACACAACTTTATAACTTCTCCTTACAATTTCGTTATACCACTATCGCCTTAGTGCTGTCCGGTGCTTTGGCAACCTTTGGATTAGTTGCTGGCGGTTTCGTGTCGGTGGTGCTGTTTCCAGATTCTGATGCGATGTTCTTACAAGCGACAGTGGTTTTTCCTAATGGGACTCCAATTGCTGTCACTGAGGCCGCGATTGAACGTTTGGAAAAAGGCGTGGTGGCTGTCAATAAGAAATACAGTGACAAGAGTACGGAAGGTGTTCTCATCAAAGGTGGCTATGCCGAAAGCGGTGGTGCCGGGCAATCTCATCAAGGGACGATGTGGCTTACCCTTGTTGATACCGATAAACGCCAACTGCATTCCCAAGCTATCCTTAACGCGTTGCGTGAAGAAACCGGCCCTATTCCTAATGCGATTAAAGTACAATACACCAGTTTAGGTGGTGCCAGTCCTGCGGTTAAAGCACTTGAAATCGTGGCATTTGGGAACAAACCGAACGAATTGGAACTGGCGACCTTGGCGCTGCGGCGGGCTTTGCAAAACTATGCTGGTGTCTTTGATATAGAAAGTGATTTGAAACCGGGTAAACGCGAATTAAATATTTCATTGAAACCCGAAGCGCGTGTGTTGGGCATCACTTTACAGGATTTAGCGATGCAACTGCGCCAAGGATTTTATGGGGCTGAAGCCTTGAAAGTCCAACGTGGGCGCGATGAAGTTAATATTCAGGTACGCTATCCACCCGAACAACGTGCCAACCTCAGCGATCTCTTCAAGGTAAGAGTGCGGACGGCCGGTGGTGATGAAGTTCCATTTGGGGTGGTTGCGACGGTGGAATTGAAGCAAAGTTTCGCTGAAATATTACACCGTGATGGCAAACGTCGGGTGACGATATCGGCGGCCATTGATAAAACCAAGACGACGACTGAGGAAGTCGTTGGGGATTTACAACAAAAGGTTATTCCTCAATTACAGGCAAGCTACCCCGGGGTAGAATTGACTTTTAAAGGGGCTAAAGCGGAAGGCGAGGATTCAATCATTTCCTTAATGGTTGGGTTTTTCTTTGCCATGTTTGGGATTTACGCGGTACTAACGCTGGTTTTTCGTTCTTACGCCCAACCTTTATTGATTATGTCTACCATTCCACTCGGATTAATCGGCGCGGTGGTAGGCCACTACTTGCTAGGTTACTCATTGACGCTGTTAAGTTTATTTGGTGTGGTTGCGTTAGCCGGGGTAGTCGTTAATGACTCACTGGTGTTGATTGATCGTATCAATCAAGGACAGCGAGAAGGGGAAACAGTGTTGAATTCGGTACAAAAAGCCGGCCCACGGCGATTTCGAGCGATTATTCTCACCTCGATTACAACGGTAGCAGGACTCTTACCGCTGTTGGCGGAAAAGAGTTATCAGGCACAATAATCGCAGCGGCTGTTACTTATCGTATTTATCCCGCTAATCGGCGCTATTGTGCTCCTTGTGTTTCTGCTAGACAGCAATGCTAGCGAAAACGAGTATGCCCCCAATCCAAAAATAACGGAAGTATAGCCGCCTAACAAGGCAATTCAGCGGATTCCAAAACCGCCGCTTTGGCGAGCGAAGCTGATTGCCGGCGTTAGAAGCCATCACAAGAGTAGTGGACACAGATGAACGAAGGAGAGATTGAACAAATCAGGCAAAAGTTGCTTCTTCTAAGATCAGAACTCGAAGAACTTGAGGAAACATCTAAAGAGGCTAGCAAGCCCATAGAACTGGATCAGGCTAGAGTTGGCAGGCTTTCTCGCATGGACGCCATGCAGGCACAGCAAATGGCGCAGGAAGCTGCCAGGCGACAGCAGCATCAGCGCCTAATGATCGAGGGTGCCTTACGTCGTATTGAGTCAGGCAAGTATGGCTACTGCTTTGTATGTGGGGAAGAGATAGACATTCGTCGACTTTCCGTCGTTCCAACGAATACGCGCTGCATAGAATGCATCGAGAAGTAAATTTGCAGATCGCTTTGAAGAAAAAGGCAAGAAAAAGGGGACGCTACCCTTTTTGTTATAGCAAAGCCTAACTAGGCACTGCATGCACCAGACGGCTTCGCCGCTGGTGAGCTTGGGCGTTAGGCTAGGCGGTTGATTAAAACCGTAAACTACAAGGATTGTATATAATAAAGGATTGACTAACTACAAGGATTGTATATAAGAAGAACTAACTACAAGGATTGTATATAATAAAGGATTGACTAACTACAAGGATTGTATAATCGATGCGGATTAAACATGAGCACCACCACGATCCAATCCCTTATTATATATATACAATCCCTGTAGTTATTGAAGGGATTAGAGCAGACTTATATTTGGTTAAATAACCTTAACCGACTAATTAAAGGAACAAACCCAAATAACCCCACGATCCAATCCCTTATTATATACAATCCCTGTAGTTAGCGGTTGTAATCCCTTATTATATACAATCCCTGTAGTTTATTAGTATAGAGGGCCATACTTTCATTTGAAAACATTCAAACTAATTTATGGCCCCCAAACGGTGCCCAATAACCTTACCGTTTTATCAACATTATCAATTAATTTGGCGACGACTCAGTCCAACACCCACTGATTGATATCAACGGCGATGGACAAGGCAGCCATGACTACAATACCTGAGTCCCGAACAAACGGCCGCGAACTTGTCCATGACAGTCAACCACGTTCATCGCGTCAAAGAAGCGGCCGTCAACGTGCGCCTACCGAGCACCGAACTGGAACCAGCCGACACGTCGCACACCATAACCGCCGAACAACGCGGTATTTTCGCTTTCCGGCACTATGAAGGATAACAAATGATCAATCCAAAATCACACGATTCATTGTTCAAATGGCTGATAACCGCTTTTACAACGGATTTTTTCAAACACTATTTTCCCGATATTAGGATCGGACAATATACATTTATTGACAAGGAATTCCTCAGCAAATACGAAAACCTGAGAGAGAGTCTGAAAGGCGATCTGTTTTTGGTTATGGAAGTTGAAATAGACGGCCATCTCCGGGAAATTGTGATCCAGATCGAGCATCAGAGTGAAAAATAGGATATTTCCGAGCGTGTCTATGAATATTCATGCTATGCTTGGCTCTTAAAAAAGAAACCCGTCTGGAGCATGGTGATTTACACCGATGACGCGGTTTGGCGGAAGCCGGTTACGGAGCGGTTCTGGTACGCCTTTGACAGCCAAAACGGAAAGCAGTATCATCAATTTGATGTCATCAAGGTGAAAGCGGAAAAGAGTGGCGATCTTATCCGGAAGCATTCTCTGATGTGCAAACTGCTGGCGCTCAAAGCGGATGATCGGAAAACCGATCCTGCTGAACTGGTTGGTGAAATCTACCGGGCGGCGGCTTTGATGAAAAATAAACTCACCAATGAACAATTGCTCCTGATTGACCAATGGGTCAGCTTTTACAAAAAAGTCTCTGATCAGAGGCTTTCCAAGATTAAAAAGGAGATCAAGATGGACTTTGTAGAAACCACAATCACTGAACATGTTTATAATCAGGGAAAAATTGAAGGCGAAGCCGAAGGCAGGAAAGAGATGGCAATAAATCTGCTGAAAATGGGAGTAGACATGGAAATCATCACTCAGGCAAGCAACTTCAGTGAAGCAGAAATAAAACAACTGACCGAACCGTCAGAAGAATAACGGCTTCCTGCTTAGGGAGTTCCAAAACCAATCCAAACCTCACTTTGAGCCAATCCCTTATAAAATACAATCCCTGTAGTTACTAAAACCAATAACTACAAGGATTGTATATAATAACGGATTAAAAACGACAAGGATTGTATATAATAACGGATTAAAAGCAATAAATACAAGGATTGTCTAATCGATGCGGATTGCTCAGTGAGTATGACTACAATAACTACAAGGATTGTATATAATAAGGGATTAAAACCAATAACTACACGGATTGACTACTAATAACTACAAGGATTGTATGCTTATGAAAGGATTGCTCAGTGAATATGACTACGAACTAAAAAAATACCACGATCCAATCCCTTATTATATACAATCCCTGTAGTAGTTATTACTTATTACCCTTCACCCACTCTCACTCAATCACAAAATCAAAATAAGTTTCTGGGAACGGCTCATCTCTCAACGTAAAATGCCACCATTCTTTTGAATAATTTAGAAACCCCTGTTTCTCCATCACCGTTTTCAACAACAGACGATTAACACGCTGTTGTGCAGTAATTTGCCCATTAGCGGTAGCCGCCAGCTCATGGAAACAATCATAGCCCGTCCCCATATCAATACTGTTATCCTTAAACCGTTGCCATCTCGGCAGATAACATTCAAATAAACGCTGCCCAGACACATAGAATTCCTGCGGCGGCGTGGGAACCGGCACAATCGTTAAATCCACCGTACTGCCCCGGCTATGGCTCGATCTCGCCGCAATGTAACCGTCTCTAAAAAGATGTCTCTTATCAACAGTAGGATAAAATTCCTGCATGGTTCTCGTATCAGGCACGTCTTTCGCCCAACTCGCAAAATGGTTAACTGCCCGTTGTGGACGATAACAGTCATAAATCTTCAACGACAACGAGAAATTTTCCAATTCCCGTTGAACTTTCCCAAGGGCATGAGCGGCAGCTTTGGTGAGCAGACATTTCGGCGCCAAATAGCCGTCAATTTGTTCCCCCACAAAATTGTGAGCAGTGTAATACCGCATATCCAAAACAATCGACGGGATAACCCTCGTTATATCAACAAATTCGCTCGGCATAGTCGAATCACCCAGTCGGGCAAAAACAGATTGGCTCATAACAAGCATCAACATTAATAGACTTTTCATGGTTTTTCCCCATTCAAAAATTCCAAAGTCCGCTAGTTTGTAGTAGGCGATTTATCGCCTTTCGGTTTATCGCCTTTCAGCACTAACCTACCTTTATTCTTATACTCAAGATGGGAACAAATTGGACTTTTTGATAAACAAAAATAACTAATAATCCAGGGGCGTTGCTTGAGTGCCCTTGGTAAATAGATAAACAAGGAAAAATCCCGGCTTATATTCAATCCATGTAGTTATTTGGAGGCTATTTACCATTATTTTTGTCTGGCTATTGGGCGCTGGTTTGATGGCCATAAAACCGTTTGGAAGTCGTCAAATTAAAGTACGGCCTAAAAAAATACAAGGATTGGGATAAAGCTGCGGATAAATCCCTGCTTATATTCAATCCTTGTAGTTATAAGTGAGAGTACAACGAATTACGGTAAGTACAACGAATTACGCGGATAAACGAATTAAAAAACGACAAGGATTGAGATAAAACTGCGGATAAATCCCGGCTTTGATGAAATCCTTGTAGTTAGAGTGAGAGTACAACGAATTACGGTAAGTACAACGAATTACGGTAAGTACAACGAATTACGGTAAGTACAACGAATTACGCGGATAAACGAATTAATATTTGGAGACCATGTAACCATTATTTTTGTCTGGTTATTGGGCGCTGGTTTGAGGGCCATAAAACCGTTTGGAAGTCGTCAAATTAAAGTACGGCCTAAAAAAATACAAGGATTGGGATAAAGCTGCGGATAAATCCCTGCTTATATTCAATCCTTGTAGTTATAAGTGAGAGTACAACGAATTACGGTAAGTACAACGAATTACGCGGATAAACGAATTAAAAAACGACAAGGATTGAGATAAAACTGCGGATAAATCCCGGCTTTGATGAAATCCTTGTAGTTAGAGTGAGAGTACAACGAATTACGGTAAGTACAAGGAATTACGGTAAGTACAAGGAATTACGGTAAGTACAACGAATTACGCGGATAAACGAATTAATATTTGGATACCATGTAACCATTATTTTTGTCTGGTTATTGGGCACTGATTTGAGGGCCATAAAACCGTTTGGAAGTCGTCAAATTAAAAGACGGCCTAAAAAACGACAAGGATTGGGTATATATAACCAAGGAAAAATCCGCGGCATTATTCAATCCTTGTAGTTAGTTATAGCGAGAGTACAACGAATTACGGTAAGTACAACGAATTACGGTAAGTACAACGAATTACGGTAAGTACAACGAATTACGCGGATAAACGAATTAATATTTGGAGACCATGTCACCATTATTTTTGTCTGGTTATTGGGCGCTGGTTTGAGGGCCATAAAACCGTTTGGAAGTCGTCAAATTAAAGTACGGCCTAAAAAAATACAAGGATTGGGATAAAGCTGCGGATAAATCCCTGCTTATATTCAATCCTTGTAGTTATAAGTGAGAGTACAACGAATTACGGTAAGTACAACGAATTACGCGGATAAACGAATTAAAAAACGACAAGGATTGAGATAAAACTGCGGATAAATCCCGGCTTTGATGAAATCCTTGTAGTTAGAGTGAGAGTACAACGAATTACGGTAAGTACAACGAATTACGCGGATAAACGAATTAATATTTGGAGACCATGTAACCATTATTTTTGTCTGGTTATTGGGCGCTGGTTTGAGGGCCATAAAACCGTTTGGAAGTCGTCAAATTAAAGTACGGCCTAAAAAAATACAAGGATTGGGATAAACCTGCGGATAAATCCCTGCTTATATTCAATCCTTGTAGTTAGTGCGACTCGTTTGGCCTAATTAGATTTCGATGGGGCTGATACAGTTCAGCCAAGGAGACTCTATAAATAAAGCCTGATGGTAAAACTTATATCATGGTGTTTGTGACCACA